>Ga0182016_10005808_pt1 | contig 13139 bp, 17 predicted proteins | sample 712S2MmetaG_FD_120491 | JGI IMG/M metagenome (GOLD analysis project Ga0182016, IMG submission 120491) | Permafrost microbial communities from Stordalen Mire, Sweden - 712S2M metaG | ecosystem: Environmental > Terrestrial > Soil > Wetlands > Permafrost | place: Sweden: Stordalen | collected...
CATCCTGCCCCTTTTCAGGCCTGCCAATGTACTGATCGCAAGCTTCGGCGTGAATATTTACGACTGTTGTAGCCATCTCCATAGTATAGGAGTTCGGCGGAGCCGTCGCGCCAGTGCGCGGGGTTTTTTATCCGTAGGCGCTGCTGTTGAGGGCTGTTGAACTACTACAGGGGCCCCGGGAAAAAGACACGGACCCTTTGTTGCCAAACAGGGCAAGCAGATCCCGTGCATATGAAGAACGGAGGTTTCAATTCCGTCCTTGAAGGGGATTTCATCACCGAGCGGCGTTCTGGCCAAGGCTCAAATCATCGTCTGTTCCGGCGTCTTTCCAGGTCCCCACGGATAATATCTGCGTCCGCGTCAACCGGTTTACCATCAACTGCGTTGGCCGTGGCTCCGAAAATAGCAGCCATAACGTCCGAGGATTCGTTCCAGCGTTTATAGTAAAAAGCTTCTGCCGTTTCGATCATTTTTCCTTGCTCCCGGAGCGCATCGCGCACACGGGTGCGAAAACCAACGTCGGTTTCGTCCGGCCTTTGTGGTCTTCATTTCGCGAAGCGTTGCCGTTCACCAGGACTTACGAAACTGGGGGGCGGTGCGGGGTTCAGCAAAAGATTCACGGCCGCATCCCACTCGTGGGGGAGCATGGCAATCCGGTGCAGGTCGATGTTCCCTCCCGATGGTTGGTCTCCAACGGGAGAATTGGGGTAGACAGTCTTAAGGCACACGCGCCGGAAGGCTTCCGGGAAGATTTGCACGAACCTGTAATTTCTGGTTACAGGGTCAACGTAGCCGCGGATGGAGGCTTCGATCCAACGGGCTTTGCATGGGATGGTCCGGACGCTGATCCTGAGGCCTAGGCGCTGAAAGATGAATGCTTTGACGTCTTTGGAGTTCATGCTTTGTTGTTCGCCAGGTATTGCCTAAAAGCGGATTTTCAGCCATTTTTTAGCTTCGTGCAGCCGGAAGAATTAGCCGCATACGTCGCCAAAGCGGACAGCTACCTGTTCGAGATGCACCAGGCCCATATGGAGCTGGTTCATCCGAATATCGTTCAGATTGTGGAGGGGAACGGGAAAGTGAAGGAAGTGACCTGCCGCGTGTCGGCGCTGGATTTTCTGGATGTCGTGTTCGATGGGCAGACCTCGCGGGTTCTGATTTTCAAAGATGACAACAACCAGATCTCCATCTCAGGTCATCCGTATGATCTGGCTAGGCTTTGTTGGGATTAAATTTGGTCTTCATTAAAAGCCGCTCGGTTACCCTAATCCTTGGCGGCTGTATTTTTTGGCCGGGGCCTGCCTATATTCTGCTTTCGGAGTCAGCTGAACGAGCTTGTTTTACTTCTTCCTTCACGGTCATTCCCAGCATTTTGGCTAAAGCAGGCCGGCTTCTGCGCCTTGGAATCGGGCCCGAAATCGAGGACGACCCGGTACTGATCGTCAAAGTCATCCAAACCCATGACCCGGCCGGTCTTCCTTACCGCTCCTCGTTGTGCCGCTCGGAGAGAATGACAGTGGCCTGTTCCGGGTGTTGTTTCATTTTGCGTTTCTTCCTTCGTTTTGCGGGATGATCTTTCTCCACTGACAGGCGCTTGCTGGGACGGCAACTGACTGTCGGGAGTCATTGCTTTGGTTCGGTGAGCACTCCTTCTTCCATGAGAATGGCGGCAATTTCCTTGTGCGCGTATTCCGTTTGCTCCTCCATTTCGTTTCTGTAAAGCGCTGCTTTCTCAATGCGCTCGGCTTGAGGAGCGATGTGCTGATCAAATATCCCTTCAGCCTCTTCCGAGCTGACGCCCTGGCTGTGGGCGTTCATCACTAGTTCCACGTCATCGGCGGTAACTTGAAATGCGTAACTCATAATATGACCTTCTTGATTCTTTGTTTGCCAGTAAGGCGGTCTCGGCGATCAGGCGACTCGCACGCCTGGCAGGCTATCATCTGCTGGCTGGCTGATGCCAATGCCGAAACCGGCCTGCTGGTTTTGATCGTTCATATCGTCGTTCTCTCTTTTCGTGAAGCGATTTTGCCTTCCGGACTGTATTTTTTACATCATCGAGGGAAAATTGACATCCCCGAGCTGGGAGTCAACCTCCTCCATCTCGCTGGCGAAGCTCTCAAGCTCTTCGATGGCTTCCGCGTCAGCTTCCGGGTCCATCTCTTCCTTTTTCTGCTCCGCGGCGTCGGTGATGGCCGAAATGATGTTGGAAATCTCTGCCGCCCGTTTCGGCCGGGAATCAAGCTCCAAACCTGGCAGGAAAAAGACTGGGACGCTTTCCAAACAATCCGGGATGTCGGGTGCCGAGATGTTTTCCAGCGCGCTGGCTGCTTCATCGATCTCGCCGGCCTTGTCGCTGGCATTAAGCCCGTCGGGCAAATTGTCGTGCCAGGAGCGCAGTTCGCTGCCCAGCTCCTCGATGCCTGACGATACCTCTGAAAGCAAATCCTCCGCCGTCGTGGTGTAACGCGCCTTTTTAAGCTGGGAGTACTGCTCCAGCGATGGAATGGCTTGGACAATCTTGTATGTGGGCGGCGCCTGGCGGGTGGGCCGGGGCAGCGGCTGAAAGACCGCTGGCACGAGGAGACTTTCAAAATACGGGTCAAACACAACGCGGATCGCCATCTTGGTGACCACGTCGCCGATTTTTGCTGCTGCTATCTTGCTCATGTTTTATTGATCCTTTCGAAAATGACAATGGGCAGGCTGTTGCGGACAAATTCGCGGAATGCTTCGTCCGTCAGCTTGCCATTGTCCACGTTGACGCTCAAGGTCTGGCAGAAGTGCTAGGCCGGAACCTTGATCTCTTCGGCGACATTGCGACTTGCGCGGAGCGCATGGACGACGTCGTTAATCACGGTGTTGGCAGCCTGGCCGGTGGCCGTGGAACCGTCGCCATGCTGGATTTCGAGTGGGTTTTCGCACTCCACGGTCCAACCGTAGTGTTGTAGTGCTTCTTTTTCTTCAGCGTTCATAGGTTAAAGCGGTTGGAAGCATTTTCTTCAAATCGAGCAGCCACGCTCGCGGGTCTGGATAGTCTTGATGAATCCAAATGCCTGGAGCGACCTCCTCCATATTCTTGTGAATGGCTTCCCGGCCTCGGCGCACGAACTCATCAATCTCGGCTCCGATCGCCTTCAACTCGCGGATGGCACGTTCCACAGCTACCCGTTTGTTTTGCGAGCGTTGGAGGGTTTCTCTTTCGTCAGCGTTCATGGAATTAACTCCAGCAAAAGCCTTCACAAAGATCCATTGGAACATGGACGCCCTGCGCGCGGCTGATTTCCTTCATGAGTTTCGGGTCTGTGGCTTTCCCAATGGGATCAATATATTTTCTCATTCGTCCCCACCCAAAGACAAGAAAGTGGTTTAACCGGGCGGCGTTCGGGTCGGCCGCAATTTGCGTTAAATTTCTGCTCCTCGCGCGCAAAAGCTTCTGCGCTGGTTTCTCCAGACTTTGAGGCAAAGCGGGCTTCAATTGCCTTGAGCGCCGCGCTGGTGCCGGTTGGAACTCCAGCCATCTCTTCCATCTTCGACGGGTCTTCAGTGATGGGATACAATCGGGTGGCCATAAATCAGTGTTTTTCTTGGGCGAGCATGGCCCGCACCTTGTCTAGTTCCTCGGTTGTGTGAACCACCCCGCCGGTATTCAAATCCAGATACCATTGAAGCACCTCGGCGTTGGTTCCGAGATCGTTGACGTTGATATAGAAGAAGGCTGAATTTGGTATCCGCCCTTCAATCTGGCTGCATTTGTGGCCGCCAAAGACGGGCACCTCGTCCCGAAGAAAAGAGCGCACCGCTTCCAGGCGCTGCTTGCCGTCAACCAGGACAAAAGGCCCTCGGTAGTCGCCATTCCAGCCAATGCAGTTGAAGTAAATCTCGCGTCCCGAAATGCCCCCGCGGAGAATATACTCGACGTAGGCCGATTGCTGTTCGGGGCGCCATACGTGGGTGCGCTGAAATTCCGGATCGATATTCAGGGGGGCAACCTCCCGCTCCTCGATCCAGCCTTGGAGTTGCTTCTCCAGGTAGGGCCAATCCACGTTAATGCGGTAATTCGCGTTTCGGGTGAAACGGGGTATTTCTTTGTAGGTCATGTGGGGTTGGCCTCCAGAGCTTCCGCGCTGCGCGTCATGCGGCCGGCCCTCCAAGGGTTGGTCAAGAAGGCGGTGACCATAAGCAGGGACCCTTCCATCTGTTTCAGCAAAACCACAAAGAATCGCTTGGCGGTATGGACCAGCAGCACGTAGTTGGAGGCTTTCCGCTGCTTCCACTTGCTCTCGTAAGCGTCCGTAACCCGGTAACTGCCGCTCGCAATGGCCTGCTGCAGCTCTTCATTGTTTTCCGGATTGCGATGGTGGTTTTGCTCGCAGTGTTTACGCGTTTCTTTGTTGATCCGAACGGGTCCCAGCGCTGTGACAATCTCAATCATGCGTTAAATAGCTGGCTGTTCTGCTTGGGCAAAGCCCAAGTTCATCATGCTTTGGCCTTTTTCGCCTCCTTCTTCCTCGATGTTCTCCGGCCATTGCGCCAAGGGCATCACTCGGTTCCACATTTCCGCTTCGGTTTGCAGGCAAATCAGAGCGATAGGGTTGGCCAACTCCGGGTTGATGACGGCTGCCCGCCGGTTGCGACTGGGTCGCCGGACATGCGGGATATTGCGTTCAGACGGCTGCTCATCGGCCTTGCGAGAGTATCGGTTGTCCTGAACTAATTCCCGGGCGAGGGCATGCGCCACGGCTTCAAGATGCTTTTGATAGGGCGGGTTGAACGCTGTTGGAATGGGCCGGTCTGGAGACCAGGAAAAGGCCTGAGGAGAAAACTCTTGCGATGTCAGGCACCCGAGTAAGGCGCCATTATCCCGGCGGTTGATCTCCATCTGGACTGGGATGTGTTTCCCTTCCAGCGACAGCAGGAAAGTCCTCCGAACGACCAGCGGGGCCAATATGTGCGGAAAGACAAGGCTGCTGGCCTTTCGCTTGCGGGCTTGGATGAAAGTTCTTACAGTCCGGCGGATGGGCTCGGCCTCGATGGGCAGGCGCTGTTTCTTGGCTTCATGCGCGTTGGCAAAAACGGCGCGATTGAACGCGGTTTGCGGTGCAATTAAAACGCCATTCTTTGAACATCCGGCAGTGTTGGGAGAATCGCCGCGCTTGGATGCCAGCGGAAGACGCACTGTTGGGGGACGATGCGGGATGGCGAACTGGCCCGGAAGCTGAAGCGGAGCGTGTTGAGTGTGCGTTCGCGTCGTAATGACAACACGAGCATTCGTTTCAACCGCACTCCAAAGCGGTGGACACCATCCGAATTGCGTTTGCTTGGCCGATTGCCCGATTCAGAAATTGCCCGCCGCTCTGGTCGCTTTTTGGCGTCGGTACGGAACAAGCGTGTCCAGCTTGGCATCGCGCGGTTCGCGGCAACGAGTTGGCGCGCTCCAGGTTAGAACGATCCCATCCCCTTGTGATGCTGCTCGTCGCGCGGAAACGGCTGATCTTCGGTCCATCCTTCCTTTTTCAAATCAGCGAGAGGGCGAACCGGAAGCCCGTGGAACAAGCAAACGACGTGTTGGTGAAGGCGGGGTGACGGTTTACGAAATTGTTGAACACCGAAAGGCTAGTGCAGGTAGCGGATTTGCTATCAGCGGTCTCGAAATGTAGGGGTTCCATGAATCTGAAGCCACATAAGTCATTGAAAATCAGCAGAGTCCGTGTTAAATGAAGCCTTGGCATCATACTTGCGTATAGAGCAAGGTTGAGTAGTCGAAGTTGCGATACGCACCTGCGCTTAAGGCGTGCAAGGGCATCGTTGCTTCGGCGAAATTCGCCATGAACCCGGCATGACTGGTGCTTGGTTGAGAGTGGCGACGAAATAAACATGATCAAGGCCAAAGAACCATTGCTGCGCGTAAGCGAGTTGATGTTGGAGTTCAACAGCTCCGGCAGTCAGCCCCTGCTCGCTTTGGACGCGGTAAATCTCGATGTATTTCCAGGTGAGGTTGTTGGGTTGGTCGGCGAGTCGGGCTCAGGGAAAACGGTGCTCTCGCACACCATCCTGGGATTGCTATCGGAGAATGCGCGCATCAGGTCCGGACAAGTGCTGTGGAAAGGCCAGAACCTTATCGGCTTGAGTGATGGTGAGATGCGTTCGATCCGAGGGAAGCAGATTGCGATGGTTTTCCAGGATGCTCAGGCCAGCTTGAATCCCGTTTTGACAGTTGCATCTCAGCTCTGTTATTTGCTGAAACTGCATCGCGGAATGAGCCGAAAGGATGGCGAAGTTGAGGCGCGAAGAATGTTGAACATTGTTCGCCTTTCTGAGCCGGATCGTGTTCTTCAGTGTTACGCACATCAATTAAGTGGAGGGATGGCTCAACGAGTGACGATTGCGATGGCATTGTCCTGCCGCCCTCAGTTGCTCATCGCTGATGAGCCGACCAGCGCATTGGATGTCACCGTTCAAACCGAACTGGTTGACCTGTTGCTGGACATTAGAGATCAATTTTCCATGTCTATGCTGTTTATTACGCACGACCTCGGCCTAGCGGCGCATTTATGTGATCGAATTGTCGTTATGTACCACGGCCAAGTTGTCGAAGAGAACAGCGTGAACGAAATTTACAGCAATCCGAAACACGCCTACACGCAACGGCTTCTCGGATCAATTTTTATTCCTGATCCTGCCAAACGGCGAGACCGCAAGTCAACTATCGTCTCTGACGAGGCGGAACTGAGAATTGAGCCTGTGCAAGCAGGCTGAGATTTGCAAACAACGTATTAGGAAATTTATTATGCCATCTATCATGTCAGGCGTTCGTGGTGGTCTTACAGGCCGCGAAACTTCAGGCCAGCGTTTGGAGTTCTGTCGAGACCTCTTGTCGGGGCGGCTCTCCAGATCGGAGATTGAGGCTGAACTGCGCACGGAATGTGATGCCAAAGCCATCACGTTCGTCATCAATAACAGTTGCAATCTTGCTTGTCGTCATTGCTACTTGCAAGTTGATGAACTCACTGCTCCAGAGCTCACTCGTGAGGAGCGTGAGAGGCTTATGGACTCGGCTCTGGACCAAGGCCCTGATCTGATCTGTCTTAGCGGAAAAGAAATCTTTCTGGGTAATCGCGGTGTCGAAACCTTGTCCTACTTGAATACGGAGAAGACGACGCGAGGTTTAGCCGTCCGAATTGGTGCAATCACCAATGGCACGTTGATTCAACGCCATCGGCAGGCAATTCTTGATGCTGGGTTGGATTATCTGGACATTAGCGTGGACGGATTGGAGTCGGATCACGACTATAATCGCGGCAAAGGCGCATTTGCAGCTATGCGGCCGAATCTAATTTGGGCGGCTGAACATTTGGGAAAGCGACTGTTCGTAAACATGACATTGCAGAAACGCAATTTTCGGAACATTAACGAAGCGATTGCGTCATTTCATGGGATGGGTGTGCAGAACGTTGGTTGCGGTTTTTATCAAACATTGCCTTATACGGATGCTGCGCTTCGGCTTTCTGACGCCGATCACAATGAGATATTTAAAAACCTTCGCAAGTTAGAATCCATTCATCTGACGAAGCCTCTGACGGTTTTGTTTGATCTCGACATAGTGACCATTGACGCGACCTTGGCATTTATGCAGTCGGAATGGTTTTCCCCAGATGACATTTGTGTTGATGAACGTGGCGAACTTTACAGCGAATTTATTTTGCCAAATGGTCTTCGCTTGCAAATCCGGTTTGCGCCATTCCCTCTAATGATTTTCAAATCCGTCCGAATCACCCCGGAAGGCAACTACCTGGCGGTTGAAGATACCGTAAACGCAAAACATTATGCAGAACGTGCTTTGGCAAATGTGCGGGATTTCAATTTTAATCTCTCGCGAGTTCATGCCCACGCAAAGCGGTCGCCGCGTTTGAATGCCATGCTTCGTCAGTATTTTGAAAGAATTCTTCCTGCTTTGCAGGATGCTTACGCGAATCATGTGTGGGTTGATCGCGCAGCAACGAAGCGGAATAGCTTGGCTATGGCCTGAGAGTGCTACTACTAAACGAATACCATGGAAAAAAAGCGTTTTCTGCTTTTGATGTCGCTCGCCCTACTTGCGATTTGTTGCCTTCCGTCCTGCAAACGGGATACGACCGCTGAGACGAAGAGCCTAACTATAGGGTTGGAGACCGATATTACTTCCCTTGATCCCATAAAAACTCTTGATCCGCACGTCAGTCGAGTGGTCGGGCAGATTTTTGAGGGCCTTGTGGGCCTTGATGAGAACAACAAGGTGATTCCATTGCTGGCCGAAAGTTGGAAACCGAATGAGAACTTTGACCGATGGAGTTTCACATTGCGAAAAGGAGTGCTTTTCCACGAAAGCGAGCTTTTTGGAGCGTCTAAAACACGCGAGCTAACGGCGGAAGATGTCGCATTCAGTTTCAACCGGATTTTTTCTAAAGAATCCATGATTGGGTTTGTGCTAGATGGCGTGATAAAGGGAGGCGCCGACGTGAAGGCGGGAAAAGTCAGCACTCTTTCGGGTATTAAGGTTGTTTCACCAGACGAAATTGAATTTCAATTGGAATCTCCCGATCCACTGTTTCCGAATCGCCTGACCTCTGTGCTATTGGCGGTTGTGCCTCGTGAAGTGGTGACATTGCCGCCGGGCGAATTCGGAATTAAAATGACGGTCGGAACTGGACCCTTCCGCGTCGATCAACGAACAGATTCTGAAGCCCTTCTCTCCAGGAATCTAAAATACTGGCGACAGACCGCTGGCAATGTCGAAAAGCTGGATTTTCGCGTAATCAAGAATGATCAAATTAGGCTTGTCGAACTGAAAAACAAAAAGCTCGACTTGGCTCGCGTTCCTTCAGCTTTGGCAGACGGCGTGGCCGAGAGGGCTTCCGATACGGAAACGGGTCTAAAGCTACGCCCCGATTGGCAGGATTTCCAATTCTCAGTCTTCCGAACATTCAACGTGGTTGCGCTTGGCTTTAACTGTGACAAGATGGACATCCACTTGCGCAGGGCGATTAATTTTGGAATTAAACGAAAGGACATCGTTGGCTTAAGTTTGCCCGGGCTCACCGAATTGGCTGTGGGGCCTATTCCATTGGGCTTTCCAGGGTATCAACCTGTAACGACAAATGACATCTATGATGCTCAAAAAGCTCGCGCGGAACTGAAATTGTCGAAATGGCTTCCGTCTCAACCGCTTGAAATCTTGGTCCATGAAAAGGACGGCTCGGAAGAAGTGGGGCAACTTATCCAAGCGCAACTTAAGGATATTGGTTTGGAAGCAAAACTCACTAAGCTGGATTACAACGCGGTGATCGCTCGGATGATCTCCGGTGAATTTTCCTCTTTCATCATGGCGTTTGAATTCATTTATTCGACACCGGGGCCGATTCTTGAAATGAACTTCAACCCTAAGAAAATTCCTGTCCCGAATTTCTGGCGTTACAACAATCCGGAGGTCACCGGCATTTTGGAACAATTTAAGAGTGTCAAAGATTCTGCGGACGCCAACCGGTTGGCATTGGAAATTGAAAAGCAGGTTCTCGAAGATCCGCCTGCCGCATTTCTCTTTCAGAACAAGATGTTCATCGTGTATCGTAAGGGCATCTCAAACGTCGAATTCAACGGCCATAGCGTGCCATTGCTTTGGGAAACCAAAGTCGATTAGAGGAAGTTGGGCCGGAATTCGTCAGGAGATGCCTGTGAATCATCGTGAAACTCAACAAGCTAAACGTGTCCGTTTTCGCCGGTGCCTGTGCCAAGCACCTCGTTTACGGTTTGTCTTTGTTGTTCGGTGTCTTGTGCTTGTCATTTTTGCTTTTCCAGGTTGCCCCTGGTGATCCCGCGCGAGTTCAGCTTGGTCCGTCGGCCTCTGAGGAACGGGTGCAGGCCCTTCGCAAAGAGTTGGGACTCGACAGACCCCTTTGGCAGCAGTTTGTCACGCACATTCGGAACGCTTGCATTCTGGATTTTGGAAAGTCCATTTTCGACGGACGTGACGTCTCTCAAGAGGTTAAGCAGAAATTTGCTGTCACCGCCACGATTGGGCTCCAGGCTGGTATTTTGGCTCTGCTCGGCAGCTATGGACTGAATCTTTTGGCGTTCTTCAGCCGACGATTTTCAGTTTTTCTGCCTATCGTCAACATCGGGGTGCTGATGCCGGTCTTCTTCACGACCATTTTCGGAGCGTTGTTGATTGGCTGGCTATTTCCGGCCATTTCGCTGAGTTCGGGGGGCGACGGTGCCGGACCGTTTACACAAATATTGCCGTCCATAATCGCTTCATTTTATCCTCTGGCCGTTATGACGACCGTGTTGCATGAGAAAATCGAAGAGTCCAAACGCGCGAATTATTTCCGTGCCGCTCAAGCGTCCGGTTCATGCGGTATGGCGCTGTTCCATCGAACCGCGCTGCGTCCTGTGCTTGTCTCGTGGTTGGCCGTTTGGGTGAACCAACTCAGCCTGGTATTTTTTGCCTCGCTTGTTCTGGAGGTCATTCTGTCAATTTCGGGCACGGGGAATCTCCTCCTCAACGCGATCCAACGCCGGGATTTCCCAGTTCTTCAAGGAATTCTTCTTATCAACGCCTGCTTTTTCATCTTCGTCACTTGGGTGAGCGAATCCACCTACGTTGTTTTGGACCCAAGAGTTTAGGCTATGATTCCTCACCTTAAAGGCGTTTTGTTGGTGTTGGTGCTGCTGTTTGGCCTTCTACCGTTCGGCCTCGTCCAAACTGGAGAGCGGTCGGAACCGTATCAGGTTGACGTGGCGAAACGATACGAGCCGCCGAGCTTGGCTCATCCATTCGGGACAGACGATCTGGGGCGCAATATGCTCGCCCGCACCCTGCTGGCCACAGGTCTTTCGCTTTCGGTTGTTGGCCGGTCTCTCGTTGTGGCTTTCGTGTTGGCGGTGGTGTTCGGCGGAATCGCCGGGCTATACAAGGGACGCTTGCCGGATCATGCAATTTCGTATTTCATTGCGTTGTTGCATACCGTTCCGTTTATATTGATTTCGGTGGCGCTGGCTGCGGTCCTTCAAGCCGGCATCGGCTCCATTTATATGATCATCGGGTGTATCGCCTGGGCGGCCCCGGCTCGATTGGTGCGCGCCGAAGTGATGCGGCTGCGTGACGCTCGTTTCGTGCAATTTCAGCGCGCCTTCGGGCTGTCCCCAAGCGCAATCCTTTGCAAATCCATATTGCCGCTGACGTTATTGCCTCCTTTCATTGGTCTGCTTTATTTAACACCGGAACTCTTGGGGATAGATGTCGGGCTTTCATATTTTGGACTGGGCGCACAACCTCCCACGCCGACAGTCGGGCGGTTGATTTACGAAGGAATCAATACCTTCCGTTCGGCCTGGTGGTTAACGGTGATGCCGAGCGCGGTGCTCATGTTGTTCATTCTGACTCTCTACGCAATCTTGGGTGTGTTTAAGGCCCGGAGAAGGTTTCTGACATTATGAACACCGAGCGCATCCTCGATCAATGGGCCTTTTCAAAGGAGACGGCCTTTCGCATCCCGCAACTGATGGATGAGCTATGCGAAAGCATCGTGTGGGAGAGATGGGAGAGAATACAGAAAAAACATAAATTGAAAATACCTCCTCCTGCCTTTATTCGTCGTGTTCTGACGAGCCAAAAGGAAGACAAACAGCTTGAGTCCGATCGGCAAGGTATTCTCTACGACTTTACGTTTAGTGACAGGCTGCAAAAGCTAATTAGAAACCACAGAACAAATAAAAGGGTTGAGCTTACAAACTTTAAGCGCGACATTGCCGCTCTGGCGGAAGTAATACAAGCCCTCAAGGAACAATGGCCGATCATCCTCAATCTGCTAGTTGTTAATCACAAGCTGGAACCAGCAATAGCAACAAGATTGCAGTCATTTTCCGAGCCGCGCTATCACGAAGCCGGTGAGGAGGAACAGTTTCGCTGGTTGTCTGAGTTTTATGCGCTTTATTCACGCTTGTCTCATTTTGGTTTCAACATAGGCGAGCTAACGGAAATTCATTTTCGAAATAAATTACGGTATAAGGCGGGATGTCCTGGAACACTCGCATATTTATTGGCAGTCAGGAACACAACGGAACCCCTCGTTGAAGGTATTCACGAGGTGCGCATGAGCGGGAAAGTTGAGGATGCCGACACTGCATCAGAGAGGGTATGGCCTTTTAAGCAAAAGCCGGGAAGATTCGTTTTGGGTTCCGATGGTACGGACAGGTTAGACCCCACCACTGTGCCAAAATTATTCTGGGCGATTTATAATGTATTTAATGAGTTCAAAAAGCGGAAATATTTTCATCAGGTCTTTATTCCAGTTTACGAAAGAAGCATCTTTTCTTTGGACCCAAAGGAGCCCGAAAAGCGCTATCGTCTTTCTGTGGCCGGTGCTTTTCTGGGCTGGCTGCTATGCGATTTCGGAGACGCTGCGCCAAAAGACGTCTTTTTGGACGACAAACCGCCTGATGAGAGCAGATGGCGTGTTGGATACAAGGGTTCACGCAGCGTAACTGACGCTTTTTATAATTTTCTAGTTGGTCTTCGGTTTCTTATCAACCGGCAATTTTCAGGTCCATATTTGGAGGGCGAGATGGCGTGGGCCTTGGAACAACCTATCAATAGTGCTCCAACAGTTACAGAATTCGTTGCCGAAAACACTCATCACTTCGGTGGGTGGCATTGTGGCTCGCATGTCTATCAACAAGCCCCGCGTTTTTCTGGTCTCTTCACATTTAAATGCAGCCGCAATGGAACGCAAGGGCACTTGAAGCAGAAAGGCCAAAGCAAAGTTGATAGCTTAAACGAACTTTGGATTGACCTCACAAGCAGGCCCGAATGGGAAGGTAAGTTCGATGAAAAGCGCATTATTCTCCGGCTTAGGAAAAAGGGGGACACCGCTTTACCAGCAGAAGGAACGAAGCTCAGGGGTTACCTCCTTTCTGTTGCGAAGTCGGTGCGCAATTTTTATGGGAAGGCTCGTCTTCTCGAGCTTGAGCAAAAGCAGGGGCGGGACATTGCCGCAGAGTGTGGGCGGCGGCGAGGACGGGATGCAATCCTGGCGGTTGACAACGGGATCAGTCTTTTGTTTAGCCCCGGCTGGAAAATGCGGTGCGAATGCCGGTTCGAG
>Ga0182016_10005810_pt1 | contig 13135 bp, 8 predicted proteins | sample 712S2MmetaG_FD_120491 | JGI IMG/M metagenome (GOLD analysis project Ga0182016, IMG submission 120491) | Permafrost microbial communities from Stordalen Mire, Sweden - 712S2M metaG | ecosystem: Environmental > Terrestrial > Soil > Wetlands > Permafrost | place: Sweden: Stordalen | collected...
AGGTGGCTTGTCTGCGGCGAACCGACCAACGGGTTTCATCCAACCCTACGGTACGCCAAGCCCCACCTTTTGTCCAGCAAAATCTTCGAACGACCGATTTCAGAGCACATCAGGCTGGTAAACAAATACTGATAGCGACAGAACGCCACGTACAAATTGAAATCGATCGCGTGATCGAATATGTCTGTCCCGACCTCAAACAGCATAGCTGCGACATCTGGGCCGACGTTTTTCTCAATAACAAAGGCCCAGAGGCGGGATCAATATCCGTCCTCCACCGCGGCAGTCTTTCCGCCACTGACGTGACCAACTCATCATGGTCGCCAGAGGCACTCGCCGGCAACGCGACTCTCAGCTCGCTGACAAGACGCATCATCAACCTACACAATGCAACCGAGCCCATCGTGCTAAGCCAACCGGGCGTAGCAACTATCGGCCACCACAAGTACACTGTCTGGAACTCAGGAAAGGAAGGGTTACAGCGGATCGCCGGAGGCAGTTCGCTAATCGATGTGCCATTCACGAAGTGGCAAATTGGACCATTCGCCGCGAACGAGCGAAGCTTGATCCGGATACACTTTCAGCTAATGCCTCCGAGCTACGTCGCCCAGGTGGGCAAGGCCGGCACATTCTACGCATATGGCGAAGCGATTCTGCTGGATATCATTGAGCACGAAGACCTACCCTGCTATGAGGGTTGCGACGCTTCCGAGTTCTATCGAGCCTTCGAAACATTTCAAGCAGCACGGCATCTGGTACCGGAAACGTTCGAATACCTCGTCATCTCTGCGGATGACGACAACCTCACTTGGGAAACTACTCCGCTAAGCCCGATGCTTTACAGCCCCCCAATACAGAGTGAAGCACTCGCCAGGACCACACATTGGTTTATCGCTGACCACGCACATGGCGACCGATGGAGTCTTGTAGGAACACGCTACAACGGCTTCGTCTTGAAGGTTCGTGCAACGGAGGTCGCAGCGCAGCGGTGGTCAACTACAGTTGCTGTGTGAGATACAACCGAATCCGTTTCTTTTGGGTTGCGTGCGCTGCCGTCTGTGCATTTGCGCAGCAATCTGGCACAGCAAGCCCACCGCCGGCAGCATACGCCGGCACACCATGGCCAACCATCATTGGGCTTGCCCTCGGCCTTATAGCCGCGCTCCTGGGACTCTGTAAGGCATACTACGAGTATAAGAAGGCCCGTCACGAACTAGATAAGGAGCGCAGCAGGCCCACGATCGATCGCGTTGATGAGCTCTTTCAGCACTGTAGGTGCACTAATGGCCGGATTTGTCGAGAGATTCTCACCTTGAGTTTTTCGACAACATTCGAACAAGCAGTTGGCGCGTTACAGCAACTTCTCACTGCACTACGTGATCCCGGTGCCGCGTCAGTGGAACCAGTTCTCCAGTGGACCCAAGAGGAGCTCGCGCGGGTCGTCGATCCAGCTCGACTGCCAAAGATGGAGGGCCCGGAGCACCGCTCGGATGCGGAAACGAAAACCGCTCAATGCTACGCACTCCTTGTCCCCTTCCTCAATGACCCGGATCGTGTGCGCATAGCCATCAACCACTGCCGGACTTGGATTCACGACTCACCGACCCCCCATCTTCAACGGGAAGTGGTCTGCAACCTCCTCCCGATCCTGCTGAATCACCAACCAAACAGCGACACGTTACACGGGGTGTACGAAGAGGTCATCAAGAGAGGCAACGACGCAGTTGAGATGCGTGAACAGGATATTGTCAAATCCGCCCTTTCTGGACTGCAAGTCATGCCCCAGCTCTCTTCACCGCACCTGCTCCGCTTATTACAAGCCGGCTACACTGCGGCAACTCATCACTGGGAAGCGTTTGGACAGGAATGGGCACACGCGGTTCACAGCACTCTCTTAGGTGATCGCCTGCAACACCCAGAATGGCGGTCGCTGGCGTCACAAGTGAGCGCGCACCTTCGCACGCAGGGACTGTCGATCCTCGTCCTTCCTCGCAAGCATGAGTATTTGTCTTACTGCAGCGTCATCGTGACCACTCATAACGGCCTCGGCAACCACCGCAAGCTACGGCCAAAGAACCGACACGTTATTCAACAAGAACACCCTGTACAGGTTGCCCTCACCCTTGAGAGCCACTCCGCCTCACCCAGCATCGGCAACCTCGGTAATTTCTCACTCGCAGAACCTGGGTGGCAATCAGGAGCATGGATCACAACCGAAGCCTTGCCAGGGTGGACCGCAAGCTCTGGCTGGCGCGCGGGAACGCTAGTGCTAAGCGACGACACTGGACCGCTCGGGACGTTTCATGCAGAAATTAGTGGTCCGACAACTATTGAGGACCCGACGACTAATCCTTACGGCCATGCCTATGGTTACCGCGCGCGGTTCGCCAGCCTCTCTCCAGAAAACATTCTAGCGCTCGAGGCGCTCACGCGACGCCATCCAGTGACGCGCTAGACTCACGTTCTTTCTGGTGGGGCAATGGCACCTCCTCAATACTTCCCAGAAAGAGACGAAAGGCGCACTGATCAGCGACGATGGATCGGCCATAGGTCCCCAAGATGTTGAGGCACGCTCCCTCTTCGTCAGCGTATTCATCGCCACACAGCAGCAGGCCAACCTCTTGCTGGGACTCATCCAAATAGAAATGCGACGTATGCGCCGGCTCCTTGCCTTCTGAGACGCGTCGGGGCAAGCGCAGAATCTCATCCCATTCCACCACCTTCGCGCCCCGACTCGCGGGCACGCGAATACCCTCTGCGACGACCGTTTCGCCTATTAAGTAATCAGCACGAAAAGAAACTGTACCCAAGCCATCAGTCTCGCGATAGTATCGCAGTTCACGCGCACCCCTCGGCGCTCGCAATGACACGAGCGTCCACTCCCACAACCAAGGACGCGAACGGATCAGGTCATCAAAAAGCCGATCTGCTAGCGCTTGTTTAGGATTCCATCCCGGAAGATGACGGCCCTCTTCGTGGCGGATTAGGGGAATCAATTCCTCTAGTGCCGAGATGCGATAGCCCGCAGGGAGACGACTCAGCAACCGCCAATACGATTCGCCGGTCTGCGTCAGCCTTGTAGCGCAATGCGCGTGGTAGTCGTTCTGGGACAGCTCGCCTTGGCGCGATTGAGCAACAATGCACAAGACGCGGTCAATCGTTTCGGCAGAACGTGAGGTGCGCATTGCGTGGTCCATGACCGACGTGCCTAAAATGCTATCGCGCGCGCGACGGCGCGCAAGCGACTAACTCGAACCATCGGCTCCGCAACTAGCGTTATCATACTATCTGACCTAGATCGTAACGCGGTTGCCCCCGCCTTGAACAGCGGGCACGGTACCCTTACCGGCCCATAACCAATGATATAGGGTCTTTCCCCACACTCTCATTGACGTGGGGTTGACAGAAGGGTTTCGGCGGAGGCCGGCTTACCTGGAACACCTTGTGGGTCGCCGAAAACCATCCGGGCGACTCCAAGCCACGTCGGTGGTCCCATCAGAACGGGTGTATTCCCGAGCGCTGCAGCAACCAAAGGTTGCCTCACTTTCGCCGAGGTCCCAGAATGGAAAGAACTACGCAGGGTAGCCACTCGTACTGGGTGGGAGCTTCAGCGACAGAGGCCCACTCTCCGAGAGCTGCTTGTACGGCTTTGGCGACCGGATATTCCCGCGCCGCTCTTCACGACCACGATATGCAGCGGGAGGAACCACCACGGTGTGGTAGGATCAGGCGGAGTAGATCGAAATCCGACAACAACTCCAGATCGTTCAGCTGCTGTCGGAGACGACCGCACTTCGCCTTCGGCGCCGTTGTCGAAGGTTCCATCGGGGCGCTCCAACTCAATCTCCAGCTTCATGTCACCTTCAAGGTACCGTTGTAGATGAAAACGTAGCTGCCGGGAGCCTCTAAGTTCCGCAGTTCCACAAGTTGCAGCATCAGCTTGAAACTTAAGCACTTGAAAATAGACCGTTTTCGGCGAACCCTGAAACTGCCTTGGGCACATTGGATCTCCGGTTGATACCCTATTGAGATTTTCCTGTTGATTCAATAGCTTAGCGGTTTATGGGACTCCGGACGCCTGCATTCTGTCGGATGTCTACAGCTACAATTTTGACTACAATTGAGTGGCCAGCTTCTCTCAAGGTCCTGTCATTGGCCACTTCTAGCCGCCCCGACCCTCTATTTTTGCGGCAGGTCGTCTTCGGGTAAAGCCCTGATGCGAACTCGGCGGGGCCGCCAAGTCGGGGATGACTTGCTCAAGGCGGGGTTGGAGGCCGACGACGGCAGCGATAATAGATTTGTCCTCTTTTCCTGACCGATTGCGCTATTTAAGGTTGAGACGTCTCGCTTTTGTGCGCGTGGTACCGCAAAATAGTGGAGATAGCAATACCAGCCTATTCAAGGAGGCCTTATGTCCAACCAGCTGACCCCGCAGCAATTAGTGGCCGCCCCCGGCTCGACTCCGGGAGCGCCGGTACTCGATCTAGACGAGATTCAAGGTGATGTATTGATAGGACTTCAGAAGAACTTCGAACGCTTCGTGTTTTTCCAAATCGCCGACGTAGCGGCGTTCAAGGTGGCGCTCCGAAGAAAAATAGCGCACCGAATTACGAATACACTCACCGTCCATGCGCGCGAGCACCAGCTTCGCGATTACAAGAATCAAGGCGGAAAAACGCCCCTTCCCCTGGTCGGACTCAATCTCGGGTTCACCGCCGCGGGCATTGGCAAACTACTGCCCGGCGCTGACCTTGGTGACGCTTCCTTCAGAGTCGGCGCCGCAAGCGTTGCTCCAGCATTGGGCGATCCTGTCGACGGTGCAGAAAAGCTTGTGAACTGGAAGCCGGAATTCGTTGCCAACAATATCGACGGAGTGTTTCTGATCACCGGAGGAACCCAGGACGCCGTTGATGCGGAAGCCAAGGAGGTGCTTGATTTTGTGGGGGCCGCGTTGACCACCATCTTCGATCAATCCGGCAACGTGCGGCCGGGCCTGGAAAAAGGACACGAACATTTTGGCTGGCTGGATGGAGTCTCCCAGCCCGGTATCAATGGGCTGACCACACCATTTCCTGGACAGCGACTGCTCGACCCTGGACACTTCGTGTTCGGCTATCCGGGTCAAGCTGGCCCGCCTCCTTTGGACTGGATGAATAACGGTTCCTTCATGGTGTTCCGTCGGCTGAACCAGTTGGTCCCGGAGTTCGACAAGTTCATTCTCGACGCCGCGGTCTCGCTGGCAATGGACCCCGTGCTGCTAGGCGCTAGGATCATGGGACGTTGGAAGAGCGGCGCTCCTCTGGCCTTGACCCCCAGCCAGGACGACACTACCTTGGGAGGCGACCCGCAACAGAACAACAACTTCGATTTCTCCGACGACCAGTCCCAACGGCGATGTCCATTCGCTGCACACATACGCAAGACGAACCCCCGTACGGATTTACTGCCGCAGGATCCGAATGTCGACAACCGACGCTTCATCCGCGCTGGGATCCCTTTCGGAGAAGAGGTAAGTACTCCAGAGCAGACCGCCAACACTACAAACCAGGAACGTGGGCTCATGTTTGTCTGCTATCAGACATCCATCGTCGACCAATTCGAATTTGTGCAGCAGAAATGGGCTAACCCGACGGGTTTCATCTTCGGCAAGGTGCACCCGGACGGGTCGCCCGTCAATACGGGACAAGATCCGATCATTGGCCAAAATAATACTGCTGGAGAGAACCGGGCCCGATCGACCGACGAACCGGTTCCTAATTACCCCACGGGCAACGCGAGGAGTAGGCTTCCGATTCCCACGGATTTCGTTGTTCCAACGGGCGGCGCCTATTTTTTCGTGCCCTCGATTGCGGCGCTCGCAAACGAGCTGTCCGCGTAGCGATTCGTTCGGTGCGGGAAACGAAGCGCCGCTTTGTGAGTGGGGCGCAAAAGGGAACCATCAGGAGGTTTGACTGTTATGTCCTCAACGGTTACCAGAGGGAATTGGCCATTGTTGGTAGCCGGCGGGCTCGCCGTGGTTGGCGTTGCCGCCTTTTGCCTGTTTATGCGGTGGGATGGTCTAAGTCTAACCGTCAAACTAACCGATCTAACGGGCCTGCTGGCGCCTCTTGCCTTCGCTGCGACGGTGATTGAGCGGGCGGTCGAAATCCTGATCAGCCCATGGCGCGATGCGGGAGCCAGTAAGCTGGAAAACGAACTGGCGGCCATCAAGGCGAAACTCCCACACCCTCCTATCGAAGCAGAAGATGTCGCGGAACTGAAGGCCGCTTCGGACGCACTCGATGAGTATCGGGGACATACGCAAAAGTTGGCTTTCGCCTAGCGTCAAAGGTCCCAATCCATGCTTCCTTACTTAGTAGGCCTTGGGCCGTAAATTATTAGCGCCGGCATCAAGCCACCCGGCGCTTTTGAGTGAGCTCCGGTATTAGTCTCGACGCTTTCTTGCTGAAACGCAGCCACGTATACTTTTCCGTTCGCGACCACCGGTGGATTGAACTTGGCGAAAAATCCCAGGCCGTCGTTCCCGGATAGTTCGCTGTCCCAAAGCTCGCCTCTTGAGACATCCGTTGCATCAAAGGCGCGGAGAATGCCACGCACCACTGTACGGTTGGCGTTATCCGCGAAAGGCATGGTTGCCCACACGATCCCGGTGGCTGGGTCCGTTCCGTTGGCGGAAAGGGTAAGAAATCCTCCCGGCATGAAAATGATAGTCCGATTGGGGTCATTCACGACATTCGCCGGCGGCAGGCCAACTGTTTCTTTGCTCTTCTTGAAGGGCGTATCCGCGGCAAACTGCCAACCGTTTGGGCCCGCGTCGGGAATGAGCTTGTACTGTTTCAGGAAATCTTCCTCGCCCATCACGTAGGCAAACGTCTGCCCTGTTAACGGCCACATGACCGGCGCACCGTGGATATTCCAAAACAATACGTCTCCGTTCTTGACCGGGTTGGGAACGAGTGGTTGCGGCGGCCTGGTTACCTGAAAGGAATGCAGCGAAAGTGCCCCCCCCTTTCCCATGGAGTTTCGATCGAGGAGGAACCAGCGCCCCTCTTTGCCGCCGGCGATCAGCAAATGGCTGTTGGGAATCGGTACCGGCCCGGCCGACCCCATGTCGACGTCAAAAGCTTTCATGTCGAAACCGTGCTGGTTGTTTCCATCCTGCGCATTCAACGGAGCGAACCAATCCTGGATCTGGATTTTTCCCGCCACAAGACTTGTCTTGACAACGCTATTCGAGACTTCTGGAGCCGTTGGATTCGCTGCATTATATGTGCCGTCACCAGTAGTAAAGAAGACGCCGCCATCAATGGCTACGGGACCAAATCCGGACATCCAGATTCCTCCGCGACCGTTCAAATCAGCGTCACTATTCGCACGGGGCGTAACGGTACTCGAAAAGACGTCAATCTTTTTCGGATTGCTCGGGTCCGAGACGTCATATGCAAATATCCATCCGCGATAGTCTCCGACGTCGCAGTGACCGCCGAAAGCGATATACAGAGTCGTCCCGTCCAGTAACAACGCCGGCCGGTTCAGTTGATGGAAGGGATCGAAAGAGATGGTTCCAGTGGGTCCGGGAACGCTGCCTTCGATCGTTACGCCGCTGCCCAAAGGCTTTCCATCGGCGAGGTTCAGCGAGACCAACGTGTAGCTGTATTGGGTGCCCGTCAATGATTTCGAAGCCACAAAAATTGCGCCCTGTTTTGGCGACGTCGTCTGCGTCAATTTGATCGCGGGAGTGCCGGTAATTCCGATTTCTGTGGTGAGATCGACGCAGCCGGTGCCTTCTCCGAGTTGACGAGACAGGGTAAGGCTGTCGACGGAGGTTCCCAGGCCTGGAGATCCCGGGCCGGTGTGCCAAAGCGCCTTTGTAGTCTCTCCGGTGGGGGGATCGGCCGAAATATCGTCGGCATCGAACGCGTACACGCTATTGTGCTCGGTGGCCACGATGACGACGTTCACGGGAGTCGTGCGGCTGACAATCTGAGCGCCGGTGACGACCAGCGGTTGCGCATACAGATTGCCGTCCACGTTGCGAAATGCGAGCTTACCGAAGGACTTGAGGTTGACGTTGGATTTCTTTAGTGTGGTTTCATTCAGGTTGGCGCCCGAACGCGAGTTGTCGTATCGACTTGTCAATACGTCTTTTTGTGCAGCGATCGGCCGAACCAATAGGAAACTGCAGAACAATAGCAGGGCCGGTGCGAATGGCCCATTCTGTTTGAACATTTCAAGGACTCCTTCCAAAGATCGATCACGCATCAGAACGAGATCGTCACAGTGATACCGCCTGGGTGTGGAAACTTCACCAGGACAAATCCAAGATTGGTATCGAACTGCCACGCGGCATTCGCGGCGTCAAAGGCCGTGGAAGACGTAGCTTCGGTGAGCGCCGAGCCGTCACGCCGTACAGTAGTGGGACGAGCGTGAAGTATGCGCAACAGCATGGGACGTGCACTGGGCGAATTTACCGTCACAGTCGTGGATGTTGCGCCGGCGACCGAGGTCAGAATTGTTCCATCGAAAACCGTGAAGCTCGAAGATCCCGCGGGATAGATGCTGGCCTCGATGCCTCCATCCCAAGTCGAAAGCGACGGGTTGTTCACGTAATTGGAATCGCAGAGAGTGTCGACCGACTCTCCCAGCACCAGGGGCACAATCGCTCCGCTTCGCACAAACACCGGGATCTTGGACTTAGGTTCGGCGGGTTGAGCGGGATTGTTCCAGGTGATGTTCTGTTTGCCGGCGTGTTGTTGATTGGTCCAGAAATCGAACCAAGTTCCCTCCGGCAGGTATAGGGCGCGCTGGGTTACTTTCGGCTCGATCACGGGAGCCACTATCAGGTCGTTGCCGAAGTAAAAGGTGTGGTCAACGGGAAAGGTATTGGGGTCGTCCTGGTGCATGAAAACGAGCGGCCTCAAGATGGGCACGCCAGTGTCCTGCGATTGTTTGGCGTGAGTATATAAATAAGGAAAAAGTCGTATGTGCAGAGTGGCGTAGAATCGGTAATTGTCGAGCGCTTCGTTCTGGTCGATCGTTTCGCCGGCCTGCGCGTAGCCCCACGGATACTGGCGGAGATCGGCTGGATTCACCTGGCGGTGCATTTGCATGATGGGTGAGAAGCAGCCGAACTGAGTCCAGCGGATAAACAGGTCCGCCGGTGAGACGGTAGAGAAATTCCCATTGAGATAGCCGCCCACATCGTGACCCCAGATCGAGACGCCGCTCATGGCCGAAGCGAGTCCTGCCACGATTACGCTCGGCAACCCATCGTCTGTGCCGAAGTTCGGTTCGTTGTCTCCGGCCCAGCAGCCGGGGAACGCCTGCGTTCCGGTAAAGCCGCTGCGCGCGAAAATCAATCCGGCCGACCCGAGGACGCTATAGATGGTCCTCAGATATTCCCGGCAATAGCCGTTGACAAAGTCGCGGCCGGTAAGACCATTGGCGTAAACGGCAGTATCCGGAATATAGGTGTTCGTGCCATTCCCGGACTCGCCGTCGTCCGTCTTAAATCCACCGATAGCCGGTTCGGTCCCGGATTTCGTTTTCACCTGGCTAGCGGTCAGGAGGGTCTTTAGCTGCCCGGTAAGCCAGTTTGCGGCCGCGGATTGGGTGAAGTCGACCGGGCTGCCGCGTCCTTTCCACCACGGCACGACGAGCGGCGGACCGCCGGGGGACGCGCGGACAAAAAAGTTTCCCGCTGCTCCGGCGGCATAGTTCTGGGCCTCGCCGAGATTCTGCCCGGGCACTCCCTCGTTGTCCGAGGCTATGTTGACGAACGGAGCCATCCAGCAGATCACTTTCAACCCCGATTGCTGAAGAAAGCTCATCATGTCCGTTAACTTTGAAAAGCCGGTGAAATTCTGATTCTCCAACGTCTCCTGCGAACCGAACTGGGTCTCGTTGAAGGTGAAATCGTTGTAGGCGACTTCCCAGGGAGAGTCGAACACGAACGCAGAAGCAGGTATTTTCCGCTCGCGAAATTTGCTCACCGCATAACGGACTTCCCCTCCAGTACGCCAGATGTCGGACGAGATCCACACGCCGAAAGCCCATGGCGGAGGCAAGGGCGGACGGCCCGTCAAGCCCGTGTAACCCGTGATCACCTCTGTGAGCTTGGGTCCCGGGACCAGGTGGAACCGTAGAGTCGATGTGGCGCTGGAAACGTCGTAACGAGCCCGCGTCGAAGCGCGCATGTCGAATGTGCATCGCGCGGTGGAATCAAGATGCAGACCATAGCCGCACGTGCTCACAAACCATGGCGCGACTTTGTATGAGTGGCCGTTCTTGTTCCCGGGATTGTCAAAGGTGAGAATGTCGACGACTTTGCCTGCTTGATCCAGGCTGTCAAATCGTTCCCCGAACCCATAGAAGTGCTCCTGGCCATCCGAGGCCGATGAGAGGGAGACGTTGTCAGGAACGAGACTGCCCCAATTTATAACCTCGTATCGAACGACTCCCTGCGAAGGAGAAGTCAGCTGAGCGCTTATTTGCTGCGTGCCTAGTTTGTGGACAACTTCGATTCCGTTCGCGATCATTTTGGAGGAGACCACCGGCCCAATCTGGAATTCTCGGCCGCCACTTGCGATCACGGGCGGAGCGATGACGACTACATTCGCCAGAGGGTTGCCCGCTAAGTCCGGACTAGCCGCGGCGATGTGCCCCGAGTTCTGAAAGACCCGTCCTTGAATAGCGCCCGAGTTGAAAGAAACGAATGCCCCGCTGGCCGCGAGCGGGAAGCGCACAGCAAACGTGAAGGGATCCGCTTGGGCTTCGGCCTCGTTTGCTGTAACGATGGATTGGCCGTTGGCGCCGTGCAGAAACGTAGTATCTCGATCAGTGTAACCAATCTTGAAATAATACTGAACGAAGTCGCCAGCTTGAAACGTATTGGCCGGAATCGTGGTAAGAAAGAATTTGTCGTTGCCTTGGGTTGACTGGAACTGCACAGGCAAGGGCTGGAATGCCGGATCACCCGCTTTACGGATCATCACCGCGCTCCCGGACTGAGTCTGGTTCCCGGTGGTTCCGGCTCCTTGGAATTGATTTCCGTTGGACAGCGTGACGACTGTCGCGGCATCTATCCCCTCGATCGGCAATCGCATACTGGCTTGGCCCTGAGGCTGCGGGTTTTGAGGGATGTGCCAGGCATTCCCGATATTAGCCACCGTTGTTCCTCCAGACCGGCGATTCAGTTTACTTTTGCTTGTGGCGCCGACAGACCAGTGTGCCGCCCGTATTTGTGAGCAGATCGTCGTCACCCGGCTAGCAACGTCGACATTAAGCCACGTAGCAGCTTACCGCGTCGTGCGCTCTTTTCGTTTTTCTCCAGCTAGAGTGAAGTAGCCTCGGCGTAGCTTTCTTGGCAAGACGGAGAGCAGTTTGCTTTCGCTGGGGTATACAGTTGACGTCAAGAGACATGTATTAGCCTCCACTTTGCGAATCGCAACATTGAGCGGTCCGTCGGGCTCGAGGTCCGACACAAGGCTGAACATCTTTACTTAGATATGCGTAAAGTATAAGCGAAATGGTGCCACAAAATCGAGGAGTTTCTTGGCGATAGTTTGTGATTATTCATACGTTTCTAGACTAGTGAATCGGGAAATTCGGGCCTCGCGCCAGACCCGTGTGTTCGGTGTTGACGACATCCCTGTAGCAGAGCGGTTCTTCGCGAGGAGGATGGCAGCGGCGACATTGTCTTTGCCCGCCAGGCGTAAGAAATGCCTGCTGACCGATACGCGGCCCTTTGCCTTGGCGCGATCACAGTGCCTTGTTGAGCCGTGCTCGCTTTGCGTGGCTACTTCCCCTCGCCTCTCGTCGATTCTGGGGCCAGTTCCAGACAGCCACTCACGTATACTTGGAGTCCGAATGCCAATGAATAAAGAGGAATTGATGCCACGCAAACTCGTTCTGATTCACGGATACTCTGTGCTGGTATGCGGCATTTGCTGCGCCGGATCCATTGCCGTCCGCCACTGGACACCTCCCCACCCAAGCCGAGGGCAATGATGGCATGGCCCGTGCGCGGCTGGTGCGGCCTCGCAAGGTTGCTTGCGCGAGCTTGAGAAGAACACTCCGGCCACAACTGAAATGCCAGCGAGTACGCTTTGCCATAACAAAATCGAAGTCTGTTGCCGGCGCAGATACCTTCCCATAATAGAAAAATCGTGGATGGAACCAACCACCATGAGGATTTGGCCGTTCGTCGTCGCGGCTGAGTGGGCATTCGGAACCTGGAACCTGCCGCGCGATCTAGCTGGTCAGAAACATCGAGATATTCGACTCCGAAATCCGAAACTGTAGATAATTTTGTAGATACCGGAGCCTCCAGCTTCAATAGCGTTCAACAACTTTCAACAAACTGCCGCCATATGATTGAAATCTAAGCAGTTGAAAATAGGCGATTTCACCGGATCGCCGGCATCCGTCTTGGGCGCAGGGGGTCGGGCGTTCGAATCGCCCCGCCCCGACCATTAGAATCAGTAGTTTGGGAGCGTTTCTTCGACCCTCAGAAATCCGCTGTAGTCGATTCTGTAGCTGGACAGAGCCACTCGTTTCAACAACCAGCCTTGGCTCGGAATTCGCTCCTCGATATCCCCAGGTCTCAGGCTCACTTGATTGGGAATCATAATTGCCTTAATTGGATTGCATTGCAAGATGTCTTGAATTCAAGTCCCGGCCGTCGGCCCCGACGTTTTTCAACCTAAAAACGGCGGTTGCCGACCGGCGCGGCCAGCAAGTCCGTGAGCTGTCTGGGTTTCTAACTGCCGCGCATTTCACCCACTGGGTGACAACTGCCATTACGGCAAACACTTACGGCTGAAGAGGAAGGCTCATTTGCGGTGCCTCAACCGCCACTTTTAGGTTCAATGGTTTAAGGACGTTTTTTGGACTATGGCGTGAGCCGCGGTAGATCGTTTGGCAGACAACGCCTCCCTCCTAAATCCGATCTAGCAACCGACATTTAAATAGAATCTGAATACGGGAGCAAGAGAGGCACATGCGGTTTTTGGGGTTCTTCGCTATTTCAAGTGGGTTGACATGACAGATCAAGTTTGCCTGCGATGAGGTAAATGATGGTGGCGATGTTGCGGGAGGAGCGATACCCCCTAGCTTTGGCCTTGGCAGCCTGAAA
>Ga0182016_10005811_pt1 | contig 13135 bp, 17 predicted proteins | sample 712S2MmetaG_FD_120491 | JGI IMG/M metagenome (GOLD analysis project Ga0182016, IMG submission 120491) | Permafrost microbial communities from Stordalen Mire, Sweden - 712S2M metaG | ecosystem: Environmental > Terrestrial > Soil > Wetlands > Permafrost | place: Sweden: Stordalen | collected...
TCAGCTTCTTCGGGGGTCAGCCCTCCTGCTACTTCTCCGGATTCGCGCGCCAAAGCCGAGCGAGCAGCCCGCAGTCCCATCCGGACAATTCTCTGCAAATGGAGGTCTTCCAGGTCAACGACCGGTATTTCTGCGCCCTCGAGGGTCGTCCATATGGCGGCATTCATGCGCAAGTTCCTTTGCTCCCGCGGTCCATCAATCTAGGTTTCTAGCGGGAGTTTTCGGGCGCATGAGGTGCCGGTCAACAATCGAGAGGTCCATTGCAAGGCCTCGCACCCGCCACACCCAGCCGGCGCGCCAGTCCAGGCCGAAGTGCCGCGATGACTCGCGGATGAATCGCTCTGCCGTCTCCTTGTTCGCAAATCCACACGAGAGCTCGACCGAGGCGCCCAACCTCACGTGATATCGAAGTGGTGCGACGCTGCCTGAATGCTCGCCGAGGTAGGCGCGAAAGATGGTCTCGCTTGTGTCCTCTTGGGACATCGTACCGGGCGTGCCCTTGCGGGGGATCGTCATAGTGGATTACCTGAAAAGTTAAAGCGCTCGAAGGATTCGACCTGCAGTGCCGCGTAGATAAGCCTGCGCTACCAGTATACCACAGGCTTCGATGAACGATACTGGCGGTAAGCAGAAACGCGCGGTCGGTGTATACTAAATAGGGTCGCCAGCCCTCTGCGCCGTGCTCCGTCGGCACTCAAAAGGAATCCGCTACATGCGCTCAAGATTTCCCTACGCTCTGAAGAATCTGCTTGCCCTTGCATCCCTTGTCTTCGGTGCTCATGCGCAGGCGAATGATGTACTTGGTCAGTCCTATGCGACGCCCGCCGCAACGCCTTACGGGGCCATTGGCGCCGGCGAAACTCAAGCATTCACGAACTCCGGTCACATGGAGGAACTCGTGTTTGGGTTTCGATTGCGTGATTTCGCGGCCGCAGAATTGGGTGCCTACGATTACGGCTCCTTTTCAGGACCCGTAAAGCTACGCACGTGGAGCGTACCGGGCCCGGTTAAAGCAGACGCCGGGAGTGCCTCGCTCTTGCTAAATACGCCGGAGTTGTGGCACCTCGTGGTGTTCATTCGCTACGGAAATGCCTTTACCCATTTACGAGAACAGCCGCACGGTCACGATGAGAACTTCGCGGCCACCTACGGGGCGGGCGGCCAGGTGAGGTTCTCGAAGAACTTCTCCTTGCGCGTTGAGCACCAGCGCTTGGAGAACTTCGCTCAAACCGACCGTGCCCTGCGCCAAACGGCCGCCTCATTGGTAGTTGGCTTTTAAGCTACTATCACCACGCGCCTTGGCTTTTGGGGGGTTGCGGGCACCGATTGACTACAGTCTGGAAGGTCATATCGTTCGAACCATCAAACGGAGTTATCCCCCATGACAGCGTCAATTGAAGCCACTCGCATCCGGCCGGTTTTTGCATTCGCGGCCCGAGTGGTCAATGCCCCAGAGTGGGGTGAGACCCTCTACAACACCACGACCGCGGGTCGCGCCAAGCGCGAGCATCTGTCGCGAGTGTGCGAGGCTTGGCCTGAAGTAAAATTTACAGACGTGCGCGTGCGCAAAGTGGGGGTCCCCCACACAAGCGCTGAGTTTCGCGACACGGCGCAATATCGAGGGCTGCCGCAAGTTAGTTGCGGTCAGCGCGTCGAGCTACCGTTGATTCACGGCGGGAGCGCCCGTGGCACGATCGTCGGGCACAACGCAAGCGCCAATTTTGAGGTGTTGTTCGACGAAAATAGCGCTCTCGCGGGACGCACGGGCAACGTGCATCCTCATGAGTTGCTCATTCTCTGAGAGCATTCATAGTGGTGCATCGCCAATTCAAGAGCCCCTCGCGGGCTCTTTTTTCATGCCCCGGAGTACTATTTGGCCGAGCGACCAAGCTAGAAAGCGATTCCCTATACGACAGTAGCCGTCCAATTAAACGGTTTAGGTTCATAGGTCGAATAACAGTCGGTGGCCCACCGACAATAAATATTGCCTAACAGCAATAGCAGGAGAATACGATGGCAAGAGGCGTAAATAAGGTAATACTCATTGGAAACTTGGGTGCGGATCCGGAAACGCGTGCACTGCCCAGTGGCGGCACCGCGACGAACATTCGCATCGCCACCAGTGAGTCGTGGAAGGACAAGACCACCGGCGAGAAGCAAGAGCGTACCGAGTGGCACAGTGTGTCCTCCTTCGGTCGCTTGGCGGAGGTAATTGCTCAGTACGCCAAGAAGGGTACCTCGGTCTACATCGAGGGCCGACTTCGCACTCGCAAGTGGCAGGACAAGAGTGGGGCCGATCGGTATTCCACCGAGATCATCGCCGATGAGATGCAGTTGCTTGGCGGTCGTCCCTCGGGCGACAAGTCAGCACCGGCCAACGAGTCTTCGGAGTCGGTGGCAGGCGGGCATGGCGACGGGGAATTCGACGACGAGATCCCCTTCTAGCCCGATAATTCAATGACATACGTCATTTAATTCACTAAGAGTCTCCCCCAAAGGGAGACTCTTTTTCTTTGTTATCGTTGGCCCGCGCGAGACCCGGCGGACAACAATCAGCGCGGTTCCCTACTTGCTTGCCTGCAGCCGAGCATCTTCGAGCGATCTTAAGGAATAGACTTGGGCGCACCTTCGGCCCCGGTCGGTGCGAGAAGCCTTATCGCAGGTCCCTTGCGGCCCTTCCCACTGTGGTCGCTCACATGCAGTTCGTCGGCCACACGGCACGGGAAGCCCGCACAGACCCGGTGTGCGCCAACGTTTCACTAGCGGTGCGCCCCGGCCAAGGTTTTAAGGTAACCCTAGTTCACCGCCAATGGAAAAATCCACGTCTGCGACGTGGATTTTAAGGGAATGGCTTATATGGAGGGTACGCCTTTGGATGAGCGACCCCGACGCGCGCGGCTCGCAGCCATGCGTCGGTCCCGTCGGGAGTTGCCGCTTCCGGGGGCATCACAAATGAACTCACGCTCTCGTGGGCCAGCAGCCGGTTGAGCCAGAGAGCCTGCGGCGAGCGCTTGCAAACACATGGCGGCGGCCGCCATTGTGATAAGGCCAACGCGGGTACCGCGGTGCGAGGAAAGTATTGTTTCGCCGAGCGGACGAGATAGGGACATAGAAAGCTCCTACTATTGAATGACCTAATGAATACTTGTGTATAGAAAACCTTCCGATTCGAGTGCGGTGCGCCCGCCGCCGCCTCAACGCTTGAGGGAGGCGGGGCGCTTGGAGACGGGATAAAGAGAAGCGCTATAGGTAGAGTTGAGTTTTGCGTCGCTCCGCGTTCTGGCCCACACCGCCAGCATATCGCCCGACCGCACTCTCCCTGCCCGATTTATCACAGCAAGAGCAGCAATCCGGGCGCGATCGGTTGCTCTGCACGCGGCTGCAATTTTGGCAGCCGGCTTGGCTCTCATTTACAAAGGTTGTTGATCATATGAATAAAGACATGTTGCTGGTTGTCGATGCAGTTTCCAACGAAAAAGGCGTCGAGAAGAAAGCGATTTTCGAAGCTCTGGAAGCGGCGCTCGCGGCGGCGACTCGCAAGAAATACGGCGAGGAGTGGAACGTGCGGGTCACGATTGATCGGCGCACCGGCGACTACGACACTTATCGCGTCTATAGGGTGTTTGCGGATGACTCACGGGAGCTTGAAAATCCTGCCGCAGAGTTGCGACTCGAGGACGCGCTGGAACTTCAGGCGGAGGCCAAAGCGGGCGATGTCATTGAGCTCGCCATTCCCTCGGTGGGATTTGGGCGAATCGCCGCACAGCAGGCGAAACAAATTATCTTCCAGAAGATTCGCGACGCAGAGCGGGCGCAGGTCGCCGCAGCTTTTGCGGATCGAGTCCACACCCTGGTGAGCGGTACGGTCAAACGGGTGGATAGAAACGGCATCTATGTAGATTTCGGTGGCACTGCGGAAGGGGTCATCGGCCGCGATGACCAATTGCCCCGCGAGCTCTTGCGGGTGCAAGATCGCGTGAAGGCTTATCTGAAAGAGATCAGCCTCGAGCCGCGTGGGCCGCAGCTCATCCTCACCCGCAGCTCGCCGGAATTTCTGATTGAGCTTTTCAAGCTCGAGGTTCCGGAGGTCGGTGGCGGTCAGATCGAAGTGCTGGCAGCAGCGCGCGACCCCGGGGTACGGGCAAAAATCTCGGTTCGCAGTCACGATGCGCGCATCGATCCGGTGGGCGCCTGCGTCGGCATGCGCGGAGCGCGTGTCATGGCGATTTCAAATGAGATCGCCGGGGAACGCGTTGACATCATCCCTTACGATGAAAACCCCGCCCAGTTTGTCATCAATGCGATGGCGCCCGCTGAAGTTCAGTCGGTAGTCGTGGATGAAGAAGCGCATCGCATGGATATTGCCGTCACGGAGGAGTCCTTGGCGAAAGCGATTGGCCGGGGCGGCCAGAATATCCGGCTTGCGGCAGAGCTTACCGGTTGGGAGCTCAATGTGATGTCTGCCTCGGAGGCCCAGTCGCGGAGCGACAATGAGGCGAAGGGACTGATGGAGGTATTCCGCGATCAGCTCGATGTGGACGAGAACATCGCCACAATCCTGGTGCAGGAGGGTTTCTCAAGCGTCGAGGAAATTGCCTATGTACCGGTCGCCGAGCTTTCCGCCATTGAAGAATTCGATGAAGGCACGGTGCAGGAATTGCGCAGCCGCGCTCGCGATGTGCTGCTCACTCTTGCGATTGCGAACGAATCGAAATTGGCCTCATCGGAGCCTGCGGAGGACTTGTTGGCGCTCGTCGGAATGAGCCCGCAGCTCGCGCTGCGGCTCGCCGGCCGTGGCATTTGTACGCGGGAGAATTTGGCGGACCAAGCAGTGGATGACCTCGCGGATATTGAAGAACTCTCCTCTGATGAGGCGGCGCGGCTCATCATGACCGCTCGTGCTCCTTGGTTCGAAGCGATTGAGTCAACCAGCGCCGTTTAGGCGCCATGTTTTGACTCGAAGGCCGCTGGGACTCGCTTAATGGGGCGCGCCCACGCGGCTGTGTGCCCGACCGGGGAGAACCGCAAGGCCCCTCCCCTGCTCGGCTGTCGTTCCAAAAAACTAGCCGGGCTTAAGCCTCGCGGTGCTCGTCCCAAGCGCACACCCTTGCGGACCGAGGGGCTAGATCCCGCGATAGGTGCCCTTCAAACTGGCATTAAAGCTCGAACCCGCGGGCTCGCATGAGCGCGGCTCCATCTGGGTCACGTCCCCGAAAGGCTCGGTAGCTCGCCGCGGGATCGCGGGTGTTACCGCTTGAAAGCACCTCATTCGTCAAGCGGTTGGCGAGCGTCGCATCGAGAGGACCCTGCGGATGGCAAAACGCCTCCCAGGCATCGGCCGCCAGCTGCTCCGCCCAGAGGTAGCTGTAATAAGTCGCCGCGTAGGTAGAGCTTGAAAATATGTGGCCAAAATGGGCCGCCCGATGTCGAACCGGGATCGCCGATGGCATGCCTAGTTCTGTTAGGAGTTCGGCCTCAAAGGCTTTCGGGTTGGTCACATCGGCGCCCGCCAAATGCAAACGCATGTCGAGAATGGAGCTTGCGATGCCCTCGATGCTCTTGCAACCCTGCATGAAGCGCGCACTGCGGGCGATTTTTTCGATCAATTCCGAAGGGATCGCGGCGCCGGTGACACTGTGAGTCGCAAAGCGCCGCAGCAGCTGCGGGGTTGAAAGCCAATTTTCAAACCACTGGGACGGAAATTCGACGAAGTCCATCGTTACCTCCGTGCCGGCCAGGGAGGGGTAGGTGGCATCGGACAAAAGGCCGTGCAGGCCATGCCCGAACTCGTGAAACAAGGTCAGTGCGTCATCCCAACTCAAAAGAACGGGTTCACCGGCGCATCCCTTGGAGAAATTCGCGTTGTTGGAGACAATTGGCGTGACTTCCTGGCAAAGTCGATGCTGGGTGCGGTATTCGGACATCCACGCACCAGATTCCTTGTCCTTGCGCGCGTACGCGTCGAAGTACCACAGGCCCACGTGAGCTCCCGCCTGGTTCGTGACCTCGAACACGCGCACATCCGGGTGCACCACAGGGACCTTGCCCACGGGAAGTTCGCTAAACGTCAGCCCAAAGAGCTCTTGGGCCAACCAGCACATGCCGGCCAATAACCGTTCGAGCTGCAAGTACGGCCGAAGCTCTTCGGCATCGAAATCGTACTTTGCTTTGCGCAGCTTCTCCGCGTAGTACCGATAGTCCCAGGACTCAAGAGCAAAGGGAGCGACTCCGAGCGCGGCACAGTCCGCATCGCACACCGTCTGAAGCTCCGCAAGTTCCTGCTTGGCGCACGCGAGGGCCGCAGGCCACACCGACTCTATCAATGCCGTGGCGGTGGAAGGCACTTTGGCCATGGTTCCGACGAGTGCCCAATGCGCATAAGTGGGATATCCCAAAAGATGAGCGCTCTCGGCGCGCAGCGCCAGAAGCTCTGCGATGATGGCATTGTTATCGAGGGCATCTCCCGTATCGCCACGGCTCAAGAAAGCCGATAAGACCCGCTCGCGAAGGTCTCGTCGGGACGAGCACTCCAGGAACGGTTCGACAGCGGAGCGCGTGTTGAACACAGCGGCGGGCGAGTCAAGTTCGCGCTCGATCGCTGCTTCGCGATAGGAGGCACAAAGAGAGGCAGGGAGCCCGTTGAAGTCCTCCTCGGTCTTAAGTTCCACCCATTGCTCGTTCTCCGAGTTGAGTAGATTTTGGGAAAACCGAGTGTTGAGATCGGCCAAACGCTGGTTGATGGCGCCAATGCGGGCTTTCTGCCGCGCGGGGAGCTTCGCGCCCGCCGCGACATAGTCCTCATAATAGTCTTCCACCAGCCGCAACTGCTCAGAATTGAGCTTCTCCGAGAGCCGATTGTGGTAAACCGCATCGATTCGGGCGAACAAAGCGGCATTTTGAACCAACGTATCGGCGCACTCCACGATCAGTGGGGTGACGATCTGCTCGAGAGCCTGCATTGCGGCATTGTTGACGGTTGCAGTGTGGACTTCGAATATCCGCTGCAGACGGTCCAACGCTTGGCCGGCGAGCTCCAAGGGACGCATCGTATTATCGAAGGTTGCCGCGTCGGTACGCTCCGCGATCGCCGCGATATCGTCCAAGTAATCCGCACACGCCACTTTGGTCGCCGCTTCGAGGTCCTCGATGTTCACCGTCGCAAAGGGGGGCACTCCGCCGAAGGGCCCCTTCCAGGGAGCCAGAAGCGGGCTATCACGCAGGGCTTGCGCCATACGGGCAGGAGCGTCCAGGTCAGTTGGCGGCAGCGCATTGGGCATATATTTCTCTTTAAAAAACGCGGAAGGGCCTACCCTTCAAATAGCGAATCGTGTTATTCGGTTGGCCGCAGTGTGGGTTGCCATTTGGCGAGGTCGAGCAGCATGAGCGGGGAGCCACGCAGGGCCTTAAAGCCGCAGCGCTCGTAGTGCCGCTTCAATCGGCCGGTCCCCGCGCGCCGGTCGCGTGAGAACTCGCCCAAGCACAAGGCCTCGCGCCACGCCTCCTGGCTCGCCGGCTCATCCCCCGCGCTCTCGCACTGCAGGGGGAAGGGCTTGAGTACCGCGAGCGAGCAGTTGGCGCCAAAACGCAGCAGCGCCGTGTTGTAATAGCGAAGCGCCAAGTCGTTTCCGCGATACTCGGGAAGAACTTCCACCCGATCGAATATCAATAGATTGCCGCACTCCTCGCGCCAAGCGTGGGCGCGCTCGACGGACGCGGCGAAACAATGGGGTTGAGTTTTATCAAAGAGGCTGACGTAGTCGCCCCACTGCGCCTCATCGACAAGGATGTCGAAGGGAGTAAGACCAGCGCGCCGGGCCGCGGTAAGGTTTATCAGAGCCAACGTGGCGGTGCCGGCGAGGGGGGTCATCCCCTCCTCCGTGACAACGCGAAGCTCGCTTCTCACGACCGTGACAAAGTCATCCGCCCCGCCAGACGCCTCGTGCGAGCAGACTGAAAAGGAGCACCGAAGTTGCGGCACGATGCGTGACATCAAAAATCGCCTTGTTGACAAGCGTTGACCGCCGCCTCAAAAGGGGCTGGCAAAGCGGCCGCATCGTGCCGAAATTAAGCTGGCACCGAGGCGTTCAGTGCTATCTGTAGAACCTGGTTTTATCCGCCCCCGCCGACCTGTCCAGGAATGCTGCCAAACGTATAAAACCGTCCGCTAGACCTCCCTGTTAGAGAGCAACAACGCAGGGACATCTCATGGCAACCATCAAGGGCTCGAAAATCAATCGCTGGCTTATGATCGTCGCGGTCACTTGGATAGCGGGCTTTTGCCTCTCGGTTGGCGTTCTTTGTGCGCTCGGCATCATCACCATCCCGGCGCAGTATCGGCTCGCGACCTTCTTGTCCATGCCCTTCACGGGCGCAGCGGCCTTTCTCTTCACGCTCCTCGTGCTGTTGGATCCGCCGGGCACGGAGTCCTCGGACTCCTAAAGAGCTTTGGCCCCCGAGCGGAGCGAGGCGCCCCTTCGCACCGCGTCCCCCCCGCCTACCGAGTCGTCAGCCCGTACGGGCGCGTCACCAATCCAGGTAGCAGGGCTTCGACGATGCGCCACGGGGCGAGGTCATCGACCGGCACTTCCTGTACCGGAATCGACAAGACTTGTAAGTATCCCCTGAATTCCTCATCAATGCGTTCGGCGTCGGCTTGGTCGTGTCGCCGCCCGCTCGTCTCGAATGAAGCGTCCTTGAAATCTCGCGACAGATAGAAATTCGTATTATCGAACTCCTCATGTGACTGCAATGCGAGCTCAAGCAGGGCTGGGCGCTGTGCGGCGTTGGCGTAGAAGGGTTGCAAAATCAGAGGAGAATCTGTGATGGCGTACTCGTATTGTCCGCGCAGTATCAGTTGTCGATGGGTCTGCTCGGCCAAGCAGAAGAGCTGTTCATCGCGAAGGCGCCAGATTTGATTAGTCAGCACCAAGTACTTGGCGAATTCAGTGACTTCTTCGATGGATTGGTGATGGCTCTTCATCAGCCAAAACACCCCGCCCCGCGTCGCGCTCTTCCCGACTCCGGGAGGGCCGAAAAGGTTGATTACTTTTAACCGCTTCGGCTCCAGCACACGAAACTCCTGATCGATGAGACGCCTCTATCCGCAAAAACTATAGGCGCGTCCGTTATTCTTTCGGGATAGCTGCCTTGAAAAGGGGCGGTCGGTCGAACGGGTCATAGACCTCATTCGCCTTCGGGGTTTCAATGGTTACGATCACCTGGCCCTTGAGCCGTTGCACTTCCGTCGCTTTGTACGCCGTGCCTTTCAACACGAAGACATTTCCTGGCGACATCACGATAGCCCCGCTAAAGGTCAGCGTGGTAGGGGACTGCTGCGTCAATTTGCGAATCGTCACAGCGTCTAGAATGCGTACATCCGCGCGTAGCTTCTCTTGGCTACCAACGATTGAGCTCACTGGCGGGGAGTTGTCCGTTTTGGACACGGTCGGTTCCAGTGATATGTGAGGGCCACCCGTCTCACCTGTATCGGCGGTGGGGGCATCGTCCGTGAGATTCAAGGCAGGCGTCTCGATACTGCCGGTCGCCGCAGGTGGGGCCTGTGAGAAAGCGCCGCAACCGGAGAGAACCGTCGCACCAAGTGCCAAGAGGACGCCTAGGGGAGTGAGTCGCATGGAACTACCTTCTAAAATATGTGACAACAAGCGCTGAAACTTGACGGGTGTAGGCAAAAGCGCCGTGCACAATGTGAGTTTTATCCCCGTTGCCCTTTCCCCGGCGCTCGCCCCGCTTTTACTCGCAAGCTACGGCCGCATTGGCTACATATGCTTAAATCCCTGCAATCGCGGGGTAGGTTTCATCGTTTAAGGACGTATGTTTCAATGTCTACTCTCAATTCCCGCCGCGCCTTGCTTATCTCATTGTTGTGCGCTTTCGCCGTGTCTGGTTGTGCAACCGACCAGGGCAAATACTATTGGTTTCGCGATGCTCCCGAAGCACCCCTGGACGCAGGCCCAGCCCTCACGAGGGCAACACTTCGGCTTTACACCGGAGCTCATGAGAAATTGCCGACCTCCGGGATATGGGTGTTAGTCACGGACACGAGCGGGCAGACCACGATCGCACGGGCCACGAACCTTGCGCGAAGCAGCGCCGACTTCTACTCGATGGAGAGCACCCACGAAATCCAACTGCCGCTCGACTCGCATAGGCAGGACCGCGCCGTTACCGTGTTCCACAAACAGGCGCTGCATCGCCCTCGGTTTCTGGTCGGAGTCATGGCGAATTCGGCGCTCATGGGCACACAAGGAAGCTATTTCGGATTTGAGGGGAAAAAGGTGTTTTCCGGCTATGGCGGCGAGCAGCGCTGGAACTTCGATGCGACTCTGGTTTTGACCTTCGCCGATGGCACTACCATAGAAGAAAGTCACCTTGGACAGCGACTCGATAGTGAGCAAGGCGAATTGGTATTGACGCCGCTCGAGCAGTAGCTCTTTAATACACTCGTGTGTTATTTCTAACGTACATTTGGATTAAAACTTGGGCGGGGGGGGTACCCCTGCCCACGCGTTTCGTTCATAACACTAGGACGCGGGCTGCACCTGAAGATATTGCGCGGCTCTGGTATGTCTGGTTTGCCCTGCACGGGAAGCTTGCTCGGCAATACCTCCGGCTTATAAAATAGAAACCCCTGAAAGAAGCCGGGAGCTTTCTTCAGGGGCATGAACATTACGCTGTGACGATTGAATCGTTGAAGGCTTCGAGGCTCTCGCGAACCCGCACTTCGGTGGAGTCCAGAGAATCGCACCATTCAACTGACCTGAAAACCGCACTCGCCCGCCTCATCTTGTCATCGATCTTTTCGAGTTGTGCCCGGAGGTTTTCGACGTCTTGATGAATTTCCAAGGCAAGCGCACGGGCCGCTTGTCCGGCATCGCCAAAGTCCGCAAGTCGCGCGGCCATGAACTTCAGTTCTTCGGCGTCGGCCGAGTTCGTGAGCAGCGCTTCCGCATCTTTGGAATGCAAATAGTTGTAACTTCCACCAGACATTAGGGTATCTCCTGTTTTGACCTGCAAGGTATAGCCACGAGCGACACTCGCGGCTGGTGCAGACTATATCGGCCTGTCCCACTTTGTTGGGTTTGCTCACACCGGAAGGGGAGGCTCTGCTCGCATGGCATAGGCGGAGCTCGGCAATGCCAAACTGGCGCAAAAAAGAAGCCCCAACGAGTGGGGCTTGAGAACTGCGAGTCATGAAAAAACTCGACGGGGACCTGTAAAAAGAGATGCAAGGCGGATGCGTACGGTAGCCCCGCCCCACGCCGTAGCGAGGTTGATTCCCGCAAGGCAGGCCGCGCTCCATAGGGGAACCCAAAATAGGGCATCCTTTAGGCCGCCGCCGCCCACACCGCAGAAAAATCCGAATTCCAGACAACCCGCATCAATCGAGTAGCGCAGAGTGCAAACCAGGTCGGTCAGGAGCAGGCTTGCAAAGGTGAGACAATAACCCACCTGCCATGTAGGTCGCCAGGCACTTGGCATCGCGACAAACATCAAAGCACACGCGGGGAAAACATGCAGCGAGAGCGCCTCGCCAGATTCCCACCACGTCGATAGGAAAATCGATTGTGCCGTTCCGATGACAAAAGGACCCAAAAGCGACAGCTTGAACTCTTTGGCGTAGCGTAGCGCGAGTACCGTGGAGATAACTGCCGGCAGCAAAACTGCCTCAAGCGTGTTAGCTCGCGAAAAATAGGTGATAAGCCCCATTAGCATTGCAAAAACTCCTCATATGGCCTGCCTACTATAGCGAGAGCCATCTCGGTTTTTGCCAAAGATAGCGGGGCAAGTCACTTGGCCGGCCAGCTTTTTAATGGTATACTGACGGTATCTATCTAATGGTCTACTAGTGACTTTAAAGGGCTTGATTCAAGAAGCCCGCTTGAGCTCAATGAATATGGCTGAAACCACGGCAATCGCTTGGACAGACGCGACTTTCAACCCTTGGTGGGGTTGCCAAAAGGTCGGTCCAGGCTGCGATCATTGCTACGCGGAGCGCGACGCCGAGCGCTTTGAGCCCAAACGCGCCTTGTGGGGCGCGGGCTCCGAGCGGCGCACTTTTGGGGAGAAGCATTGGAACCAGCCCAAGCGTTGGCATGAGAAGGCGCATCGCGAGGGCGTTCGAAGGCGTGTTTTTTGCGCGAGTATGGCAGATGTGTTCGATAAGGACGCCCCTCCCGGGGAGCGTGATAGGCTCTGGAGTCTCATCGCCGCGACGCCCAACCTCGATTGGTTGGTCCTCACCAAGCGTATCGGGAACGCGAAATCTATGCTGCCTTCGAATTGGGGAATGGGTTACCCCAATGTTTGGCTGGGCGCGACCGTTGTAAACCAAGAAGAGGCGGATCGGGATATTCTCAAGCTGGCGGCGACGCCCGCGGCGGTGAGATTCTTATCCTGTGAGCCCTTGCTGGGGCCAATCTGCGTTGCAACGAATGACGCCTTTCGCTCCATTGATTGGGTAATTGTCGGCGGCGAATCCGGGCCGCAAGCTCGCCCGATGCTGGAGGTTTGGGCTTTGGCCTTGGCACGGCAGTGTCGTGAGCGCAACGTTGCATTTTTCTTCAAACAGGGCTCGCAGCAAAATTGGCTCAATTTTCGGGATTTTGACGGCTTTCCGGATGAGCTTAAGATTCGCGAGTGGCCGGCCTCGGCGGGCGCCCTCCCCGCCTCCCAGATGGAATTTCCTCGATGAGCCTCTTTAATCTTTGGCGCGCGGCCGAGGCGCAACGAATCATGGGCTACGATGTCATCGGGGATGTCCACGGACGGGCCGATAAGCTCCTTGCCCTGTTAAAGCACTTGGGATATCGAAATCAGCGGGGCGCATGGCGGCATCCGACCCGGCAAGCGATTTTCGTGGGGGATCTCATCGATCGCGGCCCCGAGCAGGTCACGACTGTCGATATCGTGCGGCGCATGGTTGAAGCGGATACGGCACGCTGCATCTTGGGGAACCATGAGTTCAACGCCATCGCGTGGTTTACGTCCGATGCGGCCAATCCGGGGGAATTTTTACGGTTACATTCCCGCAAATCGAACCACAAGCAGCACGCCGCGTTCTTGGCCGAAGTGGAAGGCCGATCGCAACACGCCGAGATCATCGACTGGTTCAAGA
>Ga0182016_10005814_pt1 | contig 13132 bp, 11 predicted proteins | sample 712S2MmetaG_FD_120491 | JGI IMG/M metagenome (GOLD analysis project Ga0182016, IMG submission 120491) | Permafrost microbial communities from Stordalen Mire, Sweden - 712S2M metaG | ecosystem: Environmental > Terrestrial > Soil > Wetlands > Permafrost | place: Sweden: Stordalen | collected...
ATGAAACTGGGTGCCCCAGGTCCCTCGCACTTGGGGACCTGGGATCTCATTCCCTCAACGCGTCCGGGAGCCTGCGTTACTCATCTTTTGTTTTGTTGAACTTACTGTTTTGTTTCTTTCTAGCGAGCTAACCTCTGCGCCGCTGGAGAGGAGTAACTCTGCAACTTCCGTTCGGCCACGGATCGCCGCGCCATGCAACGCTGTTTCGTCGTTACGTGTCCTCGCATTGACTTCAGCACCTTCACCCAGAAGACGCTGAACCTCATTCGCATCTCTTTTTCCCGCCGCATCGTACAGTTCCTCTGCAAATCCAGGCATTCTTTTCGCCTCCAACCGAATTCGCGAAATTATATCGGAGTACTCATTTTGAGTGGGCGACGGGCGCGATGGGGACTTCCTCGCTGAAGCTCCGGCCTCGTCAGTCTAAAAATCGCAAGGATAGTGCGCCCTGATTTGCAGGTCGATGGGGAGCGGCCCCGGCCTGAGCGCCCGGGCGTGCTTTGATCCCGATTCAAAAGCCTCGAGGCCCCCGCCCCCTCCGCTGACTCGCTGACTCGCTGACCCGCTGACTTGCTGCCTCGCTGCCTCTACAACGTCCTCTTGAACAGCGGCGTAGCCACCAGCAGCGTTGAGATCCCGAAGACCATCAGAAACAGCAGGTCGTACTCGATCGCCACCCAGCCGCCGTTCTTCAGCATCACCGCCTTGAAGCCGTGAATCACGTACGTGAAAGGATCCACCACCCCAATCGCCTGCATCCACTTGGGGAACGACGAAGTGGGATACATCGCGCCCGACGGATATAAGAGCAGGACATTGAGAATCCCAAACATGGCCCGCGGAACCAGCGGATCGTCGACACGCACCATCAGCAGAAACATCATGCCATTGAAGGCAATGGAGCCGGCGACGATCAGGCACAGAATCTGCAGCATGATCACGGGGTGAAACACAATGCCCAGCCCGGCGATCAGCGACCCGATCACCGTAAGGCAGACCCCGCTCAGCACCGCCTTGATAGCCCCCGCAATGTTGAGGCCAAAGACCAGCTCGAATTTGGTGATTGGCGTAACCAGGTAGCCCTCGTGCACCCCGCGCGCCTTGTCGTCGATGTACAGCATGCCGCCGCCAATCATCACCGAGATATACATTGCCAGCGCCACCGTCATCGGCAATAGATATTTCAGATAATTCACGTACGGGTAAAGCTCCACGATTTCGAGCTCGATGGACTTCGCCAGCCGGTCCTCGATCTGCGGCGCGTTCATCGCGTCCACCAGCGACTGCATCTCTCCTTCGAGCGCCGATGAAGTGAACAGATCGGAGTTGTCCACCACAAAGCCCAGCTTGGGCGCATCCTGCGAGTAAACGCGACGCGAATATTGCGCGGGAATAATCACAGCCGCGTCGATTTTGCCGGTGCGCACGTCTTCACGCGCCTGCACCTCGTTGTCATAGTTGGTGGTGGTAAACGTTTTGATGTTGGCGGCGACGGCGTCAAAAGCCTCCCGGACCTTCACTGCCTCCGGGCCGTGATCGTAGTCCACCACGGCGACATGCGTCCCAACGATCTTGCCCCCGAATGCGTTTCCGATGATGATCAACTGCAGAATGGGCATCATCAGCGACATGATCATCAGCATCGGCGAGCGGAAGAACTTCCGCATCTCGCGCTCCACAATGGCCATCATTCTGTTCATGGCTGCGCTCCCGGCCGTGGCGGCATCGTGAAGACCGGCTTAACGGCTTCGTCGCGCAATTGCCGCCCCGTGTAGTGAATAAATACGTCGTCAAGCGTCGTGTTCTGCACGCTCAGCGAGGTCAGCGTCTCGCCCAGGCTCGTGGCCAGCCCCACAATCTCCATGGTGGTCTTTGATCCTGACTGCGTGATGACGCGGTAGAATCCCGAGCCTTCCGGATGCACGGCGGTGACCCCCTCCATCTTTTCCAAACGTCCCCGCCACTCTTCGTCCTCGCGGTCAAAGTGCACTTCCACCACGTTGGCTCCGGCCACACTTTTCTTCAGCTCCGCCGGCGTGCCCATCGCCACCAGCGTTCCGTGATCCACAATCGCGATGCGGTCGCAAAGCTTGTCCGCCTCTTCCATGTAGTGCGTGGTAATCAGGATGGTGAGATTGCGATTGGTCTTGAGCTTGTTCAGCATCTCCCACACCGCGATACGCGAAACGGGATCGAGGCCGGTGGTGGGCTCGTCGAGAAAAAAAATGCGCGGGTTGTGCACCAGTCCGCGCGCAATCTCCAGGCGCCGCCGCATACCGCCCGAGAGCGTCTTGGTCTGCGCATCGCGCCACTTGGTCAGGTCCACCGCCTCAAGCACTTCGGCAATGCTCTTTTCGCGCTGCGCTCGCGGCACGCTGTAGAGCTTGGCGTAGATTGAAAGATTCTCGCCGCAGGTAAGGTCGGGATCGCTCGTAAGCGCCTGCGGTATCACGCCGATCATGCGCCGCACATCGTCAGGAGCTTTGCTCACGTCGAATCCGCCCACCAGCGCCCTGCCCGAAGTGACCGGAATTAGCGTGGTCATCATGCGGATCAGCGTGCTCTTGCCGGCGCCGTTCGGCCCCAGCAGGCCAAAGATCTCCCCCTCGGCAACCTTGAAGTTCACGCCCTTCACGGCTTCAAAATCGCCGTAGCGCTTCACGATATTCTCAACGGCGATCGCGGTCGGCCGTTCCGCTGCCGGGGCGCCCGCCATTGCGCTGCCTGCCGAACTCATTGCTTCACCAGCTTCGCCTTTGGTATGTAAACCTCGGCCGTCATCCCAGGCACAAATTTTTCATCGGGATTGGGAATCAGCAGCTTGATCTGAATAGTCTTGATGTCCCGCTTCATGCTGCTCACGTCGCGCTGAGTTGCAAAGTCGCCCAGCGCCAGCTTGCCGATCACTTTGCCCTGCATCGTATCTCCGCTCGGCATCACCACCCGCAGGCTGTCGCCTATCTGCACTGCGTCGGCCTGCGTTTCTGGTAGCGGCGCGTACACCCAAGTCTGCGTCAGGTCCATGATGGTCACAATCGGAGCTCCCTCGGTAACCACTTCGCCCTGCCGCGCGGCCCACACGTTGATCATCCCGTCGATTGGCGCGCTCACCTGCGCGTAGCTCTCCTCCACCCGCGCCTGCTGGGCCAGCGCCCGGGCATTGGCCTCTTCGGCCTTGGTCTGGCTCACCGTTTGTGCCGATACCGATGTCAGCAGTTCGTGAGCCCTCGCCTGTTTCAGCTGTGCCTGCGCGGCGGCCAGGTTATCGCGAGCCGCATCCACAGCGGCCTGCGCCGCGTTCAGCGCGGTCGCCTGCTCGTCGCGAGCCTGATCGCTCATAATGCCTTGCTGCGCCAATGCCACGGTGCGGCTGGTGTCGGCCTTCTGGTGATCGTAATTAGCCTGCGCCTGCTCAAGCTGCGCCTGCGCCGACCGCACTTGCGCCGCGGCGCTCAGCGTCGCGCTGTCGGTCTCGCCCCGGTTCTGCTGGACGGTTTCCACTGCGCCCTTCAGTTTCGATTGCTCGCTGGCCGCCGTGGCCTCAGCCGCATTCAGCGCTGCCTGCAGGTCATTGCTCTCAATGGTGGCAATCAACTGCCCGGCCTTCACCGTCTGGCCTTCCTCAACCGTTAGCGATTGAATGCGCCCCGGAATTTTGGAGCTCACCACAACCTCGTTGGCGTCGACCGTGCCAATCAATTGCAGGTCGCTGGTGCGGCGCGTGGTCGCAAAATACCAAATCAGCGACCCCACCGTCAGCAGTCCGAGAATAAGAAAAACTCGATTCCGTGCGTTCACTTCGTCTTCACTCCAATTCGTTGCAAGGTACCGCTGGCGGGCATGGGCGTGTGCGCTAACACGCGTTCTGCCACCCGCGCGCCGTGCCGGCGGTCGGTAAAAACTGTTTGTCCCAAATACTCGATCGCAGCCTTGCGCCGCGCCTTCAAAGCCTTGGGTTCCAGCGGATCGCTGCCCATCAGCAAGCCCATCACCGGGCCCGAAAGATAATAGAAAACATTCGCGCCCAGCGCGGCATACATCATCTGCCACTCGTCCACTTGGATCAGTTCGCCGGTGCTCATCCCCTCAGCCAGCAGCTCTTTCACCGCGAACATCATGGGGCGAAAAACTTTCTCCACCAGCGGGTCGAGCGCATTCGGCTCGCCCTGGCGCAGCCGCATCATGTCCTGCTGCATCAGGCTCTGGAAACTTCGCTGCGAGTGGATGCGGTCAAAGTGGTTGAGCACAAAATTCACCAGCCGCTCGCCCGCCGACCGTTTGCCCGCGATGGCCGCCATGCTGCTCGCCACCACCCGCTCGGCCACGCTCTCAATGGCCGCGGTATACAGCGCCTCCTTGCTCTGGAAGTAGTAGTAGAGCAAGGCCTTGTTCACGCCGGCAGCTTCTGCAATGTGCTCGGTCCGCGCGCCGGCCAGGCCGTTTTCGCTGAACTCGGCGATGGCCGCATCCAGAATCCGCGCGCGCGACTGGTCCGCGCGGTCGGCCTGCGTGCGAGCCAGCGTGCGGGATGGGGTGTCGATTGGCATGTTGTTAACTAACCAGTTAGTAAATTACTTCTACTATAACGCAGCAAGCCCAGCCAAAGTTTCAGGAAATTTTAAAAAAAGGGAGCAAGGGAGCAAGGGAACGAGACCCGTCAGCGTAGCGCCGGCCTCCTGGCCGGTTGTCCTACGGGCGTCCACGCCCGTACCGTTCAGCCCGCCTTACCCATCAGCCTTCGAATCGGCTCATTATCCGCATAAACACGCCACTCAGCGATCCTGCCATCTTCCACATAGGCGCGCAGCGCCACAGGCGTCGACCATCGATTCTCAGGTCTCACCTCGCCGCCCGCCGAGTAGGTCCCTTGTGCCGTGCCCAGCAGAATCACAACCGGCCCGTCGCAATATATCTCCTCCACGGCGATCGAGTAGTCGGGAACCATGCGGAAGTAGCCGGCCCAGCCCGCGCGCATTTGAGCCCTGCCCGTCACCACGTTGCCCAGAGAATCGATAAAGCGGTGCCCCTCGGTCATCAGCGCCGCCATCCCATCCACGTCCTGGCGATTAAGGTCGCGAACAAACTGCTGAGCAACAATAATGGACGATTCGGTCACCATAGCCGCCTCCTCCGCGAAAAGATTCCGCCTCCGCCCGCGCTCAGGCCCGCTTCGCCCGCTCCCGCTCCCCAATCATTTGGATAGCACGCAGCGAGCTCAGCGCCGCGCCCTCCTGCCAGCCCAGAATATGGGTCACATGATCGCCAATAAAGTAAATCGGCCCGTCCGGCGGAATAAACGTCTCATAACCCGGCCCGCCTTCATCTGTATACGCATACTCGCCGGGAGCGTAGAAGTTCACCCACGCCCCTTCGTTGAACGGTATCCATCCCCAGTTCACATAAAGCGGCTTCTCCAGTTCTTTGCCGTGGCCGGGGTGAAGCTTCTCAATCGATGCGCGCGACGCATCGAATTTCTGCTGCAGGGTGAGCTTCTCAAACGCCAAGTCGGATGCCATTCCGAACCCATATCCGCTCACCAGCACGCCGCGCTCGCTGAACATGCCGCCCGAAGGCAGCCAGATGGGGGTCGGCCCGTCGCTCACGTGCTCCAGCCCGCCGTAAATGTTGTAATCCTGCTCCCAGAAGCGCCGGCTCTCCCACGCAATCTTGTAGGCGTGCGCGTAGACGCACTCCTCAATGCCGTTCTTCACCTTCGCGCTGAAATTGTTAGGGGTCTTCTTCAGAATCTGCAACGGCATGCCGCACAGGCAATAATCGGCTTCGAGAGTTTTCCGCGCGCCGCCTTCGGTGTACGCAATGCGAACGCCCGTCGCGGTCTTGCGAATCTCCTTCACCTCCGCGCCATACTGCACAATCGAGCCAAGCTCCTTGGCAAAGGCGTAGGCGATGCGGTCCATGCCGCCCACTGGCTGAAACATCGTGGCCTGCTGGTCAAACGTCTCTTCAAACAGGATGCCTTCCCAGAAATTTTCGTCCAGCAAGGTATCCATATCGATCGGGCTCGAAAGCGTGCCCAGCTCGTTGCCCGCGCCCGCCTTCACTTTGAATCCCGCCCGCTCTGAGCCCGTGTAGTGGCCTGCCTTGTCGAGCGGCCCATACATGCGCAGAAAGCTCAGCATCCGATCGCGGTCTTCCGCCGTCAAATCGTCGTTCAGCGCGCCCTTGGCAATGCACTTTGAAAGCAACTCGCTCACATGGCCGCGCGTGTCGTTGATCGCCTGCCGCTGCTCAACCGGCTTGCCGCCGTTGGCCGCGCCGTTCTGCAGAAGGGCCGAGCGGCTCGAGTTCACTTCCACCTCCATCGCCACGCCGAACTTGCGGCAATAGCCCAGCATGGTGGTGTGGATCGAGGGCAGCCTCGCGGGCCCGAAGTTCTGGTAGTGGGCCGGCTGCCACTCGCAGTGCTGCACTGACCCGTCGGTAAACAAAATGTCGTCGCCGGGCCGAACCGTCCAGTTGCGCCCGCCGGGGCGATGCCTCGCCTCCAGCACCGTGCAGTCAAAGCCGAGAGCATTCATCTCGTAGCCCGCCACCAGCCCGGCGATCCCGCCCCCGAGGATGGCGACCTTAATCCCTTTGCCAGATCCGGGCGCCATGTCGAGCTGCGGAACAGGCAGCGCGCGCGCAGGCATCAACCCCAGTCCCTGCATGGCCACAAACGCGGCGCTGAATCCCCCTGCCTGGCCCACACGACAAAGAAAATCGCGCCTCGAAATTCCCATGGATAACCTCTCCCTTCGGCGGGCTTTGATTCTGAAAAGCGTGTATTCAGGATTATCCCCGAGAACGCCAGCCAATAGCCAGTAGCCAATAGGTGAACAGTACAAGCCACCGTCCACCGTCCACTGGCTACTAACTATTGGCTACTGGCTATTGGCTACTAACTATTGGCTACTGGCTATTGGCTACTGGCTATAATAAAGGCTGATTCAACACACGAGGATCCCATATGCCGCTCTCCGGAGAAGCCATTCGCCTTATGAATTACATTGACGACACCGCCGTCACGCTGCGCCGCGTGCTGGCCGCCGTCCCATTGCTCTCTGACGAAGAGCGCGCCCGAGTAGCCGAGCACCTGGTCCAATCCTCGCCCAACAGCGAAGACGTCGCCAAAGCTCTCGGCGCGACCGCTGCCAAGTAAAGGCGCCCCAACGCTCCGCGCTTTGACTCATCGGACGAGAGCCCCTCTCCTAAAGGCGTAAGGCCCGGGTGCCCCATGTCCCTTGCACTTGGGGACATGGGAGGGATACACCCAACAACAACCCGGGTGCCCCACCCTCGCCGCGTCTTTGTTTTTGCGGCTAGGGTGGGATCGCTATACGGCAGGAAACGCCCGGAACCGGAGCACCCAAAGCACATCATGGACACCAGCCAGACAGTCGCGATCATCGGCGCCGGCCCGCTGGGCCGTTCGCTCGCGCTCGGCGCTGTCCGCGCCGGCTTTCGCGTACTGCTTGAAGACGTAATGCCCTCAAACCTGCACCACGCGCAGGAGTACATCCGGGTAAATCTCGGCCCCGAGGCCCTGCCCGCCGTCGAGTTGGTATCCACCGTTGAAGATGCGGTTCGCTCCGCCGGCCTGGTCATCGACTGCGTCCCCGACGAGCTCGAATCGAAGCTTGAAATTCTGTGGCTCCTCGACCGCATGGCGCCGCCGCAAACCATCTTCGCAACGCCCACCACCCAACTCTCCATCGCCGACCTCGCCGCCTGCACCTACCGCCCTCAAAAATGCATAGCCATCGCCGCCCAACCCTCATCGCTGGCCAATCTCGAACCCGGCTCCACAATTCAGCTGCGCACCTCGCCCGTTACCGCCGCGGCCACCGTAGAGTTTGTTGCCGCCTTCTGGCGGCGGCTGGGATACGAAGTAGATGTTGAAAAGGAAAACGAAGCGAGGGTGTAGGTCGGTATGCCATTGCCTTCGACCTGTCGCTGGGAATTAGCAAAACAGGCTGCGGAAAACCTGGGCGCGTAGGCTCTGTAACAGGGCACAAGTTTACTCGTGCCGATGGAACCTAATGCCTTCGGCCTTTAGGCCCTGCGGAACGTCGATTGGCAGGTGGCCCCGATTTCAGAAGAGTCCAATCAAGTTGAGGGTGCCCCCGGTCCATCTCCTTTGGGGACCGGGGACGAAGACCCGCGCCACCCTCCCCATATTTTGATATAGACATCGAAACCTCAAATCCCCTTGATAAAGCGAACCAGCTTGACCGGTATTCTATGCGGGATCTCACAAAAATCTTTCCCGCCAAAGGTTTGTCATGCTGCGAAGAACCGTTACCGCTCTGTTGCTGTTCTCGGCTGCCGCGCTCAGCGCCCAGGTCGCACCGCCCGCGCATCCCCGCAGCAATCCCGCCGCCGCGCAAAGCGTCTGGCCGTCCGGCTATGGATACTCCCTCTATCTCACCGGCGCAACTTATCACGCCCGCAATAACTCCACCGGGCGTATCGACTACTCGGGCCCCGACGCCGGAGCGGTAATCCGCGACACCATAGCCGCTCTCTCCGGCAAGTGCGGCCATCTCAACTTCGAACCGGCCATCTACAACATCAACTCGCTGGCGCGGGAAAAGGCCGCCGGATTTTCTAATTACTATGGAATCCGCATTCCCGGCAGCGCATCGCGTCGGCAATATTGCGAGTGGACGCTCGAAGGCGATTCGCCGCCTCCCTTGATCGATCAGTTCGGCACCGGCGTGCAAACCTCCGGCGTCATCTTCTACTTAACTCCGGCTGCAATCGCAACTGTGCCCGCATCCGCGCAAGTCATAGGCATCTGGGTCGAGCCACCGGCTCCAACTGCGGCGTACACTCCATCTGCCAGCGTCTCGTTTCACAATATCGATGTGCGGTTCCCAACCAATCAGCGCGGCAACGAGACCGGCATCGATGCATCCCAGGCCCTCAATGCCAGCTACGACAATGTATCGGCGGATTTCAATATGGCACAAAACAGTCTCCAGTTTCCCGTTGCTGGTTCCATCGGTCTCGTAGGGCTTACCACCACCGCCAGCAGCCACGAGGAGAATTACATGCGCAATGCTCTGGCCATCGGGTACGACATCGGCCTCGACGTTCAGTCCGAGCATTCCGTTCTCATCAACAGCTATGCGGTCGATGGTAATTACTGCATCGACTACGGCGTACATGGCGGAGCCATCTATCACGCCTCGGCCTGGGTCAGCTCGGGGTGGGGCGAATGCGCTCACGGCCTCACGCTCGGGCCAAACCTCAAGCCCGGCACAATGCTTGAAATCAGCGGCCTCGACATCGAAGACGCCTCCCCCGGCTACATGAAAATCTTCAAGCCTGTCTATCATGTCAAGGAGACCAATGCAGGCTATACGCACGGAGTCTTCGAGTATTCAGTTACGCAGGGGAACGTAGGAACCATCGTGTTTCCCAACTTGTTCGACGGAGGCGGCGGCAACAATATCTCCACCAACTCGGGCGCAGGATTCTTCCTGAAGGGCGTCGCTGATATCACCGGCTCCGCTGCTGTCACATTCGCCTTGCAAGCCGCCGCGGGTGCAGGTGCGTCGGCTGCCTGTTCCAGCGGTTACAACTGTACGGCGTCTTCCGGAACCCTCCATCTCCTTACCGGAACCGCCCCCTCGACCGGACCACTGCTCCGCGTCATCGATGCCGGAAGCAATCGCATCAATAACTCCAGTTGCACCTGGCAGGGGTTGGATGCAGCCACCCAGGCGCTGGAACTTTATAGCAACGGATCGGATACCGCCGCCGTAGCCTCCGTCCAATCCGCCCACTCCCCGTCAGCGCAAACCGACTACACCCTCTCCTACCTATGCGGCAATTGAGCCCACTCCCTGGTCCGCCACCCGGGCCCCCGTCCCGCGATGAATAAAACTCACAGGTGCCCCACCTGGGGACCCTCTGGGTACGACGTTTTTGTCTTTGTCGCTAGGGTGGTTGACCACGAATCTCAATATGTCGGCAGTTGGTTTTGTCTCTTGTCAGGCAGGCAGCCCCAATCCCCAGAGGGGTTTCATCAAGTTGAGGTGACCGCGGAAACCTCAACCCAACCCACCAACCAGTCAAGCGCACATTCCCGCCCCCGCTCTATCTAAAGCACTTCCCGGTGCAGGGGATTTATCCAATAGAGCGCACAATCCTAATAGAAGGGATTGCGAGAACATGAATAACCTCAGCCTCCAATGCAACCACCACACCCCCAAAGATGCCTGCGCGCGCACCCAAATTGCTGCCGCCGCGTTCCGCACTGCTCTGTCTTCCGCTATTTCGAAATCTTCAAAAACCACGCAGAAACGGTGCAGCCGCGATTCGCTCCAATAGAATCAACATCTTGGCGCAAGATTTCCATACAGATTTCCTACAGAAACCGCACAGAACCCACACAGAATCCGCACAGATCCACGCAGTTCCTGTGCCCCCGCCGCCTCTGTTATACCTAATTCATGCGTTGCTTCATCGCGCGGTGGGCGCTTGCCGCTGCCGCCATGCTTGCCCTGGCATCCTCTCTCCCCGCGCAACAATCTCCCGACACCTTTCGCTGGATCGATTTTCACAACCCCAAAGATCAGGACATCGTCGTCTGGGTCAATCGCTCCCTCGCCGTTCAAAGTTGGTCTGCCATCCGCGAGATCGGCGTTAAATACGACGCCGCGCTGGTCATCACCACCGATCGCAAGACGCCCCAATCGCTGCCTGCTGACGATACCTTCAGCGTGTTCAGCGCCTCGCTCACCAGCCACGCCATTACCTTGCTGCTCTCCGGCGTCAACCTGCGCATCTTCGGCTGGCAGCACTTCGCCGACGGCTTTCAGAACGACCTGATCGCCCTCTTTGACGATTGCAGCAACTGCGCCGCCACCACCTACTTCACCGCCTTCTACTACGACCCCGAGCAGCACGCATGGGCCCCCCGCTGGATACAAAGCGGCAAGGGCGTTCCCGTGTGGAATTCGAATCCCCCCTCCGGCGTTGACTTGACGCAACTCTACGCATTGATGGCTGAGGGCGATGGCCATGCTTCGCTCTACATCTGGAGCCACATTGACTACGGCAAGCAGAAAAAGCCTGACGACTACATCTTTCGCTTCGACCGCGACCCCGTCACCGGCGCTGACCGCTCGGCTGAACTGACCGGCAAGCAGCTCGACGACATGGAACTGCGCCTGTGCCGCGGCCAGGACGTGATCGACGGCTTCGAGCGCGGCCAGGACTCGGCAATCTGCGAGCAGCTGGTTCCCCGCGCCGAGCGCCATCCGGTAACCTCCCCGCCGGCCAACAACCATGGACGGATGGGCGGCTCAGTTCCGAAGCCAGCCTCGTCGGCGCCGAATCCTGGCTCGTCCGCGTCAAAGCCGGCCGCGCCATCCCCAAACAAATAGCAGGTAGCCTTCCTGCTTCCAGGGCGCATCAAAGCCTACGATGATGGGTAAACTCCGCATGGGAGCCGAAAGATGATCAGATATTCGTCTGGTAAGCCGCTTAGCATTTTTGCCTTAGGCATTGCCGCAATGTTTTTTGCGGGCTGCCATTCCAACCAGCAGGCCAATCAACAGATCTCAAGTACCGACAGCGGGACCACCCCCACCGGTACCAGTTCAGATCAGACCCAGCAGGCCCAGCAGGATGAGACCTCCGGCAACCTGGTTCCGGTTTCAAACACCACGACAGGCTCGGCCGACAATTCAGGCGCCGCCTCCTCCGACTACGGCAGCGCAAGTAACGCTCCAGCCGACGACAGCGCCGATGAGAGCGCCTATGGCATTCAGCCGGAATACACCGCCCAGCAGCCTCCTCCCGAGCTGCCGCAGTACGATCAGCCGCCCTGCCCCGACGATGGGGACCTTTGGACGCCGGGCTACTGGGGCTGGGCCTCAACCGGCTATTACTGGGTGCCGGGCGCGTGGGTGCAGGCTCCCTACCAGGGCGCGCTGTGGACCCCGGGTTACTGGGGCTGGTCGCACAACCGTTACTCCTATTTTGCCGGTTACTGGGGTCCGCACATCGGCTTCTACGGCGGCATCAACTACGGCTTCGGCTACGTAGGCGTCGGCTACCAGGGCGGCTACTGGAACGGCGGCAACTTCTATTACAACCGCTCGGTCACCAACGTGAACGTCACCGTCATTCACAACGTGTATAACCGCACCGTCATTAACAACACGGTGATCAATCGCGTCAGCTTTAACGGCGGCAATGGCGGAATCCAGGCGCGTCCGCGGCTGGCCGAGCTTGCCGCGCTGCGTGAGCCTCATGCTCCGCCCATGCGCACGCAAATTGAGATTCAGCATACTGCCAGCACCAACCGCGCGCAGTTCGCATCGGTCAATCACGGCCGTCCGGCAAACTTTGTTGAGACTCGCGCCGTAGTTGCCGATCACGACGTGCATCCGGCGGTCATTCGCAGCCTGCATAACGTGCCCGCGGTCGCGCGGCCGGCGCCAATTGAAGCCAACCGCGCTCCCCAGCCAGCGAATCACGCCGAACCGAATCGCGCAGAACCCACGCACCCTGAGGCCGCGCGCCCCGGGGAACCCAACCGCCCCGAGCCAAATCGGCCCGAACCAAGCCATGTTGCACCCCAGCGCACTGAGCCGCAACACGCAGAAACGCAGCATCGTGAACAGACCCGTCCGGCTCCAGCGCAGCACGCCGCGCCAGCCGAGCACCGGCCTGCGCCACAGGAGAAGAAGCCAGCTCTGAAGAAACCGTCGCCCGACCACAAACCTGAAGATCAACAGGTCTGAGTAACGTCCGGTAGAAATCCACCACCAGCTTCTCCTGCGAATGGACAACCTCTTGAAAGATCACAGGTGCCCCTCCTGAGCGGAGTCGAAGGACCTGCTTTTTGATTTAGGTGAGACCTGGGATAGCAAGAACCCCCACCAACCCGTCTCAATCAAGCACGAAACTGGGTGCCCCACCCTCGCGACGTCTTTGTTTTTGTGGCTAGGGTGGGAGACCTCAAATCTCAATATGTCTACAGTCGGTCTGTTTTGTATCAGTCCGCCACCGGTGTCTCCGACCCGCGATGGATGAAACGGGTGTCGAGTGTCGTAGAGTGTTGTTGTGCGGTCGGCACAGAGGTCGGCCATTCCCTGGTGCAGAAGAGCCC
>Ga0182016_10005820_pt1 | contig 13129 bp, 12 predicted proteins | sample 712S2MmetaG_FD_120491 | JGI IMG/M metagenome (GOLD analysis project Ga0182016, IMG submission 120491) | Permafrost microbial communities from Stordalen Mire, Sweden - 712S2M metaG | ecosystem: Environmental > Terrestrial > Soil > Wetlands > Permafrost | place: Sweden: Stordalen | collected...
CGAGGCGCCGCTCGACGTTCACGTGCACATCGTTCCGGCGGACTGGAACGTGCCCGCCAGCGGCGTGGGCGAGCCGGGGCTGCCACCGTTCGCCCCGGCACTCTGCAACGCGATTTTCGCCGCGACCGGCAAACGCATCAGGAGCCTGCCCATCGGCGATCAGCTTTCGACCTGACCTGGCCTGCGCGCGAGCCGGCGAGGCATTGTCGGCTCGCGGTCGTCAAGCCGGCGCCAGACTCATGCCAGTGCGCGGCCGGCCAGGCGTTCCAGCACCCGCAGCGGCGCCTGTTCCGGATGCGTCAGCGCCGCCACCGGCAGGTGAAAGGTCTGTTCCAGCGCACAGTGGCCGGCCAGTGCGGCGTGCAGCACCTGGTCGGTGAAGCACAGCCAGGTCGTGCCGGAGGGAAAACTCACATCGGCTTTGGGGCCATCCCCCTGGTAGGCGGCATCCAGCTTTCCGGCGTCGTGCAGCCCCAGCATGATGTGGTCGTAAGCGCTGCGCCGCCCCTTGGTCAGCCCGAGCACTTGCAGCGCCCGCGCGCTGCCCGGCACCGGAGGCTTTACCCGTGGAAGAAAAGTGCGGGCGAAGTCTGGGAACGGCTCGCCCACCCGCCACTCGCGCGGCGCCCCGTCCGGCGCGACATTGGTGAACAGCCGCAGGATGCGCCGCCCTGCCATCGGCCGCGTCGGGAAGGCATCGACATGCAGCAGGCGGTCGTCATGCCGCGGCGAATACGCGCGGCCGGCGATCTCGGCGGGGCGGAAACTGGAGCGGGCACGCTGGAGCGCCGGCGCGTAGCCGGGCAGCAGGTCACTCACCAGCCGCGTGGCGCCGGCGGCAAACCGCTGCATCATGGCCGCCAGGGTCGAGGCCTCGCCGGGAGGCAGCGCGCTGTTGCCCAGCGTGTCGCGATCCGGGTCCAGGCTGATGTTCTTGCGGCTGCCACCCAGGCTGCCCGCGTCGAGGAAGCGATGCTCTGCCTCCGCCACGGCGAAGGGCAGCGCCGGCAGGATCAGCACGCGGCCGGATTCCAGCGCGTCGATCGCGTGGCGCTGCAAGGCGGCCGTGAACGGCCCATGCCAGGTCGTGATCGGCTGCGTCTCCAGCACCTCGTCCGCGGTCATTCGTGCGCCAACACCCAGTCGTTAATGAAGCTGGCGAGGCCGTTTGCATGAAAGTCCCGCCGCAGGGCGGCCTCATCGTAATCCTCGCGCACCCAGTCGAGGAAGGGCTTGCGGCCCTCGCCCTCGCGCTGCCAGCGCAGGAAGAACGCATCGAGGATGCCGGTCTTTGCCTGCCGAATATGGCCAAAGCGGAGCGACAACTGGCGTAGCGCGTCGCGGGCGGAGCCGCCCTCGAACAGCACGAACAGTCCCGCCGCCAGCCCCGCCCGGTCGGCGCCCGACTTGCAGTGCAGCAGCGCCGGCGCCCGCATCGATTGGTAGATGCCGTGCAGGCGCAGGATGCGGTCGCGTTGCGGCGCACCGCGGCTCTCCAGTGCCATGTCGATGAAGTCCAGGCCAAGCCTGGCGGCGGCCTCACGCGACAGCGCGTCGGAACCGTTGCCGGTCGGCCCGCGCAGATTGATCAGCGTCTTCAGGCCCAGCCGGCGGGTCAGGGCGGCGAGGCGGCCTGGCGTGGGGTGGTTGCAGCGGTACAGCCGACCGGGCGCCACGGTGGCGAGGTTGCTCCAGACCAGGCGGAACACCGCATGATCGACGAACAGCGCATCCACCCACGCGAGCGCTCGCCCGCGGGCGGTTGTGATGTCGCCTCGGTAAATCGTGTCCATGGGGGTTGTTGCAGACCTGGATTAGAACTGCCCACGATATGGCCACGCGGCCGACGCGGAGGCAACAGGGCGGATTGCGGTTGAGCCGCCAGCGCGCTGCCGCGTCATCCGCGGGTTAGGCGGGGCCCAAAACACCTGCGTCCCCACCGGCGCGTCATCGGCGCGGGGACGACACCCAGCTACCCCCCCCGTCAGGCTGAAACGGCGCTATCCCGCGTCGGGGACCAGGGCAGCGACCTCCTCCCGTCCCTCGGCGGTCAGGCCGGCAATGACGCCGGCGCGGTCTTCCGCCGGGCGGTTCTGGCTCATTTTCCACTTTCCCTCCAGCCGGGCCAGCGGGATGGCGAAGCCGACGATACCCTTCAGCATGCCCTGAACGAAGTCCGCGGGCGCATCCGATACCGCCCAGGGGGCCGCGCGGCCGGATTCCTGCTTCTCGGTCAGGCGGGTGACGACGTCCAGCAAGCGGTCCGGGTCGTCGAAGAACGTGATTGGACCGGCGGCGTGGATCGCCACGTAGTTCCAGGTTGGGACCACTTTACCCGTTTCGCGCTTGGTGGCGTACCATGACGGCGTGATGTAGGCGTCGAGCCCCTGGAAAATCGCCAGAGCCTCGCCGATTGCCCCGCGGGCCTGCGGGTTCGGCCGCGCCAGATGGCCGATCAGCGTGCCGTACGGCGCCGGGTCCGGGTCGAGCAATAGGGGAACGTGGCTGGCGATCAATCCGTCCGGCGTCATCGTGACCAGCGTGGCGAGCGCGGACGCGCGGATCGCATCGTGCAGCACGGCGATGCGGTCTTCTTTGAACAAGGGCGGTACATACACGCTGCGCCTCCAAGCCTGGGGAACCCGGACCCATGCCACACAGCGGATTGATCGCACAGGGCCAACGTAGTGAAGCGGACCAGTCCAATGCCGCATTGACGAGATTGCGCCCCGGACCGTGCGGACTATCGATTACGACGCGGAGCGGTTCGGGTTGAGGTTCGGTTGCGCCCCGGACCGTCCGGACTACCGGTTCCAGTCGATCGCGGCGCCGATCGCCGCCAGGCCGCGCGCGGCGGCATCGGCATCCTCGATGCGTGCCTCGCCGCCCAGAAGGGCGATCGCTCGCGCATAGAGGGGCGTCAGGTTTGGCTCCCCGACCAGGTGGACCAGTTCGCCTTCTGGCAGCGCCACCCTGACCTCGTGGCCGATCAGCAGGCCGGAAAGATACCACGGTGCCGCCGTCTCGCTCAGCCTGCGGTTTACGCACAGCGCGCGCACGCCGAACACGTGATGCAGCCATCCGCCCGGATCGCCGGACCGGCCCAGGCCTTGCTCGAAGGCCGCCCAATCCACCGGCCCATCGCACATGGTGCGGGCGAAGATCGTGTGCTCGCGCAGCGCGCCGAACACCTCGCCGGTCATGTAGGAGGCATAGCTGACGATCCGCCCCGCCCGCAGGCGCGCCCATTTGCTGTGGGTGCCCGGCAGGCAGGCGAGGCCCTCCGCGCCCAGCACGCCGCGGATCCCGGCGATCTGGGTTTCTTCGCTACGCATCGTGTCGGGCACGCCTTGCGCGTCCACAAACCCGACGCCAGGCACCAGCCGCACCTGCGCGCCGGCGAACGGCACCACGACGGTCCCTCGAGCCAGGTCCGGGACGCCGATCGGGCAGGGGATATACGGCATCTCCCGCCAGCCTTCCTTGCTGCCCACGGCGCCGCACGCCAGAACCCGGTTCTCGCCCTGGTCCAGCCAGTCGCCCACCTCGGCGCGCAGTGTTTCGGCGAATCCCCCGTCGGGCACGTGCAGCACCCCGCAGGGCGCCTTGCGCCGGTCGAGGATGTTGCCCTGCGCATCCAGCAGGAACGCCCGGAAGTTGCTGGTGCCCCAGTCGATGCCGATCATGGCCCGACCTTTCCATCTGAGCCTGGGCACCATGACGGAGGGGCGTGACGGGCGCCTTGATTCAGGTCAAACCGCCAGCCTCAAAAGACACAACCCGAACCGAGCACGGCGCGGCCAACCGGAAAGGGCTCGATGACGGAATTGGGCGCGCCAGGGCTACGCCGCCGCCCGCAGGGCCACCGCCCGGATCTCCTCCCCCACGCCCACCTCGAACGGGTGAAAATTCTTCTCGAAGCTGCCCACCAGTTCGCGCGCCATCCGGTCGTACGCCGCCTTGTCCGCCCAGGACTGCCGCGGATCCAGCACCTCATTCGGCACGTCCGGCACATGCTCTGGAATCGCCAACCCGAAGAACGGGTCCTTGCGGAAACTGCCCTTCGCCAGGCTGCCATCCAGCGCCGCTCGCAGCAGAACGCGCGTATGCCGAATGCTCATCCGCTTGCCCACGCCGTACTGCCCACCGCTCCAGCCGGTATTCACCAGCCAGCAATCGGCGTCGTGCCGCAGGATCAGCGCCTCCAGCATCTTGCCGTAAACCTCGGGCCGGCGCGGCAGGAATGGCGCGCCGAAGCAGGTCGAGAACGTCGCTTCCGGCGACCCGCCCAACCCCTTCTCGGTCCCCGCCACCTTCGCGGTGTAGCCCGACAGGAAATGGTACATCGCCTGCGCCGGCGTCAGCTTGGAGATCGGCGGCATCACGCCGTACGCGTCGCAGGTCAGCATGATGACGTTGTGCGGCTGCCCGCCCCGGCCGGACAGTTCCACGTTCGGGATATACTCGACCGGATAACAGGATCGCGTGTTTTCGGTCAGCGACTTGTCGGTCAGGTCCAGCTTGCCGTGCCGGTCGCCCACGACGTTTTCCAACACGGTGCCGAAACGGTGCGACGCGGCCCAAATCTCCGGCTCATGCTCGGCCGACAGGTCGATCACCTTGGCATAGCAGCCGCCCTCGAAATTGAACACGCCACCATCGCCCCAGCCATGCTCGTCATCGCCGATCAGCTTGCGATGCGGATCGGACGACAGCGTCGTCTTGCCGGTGCCCGACAGGCCGAAGAACAGCGCCACGTCGCCGCTTTCGCCGATATTGGCACTGCAATGCATCGGCAGCACGCCACGTTCCGGCAATATCCAGTTCATCACGGTGAAGATCGACTTCTTGATCTCCCCCGCATATTCGGACCCGGCGATAACGATGCAGCGTTGCTCGAACGACAGCGCGATCGCGGTGCCGGAGCGCACGCCATCCAGCGCCGGATCGGCATGGAAATGCGGTGCATGCAGGATGACATAGTCAGGCTCGAACCCGGCCAGCTCCTCTTCCGGAGGCCGAATGAACATGTTGCGCGCGAACAACGCCTGCCAGGCGCCCGTGCTGACCAGCCTTACCCGCACGCGGAATGCCGGATCGGCCCCGGCGTAAAGATCCTGCACGAACAGGTCCTGCCCTTGCAGATAGGCTTGCACGCGGCCCTTCAAAATCGCGAACTTTTCCGGCGCCAGCCTCTGGTTGATCTTGCCCCACCACACGTCGCGCGTGATCGACGGCTCATCCACCACGAACTTGTCCTGCACCGACCGGCCGGTATGCACGCCGGTCTCCACCATCAGCGCGCCGTCCCAGGCCAAACGCCCTTCATTGCGGCGCAGCGCCTCCGCCACCAACGCGGGCGCCGTCAGGTTGGCGTGCACGGCCCGCGAGGCATGCACGCCTGTGCCGGCCAGTGCCTCGGCTGCCAATGTTTTCCAAGACTTGTGCCGCGTCGGCGCGGGCTGTGGTTCGATGTCCAAAGTATGTTCCTTCCGGCTCTCCGCCATCATCGCGGATGGGTCGATTTTGGCCGATACTAAGAAGCAAAACGCGCTGTAAATCCAGCGCTTAACGCGGGCTTGATTTTGTGCAGCGCAACAAAGCGGCAGGTGACCAGGCCGCCAAGCTGGGCTAGAAGGCAATCGCGAGTGGAGATGGCAAAAGCGTGACAACAACGATTGCACCCGCAGGTGCCAACAGCCTGCGTAACGGGCCGAATCAGCGCGGTCGCTTCGGCGACTACGGCGGACGCTTCGTCGCCGAGACGCTGATGCCGCTGATCCTGGAAGTAGAACAGGCCTACAACGCGGCCAAGGCCGATCCGGCGTTCCATGCCGATCTGCAACGCCACCTGACTCACTATGTCGGCCGCCCGAGCCCGCTGTGGTACGCCGAGCGGCTGACCCAGCACCTCGGCGGCGCAAAGGTATATTTCAAACGCGATGAATTGAACCATACCGGCAGCCACAAGGCGAACAACTGCATGGGCCAGATCCTGCTGGCCCGTCGCATGGGCAAGACCCGAATCATCGCCGAGACCGGCGCCGGCCAGCATGGCGTGGCTACCGCTACCATGTGCGCATTGTTCGGTCTGCCCTGCACCGTCTATATGGGCGCCACCGACGTCGAGCGCCAAAAGCCCAACGTGTTCCGCATGAAATTGCTCGGCGCCGAGGTGAAGCCTGTCACCTCCGGCGCCTCCACTCTGAAGGACGCGATGAACGAGGCGCTGCGCGACTGGGTCGCCAATGTGCAGGACACCTACTACCTGATCGGCACCGTAGCGGGCCCGCATCCGTACCCGATGATGGTGCGCGACTTCCAGTCGGTGATCGGCGAAGAGACCAAGCAGCAAATGCAGGAAGCCGAGGGAAGGCTGCCGGACGTGGCCGTGGCCTGCATCGGCGGCGGCTCCAACGCCATGGGCCTGTTCCACCCGTTCCTCGACGATCCTGTCCGCCTGATCGGCGTCGAGGCCGGCGGCCATGGCATCGAAACCGGCGAGCACGCTGCCAGCCTCACCGGAGGCCGCCCCGGCGTGCTGCACGGCAACCGCACCTACCTGTTGCAGGACGACGACGGGCAGATCATCGAGGCCCACAGCATCAGCGCCGGCCTGGACTACCCGGGCATTGGTCCGGAACATTCCTGGCTGCACGACATCGGCCGCGTCGAATACGTCTCTGCCACCGACCAGGAAGCGCTCGCCGCCTTCCAACTCTGCACCCGCACCGAAGGCATCATTCCCGCCCTGGAACCGGCCCACGCTTTGGCCCACGTCACCAAGCTCGCCCCCACCCTGAGCAAGGACCAGATCATCGTCATGAACCTCTGCGGCCGCGGCGATAAGGACATCTTCGCCGTCGCCGACCACCTGGGGGTGCAGCTCTGATGGTGGGGATCCTGGGTGTGGGAGGAAGGAAGCAAGGCCAGGGGGGCGCTGCCCCCCTGGACCCCCTGGCAAGGGCCATTGGCCCTTGCATCCCAATTCCGTTTTTCGTTGAGGGGGGCGGGCTGAGGCGGTGCGTGCGGCAGTACCTCGCCCGCCCCCCTCAACGAAAAACGGATTCGGGGTCCAGGGGCCGGTGGCCCCTGGCGGGGTTCCAAGGGGCAGCGCCCCTTGGCCTTGCTTCCTTCCACCCACACCCAGGATCCCCGACATGAGCCGCATCGCCACCCGGTTCGCGGCATTGAAGAGCGAGGGCCGGGGCGCGCTGATCCCATTCCTGGAGGCGTGGGATCCGGACGGTGCCACCTCGATGGCATTGCTGCGCGGCATGCCCGCCGCTGGCGCCGACCTGATCGAGATCGGCATGCCGTTCACCGACCCGATGGCGGACGGTCCGATCATCCAGGCCGCCGGCAAGCGCGCCCTGAAGGCGGGGGTCAAGGTGGCGCGCGTGCTGGCAATGGTGCGCGATTTCCGCCGCGAGGACGACGCAACGCCGGTCATCCTGATGGGCTATTTGAACCCGATCCTGTCCTATGGTCCGGAGCGGTTCTGTGTTGACGCCGCGACCTCGGGCGTGGACGGGCTGATTGTGGTCGATCTGCCCACCGAAGAAGCCGACATGCTGGTGCCCTTTGCCACCGCCAGCGGGTTGGACGTGATCCGCCTGGTGGCGCCCACCACCGACGATGCGCGGCTGGTGCACGTGTTGGAGGGCAGTTCCGGCTTCGTCTATTACGTCAGCATCACCGGCATCACCGGCACGCGATTCGCGACTACGGAGCAGTTGGCTGCGGCGATCCCTCGGGTGCGCAAGGCGACCGACCTGCCGATCGCGATCGGCTTCGGTGTGCGCACCCCGGCGCAGGCTGCCGAGGTGGTGCGCTTCGCGGATGCGGCGGTGGTGGCCTCGGCGCTGATCGACACGCTGGCCGCGCATCTCGACTCCGACGGCAAGGCGAAGCCCGATGCAGTGCGCGTCGTGCTCGACCAGGTGCGTGACCTGGCAAACGCGGTGAGGAGTGCACGCGCGGCCTGAACCGCGCCGGAGGGGAGTAAAGCAATGAGCGACATGCGGATGGCAGCGGCGGTCCAGGTCCCGGCCGCCGGCCCCGTTGTCGATGCACACCAGCATTTCTGGGATCCGTCGGCCAACGACCATCCGTGGCTGCTGCCGGACGCGCATATCCCTTCCGCTACGGCAGATACGACGCCATCAAACGCCGCTATTTGCCGCCTGACTATCGTGCGGACGCGCAGGGACACATCTCGCGAAGCCCGAGACATCTCACGCAGCAAGCGACACGTCACCGTGCCGCCGTCTCCACGTGCCAGCGCAGCAGCCGTTGCCGCAGCCGCGCCATCCCGCCCACCGCGATCGCCCCCACCACGGCGATCTCGATAATCCCCGCGTAAACCCCCACCGAATCGGCGTAGTTCTCCGCTTGCAGCATCCGCCCGCCCAACCCGTCGCCGCCCATCAGCATCTCGGCCGCGACCTCCACGATCAGCGCCAGCGGCAGCGCGACCTGCAACCCCGTCAGGATCTGCGGCATCGCCGCCGGCAGCATCACTTCGAAGAACACCGCCGTCCGCTTCGCGCCGAGGCTCTCGGCCGACCACACCAGATGCCGTTCCACGCCGCGCGTCCCGGCATCCGCCGCCGCGATCACGGTGAACACCGTGGAGAACGTCGTCATCACGATCTTCGACAGGTCGAACACCCCGAACCACAACATGAAGATCGGCAGAAACGCCAGCGTCGGCGTGGGAAATCCCACCGACACGATCGGCGTCACGAACCAACCGACCAGCCGGTTGCGCGAGATCAGGATCCCCACCGGAATGCCGATCGCGCAAGCCAGCGCGAACCCGGCCAGCGCGCGGTACAGCGTCGATGCCGCGCTGATCGCGAAGCCGCCTGTCACCACGTCGTCGCCGAGCTGCGCGACGACCGCCGGCAGCGGCGGCACCAGGAACGGCCGTACCAACCCGAACTGCCCGACAATCGCCCACACCACCAGCACGCCGACGATGCCGCTGGCGCGCAGTGCCGCGATGCGCAGCCACGGCCCGGGCCGCGCCCACCCCGAGCGGCCGGGCAAACGCTCCAGCGCCGCCTGGCCGCTCATGCGTACCCGCCTTTCGCGTGTGCACCTATCGCGCGTCCACCTATCGCGCGTCCGCGATCCATGCGCTGGCGACGCATATCGCCGCCACTCATGCGCGCCACCGCAGCAGATGCGCCGACAGCGCCGCAAAGCCGCGGTCCGCGAAGAAGCCGAGCGCGATCACAGTCATGATCGCGGCATACATCGCCGGATATGCCCCGTTGTCGCCGAGCGATCCGATCAGATATCCCAGCCCGTTATTGGCGATGATCAGCTCCGACGCGACCATCAGCAGGAACGCGAAGGCGGTCGCGGTGCGCAGGCCGGTCAGGAGCTGCGGCAGCGCCGCCGGGAGCATCACCTCCAGCAGGATCTCCCTCGGCCGCGCACCCAGGCTGCGCGCCGACCACACCAGCACGCGGTCCACGCCGCGAATGCCGTTATAGGTGCCCAGCGTCACCGGCAGCAGGCAGCCCAGGAAGATCAGCACGATCTTCCCCATGTCCCCCAGCCCGAACCAGATCATCACCAGCGGCACCAGCGCTGTCTTCGGCAGCGGATAGAACGCCTGCACCAGCGGTCCCGCCACCGCATGGAACCGAGGCCGCAATGCCATGCCAGCGCCCAGCAGGAACCCCACCACGATCGCCGCCGCCAACCCGGCCGCGCCGCGCAGGAATGACTGCGCCGCATTGGCCGGCAGCGAGCCGTCCCGCAGCATCCCCACGAACGCCACGAACACCGTGGACAGCGGCGGCAGCATCTCCCGCGGTACGATTCCCAGCCGGGTGACCGCCTCCCAAAGCGCCGCCAGGATCAGCAGCGGCGCATAACGAATCGCCGTCCCGATCATGCGCGCACCGCCCCGCGCGCCTGGTCCACCTCGGCGCGGACCATCTGCCAGATCTGTTCCACCAACTCGGTGAAGGCCGGCCGCTTGAACACGCCCGGATCGGGGTCGCGATTGAACCCCGCTGCAATTGTCTGGCGAATCCGCCCAGGCCGCGCGCTCATCACCGAGATCGTGTCGGCCAGGTACACGGCCTCGGCCACATCATGCGTGACGAACACCACGGTTTTCCGGGTTTGCCGCCAGATCGCCAGCAACTCCTCCTGCATGATCCGCCGCGTCTGCGCATCGAGCGCGCCGAACGGCTCATCCATCAGCAGGATATCGGGATCGGCCGCCAGCGTGCGGGCCAACGCCGCGCGCTGCTGCATGCCGCCGGAAAGCTGCGACGGGAAACTGTCCTCGAACCCCGTCAAATGTACCATGTCGATGAAGGACTGCGCGCGTGCCCGCGCTTCCTCGCCTTTGGTGCCGCGCTTGCCGATGCCGTACAGCACGTTCTGCCGCACCGTCTTCCACGGGAATAGCGCGAAGTTCTGGAACACCACCCCGCGCTCCGGCCCCGGCCCGGCGACGATGCCCTTGGCCGTGCGGATGCTGCCGCTGTTCACCCCCAGGAAGCCGCCGATGCAATACAGCAACGTGCTCTTGCCGCAGCCGCTCGGCCCGAGCAGAGCGTGGAAACTGCCTGCGGGCACTGTAAGCGACACGTCGTCGAGCGCGCGAACCGCCGCGCCCATCTTGCTGCGATAGCTGAAGGACAGATGCTCGATGGCAATGCCGTCCGACGATGCCGGCACGCTCATGCGCTCTGGGTGATCCGCTTCTTCGCCTCGTCAACGAATGACAGGTCGGCATATTTCGGCGCCACCTGGATCGTCTCCTTCAGCACGCCGATCTCGTGCGCGATGTCGATCGGCTTCTGAATCCCCGGTACGTTCGGCCTGCTCCACGGGTCGCGGTAGTAATCCTCGTCGGTGAACAGGTAATCGAGTTCGGACGCCGGCAGGTGCATGAACTGCGCGATGATGCCGATCGCCGCGCTGCGATTCGCCGGATCGACGAACCAGCGCCGCGCCCGCACATAATCCTCCATGAAGTCGGCGACGGCGTCGTGGCTCTTCTCCAGGAACGGCGCCGGCGCTGCGAGGAACACCGCCTGCCATGCCCCGAAAACATCCTGGGCATTGAACAGGCTGCGGTATTTCCCGGTCTTCATCATCAGGCCATAGAACGGGTTGAGGATGGGGGCGCAATCGACCTCGCCCTTCTCCAACAAAGACGGCATGGCGGAGAACGCAGCCTGGATCACGGAGTAGTCCCGCCGGTCCGCCAGCCCATGCCGCAACAGCAGAGCACGCATCGCCGTGTCGGCCGCGGAGCCGATGGCGTTGGTGGCGATGCGCTTGCCCTTGAGGTCCTCGATCTTGTGGATCGAGCCGGCGCCGTTCACCAGCCAGCTATCGGAATGGTGACCGACGCCGTCCTGGATGATGTCGCCCACCACTTGCAAATCGAGATGCGCATTGGTGATGCCGAGCGCGAGCGTCGAAGGCGCCGACGCGAAGAACTCCAGTTCGCCGCTCGCCAAAGCCGTGAGCTGCGGCGAGGAGCCACGGAACAGGATAGGCTGCACCGTGTAGCTTTTGCCGTAATGCTTCAGGCCCTTCTGGTCGGGGTTGTCGAACAGCACCGGGATCAGGTGACCGGGCATAGTGGCCCAACCCAGACGCAAGAGCAGGGGCGCTGCTCGCGCAGGTCTCGCCAGCGCCGCAGCGCCGAGGGCCGCGCCACCCGACAGAGTCGCCCGTCGGGAAAGTTTTGTCATTGGCATCCCGTTTCCTCTCGCTCCTAGCGTTGGGCGGAAGCCTAAACCTGGAGATGCATCGGGCCAAGGTGCGGCAGGGGCAGACCTTGGATGACGATTTCGAAAGGGAAGATTATGACATTGGGGTAATCCGAGGCACTGCGGGGTCATCGGATGCATCGCGCGGCCGGCGCAGACACTGGCTGCGGGGAAACATGCAGAAGCCGTGCTGCGGGATGGGGGTATTTTTCTCACAAAGCTCAAGGAAGCGAGGCAAGGGTTCACAAAGAAGGATTCACTGTTGCCGCGGGGCATGGCAGGAAGCGGGGACCGTCCGGAACGCTTTGTGACTCTCAACTCGCTTCCTTCAGCTTTGTGAGAAAATCCAGCGCTGCGGCCGCACCGGAACCGCGACAATAGACCACCCGCAACGCCGCATCCGCACCCGCGACAATTGAACACCTGCAACGTCACACCCGCAACGCGCAGACACGTACCGCTTCTCTCCCTGAAAGGACCTTCTACTGCACGTCGATGCTGCCGACCATGCCGTCCCAGTCGTGATCGGCGCAGCTCAGCTCGTAATGGCCGGCGCGTTGCGGCACCAAATCGACATCCACGGTCTCGCCCGGTTGCACCACCACCTCCTCGCCGCCATTCGCCAGCGTCCCCGCCGTTCGCACGATCGCCTCGGCGAAGAACGCCGGCGCGGTGAACTCGTGCAGGTCCTTGCCGTGGTTCTCCAGATGCAGGCGATAGGTCACGTCGTGGCGGAAGGTCAGGTGGTCCGGGATGAACCGGTAATCCACCAGTTCGACCCGCATCGCCTCCGGCTTCGACCAATCGACCGCCCCGGCCGCCGACGCATGCGACACCGCGGCCGCCCCGAGCAATACCGGGACGGACAGGACGGCGCGATGCCTGAGGCGCATCACTCCCGGAACAGCCACTCCCAGAATTTCGGATGCGGCAGGTCGGCCGGCAAGGCGTGGTCCGGCACGGCGCTGCTGAACAGGTGTCGGCCGACGTCACGTGCGGCGGCACGCTCGCGCTGAAAGGCGATGACGGCGGCGCTGAACGCGTCCGGCCCGGTGGCGGCGAGTTTGGCCCCCTCGGCCTCGACCGAGGCGAACTCCCCGGCCCGGCGCAATACATCCAGCCGCCGCAGTGCGGTCGCCCGGTCCGGGTCGTCGGCCCACAGTGCGGCCACGTCGCGGCGGAGTTTGGCGGCTTCCGTCATGTCCGCGGCATCGTCGGCGGCCCAGGCGCCCTGCAACAGCGCCTCCGCCGCGGCAGGCTTGTCGCCGGCGGCCTGGCAGATCATCGCCCAGCGGCGGAACAGCAACGTATCCTCCGCGGCTTCCATGCTCAGGGCCCGATAGGCCGGCGATTCCACCGCCGCCTTCGTGCCG
>Ga0182016_10005821_pt1 | contig 13127 bp, 13 predicted proteins | sample 712S2MmetaG_FD_120491 | JGI IMG/M metagenome (GOLD analysis project Ga0182016, IMG submission 120491) | Permafrost microbial communities from Stordalen Mire, Sweden - 712S2M metaG | ecosystem: Environmental > Terrestrial > Soil > Wetlands > Permafrost | place: Sweden: Stordalen | collected...
CACGCCAACTGGTCGCCAACGGAGTTGCGATTCGGACGGAACTTAAAGAACGGCGCCGCGCCCGGACTTCGCAACTGAGCAGGTATCCGTGGAAACGATTTTCTTAAGTTAGCGCCTATGGGGCTGTGCCCCGACCTACTGGCGGGGGTAATTGCTTCGATCTGACAGATTTCCAACTCGAACCCGCACCACAACGATCAACACCCAAATGAAAACGCAGATTCTCCTGGACTACCCTATGGCCAGCTCGCCGCTGGCATGAGGGCAGGCAACACCCTCAACACCACACAGTCTATGCTCCTTACAATCCTCGTCACGCTGGCCGTTCTTATCGGCATATTTGTCCTCATCGTTGCGCTGCGGCCAGCGGATTTCCGCATCACGCGATCAGCCACCATCCCCGCGGGACCCGAGGTGGTTTTCCAACGCGTCAATGACTTTCACCTTTGGCCAGCGTGGTCACCGTGGGCCAGGCTTGATCCAAATTGCGAGAACAGCTTTGAGGGGACGGCCGCCGGAGTCGGCTCGATGTTTGCATGGTCGGGCAACAAGCAGGTGGGCGCGGGGGGAATGGCCATTGTTGAGAGCAAACCAAGGGAATCCATCCGTTTGAAACTCGATTTCTCCAAACCGTTCGAGGGGCATTTTGCCACCGAATTTACCTTCAAGCCGGTGAGCGGCGGCACGGAGATGACGTGGACCATGCTGGGGAAAAACAACTTCGTGGCCAAGGCAATAGGGCTGGTGATGAGTTGCGACAAGATGATAGGCGGGCAATTCGAGCAGGGCATGGCGAATCTGAAGGAGGTTCTTGAGGCCGCCGCAAAATAAAGCGCCTTGGCCAAGACTGGACAAAGAACTTCCATCTGAACCTTAAACCACTCGTTCATGGCCGAGCAACCCATCATCGCGTTTGCCTCCGCCTCCGCCTTCCGTCGCTGGCTGAAAGCGAATCATGCCGCGCACCCCGGCATCTGGATGCAAATCGCAAAGAAAGACAGCGACCACGCCAGCATCACCTACGCCGAGGCACTCGATGAAGCTTTGTGCTTTGGTTGGATTGACGGACAAAAAAAGCGTTTCGACGATCAGTCGTGGTTGCAAAAATTCACCAAGCGCGATCCGCGCAGCGTGTGGTCGAAGACCAACGTCGGTCATGTGGAACGTCTGGCGCGGGAGGGGCGCCTGACACCCGCTGGTCTGGCCGCAGTGGAGGGGGCCAAAGCCCAGGGCCGCTGGGCGACCGCTTACGAAGGTGCGCGCACCGCCGAAATGCCGCCGGATTTTATGGCGGCATTGGCAAAGCACAACCAAGCCAAAGCATTTTTCGAGACTTTAAACAAAACCAATCGCTACGCGATCTACTTCCGGGTGACCACCGCCAAGAAACCCCAAACACGCGCGAAAAGGATTGCGGATTTGGTCGCGCTATTGGGGCGTGGCGAAAAGCTTCACTAAAATTAGGGGTTCAGTGTCATTGTTGGCGCGCGCCGTTCGTCATAACAATGAAGCGGTTGTGGCGATAGACTATTTTCGCGGAGACGAAAATTCCCATCCGTGAGATCAGCGAAATCCGTGGTCAATTGGTCGAGTGGGTTTTTTCTCCCAAAAAGCAGCTTTTTGCTTTTTCAAAGCGTCATGATTCCAAAACCTTTGTTTTGCTGACCCCTTTGTTTAGCCCAGCGGCGGAAGATTTCGATTGCGCATTATATCAAAATTGTGATACCTTGATTGGGCTATTAACAATGCCCAGAATACATGTTGTGTTTTATCGGGAGGCCAATGGCGAGGCCCCGGTGGTGACTTGGCTTCGGAAACTGATGAGAATAAACGAACGGGCATGGGCGAATTGCCGCGCTCGCATTGAGCTATTGGGTCAGTTTGGTCACGAACTCCGACGGCCGGCTGCGGACTATGTGCAAGATGGAATTTATGAATTGCGCGCCAAGCAAGGGCACGTCCAATACAGGATTCTCTACTTTTTCCACGACCGCGAGATGGTCGTGCTGGCTCAGGCACTCACAAAGGAAGAAAGGATTCCGAAGGCCGACATTGAATGCGCCAGACAACGAATGAAATTGTTCAAAATGGACCCGAAAACCCATACTTATGAAGGCGAAAACTGAAACCAAGAAAACAAGTGACGCTCTGATCATCCTAGATCTAATGGCCGGCGATAGTCCTGCACTGCGGTGTCTCACGGAGGAGGCGCGGATCAATGCCGCTGTGGCACAACTGATTTTCGCGGCCCGCATGGAAGCCGGTCTTTCGCAGGCCCAATTAGCAAAGCGAATCGGAACCAAACAGTCCGTGATTTCACGCCTGGAGGATGCGGATTATGGAGGCCATTCGTTAACCATGTTGCAACGTCTCGCCAACGCGTTGGGCCAATCCCTTGAAATCCGGTTCATCCCACCCGTCCAACTTGGTCGAGAAAGCACCGGCGGATCGAGGTCTAGGCGCTCCGGCCCCATACCCCACAGTGGCGAACAACCGATATCCGCATGAAGCTGCACTCGCCGGATCACCTCCGCTCTCGCCTAGTAGCGTCCGCCTTGGAGTGGGAAGCCAAATTCGGTGTCGCTCCTGCTATCACATCCGCCGTGTCAGAGTATGATGCCGCTCTTCTTGTGGGCCTATCTCTGGAGGAGTACGGCACAGGCTGCGTCGGGCGGACGGCGGTCTCGCGTGGTCATGATTTCATATTCCGGAATTATCGTTATCAGGTCAAAGCCAATCGACCGAGCGGTAAGCCTAGTAGCCGTGTCACCCTAGTCTCAAAACCAAAGAACTACGACTGGGACTTCCTTATTTGGATCCTTTACGACCGCAGCTATCAAATGCAAGAAGCGTGGCTATGGTCCGCAGCCCAACACAAGTTAGCCTTCGCTTCAAAGAATCGACTCTGCCCTGACGACATGCGTCGTGGCAAATGCCTGTACCCAGAACCAGTCAGAACTGGCGTGGGGTCAAAGGAGCGTGGTCTCAGCCCAATAAATATAATAATGTCAGTGATCGGACAGAATACTGACGCTAGGGCAGCGTTGGAGACGTCCGGGGACCCCTTCGGGCCTGAAGCAGTTGCGGGGATAATCCGACAGCGCTCTGCGGAACGTCGCTAAGAATTGAGATTCGCGGCCAGGGCCGCTTCATAGACCGCTTGTAAGGGGACGTTGTGGGCGGCGGCTTGCTGGCGGCAGGAATCATACTCAGGGGCGCGGCGCACGATTTGGCCGTCCAGCGAGCCGATTTTGACGGTGACGAGGCCATAAGGGGTTTGCGCTTGCTGGAATTCCCGGCGGAGTTTGCGGCGCTCGGTGAGCCAGCGTCGCACTCCAAAGGCGCTGGTCTGGCGGAGGATCATTTCGCTGAAACGGTCCGCCTCCGCAGGGGAGCACAGGACAGTGAGGCGCGCGCCGGGCCGGTTCTTCTTCATCTGGGCCGGCGTGTAAGAAACATCCAGCGCCCCGGCGACCAGCGCTTGCTCCATAAAATCACCCAACGCTTCGCCGGTCGAATCATCCAGGTTCGTTTCCAGGACGGCCACGGTGTCGATTTCCCAATCGTGGGCGGCGGCTGAGGACGATTCGCCCAGGATCGCGCGCAGAATATTGGGACGGGTGCGGTTTTCCCGCCCGCCTACGCCGAAGCCTACCCGTGAAGGGATCAGTCCCTGCATGGGGCCAAAACTCTCCGCCAATTCGGCGAGCAAGGCGGCACCGGTGGGCGTGATCAATTCGTGCGGCTCGTCGCATTGCGAGATGGGCACGCCGCGAGCGGCCAGCACCTCCAGCGTCGCGGGCGCGGGGATGGGAAAGCGCCCGTGCGCGCAGTTAATCCATCCCGTTCCATCGATGGCCGGGGCGGCCAGGAGGCGGGGTTTGCCCAGAATCTCCAGCGCGATACAGGCCCCGACAATATCGACCAGCGAATCCACCGCGCCCACTTCGTGAAAATGCACTTCCGCGACAGGGCGCCCGTGAATTTTTCCTTCCGCCACCGCCAAGCGGTGAAAAATGGCGGTCGATTTAATTTTGACCCAATCCGACAGGCTGCTTTCCGCGATTAACCTGGCAATGTCCTGAAAAGTCCGCCCCGGCTCATGATGGTGTTCGTGTTCGTGGGTGTGCGAGTGTTCGTGGCCGTGATCATGGTGATCGTGGCTGTGACCGTGCTCGTGCTCTTCTTCGTGGTGATGTTCATGCTCATGGTCATGGTCGGATTCGAGATGGACATCGAACTTGATCCCTTCGATTTCCTGGCGTTGGGCGCGCGCGGCGTGCAAATGGTAACCACTCACGGCCAGTTTTTGCAGTTCGGCGGTGAGGGCGTCCAAGCTCACGCCCAGGTCGAGCATCGCGCCCACAAACATGTCCCCGCTGATGCCGCTAAAGATGTCCAGATAGAGAGTTTTCATGGGAAAAAAGCGCTACGGTTCGCCGGCACAAAGGGCGTTGATCTGGCTGGCGGCATAGCCGGCGCCAAAACCGTTGTCGATGTTCACCACGGTGACGCCGCTGCTGCAACTGTTCAGCATGCCCAGAAGCGGAGTCAGGCCTGCGAAGTTGGCCCCGTATCCGACACTCGTCGGCACGGCAATGAGCGGGCGGCTGATCAAACCCGAGACCACGCTGGGCAAGGCCCCTTCCATCCCAGCCACGACAATGACAACGTGCGCGCGGCGGAGCACGTCCAGTTTGTTGAGCAGGCGATGCAGACCGGCCACACCCACGTCATAGACCCGCTCCACGAGGTTGCCCATAACGTCGGCTGTCACGGCGGCTTCTTCCGCAACCGGCAAGTCGCTGGTGCCGGCACAGACGACGGCCACGGTTCCAGGGCGTTTGGGCAGCGGTTTGGTCTCCAGGACAAGGCAGCGGGCGATCTCGAAATGGCGGGCGGACGGGAAGGCATCCTTGACCGCCTTGGCCTGCTCCTCGTTGAGCCGGGTGATGAGCACGCGCTCCTCGCGCTCGGCGATTTTCGCCGCGATCCGCACAATTTGCTCGCTCGTTTTGCCGCCGCCATAAATGACCTCCGGAAAACCCTTGCGCAAAGCGCGATGCGCATCCACTTGGGCAAAACCAAGGTCCGTCACTGGCGGGGCCTGGAATGCGGCCAAGGCGTCGGCCGCACTGACTTGGCCAGCGCGAAACTTTTCCAATAATGCAATGGCCTCGGTGGTGGTCACGTGTGGGCAAAATACACCAAGCGCCCGCCGCGTCACGCGAGAAAATGAGAAATCACGGCCAGATCAATGCGGGAAATGTGTAAGGTTTTGCCCTGCAACTCAATCCATAATTCCCCTTGCAGACAAGCAGAAAAAGTTTTTTTAAGGTAGGCAGCGCAGTAGAGTTAGTTTTCATGGGGCGCCCCGGGTGGGGCGCCCGTTTGTTTTTTGACCCCAAGAATCTTCTTGCTCTGGACCTTGGATTTCGTAGATTGCGCCCGCCTTTGGCGTATGGCACGTTCGACTTGATTTCGCCGGTGGGATTCGATCTGTTGCGCCAGGAACAGGAAGTGAAATGATTACCAAATTCAAACTACTCAGTACGGTCGTTTTGTCGATGATCGCCTTGGGCGCATTCTCCGCCCGCGCCCAAACATCGCCCGAAGCTTTGGCTGACGCTTCGACCAATCTCGCGGCGGCCGCCGCCCGGGTCAACGCGGCCTCGACCAATCTGGCCGCCGCGTTAGCCAAGCCGGGCAACGCCCAAGCGGCGATCGCCTCGGCCACCACCAACCTGGCGGCCGCTTTGGCAACGCTAGCCAAAGTTTCCAAGAGCCTTGAGGCCGCTTCCAATAATCCGGCCACTGCCGCGGCGAGCACGGCCGCCGCCTCGACCAATCTGGCTCGCGCCTCGACCAATCTTTCAATGGCTTCGGCCAATTTGGCCGCGGCCGCCAACACCCTGGCTCCCGGGCCGCACAGGCCCGCGCCGCGCAACCCCACCAATTTGTGGCAAGGCACCGTCTCCCTGGGTTTAACCCTGGCCCGGGGCAACACCGACACCACGCTCTTTAGCGCCACCAGCACGGCGAAAAAAAGATGGCCCGGCAACGATCTTGTCCTGGGGGTGGAAGGATTGTACGGGGAATCAAAGAATGCGGGGCAAACGAAATCGACAGAAACCGCCGAATCACTTCACATTTACGGCCAGGACAACATTAATTTTACGGACCGCCTGTTTGGGTATGGCCGCATCGATGGTTTGCATGACGGCATTTCCCACATCGAATACCGCTTCACGCTGGCCCCTGGCCTCGGGTATTATTTTATCAAGAACAAGATCAGCGACCTGAGCCTGGAAGCCGGGCCTGGTTACATCTTTGAGAGACTGGAAGACGACACGAAAAGTTTCGTCACTTTGCGGGTCGCGCAGAAATTCCATTACGCCTTCACGCCGCGTACTCGCATGTGGGAAACGCTGGAACTCCTGCCCCAGGTGGACAACTTTGATAATTATATCGCCAATGCGGAGTTGGGGGTCGAGGCCAGTTTGAATAAGACCGATAAACTGCTCATCCGCAACGTGCTGCAGGACAGCTACGACAGCATTCCCGCGGCAGGCCGGCTGCGGAACGATCTGAAACTCATTGCTTCCGTAACCTACAAGTTCTGAGTTGGAACGATGCAATGGAAACGGTGAATTTTAACAGGATGAACAGGATTTACAGGATAGAAAACAGACCAGACCTTAAAAACGATCCTCACCATTTGGTGGTGGTTCATGATTCGGCAATCCATCCTGTTCATTGAGGCAAAAAAAATCTCCCGCGTTCCGTGAACGAACGCGGGAGAGAGATGCGACAAAGCAGTTCAGCCTGCTTTGCTTTCATCCACTACCATGTAATGGCTGCCTTGGCCGCTCCAGACATGGAGGAGGGTTTGCTTGCTCTTGGCGTGTTCGGTCAATTTGACCGCGTCATCGGCATTCTTCACCGCATGGTGATTGATCTCCAGAATCACGTCGCCGGGCTTGAGTCCCGCTTCCGCCGCGGCGGAATCAGGCGCGACCTCTGTCACCACCGCGCCTTTGACGTGTTCAGGGATGTTGAACTGCTGTTTGGCTTGTGAGTCCAGATCGCTCACGGCCACGCCTTGGAGTGTGTCTGAGTCCTGCGAGTTGCTGGAATCGTTCTTGGCCAATTGGTCGCTGCCCGGCAATTCCTTCACTTTGACCTCAAGAGTCTTCAAGGAGCCTTCGCGGAGCACTTGGACGGGCACTTTTTCGCCCGGCGCGGCGTTGGCGACCATCAGTTTGAGATGGCGGCTGTCCGTGATTTTACGGCCGTTAAACTCCACAATTACATCCCCGTCCTGGATGCCAGCCTTGGCCGCCGGGCCGTCCGGGACCACATCGCCCACCAAGGCGCCTTGATCGCTCTTCAGGTCGAGTTTCCGCGCCAGCGGCGGAGTAATATCCTGAATCATGACGCCCAGATAACCGCGGGTCACTTTGCCGTATTCAATCAAGCTGACCATCACGCCTTTGGCCAGGTCCGTGGGAATGGCAAAGCCAATGCCTTGGTTGCCACCGTTGCGGCTGTAAATCGCCGTATTGATGCCAATCAAGCGGCCATCCGCATCGACCAGCGCGCCACCGGAATTGCCCGGGTTGATGGCCGCATCCGTTTGGATGAAGTCCTGATAATCGAGATCCATCGTTGCGCGGCCAGTGGCGCTGATGATGCCCATCGTCACGGTCTGACCAATGGCGAAGGGATTGCCTATGGCCAAAACGACGTCGCCAATTTCCGCCTTGTCGCTATCGGCAAAAGCAATTGCCGGAAGATCATGGGCATCAATTTTGATCACCGCCACATCCGACTTGGGGTCTTTGCCGATGACTTTGGCGGTGAACTCCCGGCCGTCGTTGAGCGTCACTTTGAGTTCAGTGGCGTCATCGACCACGTGGTTATTGGTCAAAATGTAACCGTCCTTGGTTACAATCACGCCTGAGCCGACCCCGTGTTCCGGGGGCGTGTACATTCTACGCGGTCCCTGGAATTGGAACTGGTTGCCAAAGAATTGGCGGAAAAAGGGATCGTTTGGCAGGTTGGGCGCATTGACCGAGGTTTCCTTGCCGCCGATCTTGACTTCCACTTTGACGACACTGGGCAAGACTTTTTTGACGACCGGAGCGAAGCTGGTGCCGAGTTTGATGTTATTGGCCAGCGGGCGGTCATCGATGGTCAGACCGATGGATTTAACTTTAGATTCCTGGTCGCTGGCATGGACCGTGGTAACCACGGCATAGCTGCCGGCGAGGAAAGCGCCGCCAAGAAGCAGGGCGGCCAAGCTGCGGAGGGTATTGTTCGTTTTCATTTTTTTTGTATTCTTATTTCCGTTGCACGGTTGTGTTAAACATGTGAGCAAGATGCACGAACCGGATGACGAGAGGCTTTCCGCAACATTACAAATTTGAAAGGAAAGGGACGGAGCGGGGGTCAAAAAGCGCTCCCCGTCCGCAAGGAGATGAAAAGGAAAGCACTTGTGTTGGGTCTCCGCCGGGTTGGTTGATTTTGCCGCCGGGGCGCAGGGTGAGAATATCCATTGGTACCCCCACCCTGAATTGAACAGGGATTTGACGTTTAGGAAACGCCTGCTCTATCCATTTGAGCTATGGGGGCCCGTCGGCCAAGAGTGTAACCGCTTTGCCGCGCATGGCAAGTTCGAGCCGTCATTGGTATTGTTGACTGTAGCACCTCAATCTTTGTGCAGCCAGCCCCAAACCAAAAGCAGCGCATCGAACGTGGGCGAATTTATGAATTAGACCACTTAGGCATCGACTGAAGCCTTCACCGCATCTTTGCGGCCATAGCTTCCGTAGCCGTAGCCGTAGCCGTGGTAATAGGAATAGTAATAATTATTGAAGGGACGGTTCGGCAAAATGTTCAAGACGACTCCGCCAATGGGAGCGTTGGCTTTGTTCAGCAGTTGGAGGCTGCGCTCGACGGCTTTCCGGGAGGTCTTGCAGCTTTGCACCACGAGAACCACGGTTTGGACTTTATTGGCCAGGAGAAGCGTATCGCTCACCGGGAGGAGAGGGGCTGTGTCAATGACTACACGGTCGAAATTCGCCAAGGCCTCGTTGATCAGTTGTTGAAAGTCCACTTGCGTCAGCAATTCGGAAGGGTTGGGCACAACGCTTCCGGCCGCGATCCAGCACATTTTGGAAATAGCCTCATGTTGCAGCCAAACTTCGTTAAGTTTCTTGCGCCCCAAGAAATAATCCGTCACCCCAGACATCTGGTTGCGTTTGCCGGTGAAAAAGTGTTCGAGGGACGGACGGCGCAAATCCACGTCCACGAGGAGAGTGCGCAAGCCCTGTTGGGCAAGGCTGGCGGCGTAATTGGCGGAGGTAAAGCTCTTGCCTTCACTGGGCATGGAGCTGGTAAAAAGATACGTTTTCCGATCTTTTTCGGGTCCCAGCATGGAAAGGGTCGTGCGCAAGGTGCGAAAAACTTCGGCCCCGATGGAATTGCGGTCTCCGAGGGCCACCATTTTGCTGCCTTCCAATTCCGCCTTGGGCAGCTTGGGCACCGAGCCCAAAACTGGCAAGGCCAGAAAACGCTCCACTTCATCCACGGTACGAAAGGAGGTGTCCACGGAATAAATCACCACGGCGATGCCCAGCCCAAGCGCCAGCCCACCGAAAATAGCCAATCCAAAGAGCACTTTGATTTTCGGCCATGACGGCTTTTCAGGAACCAAGGCTTTTTGGACGATACGGATTCTTTCGGGAGTCAGTTGCGCCACCACTTTTGTCTCGCTTAACCGGTCGATGATCTGGTCAAACTGGGCTTGGTCTGATTTGACTTCGCGGGAGAGCATATCGAATTTGACCGCGACGTCACTGAGTTGCATGGCGTTGGTGGTGGCTTCGTTCAATTCCGCTTCCAAGCCGTTCTGGGAAGTCAAAGCGTTTTGATAGGCAATGGACAGGGTTTCTTGCACACGGTTGCGGACTTTCAGGACGGTCTTGGCCAGTTGCTGCTTGAGGCTGTCAAGTTGGTTGAAAGCCATGATGTATTTCGGGTTTTTTTCGCGGTAACGCCCGCGAAGTTGGGCAAATTCGTTTTCGTGCCGCGCGACTTCCGCGGCGATTTGCTGGACATCCGGATCACTGGCAATGGAGGGTTGCGCGAGCAGATCTTCAGTGTTGGTGCCCAATTTCAACCAGTCTTTATAGTTGCCTTCCGCCTGAACCAGGTTCGCCTTGCTTTCCGTAAGACGCCTGTTCAAGTCCAGCAGTTTCGGGGTGACAATATCCTGGTTTTGCAGCAGGGAGACCGCGCCAACCTTCTTCCGATAATCCTGCAATTCCTGATCGGCTTTCATGAGCTTTTCCTTTTGCCGCTCCGCCTCCTTTTCCAGAAATGTATTGGCACCTTCGGTGGTTTTGCTTTGCACGAGCGCGTCTTGTCCCAAATAGTTTTCCACCAAGGAATTGGCCAATTGGGCGGCTAAGCGTGGGTCTGGGTTCTGCACCGTAATGTCGATCAAGCGCGTGTTGCGCCGCAAGGTGGTCTTAACATTACGAGCGAATTTCTTGATGACCTCCTCTCGTGTCAGCTTTTTGGAACCGTCCATGAGGACTCCGCCTTCGGCCGGCAGCAAATGGTTCTTGTCCAACACCTCTTGCAACAAGCCGGGGCTGCTCAGTTTTTGGGCCACAGTGTTGAGAATGTCCAACCCGCGCATGTCCTCGGAAACGACTTGTTCCGCCTTGACCACTTTGGCGTCCTCCTGTTCGACTTGCACGGTGGCAATCGCCTCGTAAACGCGCGGGGTCCATTGGCCATAAATAGCCGCCCCAATGACCGCCAGCACAACGCAGAGAGCGATCACCCAGCTCTTGTTCAGAACCAGCCGCAAAAGGCCGTGCAAATCGACGACGAAACTGGCCTCGGAGAACTCTTTTGGTGGGGGTAGATCAAGAGGGTCAGGGTTTGGCATAATGGTCAAAAATCGCGGTCAATTAAAAGGTTCTTTCGCCCACATTGATAATGTCGTCCGGCAAAATTTCAAATGGCTTCTTTTTCGGGTCTTTGGCCATCCTGCCGGCGTCCTGAGGATAAATTTTGGGAGAACCATTCTCGACGCGTTGCACGGACACCTTGGCCGGGCTGCCCAAGCGCGTGTATCCACCGGCAATGGCGATGGCCTCCAGTAAGTTGACCGATTCATTTTGGGGGAATTCATAGCTGCCCGGTTTCTGCACCTGGCCCAGGACCGAGAAGCGGCGCTCGGCAAAATGTTCCACAATTAGGTTTACTCGCGGGTTGACCAAATAATCCTTATCGTAAAGCTGCTGAATCTGCTTGGTGGCGTCCAAGACCGTCAAACCGCTGATCTTCACCTGGCCCAACAATGGCAGCATGACCATGCCGTTCTTGTCGATGATGGTCTTGGTGTTCAAGTCATCTTCCTGATAGACGGTCATGGCAATGGCATCATTGGGACTCAAAGGCCGCGCGGAATCAGCCGAACTGACGCCTGATTGAGGGCTTTCCTTGGCGACCGCGGCGGCAACCTCCGTATGTTTTGGCTCAGCGCAAATCCCCACACCACAACTGACCCCTAACCAAATGGAGAACATAGCTCTGGCAAAAAAAATCCTCGAAATCATAGTCGAAATTCCAACTTTTAGCCTTTCACTGTATTCCAAGGCCTCAAAAGCGCAAGTGAAAAACTGCCGTTGCCGAAGGAAAAAAGAGCGGCAGCGGCTGAGAATGCAGGTGACCGCCTGGTCGAGAAAAACCGGCCATGTTTGGGTGGCGACCCGTGCGGCGTAACCGCTGCCTGGGATTCTTACAGCAGCCTCCTTTTTACTAAGTGGTCAAATGTCTAAGAAAATCTTCATAAGCCAGACCAATCCCTGTTTCCAGGTCCACTTTTGGCCGCCAGCCCAGGTTGTAAATCTTGCTGCTGTCCAACAACTTGCGGGGTGTGCCATCGGGCTTGGTGTGATCCCAGAGGACTTCGCCTTGGAAGCCGATGACGCGACGGACGATTTGGACCAATTGACTGATCTCCAAGTCCGCGCCTGACCCGATGTTGATAAATTGCTCCTCATGGTAGTGGCGCATTAGAAAGACGGTGGCGGCGGCCAAATCATCCGCAAAAAGAAATTCGCGCCGAGGTGTGCCCGTGCCCCAGCAGGTGACGCTGGGGGCGCCGGTGATCTTGGCCTCATGGAACCTGCGGATCAAGGCTGGGAGGACATGGGAAGTGGCGAGGTCATAATGATCATTCAGACCGTAAAGGTTGGTCGGCATGGCGCTGATGAAGTTGCAGCCGTACTGGCGTCGATAGGCCTGGCACATTTTGATGCCGGCAATTTTTGCCACCGCGTACCATTGGTTGGTCGGTTCCAAGGGGCCGGAGAGCAGGTGTTCTTCCTGCAATGGTTGCGGGGCCAATTTCGGATAAATGCAGGAACTGCCGAGGAAGAGCAGCTTTTTGACTTTGGAGAGAAAGGCGTGATGAATGAGGTTATTCTGAATTTGCAAATTCTCAAAAAGGAACTGGGCTGGATAAGTGTCGTTGGCCAGGATGCCGCCGACCCGCGCGGCGGCGACAAAGACGTATTCCGGCCGCCGGCGAGAGAAAAACTCGCCGACCGCGGCCGCGTCCAGGAGATTCAGCTCGCTGCGACTATGGCCCAGCAGGCGGGTGAACCCCCCGGCCTCCAACTGTCGCCAAATGGCGCTGCCCACCATGCCATTGTGACCAGCCACGTAAATGCGCGCATCCAAGTCCATGCGCGCCATCTTTAAACGCCTGTGGCCGGGAAGCATAGAAAAAAATGCCGGTGAGTCTTACTTCCCAATCGTTAGCGACAAGATCAAACCTTGTTCGAAGGGGTGAAGCGTTATTATTCCAGGGAGCACGGTCGTCTCGACCGCTTCCGTCGGCGTCCCGCCGACGGGACTGCCGAGCGGGACGCGCGGCAGAAGCGACCGGGACGGTCGCGCTCCTCGGAAAGTTGCTAAGGATTGGGGTTTTCGTTGTTCTTTCTTGACGCCCCAAGTTCAGTAGCCGAATCCTTCGGGCTATGCGGAGAAGAGCGCTCATTACGGGCATCACCGGACAGGACGGCTCCTATTTGGCGGAACTG
>Ga0182016_10005823_pt1 | contig 13121 bp, 10 predicted proteins | sample 712S2MmetaG_FD_120491 | JGI IMG/M metagenome (GOLD analysis project Ga0182016, IMG submission 120491) | Permafrost microbial communities from Stordalen Mire, Sweden - 712S2M metaG | ecosystem: Environmental > Terrestrial > Soil > Wetlands > Permafrost | place: Sweden: Stordalen | collected...
ACCTCAACCGGGCGCAGAACACGAATTGTTTCCCGCCGCCGCCGTTGCGTGCGAATCCCGGTATTCAAAAAAGCTTGCACGTAAGGCAATGCACTTCCGTCCAGGATGGGCAATTCCAGGTTGTCGAGCTCGATAATGACGTTGTCCACGCCCATGCCGATCAGGGCGGAGAGCAGGTGTTCGGTCGTCGAAATCAGAACGCCCTGCCGCATCAGGCTGGTGGCATAGCTCACCTTCGCCACATTGCGGCCATTGGCGGGAATCTCAAAGTTGTCCAGGTCGGTGCGGCGGAACACGATCCCCGAACCCGCCGGGGCTGGCAAAAGCCGCATAGTCACCGGTGCCCCAGAATGAAGTCCAACCCCCTCGAATGCGATGGGCCCTGCGATCGTTTGTTCCAAGTGGGCAAGATTCGCCAAATAACACTCCAAAATTGCACGAGAATTAATGCACTGGCTAGATTAGACGCGAAGTTCGTTAACTGACCTGTGGCATTTTTGCCACAGTCTGCACCACCTGAACCACCCAACTCACTTGCGGATTCGCGGACATGGCGCCGGCTTCCTTCGACGATCCCGGCTTTAACCGTCGTAGAATCGTAGAATCTTCGACTTCTGGAACCAGAATTGCCCGGAAAGGTCAATGAATGCTCAGCGATTCAGACTCGCCAATCCCCGTGCGTGCCCTTCTAGCCGGAGCCCGGCGGAGCCAGTCCGCGATGCTCGATCTGCTTCGGAAACTGGTGCTGGCCGAGTCGCCCTCTGACGACAAAGCCGCTGTGGATTCCTGCGTTGCGCTGGCCGTTGACCATGCCAAGGCTCTCGGAGGGCGTGTGAAGATTCACCGCCAGCGGGCCTTCGGGGACGTGTTCGAGGCGCGCTTTGGGCCGCGAGCGCCGAAAACGGAAAAGCTCAAGGCCGTCTCGGCAAAGCCCGTCCTTCTGCTCGGCCATCTGGATACGGTCTGGCCTCTCGGCACCCTCAAATCCATGCCCTTTCGAATCGAGGATGGCCGCCTGTTTGGCCCTGGAACCCTGGACATGAAGGCCGGTGTTGCGATGGCTTTCACCGCGGTCGAATTGCTCACGGAGGCACGGCTTCTCAACCGCGAAATCGTGCTGCTGCTCAACAGCGACGAGGAGGTGGGCAGTCCTGTCTCGCGGCCGATCACTGAGCGCATTGCCGCCGAGTGCGCCGCTGTCTTTGTTCTGGAACCGGCACAGGGTTTGGCGTACAAAACCGCACGCAAGGGCACCGGAAACTGGCGCATCGACATTCAGGGCGTTGCTTCCCACGCGGGCGTGGATTTCCTTAAAGGTGCAAGCGCGATTCGCGAACTGGCCCGTGTCGTTGAAACCGTCAGTGGGTGGACCGATCTCAAACGCGGCCTCACCGTGAGCGTAGGGCTTGCGGGCGGAGGGAGTAAGACCAACGTAATTCCCGCCGAGGCCTGGGCCGAAGTGGACGTCCGGATCGCCCGCGAAGCCGACGGAGCGCGAATCGAACGCAAATTCGCAGCCCTCAAGGCACAGGACAATCGCTGCTCCCTTGCAGTGACCGGTGGCATCAATCGACCGCCCATGGAGCGCACCCGCGGAACTGTGAAACTTTATCGCCAGGCAAGATCGCTAGCTGCGGAACTCGGTTTCCCGTTGGACGAAGCCGCAACCGGGGGTGCCTCGGACGGCAACTTTACATCGGCCCTCGGCATTCCTACCCTCGACGGGATGGGCGCTGTAGGCGAAGGAGCCCACGCCCGTCACGAATCGATTGTGCTGGAACATATCTCGCCAAGGACAGCGCTGCTGGCTGGACTGCTCTTGGGGTACTGAGATTTTGGCAATTCCATTTTGGCGTTCCTAGGTAGAATCGATGAAATCAAGGAGGTCTGGCGAAATGAAAAGCCTCATTCGATTCATTCTGGTTTCCCAGCTTTTCGGGCTCGGCCAACTCACAATTCAGGCCGCCCCTCCCACCGCACCCAAAGGGATCGAAGTTGTCTGGGCATATGCCGGAGTCTGGAAAATCGAAACCGAACATTTCGATACCGCTCATAGCAAGGCCGGCCACGAAAAAACCACCCTGCGCAACGCCTGCTGGAAAGACGGCGGATATCTTGCCTGCAACCAGTATGTGGACGGAGAGTCAAAGGCACTCATCGTGTTTACCTACAACGAGAAAGAGAACGTCTACACGAGCTACCCGATTCCACTCGACGGCGGACAGGCTGGAGCCGGCAAACTCTATATCGAGGGCAATGTCTGGACCTTCCCGTGGGAAGAGACGGAAGGCGGCAAAACAACCTATTTCCGCGTGGTGAATGTCTTCGATACACCTGACAAGATTGAGTTCAGGCAGGAATTCTCGTCGGACAAAGTGCATTGGACAGTAACAGCAAAGGGAAGCGAAACCAAGGTGGCGGGCTCATAACCCAGTCGCTACGGGTGCTGTAAGTAATTCTGCAGAAAGAAATAACCGGCAGTCACAAACCCGATCACCGCAACCGCCCAGCGCATGGCCCGCTGATTGACCTTGCGGCTGTAATGCGCTCCCAGGTAGCCGCCTATCGCAGCCAGAATCGCCATGACCAGGCAAAACCGCCATTCCACTCGCCCGGCGACAATGAACGAGATCGACGGGATTCCGATCGAAACGGCGGCTGTGAGCACCTTGAGCGCGTTCATCTCGTGAATGTCGTGTACCCCGCAGATGCCGAACAGTGCCATTGCCAGAAAACCTCCGCCGGCGCCGAAATACCCAACATAAACGCTAACCACCACCATCCCTATTAGGAGAGCGGTGTTGTACCTCCGTCCGCCCGAAAGCGCGGCCAGCCATTTCCCAAGGGGGAAACTCAGCACAAACATGACTGCGGCGAAGAGCAACAGCCAGGGCAGCAATTCGCGAAAACGCTTGTTGCCGGTATGCAGCAGCAGAAAGCCACCCGCCCATCCGCCAACTCCTGAGGCAATCCCCAGCGGCAGTAGCTTCCAGCGGTATTCGCGGAGTTGCTGCCGGAATGCCACCAGCCCAGTCAACTGCCCTGGCCATAGCGCTACAGTATTGGTGGCCTGCGCTGAGACGGCGCCGACTCCCGCTGCGGTAGAACTGGCCAGCAAAGCGGGCAATGACAGGAAGGAGCCGCCGCCGGCCACGCTGTTCAGCACGCCGGCAAAAAACGAAGCCACGGGTAGCCAGCAGACTCGTAGTAGATGAAAAATGAAGGGAACCATAAAACAGGGTAATCCACCGCGCATAAAGACGTATAAGGTTTGCTCGCTGCAGAAGGCTCTGTTTCTCAACGCTTTCCATTCGCTGCGTTAGCTCCAGCATGCGCAATTTAACACACCTTACGTACCATTCAATAGGAGCGCCTGATACACTCCGGTCAAGAACTCTTGGAGCTTCCACAACCAATGAAACCTTCTGTTTTGATCCTGTTCCTGGCGGCCGGCACGGCTGCCGCGATTGCACAAACCACGGCCAAGCCGGCAGCGCCTGCCGCCACGGCAACTCATCCTGCGGCGGCGTCCGCAGCCGCTAAACTGGAGCCCGCCGGCTTGCCCCCGGCCAGGGGAATTGTGAAATCGGCCTTTACCCTCCGTTTTAAGGACATCAAGCTGGGTACCGGCGCTGACGCCGAGCCCGGCAAAATGTACAAGGTGCATTACACCGGCTATCTCGGCGTCAATGGGCGTCCCGATGACGGCCACAAGTTCGACTCCTCTTATGACCATCCGGGCCAGCCGGAAAAGGACAAGGACGGCAAGCCCGTCCTCGGCGACGACGGCAAGCCCAAGCTGGGCGACCCGCAGCCGATGTCATTCCCCCAGGGCATGGGACGGCTTATTCCCGGCTTCGATCAGGGGTTTTATGGCATGAAGGTGGGCGGCAAGCGTCGCCTGTTCATTCCGTGGCAGCTGGCGTACGGGTCCAAGGGCCGGCCGGGACCTGATCCCGCTCACCCTGGGATTCCGCCCAAGGCCGATCTGATCTTTGACGTTGAACTGGTGGATGTGGCTGACATGCCCGCGCCGCCCCAGCGTCCTGGACCGGGTGGAATGCCTGGCGGCCGGCCGATGCCTCCCGGAGCGACACCCCATCCCCTTGTTCCATCTGGACCAGGAACACCGGGTGCGCCGGGTTCAGCTCCAACACCTGGGGCAACTCCTGGCGCTGCACCAACGCCTCAGGCCGCTCCAGCGGCACCGCCTCAGGCGCCCAAGCCGCCTGCGCCAGCCACTCCAGCGCCTGCGACAACTCCCCAGCCGCAATCGAACTAGCCGACGTTACTCTAAAAGCTGGGTGCCCCCGGTCTCGCATTTGAGACCGGGGAATCCAACGACTCACTACTCGTTCTTGTTCCAATGAAAGACTCAGGCCACGCCGGCAGGCAACTCCGGCGTGGCCTTGAGCAGTTGCCGCGTATACTCTTCCCGCGGCTCCGCGCACAGTGCTTCAGCCTCTCCAATCTCCACCAGGCGTCCCCGCTCCATCACCGCGATCCGTGAACTCAGATAGCGCACCAACGGCATGGAATGGGAGATGAACAAATAGGTCAGTCCCAGCTCCAGCTGCAGCCGGCGCAGCAGGTTCACAATCTGCGCGCCCACGCTCACATCCAGAGCTGAAACCGGCTCATCCAATATCAGCAGTTTCGGCCTGAGTGCCAGTGCCCGTGCAATGTTGATGCGCTGCCTTTGCCCGCCGCTGAACTCGTGCGGATAACGGTTGAGCGCCGATTCGTCCAGTCCTACCTCGGCAAGCATCTCCAGCGCTTTGGAGCGGAGCGAAGCTCGATCCGTCCGGATTCCCGCTTCGCCTCCGTGAATCACCAACGGCTCAGTGACAATCTGAAGCACTTTCATGCGCGGATTCAGCGCCGCGTATGGGTCTTGAAACACCGGCTGCATCTGGCGGCGGAGGTGCCGCAACTGCGCCCCAGAGGCCTGCACCACATCCACACCGGCCACGTGGATCGCTCCGCTGCTCGGCGTCACAAGGCCGAGGATCATCCGTGCCAGCGTCGTCTTGCCCGAACCCGATTCGCCCACCAACCCCAGCGTTTCACCCGTCTCAATCGTCAACGAAACACTATCCACCACAGTCTGCATGCGGGTTCGCAGCCCGTCCCGCCGGGGATAGGCCTTCGAGACTGAATTCACTTCAACCAGCGCCATCCTTCGATGGTAATGCACTGCGGATTTACTTTCCCGCGTCCTCAACCTGGCTGTGCGCTTTGGCTACTGCGTCCAATCGGCGCTTTGCCTCGCCCGCAAAATCGAAGTCCGCGGGCAAGTATCGGTTTCCCTTGGCTCGCTTGATGTACTCGTCGATTTTCATCGCAAACCCGCCGTCGATGCCAGCCACATCGGCTTGCGCCTTGGGTAATACTTCATGGAAATGCGCAATCTCCGCGACAGCGTTTTCCGGGTGATAGCTCATGCGATCGCCGGCTTGCATGGCGTCGATCACATTGTCCGTTGCATCGGAGACCGGCGAAAGTTGCCGCAACAGATCGTAAGCTCCGCGCACACGCTTCATGGCTCCCGCGAATCCATCCAACTCGGCGCGCTTCGCAATCATTCCCGCGGCACGGCGCACTTCCACAGTCACCTTCGAAGCAGAGTTCTCGCTGGGAACCGGGATGACCGTGGTTAGCGTGTTGCCCTCGAAAGACCAGCCATTCTTTCCCGCAACTCCAACATGCTTCACGGGAACGCCATTCACGGTCACTGTTGCTGGAGGCCAATCCGCTGCCAGCCGAACCTCGAATCCGCGCGCCTTGAGCATTCCGGCATACCCACCTTCCACCGGTCCAATTTCCACCTTCAGCGTGTCACCCGTTTGCGCAGCCCTGATAGGCGTGCGCGAATAAACGCCATGCTGGTACTCAACGGAAACGCCCGAGTCCTCATACACCGAATAGCTTGAACTGGTACCCGGCTCCAGAGGCCACACGTTCACAATCAACGGGTCAACAGGCTTTTCTCCCGTGTACCGCATGGGCGGCTGCATGGGAACGATCGCTCCCGGATGCAGGTAAACCGGCGTCTGGTCGATGCTGAAGCTCCGGTCGAACATTGCAGGCCCGGTGAAGTGCTTGCCCGTCGGCCATTCGATCCACTCACCCTTGGGCAGCCAGACTTTTTCGATTGCCAGACCGCTCTTTTTGTCAGCAGCGGTGACAACCGGCGCCACCAGCATCTGATCGCCGAATAAATATTCGTTCCTGCTGTCGTAGGCTTCCGCAGCGTCGGGATAGTCGTAGTAGAGCGGCCGCAGGAACGCCACGCCTGTGTCGTAGGTGCGGCGCGCTTCGGTATAAAGGTACGGCTGCATTGCATAGCGAAGCTGAAACGTCGAGCGCAGGATGGACGAATACGGCTCAGGATACGCCCAGATGCGGCGCTCCGTTTCTGGATTCTTCGTAGTATGCGTGCGCAGAATCGGGCTGAATGCTCCAAATTCCACCCAGCGCGTAAACAGCTCCGGCTCGACAGGGCCCGGCATGTGTCCGCCGATATCGTGGCTCCAATAGGCATAGCCCACGTTTGCTGCGGTCGCCGTAAACCACGGCTGAAAGGCCAGCGAATCCCACACCGAGACCGAGTCGCCGGAGAATCCAATCTGGTAGCGATGATTGCCCAGCCCGCCCCAGCGATGGAACAGCAGTGGCCGCTTGCCCTCGCGCTGCTGATCGGTAAAGTGGACGTAATTCAACCACCAGGTCGGCATCACGCCGGGCATTTCCGTCTTCTGCTCCTGCTGCCAGTCGAGCCACCAGAAGTCGATGCCCTGCTTCTCCAGCGGATGGTGTACAAGGTTCATGTAGTTCGTTGCGAATTTCTTGTCCGTGATTTGGAAGGGCACGTAATTCCTGGTCGCGGGATCGATTCCCATCGCCTTGGCCATGGCTGGATACGCCTGTTCCCACGGTTGAATGCCGGACGCGGGATGAAGATTCAGTGTCGTCTTCAGGCCCTCGGAGTGCAGCTTGGCGAGGAAGTCTTCGGGGTCGGGAAAGAGCATCTTGTTTCACGTATAACCGCTCCAGCCCAGGCCGTGGTGGGACTGATCCGTTTCTCCCATCGCCTCCAGCTGCTCGCGGCTGATGTGCCAGCCCATGTCGATGACAAACACGTCCAGCGGCACATCGTTCTCGTGGAAGCCGCGCACCAGCTCATCGAGTTCCTGATCGCTATAGTCCCAGTAGCGCGACCACCACGCACCAAACGCAAACCGCGGCGGCAGCGGAATCCGGCCTGCGACCTTCACATAGTCACCGAGCGCCTTGCGATAGTCGTGGCCATAGCCGAAGAAGTATAGATCCTGCCGATCGCCAGCCGGGCGTTCAATCACCCATGGCCAGGAGCTCTTCTCGCCTTCCTTGAAGCTGAAGTCAGCGGAGTCGAACAAGGGCCGCGTCGAGTCATCCACCAGCGCCCATCCCGAACGGGAAACAAGCCCCGGCTCGATCGGTTCCACGGTCTTCGAGCCGAGCGCGCCGTCGAGGGTGCGCGTGGTTCCCAGCAGGTTGTCGGGATCTTTGTCGTCCGGATGCCACACTACCGGCTTGCCATCGACGGTCATGGTGATCTTGAGACTTTCTGCCGTGAAGCGGCCGTCTCCGGTGGGTACATAGGTAAGCGTGAGCACATCTTTGAGCGGCGACTGCGGATAGGTATTGATGACGACTGCGCTTCCGCTCGTAGACCGATTGACCTCGAACTTCGGCACCGGCATCCGTCGATTCAAAAACACAAGCGAAGCATGATCCTCAAACTTCCCATCCGCCGCCCATTCCATGCGAATCAACTCCGGCGTCAGCACCGTGAAACGCGCATTGCCGACGGTGACAACCGCTTTGGGATCGGCGACTGGATTTGTGACTTCCCCAGCCGCCTGTGCATGCGTTGACGGGGTTGCAGGCGTTACCGCCGCGTCCCGCTTGGCAGGCGGTGGAGGCACGCGGGGCGCCGTCTGCGCAATTAATCCAGCACTAAGTCCGATGCTACCGATTGCGATTGCGAGTCCGATTGCGGAAAGTCGTACAGATGAATTAAACACAAGCTCCTCCTGTTTTTTGCACCACCGGGAAGGGTATCACCGCTGGCCGTAAAGGGCATCGGGATGTACCCGTGGTCGACGTTCGGTTCGTAGGTCTCCGGAAAGCAGGTCCCCCTCGCTGATACACTTGCCGCGCAGGTGTCCCACGCCAGGCGGAATCAAATGACGACCACGATTTATCCGGAATCAATCGCTGAAAAGTCGGGGGCTACTCGTCTGGCCTCCATCGATATCCTGCGCGGCCTCACCATGACGATGATGATCTTCGTCAACGAACTCGCCGAAGTCAAAGGCCTGCCCTGGTGGAATTACCACATGAAGGCCGAAATCGACGCGATGACTTATGTCGATATGGTATTCCCCTTCTTCCTGTTTATCGTTGGCCTTTCCTTGCCGATTGCCATCCGCGCCCGGCTCAAGCGGAATCCGTCACTGCCCGCGCTGTGGATGCATGTCGCGCTTCGAACCGCGAGCCTGATGACGCTCGGCCTGATTCTCGCGAACGCCGATGAGGGCGATGGATCGAGAATGTCTTTGCAACCCGCCATGTGGGCCATCGTCGGCCTCGCGGGTTGTGCCCTGTTCCTGAACGAGTATGGCCAATCGGAACGCTATGCCTCTATCATCCGCTGGCTTCGCATTACGGGACTGGCGCTTGTCGTCGCCATGTTCGCGATTTTCCGCCATACGCCGAATCCCGGTCGCAGTGCGTGGATCGACTTCGGCTACCCTGAGATTCTTGGCCTAATCGGCTACACGTATTTCGCAGTTTGCATTCTCTACATTCCGACGCGCCGTTGGCTCTGGGCGCCGTTCGCGTGGTTCATCGCGATGATGACGTTCAATGCGCTGACCGCCGCCAAGTGGCTTACGGTTACCGACCGCCTTCCCTACTGGTTCTGGCCATTCAGCAATGGAGCCATGGCAGGAATCATGTTCGCCGGGATCGTCACATCCGTCATCTTTCTTGGCGCCCATCGCTGGCAAACGCTCCGTCAGAAGACACTGCTCGGGCTGTCATTCGGCGTCGCCTCATTGATCGCGGGATGGATTCTTACGCCGTTGGGCATCTCCAAGATCAGGGCAACACCCACATGGAGTCTCTATAGCATTGGCGCTGCCGTGCTGCTGTTTACCGCGCTCTATTGGATCTGCGACGTCAAGAAAAAAACCGAGTGGGCCTTCTTCGCTCGTCCTGCCGGCGCCAATACCTTAACCACCTATCTGTTGCCGGACTTCTGGTATTACATCCTCGCCGCGGCCGGCATCCACTACTTCGATACGCACTTCGTCGTTGGGTTACCGGGAGCGGTTCGATGCGCGGTTTTCACGGCATTCATTCTGGCTGTTGCCGCCCTCTTGACCCGGTGCAGAGTCCGATTGCGCCTCTGAAGAAAACTTCAAGCGCGGACTTGATTGGGGGCGCCCAGAAGGTCTTCGATGCGCACAGGGAGTTCGCGAATGCGGACTCCCGTAGCATGGTGGACTGCGCTTGTGATAGCGGCGGCGATGCCGGCGAGCCCGATCTCTCCCACTCCCCGAGCGCCGAGCGGGTTGAGCGCCAGATCCGGATGATCGAGGAAGGTTACGTCGATGGTGGGCGCGTCCGCGTTAGTCGTGAGCATGTAGTCGGCGAGGTTGTTATTGATCGGAGCACCGTTGCGCGTGTCGTAGCGGGTAGCTTCAAAAAGAGCCATGCCGATGCCCATCACGACGGCTCCTTCAATCTGATTGCGCGCGGGCCTGGGGTTGAGAATGCGGCCGGCATCGATCACTGTGACTACGCGCGAGACGCGCAGGCGGGCGATCTCCGGCTGCCAGGTGACCTCAGCAAACTGTGCCCCAAACGAGTGAGTTGAGAACTTCTTATCGGGCGTGCCGAAGGTGCCTGCGGACTTGCCCTGGCCCGAGGCTGCGCGAACACTGGCTTTCGATAGAATCTCGCCGAATGGCACTCCCGACGCAGCCTCGCCCGTCTTGAGATGAACACGACCGTTGGCCAGCGCGAGAGCGTCGGCTTTTTGATTAGGGAATACGGCGTCGGGGCCAGAAGTCGCAATGGCGAAAAGTGTCTGCTGAGCCTTGTCGACAGCATCGAGGACAGCTGGGATCACAGACGCCGTGGCCCAGGAACCGCCGGAGATCGGGCCCGGTGGAAGATTGGTGTCGCCGAGAACGACTTCGACGCGATCGTTGGGAATACCGACGCGTTCGGCAACAATGTTGGACAGAACCGTATACGTGCCGGTGCCTATATCTTGAGTCGCGCAGGAAACGCGGGCCGTTCCATTGGAAAGCAATTCGACGGAGGCTTGTGTGTCGCAGCGCTCCGCGATCCATGAGGCCCCGGCAACGCCCCAACCCAGTATGAGGCCTGCTTGCGCGCCAGTGCCTTTCATCGAGCCTATAGCGGGCGTGCGCGATGCCCAGCCGAATTTCTCCGCGCCGACTTTGAGGCACTCGACGTAATGACGGGAAGAGAAGGGCAGGTTGAGACCCTCATCCTTTTCCGGCTCGTTCAAAAGGCGAAGTTGAATGGGGTCGAGCTTCAATTCGATTGCTAGCTCGTCGATCGCGGACTCGAGTGCGAAGAGGCCGGGAACTGCGCCGGGACCGCGCATGGAGGTGGGGGTCCCGACATTGCGGCGAACCAGGCCGGATGTCGCGCGAAGGTTGGCGACACTATAGCTGTAGGGTGTGGCTTCGCTGCATCCTTCCGAGTAGTCGTCAAGAAGCGAGGTATGGTTGAGCGAATCGTGCATGAGGGCAACCAGCTTGCCCTGCGGCGTCGCGCCCAGGCGTACTCGCTGTTGGGTGCGAGGGCGATGTCCGACATTTTGGAACATCATGTCGCGTGTGACAACGAGCTTCACTGGACGGCCGAGGTTGCGCGAGGCTTGTGCCGCGATGAGCGCATGCGGCCACGGCCAGAGCTTGCCACCGAAGCCGGAGCCAAGGAATCGCGAAATCACGCGGACGTTTTCAATGGGAATACCGAGCATCTGCGCCATTACGTCTTGCGCATTGCACACGGCCTGCGTAGTTTCGTAGAGCGTGAAATTCTGGCCGTTGAAATCTGCGACAGACGCGTGCAGCTCGATCGGGTTATGCGTTTCAGTGGGAGTAGCGTAGGTCTGGTCGATCTTCACAGCAGCAGAGGCAAAGGCCGCATCGGGGTCGCCGCGGTGAGAGTCGACGGTTGGCTTGTCAGTCGCTTCAGACTCTTTGAAATGCGCGGTCACGTTGAGCGGCGTTGCTTTGTATGTGACTTTTACGGCGTTGGCGGCGGCGACGGCTTGCTCAAATGTGAGCGCGACAACAGCAGCGACATACTGCCCGTAGTATCGGATCGTGTCGTCTTCAAACGGCGGGCGCTTTTCGTCCAGGATGCCGGAGAAACCCTGCGCAGGCGCGGCGCGGAAAAGCTTGCCGAAGTTGCCGCGATGGTAAACCGCTTTGACGCCGGGCATCGATTGCGCGCGCGATATATCAAGATCGACGATGTTGCCGCTCGCGATGGTGGCGCATACGGGCACGGCGTAGAGCATTCCGGGCAGATTGTAGTCGGAAGAATACCTGGCCGCACCGGTGACTTTGAGCGGTCCGTCTACCCGCGGCAGAGAGCCGTTGGTGCGTGGCGGCAGTGTGGAGTTGGTCGCTGTGTTGGTCGCCATCGTATCTCCTTATGCGGACTGGGTTGCGACGGTAAGGGCATGCGTAATGCATCGCTTGGCCAGCTCAACTTTGAAGCCGTTTTCCGACTGCGGATGCGCGTCGCGAAGTGCTGCTTCGGCCGCGCGACGGAATGTAGCGATGTCGGCGGTGCGATGCAGCAGAGCGGCCTCGGCTTCATGGGAACGCCAGGGTTTTGTGCCCACACCGCCGAGCGCGACGCGAATGAATGCGATTTTGCCATCGGAGATTTCCGCGACGATGGCGGCCGAGGCTAGAGCGAATTCGTACGATGCGCGGTCGCGGAGCTTGAGATAGACCTGCTTCAAATTCGGGCGCGGCGCGGGGAGCGTTACATGTGTGACGAGATCGCCCGGAGTGAGCACAGTCTCAATATGCGGAGTAGTGCCAGGGAGCAGATGGAAATCGCCAATGGGGATGTCGCGCGTGCCTGCGCTGCCGCGAACAGTGATGACAGCCTCAAGCGCGGTCAGAGCCACATTCATGTCGGAAGGGTTGGTGGCGATGCAGTCTTTGCTTGTCCCAAGAATCGCGAGAGTCCGGTTGTCGCCTTCCATCGCCGAACATCCAGACCCGGGCGTGCGCCTGTTGCAGGGCATGGCCGTGTTGCGGAAATACATGCAGCGAGTGCGCTGGAGTAGATTGCCTCCAGTGGTGGCCATGTTGCGAAGTTGCGCAGATGCTCCGGAGAGCAGCGCCTGCGAGAGGACCGAATAATCCGACTGCACGATTTGGTGATGCGCCAGGTCGGAGTTGCGAACCAGTGCGCCGATGCGCAGGCTGCCGTTGGGAAGCCTCTCAACGGAGTCCAAGCCGATCCGGTTGATGTCGATCAACTGCGCAGGCCGCTCGACGTCGAGCTTCATAAGGTCGAGGAGCGTGGTGCCTCCAGCGATAAAGCGCACGTCCTTATTGGTCGCGGAATTCACTGCCTGTGCGGCATCGGTGGCGCGTGTATACGTGAAGAGTTCCATCGAGACCTCCTTTCAGGAACGGTGCTAGGCGCGTTGGCGAACGTGCTGGATGGCGGCGACGATGTTGGGATATGCGCCGCAACGACAGATGTTTCCGCTCATCAGTTCCTTGACGTCTGCATCGCTGGGGCCGCACGGCTCCTTGAGCAGCGCGACCGCGGACATGATCTGGCCGGAGGTGCAGTAGCCGCACTGGTAGCCGTCATGCTCGACGAACGAGGCCTGCATCGGATGGAGATTACTTGGGTCTCCCAGGCCTTCGATTGTCGTAATGTCATCCCCATCGTGCATGATCGCAAGCGTCAGGCACGAGTTGATGCGCCGGCCATTCACATGGACGGTGCAAGCGCCGCATTGGCCGTGGTCGCAACCCTTTTTAGTGCCG
>Ga0182016_10005824_pt1 | contig 13120 bp, 13 predicted proteins | sample 712S2MmetaG_FD_120491 | JGI IMG/M metagenome (GOLD analysis project Ga0182016, IMG submission 120491) | Permafrost microbial communities from Stordalen Mire, Sweden - 712S2M metaG | ecosystem: Environmental > Terrestrial > Soil > Wetlands > Permafrost | place: Sweden: Stordalen | collected...
ATTTGAAGGTTTCTATGTTCATAATTTTCGCTGCTTAAACTTTTCGATTCATCCGCCGGCGGCGCGGCCACCCGGCCGCACCGCCGTTTTTCGGAGGTTAAAACCGCCAGATCAGATCCGCCGTGATACGGGTGTGGAAAATTCCGACCGAGTTGCCCACGCCGACTTCGTAGGAAACACCCACGTCCACGTTCTTCACCACCCGCGACCGCGCGCCGCCGCCGACCGAGAACTGCGTGGTGCCGGACGCGTCCTTGCTGCCGAAGTTGATGAGGTCGTAGCCTTCCGTGTTGAGCGGCACCGGCAGCTCGTTGTGATTTCCGTTCGACAGAATCGTGTAGCCGTTGGCGACGACGAACGGGATGAAATACTGGCTGACGTGGTAATCAGCCTGTCCGCTGAAATGAAGCTGCGAGGTGTTTTCGGCGAAGTTGTCCGGGATGATGAAGCCGGCGTTCGCCGTGAGGTGCAACTGGTCAAAACCCTTTTCCGCCGAGGCGAACAGGTTCCACTCGCCGGAGCCGTCGCCTTGATACACGTCCCGGCTGCCGGTCGGAACCGTGAACGTGAAACCGGGTGTCAGGATGAACTGGTTTTGCTGGTCAACAATCAGCTCGTATTTCAAGCCGGCGGCCAGATCCGCCCAGCCATACCCGTGGCCCAGCGTGTTCTTCGGTTGAAATTCAATATAGCCGTCCTTCGACGCGATCAAGCCCAGCCGGTCCGTCAGTGCATAACGTATCTGCAATGCCGTCACCTGCACCTGGCCGCCCAGCGGCACGCTGCCGCCGCTGTAATGAAACGTGTTCGGCAGGGAATTATACATATAGATCGGCCGCACTTCGCTCGTCACGTTCGGATCTTCAAAGTATATCGGATTGGCGACCGGGGAGATGGTGTTGTCCAGCCAGTTGGTCTGGGCGTTGTCCGCCGCGCGGGCGGCGACCGTCATGGACGCCGTCAACACGGCGACCTGTCCTGCGATTTTAATTTGTGATTTCATGTTTATTGGATGCTTGCCGCCCCGGGTTTGGATGCGGGGGCATGAACCGGGACGGCTTTGTTTCCTGCCCCGCCGTCATCATCCGCCAGCATCCTCATCGCCGGCGTCAGCGTGTCCTCATACTGACCGCTGCGCACCGACCACACGAACGCCGCCACAAACACCAGCCCCACCGCGAGGCTCGCCAGGATCAAAAGGATGATGACGCTCATGGCTGTGGTCTGATGTTGTTTGCTGATGGCATGACTCAACGCCGGCTCACGCTGGCCACCGGTGTCTCATGAGTTGATTATTGAATCCTTCCGCGCCGTTTGCCGCTACGTCTGGATTTGGATTTAGTTGACCTGGATTTTGTCCGGGCAGCCGGACGCGGTATTGTGAGGGCGAACAGCCGAACGCCCGCCGGAACGCGCGGTTGAAATAGGGAATGGACTCAAAGCCCGCGTCAAACGCGGCATCGCTCACCCGCCGACCGGGGTCGCCCAGCAGCTCGCGGGCTTTTTGCAGCCGCTGCCGCGTGCGATACTGGCTGAACGTCAGCCCGGTCTGCTTCTTGAACACCGAGCAGAAATGGCACGGACTCAGGTTCACGCAGGCGGCCACTTCCTTCAGGGAAACCGGGTCGTTCTTGCATTCGGCCAGGAACGCCTCGATTTTTTGCAGCAAGCCGGAGGAATGGTTGTTGCGGTGCAAATTCAACTGCTGCCGGCCGCATTCCTCCAGGTATTTGCCAAACATCTGCAACAGCGTGCCCGCCGCGCGGCATTTGGCCGAGGAAAGCCGCGGCGTGTGCTGCCAGGTGTTCCGCAAGCGGTTCGCGCGGTCGCCCAGCCCCAGCCGTTCCAACCGGCCCATGAGGAACGCCAGGCGGTTGCCATCCAGCGTGTGCAGGGCGAACGGCCCGGCCAGCAGGCTGCCCGCATGGCTGCCGTTGATGAACACCGGCACCAAAATCTTCACCAAGCCCGATGGACAGCAATACTGCACCGGAGCCGTCCGGCGCAGCGCGCGTTTTTCCGCCTGAAGCAGTTTGTTCTGGCAGGCCGTGCCGCTGGGATTGCCCAGGCAGCCTTTCACGCAAAACGTCCCGTCCGCCAGCGCATACACGCTGGCCGGGGCGAGCGTCAGCGGCACGCCGGTGGCGCAGGTGAAAGCCACCTGCTGCTCGCGCACGCCGGCGGAATTCACCAGGGCTTTCCATGCCTCCCGTTCTGGAGAATCGCTGTTCATATTTTAGGCTGCTGTTTCCAAATGCGGTTCGGCCTTCGCCATCAAACCGGCCCGCTGCGCCAGCCACATCGTGACGACACAGGCAAAAACCACCACCGTTGCCGAACTCAATGGCATCAGCACCGCGCACACGACCGGTGCCAGCAGTCCCGCCGCCGCGATGCTTACGCCGACCGCGTTGTAACAGGTCGAAATCGCGAAGCCGGTGCGGACGACCAGCGCCGACCGCCGCGCGAAGTGTAATACGCGCGCCAGTTGCGGCAATTCCGCCGCGTCCAGAATCACGTCGCTCGCCGGCGAAAAAATCCCGACCTGCTCGACGACCGCCACGCCGACTTCCGCCTGTTTCAGCGCGCCGGCGTCGTTTAAGCCGTCGCCGACCATCATCACCTTGCGCCCGCGCGACTGAAGTTCGCGGACAAAATTCAGTTTGTCCGCCGGGCTTTGGTTGAATTTCAGGATGGCGCGGTCGCCGAAAAGTTTTTTGAACCGCCCCGCCTCGCGCTCGTTGTCGCCGCTCAACAGCGCCAGCTCAAACCGGCCGCCAAGTTGCGAGAGGAGTTGCGCCACTTCCGGCCGCAGCGAATTCTCCAGCGCAAACGCGCCGCGCAGCTCGCCATCAACCGCCACAAAAACGGAGCCTTCATTAGTGGCAGTGGCACGGGCGTGCCGCCCGTGAGTTTCTTTGCTGGTCGTTCCAAGAACACACGGGCGGCACGCCCGTGCTACTGCCCACGCGCGCGAGCCGAGCAAAATTTTGTGGCCGGCAATCTCTCCTTCAATGCCGGAGCCGGGCGTTTCCTTGAAACCGGCGACCGGCAGATTTGCCACGCCGAGCGACTTCGCGATGCGGACCGAATTCGGATGCGTCGAGTGCCGCGCCAGCGCAGCAATCCACTGCTTTTCCGGCACCGACAATTCCGCACACTGCATTCCGTAGTCCGCAGTCTGAAATTTCACGCCGCCCGCATCCGCCGTCGTCAGCGTGCCGGTTTTGTCGAGCACGATGGTGTCCACTTCGGCCATGCGCTCGATGACCAGCGCGTTTTTCAAAAAGATTTTCCGCCGCGCCAGAATCCGCTGCGCCGTCCCGTGCGTGAGCGGCGCGGCCAGTGCCAGCGCGCACGGACAGGCGACGATCAGCACGGATGTGAACGCCTTCAGTGATTTGCTCGCGTCCTTGAAAATCCAGAACACCGCCGCCGCCAGCGCCACGCCAATGACCAGCTTGGTGAACCGCTGGCTGTAGCGGTTCGTGAGCGAGTCGAGATCGTGGTCGCGGTTTTTGCGGAACGCCTCGTGGTTCCAAAGCGTCGCAAGGTAGCTTTGGGCGACGGGCTTGACGGTCTCGACTTCAATCGCGCCGCCCACCTGCCGGCCGCCGGCGTAAAGATGCGCGCCGGCGGGATGCGTCACCGGCTCGGATTCACCGGTCACGAAGCTGTAATCCATATACGCCTCGCCGCCGACCAGTTTCGCATCCGCCGGCAATAACTCGCCGTTGCGCAAAATGATTTTGTCGCCGACCTGCAGCCGCGAAATGGCGACCGCCTCCTCGCCCGCCGCTGTTTTGCGCATCACAGACAATGGAAAAAAACCTTTGTAATCGCGGTCAAACGTGAGCCGGTCGTAGGTTTTTTTCTGGAACAGCCGGCCGCAGAGCAGGAAAAAAATCAGGCCGCACAGCGAATCGCAGTAGCCGGGACCACGCCGGGAAATCACCTCCCACACGCTCGACAGGTAGATGGCCGCGAGGCCGAGCGCAATGGGCACTTCCATCGTCAGCCGGCGCTGCCGCAGGCTGAACCACGCGGTGCGCCAAAAATCGGACGCGCTGAATGTGACCACCGGCAGCGTCATCGCCAGGCCCAGCCAGCCCGCCAGCGCCCTGAACCACGGGCCGTTAAACGTGTCGAGCCCGAAGTAAAACGGCAGCGACATCAGCATGATGTTGCCGAAGCCGAAGGCGGCGAGGCCGATTTGCAGCCAGGTTTTTTTGGACAGCGGCGAGAGTTTTGTTTTCTCCGTCTCGCTCAGCGTGAACTGCGGCTCGTAACCGAGGGACGCGAGCAGTGCGGCGAGTTTGCTGAATTTGATTTTTTCCGGCGCGAAGGTGATGGCCGCTTCGCGCCGCGCAAAGTTCACCTGGGATTGGCCCACGCCGGGATGCAGTTTGAACAGGTTTTCCAGCAGCCAGACGCAGGCGACACAGTGGATGGCCGGCAGATGCAGCGTGACTTTGGCCTGCGCACGGTCCGCATAATCCAGAAGTTTTTCCGCCACCAACGGGTCGTCGAGGAACGCCCACTTGGCGGCGGCGGATGTGGCGCGGATGCGCGTGCCGGGCGCGGATTGCAACTGGTAAAATTGTTCCAGTCCGTTCTCGTGCAGCAGGCTGAAAACCGTCTGGCAGCCGAAACAACAGAAGGGTTTTCCGTCCAGCAAAAAAGAGCCATCAGCACACGGCTCACCACAATGGAAACAACCCCGGGTCGCGTCGCTTATCGCGGCGGGGGCTGCTCGCGGTTTTTGCGGTTTTTGCGACATTAATTATCGTTGTTATCCACGATAATTATTCGCAAAAAACGGGCTTTGAAACTAACCATCTTTTACCAAAACCTGAACATATTTTGCGCCGGTTTGCACCCCGCCCAGCCGCCGCTTTCTCATCCATCAAGCTTTACCCGAAGGCAGACATTGAAGATTCAAATTTCGTAGTTCGGCCGTTTCTCGGTCTGGCCCCAGGTGATCTTGTGCCACACCCGCTCGTGGACGTAATACAGGAAAATTTTCGTGAACAGCTCCACGCCGCTGATGTAGAACGCCCACTTCAGTTTCCCGGTGACGAGGAAGGTGATGAACAGCGTATCCAGGCTGCCCGTGAGTCGCCACGAAACCGCCTTGGCGAGACTGCGATAATGTTTTTCGGCCATGCGAAAAACTTAAAGCATCCCGAAGCAAAACTAAATCGAAAAGTCCTCGGGGAAGATTTTCACATTCTTCAGCTCCACAAAAACCCGGTCGCCCGCCTTCAACTGCAACTGCTGGAATTCCTCCTTGCTCAATTGCGCCGTGAACCGTCCGCCGCCGTCGAGCCGCTCCAGATCCAGGTTCGCCAGCGGGCCGGCCGCATTGCAGCGGACGACGCGCGCGGGAAACGTCCGCTGGCCGTTCGCCTCGCGCGTGATGCGGATGTCATGCGGCCGCACGAATGCGACGGTGTCCGAGTCCGCGCTGCGGACGGTTTCTTCCACGGCAAATTCGGTTTCGCCAATGACCACCGATCCTTCGCGCACGCGGCCGCTGAACAGGTTCACGTTGCCCAGAAAATCATAAACAAACGGCGACGCGGGATGATCATAAATTTCCTCCGGCGTGCCAATCTGCTCAATCTTGCCGTCGCGCAAAATCGCCACGCGATCGGAAACTTCCAGCGCCTCCTCCTGGTCGTGCGTCACGAACAGCGTCGTGATGTGGATCTCCTCGTGCAACTGCCGGAGCCAGCGGCGCAATTCTTTGCGCACCTTCGCGTCGAGCGCGCCGAACGGCTCGTCGAGCAGGAGAACTTTCGGTTCCACCGCGAGCGCACGGGCGAGGGCGACGCGCTGGCGTTGTCCGCCGGAAAGCTGTGACGGAAACCGCTGGCCGAGCGGTTCGAGCTGGATGAGTTTCAACAATTTGTCCACGCGGGCGATGATTTCATTTTCCGGCGGACGCGTCGTTTTGGGCCGAACGCGCAAACCGAACGCGATGTTTTCAAACACGCTCATGTGCCGGAACAGCGCGTAATGCTGGAACGCAAACCCCGCCTTGCGCTGGCTGGCGGGAATGTTCGTCACGTCCTCGCCGTAAAACAAAACCTGCGCCTCGGCGGTGTTGTCGGGGAATTCCAGGCCGGCGATGGTGCGCAGCAGCGTGGTCTTGCCGGAGCCGGACGGCCCGAGCAGCGCGACGAGTTCGCCGGACTCGACCTTGAGACTCACGCTGTCCAGCGCGGTGAAGCTGCCGAATTTCTTGATGACGTTTTTGACCTCGACACTCATTTGGAAATTTCGATTTCGTTCAGCGCGGCGTTCTTGTGTTCCACCCACGTCTTCAGACCCAGCGTGATCAGCGCGAGAAACGCCAGCAGCGACGCCACGGCAAAAGCGCCGGTGAAATTATAGTCGTCATACAGCGCCTCGATATGCAGCGGAATGGTGTTGGTCTGCCCGCGTATCCGGCCGCTGACGACGGCGACCGCGCCAAATTCGCCCATCGCGCGGGCGTTGCACAAAATCACGCCGTAAATCAAACCCCACTTGATGTTGGGCACCGTCACGCGCCAGAAGGTCTGCCAGCCGCTCGCACCGAGCACTCGCGCGGCTTCCTCCTCGGCGCGGCCCTGCGCCTGCATGAGCGGAATTAGTTCACGCGCAACGAACGGAACCGTGACAAAAATCGTCGCCAGCACGATGCCCGGCACGGCGAAAATGATTTTGATGTCGTGTTCGTTCAGCCAATTTGCCAGCCAAGGAAAATGTGGATTATCCGCGTTCTTGTATAGCCCCAGCCAGCCTTGCGCGCCGAAAACGAGAACGTAAATCAAACCGGCGATGACCGGCGAGACCGAGAACGGCAGATCAATCAGCGTGAGCAAAATGTTTTTGCCGCGAAAATCAAACTTCGCGATCGCCCACGCCGCGCAGACGCCGAAGACGCAGTTCAACGGCACGGAAATGCCAGCGGCGAGGAATGTCAGCTTGATGGCGCTCCAGGCGTTCGGATCGCGCAAGGTTTCAAAATAAAATCCGATGCCCTTGGCGAACGCCTGCGTGAACACGAACACCAGCGGCAGGAACAAAAACAAACTCAAAAACACCAGCGCCACGCCGATGAGCCAGCGCCGCACCGCCGGTGGCTCGCTCGTCGTGCGGCGATGCACGGCTTGCGGCGGCAGGTGAAAGGTGGTCGCGGCGGGCGTCATGCGAGGTTGTTGGTGTTGTAACGGTTCGTCCACCATTGCAGCACGTTGATGCAGAGCAGCAGCACGAACGAGACGACGAGCATCACGACGGCAAGCGCGGTTGCCTTCGGGTAATCAAACATATCCAGTTCCTGCATGATGACAACCGGTGTGATCTGCGTTTTCATCGGGATGTTGCCGGCGATGAAAATGACCGAGCCGTATTCGCCGAGCGCGCGGGCGAACGCCAGCGCGAAACCGGTGAGCAGCGCCGGCGTGAGCATCGGCAAAATCACGCGCCAGAAAACCTGCCAGCGGCTTGCGCCGAGGCTGGACGCGGCTTCTTCGAGTTCTGGGTCAAGGTCTTCGAGAATCGGCTGCACCGTCCGCACGATGAACGGCAGACCGATGAACGTCAGCGCGATGAAAATGCCGAGCTGCGTGTTGGCGACCTTGATGCCGAGCGGCGACAACATCTGTCCGACCCAGCCGTGATCCGAATACAACGCCGCCAGTGTGATGCCGGCAACGGCCGTTGGCAACGCGAACGGCAGGTCCACGAGCGCATCCACGATTTTCTTTCCGAAAAATTCATACCGCACAAGCACCCACGCGACGATCAGGCCGAAAAATGCATTCACAAGCGCGGCGCAAAAAGAAGCGCCAAAAGTCAGACGGTATGAGGCCATCGCCGTCGGCATGGTGATGGTCTGCCAGAATTGCGGCCACGTCAGCGTGGCGGTTTTCCAGAAGACCGCCGCGAGCGGAATCAGCACGATGAGACCCAGGTAAAACAGTGTGAAACCGAGCGTCAGCTTGAAGCCCGGCAGCACACGGATTTTTCTCGCCTTGGTGCGGTTGGTCGCCACGGTTTAGAGGTTCGGAGCGTAGGCGATAAACTTGTTGTATTCGAGCAAAATTGTCTGGAGCGCGGCGACAAATGCCAGTTCCTTCAGATATTCCGGCGGAGCGGATGGTGTCTCCAAAATGATCTCGAACGGACGCGGGCGGACTTTCGGCGGGGCGGCCAGGATGCTTTCATAACTCTCGCGGATGATGCCATTCCGTGCGTTGAAACCGTCAATCACCGGCAGCTCGTTGCGCGGTAGAAATTGTTCCGCCGCCGCCAGCGCGGGTTCGATGAGGTTTTTCGTCAGCGTCGCGCCGTGGGCAAAACCGTAGAAGCCATCGCTCGTGTCGTCGGTATGCAGCGAGATGATTCCCTGAAACGAACGCGATTGCAGTTCCGCCTGGAGCAAGCGGACTTCCAGCTCGGTGGAATTGCGCCAGAACTCGCGGTTCAAATCCTTGCCGCCGCGCGAATGACGCGTGCCGTCCTCAAAGCCGGTCGGATTGCAAACCGGATAAAACGAAAGATAGTAGCCGGTCGCCAGTTCGGGGTGCGCCTCCAGCAACTGGATGAAACGGATGATGGCGTGCACGCCTTCCGGTTCGTCGCCGTGGATGCCGGCAAAAATGCCGACGCGGATCGGCGTGTCGCCGCCGCGCGGCCCGACGAAAAGATAACGCGGCAAAACATATTCTTCGCCGTCCACTTCAAAGCGCGCGTCATGGTTCGCCACGAGATTGGGGGAGTTGGCGGCGATTTTTTCGAGCGGCGCGAGCAGGTCGGCAATGGCGCGACGCTGTTGTCGGGGCGCTTGCCGTGCGTATTTTGCAGATGTTTCGGTGATGGTCATGATTTTTTGTCAGGTTTGTCTTTTTGAGAGACGGCGGCCCGACGTGCCCGGGCCGCCGCCCTTCGGAGGAACCGCAATCTAGTTTTGCGGTTGGAAGATCTGGTCAAAAACGCCGCCGTCGGCAAAGTGTGTCTGTTGCGCCTTCGCCCAGCCGCCGAATTCCTGGTCAATTGTGACGAGCTTCACCTGGTTGAAATTGGCGGCGTATTTGGCGGCGATGGTTTCGTTGCGCGGCCGGTAATAATTCTTCGCCGCGATTTCCTGGCCTTCGTCGGAGTAGAGATATTTCAAATACTCGTTCGCGATTTCGGTCGTGTGATGGCGCCTGGCGGTTTTGTCCACGACGGCTACCGGCGGTTCGGCGAGAATGCTCAATGACGGCGTGATGATGTCGAACTTGTCCGCGCCAAATTCCTTCAGCGCGAGGTGCGCCTCGTTTTCCCATGCGAGCAGCACGTCGCCGATGCCGCGTTGCGCGAAGGTGACGGTGGAACCGCGCGCGCCGGAATCCAGCACCGGCACATTTTTGTAGAGCTTGCGGATGAAGTCGCGCGCGGCGGCGTCATTATGGTTGTTTTTTTCCAGCGCGTAGGCGTAGGCGGCGAGATACGCCCAGCGTGCGCCGCCGGAGGTTTTCGGGTTTGCCACGACGACGCTCACGTCTTTTTTTACGACGTCATCCCAGTCTTTGATGCCCTTCGGATTGCCCTTGCGGACAAGGAAAACAATCGTCGAGGTGTAAGGCGTGCTGTCATTGGGCAGACGTTTCTGCCAGTCGGCGGGCAATAACTTCGCCTGCTGCGCGATGGCATCAATGTCGTAAGCCAAAGCGAGCGTCACCACGTCGGCTTCGAGGCCGTTAATGACGGATTGCGCCTGTTTGCCGGAACCGCCGTGCGATTGCGAGACGTTCACGTCGTCGCCCGTCTTGCCTTTCCAGTATTTGGCGAAGGCCGCGTTGTAATCCACATACAACTCGCGCGTCGGGTCGTAGGAAACGTTAAGCAGCTTGATTTCCTTCGCCTGCGCCGCACCGGCGAGCACCAGCACGAACAGAATTTTCAAAAATATTTTCATGGATGATATATTTTAAGGTTGATCCGTTAAAATGCCAGTTGGATGCGTGTGAAGAAAACATTCTCCGGCTGGCGCGTGACAATGGCCGGCGAAACCGTGCCTGCACCGCCGCCGCCGGTAAAGGTTGTGTGTGAAAAGCTCGCGTTCGCTCGGATGTTTTTGTTGAGATACCAGTTCAGGCCGGCTGACCAGGCCTGCGCGGCGGAAGCCGACGTGGCGGAATTGGCAAACCCGTTGAACGCCTGATTGTCAATGTCCAGTTCGGCATAGCGGGCGACCACTTGGAACGCGCCCCACTGGCCGTTATGCGGATCGAACGGGTGCAGCGGCGTCACGCCGTTGAACGAGGCGTTTTCCCCCGTCAAAATCCAGCCGCCGGAAACTTCCCAGGCCGTGTTGTGCAGGTAGGCTTCCGCTCCCGTGGAAGTGTTGCGGACACCCTGATCCGAGATGGCGTATTCACCCAACAGGCTCAACGGCCCGTAATAATAATAGGCCTGCGGCGAGAGCCGCCAATGTTCGCCGTTCGCCACGGTGGTGGCATTGTAGGCGAAGAACTGCTGCTGGCCGTCCGTCGTGTATCCGGGCAAAGTGCCGCCGGTGGTTGAAGGCAAATCCTTCGATCCGGTGGCGGCATTTCCAGAAGTGCCATTTTCCGAAGTGCCGGCAACGCCGATACCGAGGCCTTGCAAAACTGAAATGTCCGAATTTTTGAACGGCAACGAGAACAGTCGTCCGGCAAATTCAACTTCGTTGTTGTTCGCGGCATTGCTCGAATTTTGCGCGTCACCCACGCCGTTGAAAATGCCCGCCGCATAACTCAACACGCCGCCGTTGATGTCACCCCATAATTGCAGGCCGACATCGCGGTTCGGCACCAGGTCGGTGACCAGCGAACGCTCGTTGAACGAGGTGTTCACGTCCGCCTGCAACTGTTCCAGGCCTTCCGGCGTCTTGAATTTGCCCATGCGCAGTTGCGCCCACGACGCATATTTGTAATTGCCGTAGGCGTCGAAAATCTGCACCGACGAACCGCCAAAATCCGGCGTGAAATTGAAATCAAAGTCGCGGTAGAGCGTGCCTTGAAAAATCGGACGCGCCCGCCGCAGAAGAAATCCGTCGTTGCTCTTGATCGCGGTGTCATTGAAAAACGTGCGACTGTCCACCTGGATCAAACCATCCAGCCGGAACACAAAATTCGAGTCCGCCGAACTGGCGATAAAGCCGCTCGAACCTACCGACAGCTTCGGCGCGGCTTTCGCGGCGGCGGCGGCGGCTTCCTGATCCAGTTCCCGCTCGCGCGCCAGAACCCGGACTTTTTGGTCGAGTTCCTGGTTTTGGGCCTGGGTTGTCGCGGTGGCGGCCTGCTGGTCCGTCGCACGCTGGCTTTCCAAGGTTTGAACCTTTTGACTAAGTTCGCGGAGTTGCTGTTTCAACGCTTCGATGTCCGCATCCCGATTGGTATCAGTGTTGTCGGCGGCCTGTGAAGCAAAGGCCAGTTGCGCCCCTAGTAGGGTCACCACCCATAGTTTGTTTATTTTCATTTTTATTCAGTTTCAGTTTCACGCCGCTTCCGGTTATTCCGGTCAGCGATCAATTTTGCTTTGGGATTTGCGCCTCCAGATTTCTGGTCGGCCTAAATTGTTTTCGCGCGCGGCTTGTCCAGGCGCACGCGTTCGGTTTTTTCAATCTGCGTCACCTGCGAATCGTGAATGACGATCTGCACCACGCCATAGCTCAACGACCCAACCTGCTGCCGGACGACTTCCAGCCATTCCGGTTTCTCATTGCTGTTGTTGACCGACTTGATTGTGACTGTGCTCATATTCTTGTATTTTAAAATGCGACTAATTATATCGTCATTAAAGCCAAATAAAAAGTTTTCACCAACTGCTCAATCTCTGGCCGAACCAAGCCACCAAACTCAAACCTCTCATTTCAGACTTTGTTTTAACAACGACTTGTTATATCGTCATTATCCGCGATTTGCTAAATCTGTCAATCATCTTTTTGAGATATTTTAGATGCCCTCTCCACCGACAAAAGTGCCGGAAATCTCCTGCTTGGTAACCGGCGAGATTTTGGCGACATCGGCCAGCGTCGAACGATCCATCACGCCGGCGACATAATTCCGCACGTCCAGAAACACGCGGCGGAAACGGCAGACCGGTTCCTGCGAACAACGTTTGTAGCCCGCGACCGAGACGCAGTCAATCGGTGCTAAAATGCCGTCGAAATGGCGCACGACCTCGCCCATGGTGATTTTGGCCGGATTTTTTGCCAGCACATAGCCGCCGCGAATCCCCGCCTCGCTGCGCACCCAGCCCTGCGCTTTGCATTCGAGCAGGATTTGTTCCAGAAAGCGCTTGGGAGCATCGTTGCGCCGGGCGAGTTCACGGATGGGAATCGGCGTGCCGCCATGATGATCCACCAGCGTGAACAACACCCGCAACGCGTAATCGGTTTTCTTGGAAACCCACATGACTTATAGACGATAATTCCAGTCAGATTTATGTCAATAAGAGTTTTGTCCAAAAAAACTCGCGCGCCAGCTTGCTAACTGACAATACGACCGCCTTCGTTGAGGAAGATGCCTTTGAAATTCATCTCCAGCGCCTGCGGATTGCTGGCCTTGGCGAGTGCTTCTTTTTCGGAAATTTTTTTATTTTTGACCAGGTTGAACAGCGACTGGTTGAAAGTGATCATGCCGTCGTCCGCGCTGGTTTCGATGGCGGCGGCGAGCTTGTCCAGCCGGTTTTCCTCCAGCATTTTTTTCACCAGCGGCGAGTTGATCAGGATTTCCAGGGCGGGCGTCATGGTGTTTTGCACCGAGGTGACCATGCGCTGGCAAACGACGCCGCGCAACGTGGCCGCAAGCTGGCGGCGGACCTGCTCGCGTTCGTCGGCCTTGAAAAAATCCAGGATGCGGTTGATGGACTGCGACGCCGTGGTGGTGTGCAGCGTGGACAAAACCAGATGCCCCGTGTCCGCCGCGCTCATGGCCGCCGCGAAGCTCACCGCATCGCGCATTTCGCCGAGCATGATGATGTCCGGGTCCTGGCGCAGAACATTCCGGAGCGCGTGATGGAACGCATGCGTGTCGAGGCCGACTTCGCGCTGTTCAATCACCGAGTGGTTGTCTTCAAAAACGTATTCGATCGGGTC
>Ga0182016_10005829_pt1 | contig 13109 bp, 6 predicted proteins | sample 712S2MmetaG_FD_120491 | JGI IMG/M metagenome (GOLD analysis project Ga0182016, IMG submission 120491) | Permafrost microbial communities from Stordalen Mire, Sweden - 712S2M metaG | ecosystem: Environmental > Terrestrial > Soil > Wetlands > Permafrost | place: Sweden: Stordalen | collected...
AGCGAAAGGAGCCACTGCGACAGTGGGCGCCAAAAGCGGGCAACCGGATTCTTCTCTAACGGTGAGCGGTCCATCGGGCGAGTCGCTGCCGGAACGGCTGCGCGAGCGCCCCTTCGACTTCTCTTTCTATCAGGCGGTGCGTTTGCTGACGCTGATCGCCGGGACGCGCCAGCCCATCGGATCGTTCGTTTCGCCGCATAAGGAGCCGGTCAGACTCGCCGTGCATCCGTCGCTCAGTTTCCCGGCCGCCGAGATTCAAGATCTGACCGAGGTGGACGAAGGTCCGCACAAGATGCTGGTGAATTTTTTCGGACTCACCGGAGCGCTGGGTGTTCTCCCCACCCGCTACACCGAAATGATCATCGAGCGGCGTTGGGCGAAGGACACCACGCTGCACGACTTCCTCGATCTTTTCAATCATCGTTTGCTTTCCCTGTTGTATCGCGCCTGGGAAAAACCTCGTTTCCCGGTCTCCTACGAGCGCAGCGGCGAAGACAACTTCACGGGTTACTTATTTGATTTGATCGGACTCGGGACTGCCGGTCTGCGCAACCGCCAGGCGGTACCCGATCAAGTATTGCTCGGCTACCAGGGACTGCTGGCGCAGTCTCCGCGCTCCGCGACCGCCTTCCAGCAATTACTGCAGGACTATTTCCAAGTCCCCGTCGAAGTCCAGCCGTTTTCGGGCACGTGGCGTCCGCTCGACCGTTCTTCGCGAACTTGCCTGGGCGATACGTACTCGCAATCGGAACAGTTGGGAGTCGGCATCGTGCTCGGCGACGAGGTGTGGGACCAGGAATCGGTGGTACGCGTGTGTCTGGGTCCGATGCCGCTCGATAAATATCAGAGCTTCCTGCCCGACGGAGATGCCTTTGAACCGCTCAAGTCGATTTCACGATTTTTTTGCGGAGACGACCTCGACGTGGAAGTACAATTAATCCTCAGGCGGGAAGACGCTCCGCGATTCGCGCTCGACGCGCCCGGGATGGCGCCGCCCAGGTTGGGCTGGTTTTCCTGGGTGTTCACTCGTCCGCTGGATCGCGATCCGAATGAGACCATTTTGCGCCTGTGGGACGAATAAGGGAGAGCAGAGATGAACGTAAATCTCAAGCCACTGATCGGCAAACTGAATCACGCCACGCGCGCGGCTCTCGAAGCCGCCGCCGGGCTGGTGGTGTCGCGCACGCATTACGACGTCGAGGTGGAGCATTACCTCTTGAAACTCCTCGATACGACCGGCGCGGATTTCGATAAAGTGGTCCAGCGCTTCGGCCTGGACCGCGCGGCGCTCGAAAGAGATCTGACCCACAGTCTCGATGCGCTGAAAACGGGCAACGCCCGCACGCCCGCCTTCAGCCCCACTCTGCTCCGCATGCTGTCGGATGCCTGGACGTTCGCATCGCTCGAATGCGGCCTGGAGGAAATCCGCAGCGGTGCGACGTTGCTGGTGCTGGTCGCGGATTCGGAACTCTCGCGCATGACGCGCGAGATGAGCCGCGAACTCGCTAAGATCGAACCGCAGGCGTTTCAGAATGAGTTTCTCGCGCTGCTCTCGGGATCTTCGGAGGATGCCGAAAGCGTGTCTCATGCCCCGGGCACAGCGGGCGCCGCCGGCGCCGCGTTGCCGAAACCCGGAGGAAAGACGCCGAATCTCGACCAGTTCACGGTCGACATGACAGAGCTGGCGCGCACGGGAAAAGTCGATCCGGTACTCGGCCGCGATTCCGAAATCCGCCAGGTGATCGACATTTTGATGCGCCGCCGCCAGAACAATCCAATTCTGACGGGCGAAGCCGGGGTGGGCAAGACCGCGGTGGTCGAAGGCTTCGCGCTGCGGATCGCGCAGGGAGACGTTCCGCCACCTTTGAGAAAAGTCGCGGTACGCAGTCTGGATCTCGCGCTGCTGCAGGCCGGCGCGGGCGTCAAGGGCGAGTTCGAGAATCGCCTCAAGGGATTGATCCAGGAAGTGAAGTCGTCGCCAACGCCGGTGATTCTCTTCATCGACGAGGCCCACACCATGATCGGTGCGGGCGGAGCCGAAGGCCACGGCGACGCGGCGAATCTTCTCAAGCCAGCGCTGGCGCGCGGCGAACTCCGCACGATCGCGGCGACTACATGGTCGGAGTACAAGAAGTATTTCGAAAAAGACGCCGCGCTGGCCCGCCGCTTTCAGGTGGTCAAAGTGGAAGAACCGGAAACGCTGCGTTGCATGACGATGCTTCGTGGAGTTGCGCCCGCGCTCGAAAGACATCACGGCGTCAGAATTCTGGAAGAAGCCATTCGCGATGCGGTGAAGCTCTCCAGCCGCTATCTGGTCGGCAGGCAGCTGCCGGACAAAGCCGTGAGTGTGCTCGACACCGCTTGCGCCCGTCTCGCGCTCGGTCACAGCACGACGCCGCCACCGATCGAGGAGGCGATGCGCCGCTTGGATGACTTGCTCGTTCAGCAGCGCATCCTGGGCCGCGAGTCTGCCGCTGGAGCCGACCATCGCGAACGGTTGGAGCAGATTGAAACCGAAAAGATCTCGATCGAAGCGCGCCTGGATATGTTGCGCCAACACTTCGAAAAGGAACGCGGCTTGGTGGCCCGCATTCGCGAATTGCGAGCTCACCTGGAAGGGGAAGCCGCCGCGGCTGCCGTTGCATCTGATGCGGCTTCTGACTCTGCATCCGGCGCAGCGCCGGCGGCCGAAGCGGATCGTACCGCGGCGCGGACCGAAATCGATGCCCTGACGAAAGCGCTGGAAGACTTGCAAGGCGACGAGCCTCTGCTGCGCGTGTGCGTCGATGGACAAATCGTAGGTGAAGTGATATCGGCCTGGACCGGCATTCCCGTCGGGAACATGGTGAAGGACGAAGTCGCCACCGTGCTCGCGATGGAGCAGCACCTGGGCCGCCGCGTGATCGGTCAGGATCATGCACTCGCGGCAATCAGCGAGCGCATCCGCACCTCGCGTGCCGCCATGGACGATCCGGCCAGGCCCGTCGGCGTTTTTCTGTTGGCCGGTCCCAGCGGTGTTGGGAAAACGGAAACCGCTCTCGCCCTCTCCGATCTTTTTTACGGCGGCGGGCGCAACCTGATTACCATCAATATGTCCGAATTTCAGGAGTCGCACACCGTTTCCACGCTCAAAGGATCTCCTCCGGGATACGTCGGCTATGGCGAAGGCGGAGTTCTCACCGAAGCCGTGCGGCGCAGACCGTACTCCGTCGTGCTGCTCGATGAGGTGGAAAAGGCGCATCCCGATGTGCTCGAGTTGTTCTACCAGGTTTTTGACAAGGGGATGATGGAGGACGGCGAAGGCCGCGAGATCGATTTCAAGAACACCATCATTATTCTCACCAGCAATGCCGCGACCGACTCGATCATGAAACTGACGGCCGATCCGGAAACGGCGCCCTCGCCCGCGGCGCTGGTGCAGGCTATCAAACCCGAGCTGAACAAGATTTTCAAGCCCGCGTTTCTAGGACGGCTTGTGATTATTCCCTATTACCCGGTGCGCGACGAAGCGCTGAAGCGGATCATTGTGCTGAAGCTGACCAAGATTCAGAAGCGCATGGCGGAAAATCACAAGATCAAATTGCACTGGGACGAAGCGTTGCTTGATCAGGTGGCCAGCCGCTGCACCGAAGTGGAGAGCGGCGCGCGCAATGTCGATAATATCCTCACCAATACGCTTTTGCCGGACCTGTCGCGGCGGTTGCTAGCCGGCCTTGCCAGCGGAGCTCGACCCGACGCGATCCACGTGGGCATTGGCCCGGACGGCGGATTCGTCTACAGTTGAGGATTTACCTATGTCCATCGTCAGTCAACACCTGCGTCTTTTTTATTTCAACAGTCCGCTTGGTTTGGATGTCCTGATCGCCAATAAGTTCTCGGGAACCGAGGGCATTTCGGAGTTATTCCACTATGAAATCGAGCTCGCGTCCGACGACTATACCATTCAGACCGAGGACCTGCTGGGTGAAAATGTCACGCTCGGAATCCGCCAGCGCGATGGCGTGACCTTCCGTTATTTCAACGGCCAAGTCAGCAAGTTCTCTCCGATCCGCCATGACGGACGGCTGGCCTACTATCGCGCCGAAGTTGTCCCGTGGGTGTGGTTTCTGACTCTTTCCAACGGCTGCCAGATCTACCAGGACAAGACCGTCCCGGAAATCATTCAGGATACATTTGCCAAGTACGGATATCGCGACTACGACATCAGCGGCGTCAAGGAGGAACATAAGCCGTGGGAAAACTGCTGCCAGTATATGGAATCCGCGTGGGATTTCGTCGTGCGTCTGATGGAAATGGAAGGCATTTTCTACTATTTCACGCATGAGGACGGCAAACATAAGCTGATCCTGGTGGACAATATGGCGTCTCTGTATCCGTGCCCGTATCAGTCCTCGTTTCGCTACGAACATCAGATCGGCGTCGGTGAATATCGCACCGAGGACACGATTTTTCAAGCCGACCTCCACAAGGTAGTCAAGCCGAATGTCTACGAGAATAACGATTACAACTTCCGCATCCCGACCAACAAGCTGAAGGATTGGCAGCACGTGCAGCGCGACACCGGGCTCCCCATCGACGTGTCCCGGCGCTTCTATCCCGCCAACGTCGAATGGCCCGGCGAGCCCCAGGATTACGCCAAACTGCGCATCGAGGAGCAGGAGCACGACCACACCGTCTCGAGTGGTAGCGGCAACTGCCGCGCCATGCTGCCCGGGTTCAAGTTCGACCTCACCGATCACGATCGCACGGAACAGGACATCAACTACTTGATTATCCACGTGACGCATCGCGCCACGGAAGGCACAATGATCGCCGGATCGGACAAGCAGGAGGCGACGTACATGAACGACTTCGTCGCGCATCCGTCCTCCATCACGTTTCGCCCCGACATCAAGACCGACGAGCCGCGCATCGACAGCTTGCAGACCGCGTTCGTGGTGGGGCCGCCCGGCGAGGAAATCTACACCGATGAATATGGCCGCGTGCGCGTGAAGTTTTTCTGGGACCTCACGCCGGGCGACGACAACGGAGCCTGTTCCTGCTGGATGCGCGTGATGCAGCCGTGGGCGGGTCCCACGTACGGCCAAATCTGGATCCCCAGAGTCGGCATGGAAGTGGTCGTGCAGTTCCTCAACGGCGATCCCGATCGTCCCGTGATCACCGGCTGCGTCTATCACGCCAAGAATATGCCGCCCTATCCGCTCCCGCCGAACAAGGAGTGGAGCGGCATCAAGACCCGCAGCACCAAGGGAGGCACCGAGGACAACTATAACGAAATTCGTCTGGTCGACAGCATCGGCGCGGAGCTGTTCCGCATGCAGGCGGAAAAGGATCTGCACGTTTTCGTCAAGAACGATCGCAGCGAGTATATTATGCGCGACCGTTTCCTCGACGTGGGCGGCGACAAACACGAGCAGGTGGACGGCGATAAATACGTCACCATATCGAAAGGCGTTCAGGAAGACGTCACGAAAGATTTCAAGGTGAAGATCGGCGGCGATTCCACGCTGGCCGTGCAAGGCGATCAAACCGAAGAAATACAGGGCGACAAGAACATCACCGTCGACGGCGATTTCAAGGAAGATATCCAGGGCGACACTTCCGTACACAACGAAGGCGACTACGATCAGAAGATCGATGGCGATGGCAAGACGACGATCGACGGCGATGTCGACATCAAGTCCAACGGAACACTCGTGGTCGAGGCCAGCGACGGACTCACGATCAAATGCGGCGACGCGTTCATCAGCATCCAGGGCGGCATCATCACCATTCAAGGCACGAAGATCCTGCTCAACTGCGGCGGATCGGCTGACGGCGCGGATGACGCCGATCCGGACGATCCCGATACGCCCGACGATTTCACCAATCCCGACGATCCGCGATTTACCTCGCCTGCCGGAGATTTTCCGCTCCCCGGTGACGAAACCGATACAGAGGCCGCCTCCGCTTCGGGCGCCGGAACAGGTGCCGCCGCTGGCGGAGCTCCCAACGGAGGGACCGGCGCGGCCGCGGGTTCTGCCGCTGGCGGAGCCTTCGACGGAGGAACCGGCGCAGCTGCGGGTTCTGCCGCTGGGGGAGCTTCGGACGGAGGAACCGGCGCAGCCGCGGGTTCTGCCGCTGGAGGAGACATGGACGGAGGGACCGGTGCGGGAACAGGGGCCGACGCCGGAGCAGCCTCCGGTTTCGGGGGTGGCCAGCCTCAATCCGGAGCCCCCAGCTTAACGCTACCGCCGCTTCCGCCCCTCGTCAGCACTTCGTTGGCGAACAATCCGTGGGTGGCACAATCCGGAATTCTTTCTGGTGGCCAGTCGGGAGGCGGATTCGGCAGCGGTCCTGCGGGAGGAACATCCGGCGGTGACCCTGCGGGAGGAACATCCGGTGGTGGATTCGGCAGCGGTCCTGCGGGAGGAACATCTGATGGTGGATTCGGTGGCGGCAGTGATCCTGCTGCAGGTGACGCCCCGATCAGCGGATCGCCGAGCGAAACTCCTGGTGATCCATTTAGCGGCGACGGAGCCGCGTAATGCAGCTTGCGTCTCAGACCGGAAGTTACATTGGGTGGGTCTCGCGTGGAGCCCCATGCGTGAGCGTGGGGCTTAAGATTTTGAGTTGTGTAAGCCCCACGCTGACGCATGGGGCTCCGCTTCGGAATCGGTGGATCCTCTGAAGTATTTTCCGAGATTTCGTGGAATACGACAGCGGGACGGCGGCGGTAGAACCCCGCACTTACGCGCGGGGTTCTACCATTGCCCGGCCCAGGCGGGCACGGTCCCTAGTAGCTATGAAAATGGGCTAAATGGTCTACACAAACTCGGGAACTGCTATACTCGCAAAACCTCAGTCGCCGACAAAAACGTCGGGACTGGCTTCGACCATGAAGCCGGGGCCGCCGCAATGCTGGTCTAAATCGTACAGGCGATGCGCCTGCAAATTATTGATCAGCACGGTGGTGGAGCCCTTCATGGCGATCCACGTTTGCGGACCGCAGCAGGCCGTGTGAACTCCGTTATCGGTCACCCGGACCGCGCCCCGGTTGTTCACGATCACGTCCTGGGACCCGCGAATCGCAGGACCAATGGCGTTGTGCGGACAACAACTCTTCCCGTGCGTGTCCGCGGGGACCTGGGAATTGTCGCCAATCCTGGTTTGCGGTTGCATTCGTTCAGTTTACCATGACTCCACAACGTCCTGTATACTAGCTGTATCGTGTCGGTAAAGCGTACTCAACTACAAGAGCGCTATGAACTTCGCGAAGTATTAGGGCGCGGAGGCATGGGCGTCGTATACAAGGCATACGACCGCCTGATGAACCGCGAGGTCGCCCTCAAAACCATCCTCGACATCGATAATCCCGAGGTCCTCGCGCTCTTCTACAAAGAGTGGAGCACGCTGGTGACCATGGTTCATCCCAACGTCATCAATATTTATGACATCGGCGAGTTCGAGCAGGAGGGCGTAAAGAAGCCGTTTTTCGTCATGCCGCTGCTGCCCGGCGTAACGCTCGATCAATTGATCAAAGCCGGCAGCCCCCGCCTCAGCGTCGCGGGCGTTGTCGCCATCGTCGAGCAAGCCGCACGAGGATTGCACGCCGCACACGAGCAGGGCCTGGTGCACCGCGACGTCAAGCCCAGCAACATTTTCGTCATGGACGACGGCTCCGTCAAGATCATCGATTTTGGAATCGTCCGCGCTACGTCCGCCCTTTCCAAGACCACGCTCAAAGGCACTTTGTATTACATGGCGCCGGAACAGTTGAGCATGAAGCCGCCCACGCCGCTGTCGGATCTTTTTGCTTTGGGCGTCGTCACCTACGAGGCGCTGACGCGCAGACGTCCGTTTCAGGGCTCCAGCGAGCCGGAAATCGTGGAAGCGATCCAACGTTCCAGTCCGCCTCCCATCTCCGAATTGAATCACGAAGTTCCGTATGCCATCAGCCAGGTGGTGCATAAAGCCATCGCCAAGCAGCCCTGGCATCGTTTTTTCAACATCCGCGAATTCGGCGATTCCCTGACCAAGGCCCTGCGCAACGAGCCGCTCGATTATTTCGACGACGCCAAAATCAAACCGCGCCTCGAACGCGCCCGCCAGAACTACGAAAACGGCGATTACGAATTTGCCTCGGAGATTCTTTCCGAGCTCGAAGCGGAAGGCCAGCTCGATCAGAACATCGCCCTGCTGCGGGGACAGGTCGATCAGGCCGTGCGGCAGATCCGCACCAAGCAGATGCTCGAAAACGCGCGGCGCTTTTTTGATGCCGCGGAATATCCGCTGGCGCTGCGCAAAGTGCAGGAGGCGCTGGAGCTCGATCCGCAGGACGCGACGGCCCTTTCCCTGAAATCCACCATCGAAAAGGAGCGCCGCGAAAAGAAGATTTCCGAATGGATCACGCTGGCGCGCCAGCATATGGAAAATCAGGCCTTCCGGCAGGCGCGCGAAGCCCTCGAGAACGTTCTGCAAATCAAGCAGAACGACACGGAAGCGTTGCAACTGGCGGCCGAAATCGGACGCCGGGAGCAGGAAGTCGCACGCGTCCGCGACGAGAAAGCGAAGCTCTACCAGGCCGCCATGCAGGCTTGGGAAAAGGGCGAGATGAGCTCCGCGTTGAGCAAGCTGGAGGTCTTGATCGCGCTCGATCGCGACCTGCCCGAATCCGACACCGCGCGCAGCAACACCTATCAGAGCTTTTACAACTCGGTTCACTCCGAACACAACGCGGTGCGCAATGCGTACGACGAAGCGCGCCGTTTTCTGGCCGCGGACAACCTCGAAGGCGCGCTGGGGATTTGCCGCCAGTATCTGGCCAAGTATCCCACTCACGCCTTGTTTCAGGCTCTGAAATTCGACGTCGAGGAGCGCCAGCGCCAGAGTCTCTCGGCGGTGATCGCCGAGACCGACCGGCGCGTCGAGAGTGAGCCCGACCTCGACCGCCGTCTCGCCATCCTCGATGAGGTCCTGAAAACCTATCCGGGCGAACCGCATTTCGTGCGCGCCGCGCAAACGGTTCGCGACAAACGCGACTTGGTCCACTCGATTGTCTCGAAGGCGCGTTTCTTCGAGGAACATAACCAGTACACCGAATCGCTGGATCAGTGGCAGATCCTGAAGTCGATTCACGAGAAGCAGCCGGGCTTGGCCTTCTAGATCGAGCGGCTGATCAAGCGGCGCGATCAGCAGGCCCGCCAGAACTCCAAGGCGCGCTGGGTGGACCAGACCGACAAGTACATCGAGAACGGCGACTACAGCCGCGCGATGACCACCATTCAGAATGCGCTGACCGAATTTCCCGGCGAAGCCGAACTGCTGGAGCTCGACAAATTAGTCCGGAAAAATCAGGAACGCGGGAAGCAGGCCGTCGATCTTTTGGATCGCGCGCGCGTGCAGGCCGAAAAAGGCCCCGTCGAAGACGTGCTCGACCTGCTGCGGCAGGCTCACGAGCTCGATCCCCGCAACACGGTGATCCGCACCGTACTGACGAATACGCTTCTCGATCAAGTCCGGCGCAACATCGATGGGAATCCGGATGTGGCCGACGCCGCCGTGCAGGAGCTCCTGCGAGTCGATCCCGAACACGTCCCCGCCCGCAGCCTAGCCAGCCAGATCGCCGACCGGAAACGCGAAGATTTCGTGACCTGGTGCATGGCCCAAGCCCGGCGCCTGCAGACCGACGGCGATATGGACGGCGCACTCGCGGCCGTCGCGCAGGGCCTCGCGGCTTGTCCCAATGACCGGCGGCTGCAGCAGCTCAAAACCACGCTCGAACGGGCCCGCGATTCGCAACGCCAATCTCGCATGGTGCGTCCCGCTCCCCTGGCTTCCGAGCCCTCTTTGGCGGAAACCGTCCTGCTCATGCCGAAGCCGGATGCTGGGCCGAAGCCGGAAGTTGGCGATGCCGCCGCGCAGCCGTCAGCCGAAAAACCTGAAACACCGGCGCTCAACCAAGCGCCGCCAGCTTCGGCTGCAAAGGAAACGCCGACACCACCCGCGTCGGAACCAGCGTCAGGATCAACGCCGCCGGCCGTCGAGCGCGCACCTATTCCGCCGACTGAAATCCTTCCGCCTTCTATCGCACTGTCGGAATTACTGGTGCCGCCGTCGGAGATCCAACCAGCGGAGGCAAGGCCCGCTCCCGCTGCCGAAGCGCCTACGGTGGTCTCCGCGAAACCCCCATCTGCGGCCGCCCCATCCGCGAAACCGCCATCCGCGCAACCGATAGACGAGCGTCGCGGGCGTAAACCGCTGGTATATGGGATTGCCGCCGCTGCGGCCGTATTGATCTTGGCGATCGTGGGCATCCGTTCCCAAGGCAGCAAGAATTCGATCGTGCCGGTTTTGCCCTCCAGCGGGAGTTCCGCGGCTTCCACAGGCGCGACCATCAAGGTTCACGTCATCGCCCAACCGCAAGGTGCGGAGATCAGCGTGAACGGCGCGAAGTGCGGCGTGTCCGAATGCTCGCTCGACCTCAAACCAGGCGACTATCGCGCCGAGGCGAGCTTGGCCGATTACCGCCCGGCCTCGGCCGCCTTTAAAGTGGAAGACGGCCAAACCACCGCGCCCAACGTCAGCCTGACGCTCGTGCCGCTACCGCCGCTCGTTACCCTTGCGACCGATCTCACGGCGGGGAGCGTCACGCTCGATCGCGCCGAAGTCAAACAGGTTCCCGGCAGCACGATCGACATTCCGAAACTGTCTGCCGGATCGCACACCATTGCCGTGGAAGGCGGAGCGTTCCGCGCCGCGTTCACGATCAATGTGGCCGAGGACGGCACCCCCTCGCTCGCGGGACCGATTCAGTCGCAAGGCATCTTCGGATTTGTTTTGACCCATGTCGGCAACGGCGCCAAGGTTTATGGAAGCCTTCCGGGCGTGGATGTGACGCTCGACGGAATGTCTGTCGGAACCATCGGAACCGCTCCCTTGGAATTGAAAGATCTCGCACCGGGCGCGCATGAGCTGAAGTTGGACGGCAAAGGCGCGCATGCGCGGTTAAGCTTCGATGGCGGACCCGCGCCGGCCGTCGTCGCGTCGCTCGTGACGAACCGCAATCTCGGTGCGGTTACGATTACAAGCTCGGAAGACGGAGCCACGGTTTTTCTGAATGGCGACAAGTTTTCGCAGCCTACGAAAAACGGGCGCCTGCTTTTGTATCTGCCCCCGAAGAGCTATGCGATTCGTGTGCAAAAGGATGGATTCGCCTCGCCGCCCGATCAAACCGTCGACCTGCGCAATGGCGAAGAGAGCCAGATCCAGTTCAAGCTGTTGCCGGCCAAAGCGACGCTCGCCGTCCATCGCGGAATGGCCGGAGCCGAAGTGCTCCTCGATGGCAACCGCGTGGGCGTCGTGACTCCCGACGGCAACTTTACGCTCGCCAGCGTCGAGCCGGGCAAGCACTCCATTTCGCTGCGCCGCGATCGCTACAAGACGGTGGAATCCAGCGGAACGTTTGTCGCTGGAAAATCCCTGGAACTCGAAGGCGCCATGCAGAGCGTCTTCGGTACGTTAAAAATCGAAACCAGTCCTCCCGTTCCCGATTTGCATGTGCGCATCCGGCGCCAGGGAGAAAGTCAGGATCGCGAAGTCAAAGACCCCTCGGTCCCGCTGGCCGAAGGCAACTACATCGTGACTGCCTCGGCGCCGAAATATCAGGATGCCACCACCACCGTGCACGTCAATGCCGATGGCACAACCGTCGCCGTCCTGGCGATGAAGGCCGTCCCTGCGCCCACGCCCGCCAAATCCGTCGTCGCGCCGCCTCCGGCCCCGGCCACCGCGTTCCTTCTCAGCGATTGGTTGAAGACCGGCGAATGGACGCGCGATGGTCAAATGCTAAAGCGGCAAGGCGGGAATTTCGTGCTGGCGCCTATGAATCTCGCCGCAACCTCGATCCGCTTTAGTGCGAAGGTTCTGAAAGGCAAACGTCTGGAATGGGTCGCCGGTTATCGCGATCCCCGCAACTACTATCTTTTCCAATGGGACGACACGAATTTCAACCGCACCGAAGTGGTGGATGGCAAACATTCGAAGACGGTGAAGATTCCGCTCCAGACTCCCCGCGACGCCTTCACCACGTTCAGCATCGAAATCACTCCGCGCGGCATCACCCACTCCGTCTCGCGCGATCAACACGACGTGGAACTCGAAACCTGGAACCCCGCCACCGGATTCCCCGCCGGTCAGTTCGGATTTCTCGTGCAGGGACGCGATGAAATCGGCCTCGCCGAATTCCGGCTCACGCAAAAATAATCCGCGAGGGCCTGCGGCGTTTTCGCATTCGCGCGTGGTCGCGGCCCCATCGACACGGCAAAGTGGTTTTCGATACCCTGTTAGTGCACCGGCGCGTGGCCGCCCGCCTCAAACGCTTCGAACCCCAGCGTGTCCATGCAGTACATTTCCGCGATGTCCCACTTGGGCCGCAGCTGCATGTTGAACGTCACGGAGAACTTTTGCGTGTAGGCCTTCGGATCGTCGATCGTCACTTCGATCTGCAGATTGTCCGCCGCGGTTTTCCTGTACTTCTCGATCACGTGCAATTGATCGCTATGCGCGCGGCCCACTCGATCGATCCACGTGCCTTCTTTCTGCCCGACGGTATCGATCACCAGCGTGTCGCCTTCCCACGTGCCGATGGAATGTCCCAGCCACGTCGGTTCCGCGTCTTCCGGATGCTTGCGGCCGTCGGTGAACACGTGGCGCACGGTGTGATCGTATTCGTACATCAGCACCACCTGATCCTTCAGCATCGCGATCTGCAGCGGGAACGGATGAAAGTAGATGCGCGGCACGCCCGGAGGCAGGCATTTATACACCGGATCGTTGGTCTGCGTCAGCAGCACGCTCTTCGGTCCGAACGACGGTTTGGCTTTCGCCAATTCCGCCTTGGCCCAGGGCGTCATAAACTGGTCGCCCTTTTCGTAAATATTCGCATTCAGCATGCGCGTCGAATACACGCCGCTGAAATCCGGATGTTGCTGCGCAAATGTGCTCGCGGGCAACACGATGAGTCCCGCAGTGATGAACAAGTTATGAATTCGCATGATGAAACCTCTCCGTAGTGGATATCTCCGTATTAAATATATGTTGAGAGCGCCATCCGTCCCCGAGTGCACCCC
>Ga0182016_10005834_pt1 | contig 13102 bp, 15 predicted proteins | sample 712S2MmetaG_FD_120491 | JGI IMG/M metagenome (GOLD analysis project Ga0182016, IMG submission 120491) | Permafrost microbial communities from Stordalen Mire, Sweden - 712S2M metaG | ecosystem: Environmental > Terrestrial > Soil > Wetlands > Permafrost | place: Sweden: Stordalen | collected...
GCCCGGGCCGGGCCCGGGCCGGGACGTCCCCTCCGGCAGTCCACTGGGGGAGGGTGTCGGTGGCCCGGACCGTGGGCGGGACGCCGATCCCGATACCAGCTCGTCCGGCCGGCCCTGTCCTCGCTGCCGGGCGGATGCGCCACCTCCACAGTTCAGGCACGAATTCGACGGGAGACCCGTACTGGCTTTCCGCGCACTCCCGCGCGGGATCGCCTCGTCGGCCCGTTGCCCGTAGGTTCCGTCACCCAGGGTGGAATGGTCCATGAAGGTCCGTCAAAGGGCTTCGTGCCGTCGGAGCCAGATCAGTGCACCCCAACCCCATATTGGCGGCAGATACGTCGTGGCGAGCCGGAAGATGACCGTCGCGCTGATGGCCAGCTCCTGTTCCACTCCGAGTAGCGAGAGACCGAAGATGTAGCACGACTCCATGATGCCGATGCCGCCAGGAACCGGGGCAAGTCCGCCGACCAGACTCGTCAGGGTGCACACCACAACCAGCCCTCCCAGTGGTGCATGTGCATCCACGCTCTTGAGCGCCAGGCTCAGCCCGATGGCGAACAGCAACTGCGAGGCGGCCGCACCGCCGAAGATCCTCACGGTCTTCTTCGGACTGCGGATCACCACACGGAAGTTGTGCCACGCAGGCGCGAAGCGAGCTTTGGCGCGTGAGCGGATGATCGCCCGCACTCTCGGGATGGCGAAGAGAATGGCGGACAGGACGCCGAGGCCGGCGATGATGATCAGGGCCAGTTGGAGCTTCTGTTGGCCCGACCCGCTCGGACCGGCCTCGTGATAGGCGAACTCCGGTCGGACGGCGATGAAGAAGATGACCAGGATCACGAGCTGGACGAGGAAGCCCGAGACGCTGTAGATGAGGCCCGAGCTGACCGCCGTCGGTGGATCGAGATCCCGGCGACGGTTGAATCGGATGACCGTCGCCGTGTTGGCGACCGTCCCACCGATGAGACCGGTGAAGGCGAGGGCGAATCGCAGCATGGACAGCGGACCGATCGGCACGTCGATGGGGAGGGTGCCGGAGATCGCAATCGCCTCGGTGACGTTGGTCAGTTGGGTGACCAGGAGCGCCAGGGCCGCCCAACCCCATGCCGCGGTCTTGATCGTGTCGAAGATGCCCTGAAGGCCGACGAGCTGCTCGACCAGCAGCCACAGTCCGAAGAACGTTCCGATCGCCATGAAGACATTCGGCAGGCGGACCTTCGATGCCTGCCAGAACCTCGCTGGCCAGTTGCGCTCCTCCTCCACCGATTCGACGCTGGGCGTCTCCATCAAGCGCTAGCTCCTGGCGTCCCCGTGCCACTTGGGCAGTCCGAGCAATTGGGGCCGCTCGGCCACCCAGACGTTCTGGTCGTCTCCTATCTCGGCGGAGATCAGGGACTCGAGCTTGTTCGAGTACTCCTCGACGAGCGCACGGTGCTGAGGGTCCGACGCGAGATTGGTGAGTTCGGACGGGTCGTCCGCCCGGTCGTAGAGCACGACGTCGTTGCGGGCGAACAGATCATCGAATCCCTTCGGCCGATTCGGGTGCAGGGGCGAGAAGTACCTCCCGAAGCTGAAGCGCTGATCGAAGAAGGCCCGCAGGAATCCGCGCTTCTCGAAGTCTGGTCTCAGCTCACCGGAGAGGAGCCGGTCGCCGACATCGGGGTCGGCGAAGTGCGACCAGAACTCTGCGTCGATGTTCACGACCGCCTCGACGGCGGCCAACACGCCATCCCGGACTTCGTCGCCTTCGAGCGCGGGCGAGAGCGAGCGACCACCGAGGCCGTACTGACTGATGGTCTCGTCCGTCACCCCGGCGAAGTCGAGGAGGGTGGGTGCGAGGTCCACGCCGGAGGACAACGCGGATATTTCGGTGCCGCCGGCCACGTCGGGATGGGTGATGATCAGCGGGACGTGGAAGTTCTCGTCGTACACGAGATTGCCCTTCTGACGCAGCCCGTGCGATCCGGCCATCTCGCCGTGGTCGGCGGTGAACACGACGATCGTTCGGTCCGCCTCGCCCGATGCGACGAGCGCGTCGAGCACGCTGCCCACCGACCGGTCGACGTCGCGGATGCAATTCAGATAGAAATTGAGTCCGTCCCGCCAGTGGTCGTCACCGTCGACGGAGCCGAAGAGATGTCCAGCATCTGTGCGTATTCGCGCACCGCCGGGGCGGCGCCGCCCAGGTCGTCGGTCACGTTGTCGGGAAGCTCGACATCCCAACGACGCTGATAGATCGGGATCTCGGCCGGAGGCATGGTCACTACGGCGTGGGCCAGGTTCTCGGGCAGGTGCACCGACGGACGCCCGCCGTAGTCGAAGCTCATGATGTCGTGCGGATTCACGAAGTTCACGGCCATGAACCACGGCTGGTCCTCGGATATGGACGGGGCTCGGTCGCGGAGCCACTTCACCGCCTGGCCGGCGATCACCGGGTCGATGCGCAGACCCGCCCAGGCACCCCCGTCGATGTCGCCCCAGTCGTTCCACTCGGAGAACCCGTACGGCTCGAGGTCGTCGACCGTGGATCGAGGGTTCGCCGGATCCAGGTACGCCTTCGAGAGATGCCATTTGCCCTGGTACGTGGTGTAGTAGCCAGCCGAGCGCAACATCGTCCCGATCGTCCCGATGTTCGGGTCGAGGGGCCGCACATAGGGCATGTTGTCGTTGTCGTAGATCTCGGTCAGAGGCATATGCCGCCCGGTGTAGATGACTGAGCGCGAAGAACTGCACATGGTGGCGGCGGCGTAGTTGCTGGTGAACGAGACGCCCGACGACACCAGTCGATCCCGTGCCGGCAACTCGAATCCGCCAGGACGAGGGAGGGCGAAGCGCTCCTCGTCGGTGACGATCATCAGGATGTTGAGTGGCCGTGACATGGAACCCCCTTGCTCGTGATGCACGAAAGTAGTGCCAAAACGCCCCGAATTGACGACCATCCGCGGATGTTCGTCACCGGGCAGCCCTCAGTCGATGGCGCCGGGTGGGTGGGACGGTCGGCACCACGGGGATCGGCCCCTACGAGGCGGCCGTAGGACGGGACTTCGGTCCCAGTGAGTCGGTGAGCGTGACGGTCGCACCTGGCGCAGCCTCCGAGCCGGACGCCCCGTGGGTCAGGATGGATGGGTGAGCAGTGCCCTACCCGACTACGTCACGCACTACTACGTCGCCGGACGACCACCGTTCCTGAGCGTCTCCGAGCTGACCGACCCCGAGTGGGAGGCCATTCGTCGGGAACTCGACGCGGAGCGGTTCGCCGGGAGGTCATCCCGAGTCTTCGGTAGGCGGTATCTGGAGCTCCGGCGGGCAACCGAGGCCAAACTTCGTGACCAATTCATCGCCGTCGGGGGTGAGCCGGAACGGACCTCCCCCCACTACTTCGTCCTCGGATCCTCGACATGGTTCCGGGGATTGGCTCACGGAATGCGTGAAGTGACGGTTCCGCTGACCGGGCTTCCTGACCGCGCAACCAGCATGACGATCCCGGACAGCATGACTTCCATGGGCCTCGGTGGCGAGTTCGGCCTTCCCGTGGAGAACAGGCCCCACCACGGCCGGGTGTTCCGACTGTCCGAGATTCCTGAAGCCCTCGAAGAGTTCGGTCTCCCCGAGGATGAGCCCGGCGACTACGCCGGGTATCAACATCGCTCATTCGAGCGCTACGCCGAGGTCCAGGTGTGGTCGGATGTCATTCTCCACATCGGGACCTGATCGGCCGGGCTGTCGCCGCCGGGACGGGGCGCCACCCGGGAGCCGTCGCGATCCAGACGGCCGAGGGTTGATGAGCTCACCATCTACGCCGCCGATGAAGCTGCTCTCGCATTGCGTCGTCCAAGTGCCGAAGGCTGGCCGCGACTTTGGTCAGCACCTCCTCGGGCCATGTCGGCACGGGCGTCGACGGACCGGTTGCGGGTGCTCGGGTGGGCTGGGTCCAGGCGATCACAGTTGGTTCATGTCACACTTCGTTCGCCATGGTGGGGCACTCTCGGCGTGGGCGGACACAGGGGAAGAATGAGCGATACCTCGCAAGGGCCCGGTTGGTGGCAGGCATCGGATGGCAAGTGGTACCCACCCCAGCCGCCGCCTCCACCGCTACCTGCCGCCGCACCTCCGCCGATGGGGGCGGACGCACCACAAGGTCCCGGCTGGTACCAGGCGACTGATGGGAGGTTCTATCCACCTCAGCATGCCGTAGCCGGGGTTCCTCCGGTCAAGAAGCCGGTCTACAAGCGTGTGTGGTTCTGGCTACTGATCGTCGTCGTGGTTCTGTTTGCCGGTTGTGGGGCGATCCTGGCTGCCGGGACTGCCGCAATCGTCCACGCGGCAAAGAAGGATCACACAGTGGTCTACACGGTGACAGGAACGGGTCAGGCAACCGATATCACGTATGCCACCCTTCAGCAGGGGAGTGGTCAGAACGGCGAGTCCCAGGTAACAAATGTCCCGCTTCCGTGGACGAAGACCATCATTGTCTCCGGACTCATCACGGCGTTCTCCCTGAGTGGAACCGTGGGAACGAACGGTGGAACGGTGACATGCACGATCTCGGAGGACGGCAGCCAACTCTCGACGAACACGGCATCAGGCCCATTCGCATCAGCGAGCTGCTCGTCGGCGGGCAAGTCGTAGTCGACTGCCGATGGTCATTGCCGACAACTGGATTCGTCGTCCATGAGGACACCCGGAGGCAGTGATGAGTGACGCATCCCAAGGTCCGGGGTGGTGGCTGGCGTCGGATGGCCGATGGTATCCACCGAGTCAGCAATCCCAACAGCTACCGCCACCGCCGATGGCAGATCCCCGGTACCGATCGCCGCAGGTGCCGCCGCAGTACGGGGTCTACCCCGTTGCGTACAACCAGCAAGGGATAGCCCTACCTCCACTGGTCTGCTTCGCCTGTGGAGGCGTGGTGATCGCCACGGCCTCAGTGTGTCCTCACTGCGGGACGATGCTCGGCACTCCCAAGGACAAGACGGTCGCTATCCTGCTCGCCGTCTTCCTGGCCCCCTGGAACTGGTGTTACACGTACAGGCGAGATGCAGCCAAGTTCTGGGTCGGTCTATCGATGATGATCCTAGGCGCCCTCCTACTCGTCGTAGTGATCGGACTCTTCTTGATCGTGGCCGTCTGGCTATGGGCTGTGATCGACGCCGCCAGCAAGTCCGAAAACTTCTACCGTCAATTTCCCAACGCACCGGGTTGAGCAGTGGTGACGGCGGGCCCACCGGTAGGCGGGACACGGTTCCAGATGGCCTCTGAACCGGGGTTGTGTTGCCCGATGGACCCCGTAGTTTCTCAGAACATCCCCGGTTCAACGGACGGTCGCGGGCACTGACGGCTACCGAGGGGTAGCCCAGCTCGAGAACTCCAGCATCCCGATGCTGGCTGTCGGGACATGGCGAGGTCGAAATATTGACTGGCACAGACCGGACACTTCGGGGATAGCAATGACGGTGCCATCACCGCCAGAACTCAGTAAGCCGCTCTCCGTGGGCCATCCCCTGCTCGTAACCGGCTAGAGCGGACGGTGGGCGCCTCGAGGGGTCCATCATGTTGGACCCGAATGCATCGAGGGAGTTGCCATCGGGGAAGATCGTCTCGATGGTGCTGCCGCTGGAGCGAAGCTCGTCGACTTGGGCAGCAAGCTGCGTTCGCCATTCGTCCGGATGCCGCGACCTGCCGCCGAAAGGCGACAGAACGAGTACCCGCTCATATCCGATCGCCAGATCGGCGTTCTCGTTGCGTCGATAGCCGCCGTCGATGAACCGGTCATCGCCAATGCCGAATGGAGGTACACCGAAGCCGTTCGCCGTGCTGGCGGCGACGGCGTCAACCAGATCGACTCCGCTGTGGCGGTCGAAGACCACCGGCTCACCGGTGCGCGCGTCGACCGCGGTGATGAGGATCGCTCGCTCTGGCCATCGGTGACTGGGAAGCCGGGCAGCGACCACGGCACGCCAACGGTCTTGTCCAGATCCATCTGAGGCGGCGTCCATTTCGAGCGCGGCCGCACCCATCCTTCGACGCATGTCTGCCGCGTCCTTCGAGGCAGCGATGATTCGGTTCGTTCTCTCCATGTGGTCGACGACGGGTGCCACAGGGGGTGGTCCGACGCTCGGACTGCCAGTACTTCCCTGGCGCGGGGGTGCGGCATCGAGGATCGCAGTGAGCAGATCGGCCGGAGAAGCGTTCGTGACCTGGGCCGTCGCCGTCGCCCCGGCCGACGTCCCGATGATCAGGTCAGCCTCGGTGACGTCCACACCTACGTGGAGCAGGCCGGCGATGACGCCGATCTCCCATGCATTCCCCGCGGATCCACCACCGTGAAGGACCAACGCCCGCCCGTGTTCAGCGCGGCTCTGGTCCGTGCTGTCGATCTGGGGCTGATCCTGCTCGGACCGTGGCCTGCGGTAGGTCCTGGTGGAAGGGGAAAACGAAGCCGGAAGAGGAGTTGTACACAAAGAAGTCGCCTTTCGACATAGGCCACGAACCTTGTCGGAGTCAGCTCCTCTACCCGGATTCCCAGCGCGCCGACCTCTCCCGGTTGCGGGTCCATCCATCTCCTTCGTTCGTCTGTGCCCTCATCGTAGGGAGGATCCCTATTTGCGACACCAGTCCCGGCGAGGGCGACGAGGCCACGCCGTTTTCGAATGGGTTCAGGCGCTCAAGACCGCCGGGTCGGTGGGACGAACTCCATCCGGCCCGGCCAGATCATTCGCTACGCTCCACCCGTGGTTTCTGCCCGGATCGTGACGCTGAGCCTGGCGTTGTGCTCATCCGGTCGGGCAGCGTGCGCGTCTACACCTAATTCGGCGAGCGTACTTTCCCCCTTGTACGTCGACGGTGGGACAGCATCGGTCAGCACGTTCCAGTGGTCAAGACTCGCTCCGGGGCAAATCGACGGGACCACGGAGTCATACGTCGAGCTGCCAGGTGGGCGGCCGGAGAAGCAAGCAGTTGGACACTTCACGGGGATGCAACGCGGCAACCAGGTCACCTTCGAGTTTCACCCGACGAGCAGTCGGACCGTCAGCCTCAAAGCCACGGTCACTCCGACCGGTTTGCCGGTCCATTTCCCAGCCATGGGCGGATGCAAGTCAACCGACACTGGTTTCTACGCCATCGGTTCCGCGGAAACCGTCATCGCGGAAGTCTCGCGATTGACTGGAGCGTTCGAATGTTCGTAGGGCGTCCCCGGTTCGGCGGCGCAGATCGGCCGACACCGCTCGCCGGGCGCTAACCGCCGTGACCGGCACGTCGGGGATACTTCGATTGCCTTCCGGTGCGGGTGGTCAGACTCCTCCTTGTGGGACAGCGTGGAAGTAGCGACTGAGAAGGTGCGAAGTCACCCCCACGAAGAGGGCTATTTCAGGCATCGAGATCGCAGCAGGGGAGACGACCACCTCGACGCAGTAATAGTCAGATGGCTGCGTGACGAAGAATTGCCGACGCATGTTCACTCTGTATCGGACGATTGGATCGTCGCCTCGGCTATCGGGCAACGCCGACATGACCGATCGGCTGCACGCAGCCCCTTCGACGGGAAAGCGGAATGACTGTCTTCGACGGTCCGTGAGTGAGGTCCCAGCTCGAAGTGCGCGGTGGACTCCCACGAGCTCGAACGCCGTCCGCCCATGGAGGTCCACCACGCCAAAGGCCCTCTCACCAAGTGGATTGGAGCCAGGGAGTTTCTCGAAGCGAAATTTCTCTCCCCCTACCTGAATCCAGCCACGCGTGGACCCCACGCGCGGTCGCACTGTCGCCCACTCCGTGCCCTCGGACGCGACGAGGTCATAGGTGCGCCTCGTACCGGGCGTCCACGATAAGTGCACGCCCGGTAATTCAGGGAAGGCCTCCCATTCACGCTCATGCAGAGCGATTCGTTCGGCCTTGGCCGCATTGCGTTGCCTTCCCCAGAAGTCATTCGACTTACCGTCTGGCGACGTCGCGTCGGAAAATGGGGTCACACTCCCGTCGCCATCCGTCATGGCATCAAATTAGCGGTGGTCCGACACGGACAGACCGAATTGTCGTTCAGGCGTGAACCGAAGTCGCCTTCGCAGAACAGCAGATCCGAGACGGTAGATGTCGCCGAATTGAGGGATGCCCCAGACCACTTGTGGCCTCAGGTAATCCACCTCCTGGGCTGGGCACCCGAAGCCACTTCAGGGAGTAACGAATTCGTTGCTCTGTGCGTTTGCTCAGATGTAGTTCTCTTTCGAGGAAGGGAAGCACGCCATGACGAAATGGCATCTCCTTGCTGCTGGTCTAACGCTCACCGCAGGGTCGGCAATCGTCGGCCTACCAAATGCGGCAGGTGCAGCACCGAAGCCGGCCCCGGTTCCCCAGTACGTGGTGGAATTCAGCGCGATCGCCGCGCCACCCTCCTCGACGGCGCTCGACTTTCATTCCACGAGCTGCGCCATCGGCCCTGCCACGAATCCGATCGTGGTCCTCTGTGATGAGACCGGCACGATCAAGTTCACCAACACCGGCGGTTCAGGGACGGCGACCGTCACGAGCGCGTTGAGTTCGATCAACTGGAGATTCAAATTGCACAGGAGCAGCGTCAGCTCGACGATGTACCAAATGGTCGGTAAGGGCACGGAGAGCGACGGCGCGAGCCCCATCGTGCGTCTCGTAAGAGTCAGTGGGACGTTCACGCTCACACCAACACCCGATCCGACATTCCAAGGAACCGAGGAGGTGTTCCCGCTCCCGATTCCAGTTGATTGACATCAATCGAACAGCGGTTGCCCGTCTTGCCAGCTCACGTACTGCACGATCATCGGGATCACGGACTCCCCAGATGATGACGTGACCAATGGATGGCGTGCCCTGATCGTGTTTACTGCCTCACATCACCGGTTAGACAGGTGATCCACTCCGGCACTTCGAATCGCATGGATAGCTACGCTCTGGTTGGGTCCGACCTCTGGGGCCGGAGGTAATAGACGGGAGATGTCGTGGCCGACTTCATCCTGGTGCCGGGTGCGGGCGGCATGGCGACCCCCTATTGGCATCACGTCAGCAGCGATCTACAGCGATCCGGCCACCGTGCGTTCCCGATCGATCTACCCGGGTCGTCGCCAGACGCGGGCTTGCCCGAGTACTCCGCACTGGTCGCTGACGCCGTTCAAGACAGCGCTGACACGGTCGTCGTGGCCCAATCCCTCGGAGCCTTCGCTGCCGTCATGGCCTGTAGCCAGGCCCAGGCTCGAAGTCTGGTGTTGGTCAACGCCATGGTGCCGGCACCAGGTGAGACGCCCGGTGAATGGTGGGAAGCCACAGGAGCCATCGCCGCACGGACTGTGGCAGCGAGATCCCGCGGCTACACCGACGAATTCGAGCTTGCTACGTACTTCCTCCACGACCTCAATCCTGAAGACGCGGCTGCCGTCCTCGACGACCCCGGAGATGAAGCGGACATCGTGTTCGGCCAACCGTGTGACGTCACCACGTGGCCCCAGATTCCGACGGCAGCCATCGTAGGGAGCGACGATCGCCTGTTTCCCCTCGAATTCCAGACGCAGCTGCTGATCGACCGTGTCGGAGTCACGCCGGTGGTCTTGCCAGGCGGTCATCTCCTCGCTCTGGCCAACCCAGATGGACTCACCGAAGCCCTCTTGGTTCTCGCCAACTAGGCAGATAGGCGAAGCCCTGCCCTGCCTCACATCACCGGGATCGTGTCACGCTCCCAGCCCCTCCGCTGCAGTGATGCCGTGCCGCACCATGCCACAGCAAGGTTCCGCCGACCGATACGACAACGACCCTGTGTGATCAAGGCGCATCAGCCCCCATCAGAGTTGAGGGTCCGGAATGTCTGGTCGTCAGGTGCGGGAAATCGATCGATCGGGACCTCGACTATTCGAGTTCCTTCCAGTGCGGCCGCCTGAAGAGCCGGGCGAACCGGGCACTGAGGGAAGAACCTTCGTCGTATTCCACGTCGAGGTGAAGAACTGGTGGTCCATCCGGTGCCGGCAATGCCGCTGCCTGCTCATCTGAGAGTTCGCATCGAACGCAGGCTGTGGTGATCTCCGAGATCTGGTCTCGGTCCACGAAGCGGTGGCCGCGTTTTGTACCAACCACGATCCCGTCGAATTCGTCGAGGTCGGGGATCTGCAGCACATGGACCACTGTTCCGAACTCGGAGCCGGATGAACTCAGCACCGGAGTCCCGTTTTCGAGTGCAAGGTAGGAAATCTGCTCGCCTGCGTTCACGATCGTCTCCTCGAGAGGTCGGCATGTCACGTCCGGACGCCGTCGACTGTACCGGGCCGGCCTGGAGTGCAGCTGACACGAGAGAGGGCGCCACCTGGCGCCGGATCGGTGACCCCCTGCGGCACATCGGGGCGTGAGCCAGGTTGCGAGCCATCAACAGGACGTATCTAGGATTGCCGCCTCTCGATGAGCGGAGGTGCAGTGATGCGCAAGTTCGTCCCCTACCAGCTGTCGTCGCTCGACGGGGTAGCTGATGAGCCGTCTCAATCCTTCGCCGAGTTCGATGACGTGATGCGAGCAAACCTCGGGTGGGTGATCGCTTCCCTGGTGAGCCGGCCTGTAGGCGGGACACGGTCCCAAATGGGCTCTGAGCTGGACTTATGTGGCTCGAGAGAACCCTTCAGTCCTCAGAACGTCCTCAGAACATCGGACATTTGCGGTTACTGACGGCTACTGACGGGTAGCCCGGATCACGAGCTCCCGGATCACCGCGCTGGCCATCGGTACATGGCGACGGCCGAATTATTGACTGCCCCCGACCGGCACTTCGGGGGCAGGCCTCTTCTCGCTATGCGGGCGCAGATTCGGCGATGGCCGTGCGGCCAATCGGAGCCTGAGTAATGCTCACTAGATGGACGGCGCAAAGCGATCGAGAACAGCCCAGGGAGTTGCTGCGGAACGTGCCCTCCTCGCAAGCAAAGGAGTCATTGACGATCCCTTCGCCCACGAGATGCTCACGCCGTCCATGGCTGCGGTGGTCTGGGTCGTGAACCACGGGCCGCATCGAATCTGGACACGCTCGGTAACCCTTGCAGGGCTGGCAGCTCGGGTGCGTTGGTTCGATTCCCAGGTGATCAGCGCCGTGAACGACGGCATCAGACAGGTCGCAGTAATCGGAGCTGGGTACGATAGTCGCCCCTGGAGGATCCCGGGCGACGGCATCCAGTTCTTCGAGTTAGACCACCCTGCCACGCAGCAAGACAAAGCTCGTCGAGCACCGCAGCCCAGCCCTGTCTACGTGGAATCTGACCTGACGACGGAAGATGCGGCGAGGTCGCTCCTGGACTGTGGATTCGACCCATCACTGCCCGCAGTGTTCGTTCTTGAGGGTCTCACGATGTACCTCAGCGAGGACGTTGTTAGGCGCCAACTCCAACTCCTTGGGAAGATGAGCGCCATCGGTAGTCGGCTTGCCGTCGACTTTTATCCACCTAGCGATGCCGGGACCGCACAACATCACCGGCAGATGCGTGTCCAGCAACTAGCTCGGAGTGGTAGCGGCGAGTCGTTCAGGCTTGCCCTCGACCGCCCACAAGCTGTCAGCCTGGTCCAGGCGTCCGGCTGGAGCATTGACGAGGTGATGAGCCTGCGAGCCGCGGCAATAGCGCTCGTCCCAAGCGACGTAGGACTGCCCACCGATGCTGTCAACGAGCACAAGACGCTCATTGCTGCCGCTCACGTGAAATAGGTCGGAGGGCATCCCCTACCTCCGGATATGCCGTGGCCAACGGATCGGTGGGTCGGCCATGATGGACCGGTGACCGTGGACGAGCGGATTCAATGGACTAAGGATGTTAGTGCGGCGAGCTGGATCGGTCCTCGGCTGCATCCATTCAACCAGGACACGGGATCTGTAGTCCCAGAGGGATTCGAAGCGTACTGCCGGGTGTTCCACCCCGACGGCCCCATCTACCCCGACGGATCGTTTCGCTCCTGGGCCGAGATTGCACGGAACAACGAGCGGATCGCCCATCCGAACATGCAGTTCCACATGATCAACAGGCCCAAAGGCAGTCCTGTGCCGGATCCCCTGGGAGAAGGTTCCGGGCCGGCTGAAGGGTGTCTTCTGCCCCGAGAGCGCCAGCGCCTGCTCGAACTACTTCGGCCAGAGACAGAAACGCCCGACCGCTGCTGGTTCTGTATTTGGGAGGGATACGGCCACATCGAAGTGCCGTGGCCGATGGTCCGACTACCGGCTCGAAACTACGGGCTGTATTCAGGTCCGATCGACCTGGCGATGGCACCTCTCGACGTGCCCTGGGACACTCAGTCCCCGAACCTGTGGTGGCCTGACGACCATGCATGGATCGTGGCGACGGAGATTGACTACGCCTGGTCCTACGTCGGTGGGACGCACCACTTGATCGACAGTGTCGTATCCGACGACCTCCTAGAGGCAATGCCGGTGCACCTCGACGATTCGCCATTCTGGACCGGTGACACCGTCAACGTCGATGTGGAGAACTGAACGCCGACCTGTCCCACAACGCCGGGTCAATGGCCATCGATCCCGGGCCGCACAACCTCACCTCTCCCTATTCGAATGTGCGGGAGACTTACCTCGTGACGTGGACGCAAGCGGAGTTGGAGGCGGCAATCGCATCGCCGGACTGGGGTCATCTCGTCGTCGACGCCTTGAATGCGTATTTCGCCACGGACCAGTGGCTGGTGGAGCCGTGCACGCTGGTTTCGGCAGAGCTAGAGATTGACCCACGAGGGCGTCCTGTACTCCTCGCTATCTACGATCATCCGGGCTACCACGACCGCCTTGGCTATCGGCGGCGCCTGGACGATCCACACGTCTTGGAGTACCTGGGGCCGCCAGCACAATCGATGGCGGGGATGATCGCCAGATGTGAACTTTCGGAGCCGTGTGCTCCTCCAGACGGAACTTCTGAACCTGACAGCAACGGCGTCCGCTGGTGGGAGTGGGGCTGGCCAAACCCGAGCTGAGTGGGGTGCCCCACAACACCGGCTCGGGGCGTCACCCGGATGTCGGAGCTATACGGACGACCAAGGGTTGATGAGCTCAACTCCGACGCCGGCGAAGTCCTTCTCATTTCTCGTCGCCAAGGACGCGTCGTTGGCCCGGCAGATGGCA
>Ga0182016_10005838_pt1 | contig 13098 bp, 16 predicted proteins | sample 712S2MmetaG_FD_120491 | JGI IMG/M metagenome (GOLD analysis project Ga0182016, IMG submission 120491) | Permafrost microbial communities from Stordalen Mire, Sweden - 712S2M metaG | ecosystem: Environmental > Terrestrial > Soil > Wetlands > Permafrost | place: Sweden: Stordalen | collected...
ATTCACCCCGCAGCGCGGCAAACCGGCGGCCATCGCGGCGGTGACGATCATCAAGGCTGGCGTCAGCGCCGCGCACAGGTACAGAGCGCTCCACAACGCCCGATGGCAATCCGCCATCCGCCGGGCGCCGTAGGCTTGCGAAACCACCGTGTCCAGACCGAGCAGCAGACAACCGCCAAACACAGAGGTGGTGGAGAACAGAATGCCGCCCAGGCTCACAGCGCCGATGGCTACGGCGCTATCCGGCAGGCGGCCCACCATGATAGTGTCGATAATGCCCATGGCCATCCAGCCGATTTCGGCAAGCACCAGCGGCCAGGCCAGCGCCAGCAGGGGACGCCATTCGTGCCGGATGCTCTCGAAAGCGGACATCTAATCAGGATTACACACCGCCGGGGCGCACAGCCGTTTATAATTGCTCCCAATGCCACCTCACGAAACGCGTATCCGCGTGCGCTATGCAGAGACCGACCAGATGGGCGTGGTTTACTACGCCAATTATCTGGTGTGGATGGAGGTCGGGCGCGTGGAATACTGCAAGGCCTGCGGCTTCGAGTACAAGCAGATGGAGTTGGAGGACGGCGTCTTCCTGGCGGTGGCCGAGGCGCGCTGCCGCTACGCTTCTCCGGCGCGATTCGACGAGGAGGTGGTGATTCGCACGTGGGTGGAAGAGGCCAACCCGCGCATGGTGCGCTTCGCGTATGAAATGCGGCTCGCGCCGGACGGGCGCAAACTTGCCACGGGCGAAACCAAGCACATCTTCCTGGGGCGGGACCTGCGGCCCTGCAAGCTGCCGGAAAAGTACCGCGAGAAGTTCGGTATCCATGCACCCGGAACAAATCAAAACGCTGGCGCGTGAGTGCGGATTCGAGTTGGCCGGGCTCGCGGCGGCGGCTCCTGTGCCCGAGTCCGCTTATTACGGCCACTGGATCGCGGGCGGCATGGCCGGCGAGATGGGCTATCTGACCGATCGCCGCGCCGGATTGCGGGACGATCCGCGCCATCTGCTGCCGTCCGCCCGGTCGATTCTGTGCGTTGGCAAGCTCTACAACGGTCCGCAGCCCTACTCGACCGAGTTCGCCGGCGAGGGTCTGGCCTGGATCTCCCGCTACGCATGGGGCGAGGATTACCACCAAGTGCTGCGGCGCGGACTGGCGCGAGTGGTGGATGGACTGCGCGCATTGTCCCCGGCGCCGTTCGAGTGGAAGATTTGCGTGGATACCGCGCCGCTGCTGGAACGCGCCTACGCACGTCACGCCGGACTGGGCTGGATCGCCAAGAACACCTGCCTCATCAACCAGGCCATGGGATCCTGGTTTTTTCTGGGCGAGCTGCTGCTTTCGCTCGACCTGGAGCCGGACCAGCCGCCACCCGATCGATGCGGATCGTGTACGCGCTGCATCGAGGCCTGCCCGACCCAAGCTATCGTACCCACCGGCTCGCTGGAAGGTCCGGCGTGGGCGCTCGATTCGCGGCTATGCATATCGTACTTCACTATCGAGCTGCGCAGTGTAGCGCCCGCTGAGTCGCGTCCGGCCATCGGGCACCACGTCTTTGGTTGCGACATCTGCCAGGATGTCTGCCCGTGGAACCGGCGCGCGCCCACTACCCAGGATCCGGCCTTCGCCGCCGCGCACTTCGCGCCGCCGCTGGAGAAGCTGGCCGCACTTTCCGAAGACGAGTTCCGGGCGATGTTCCGCTCGAGCCCCATACCACGCTCACGGTACAGCGGCTTTCTGCGCAATGTGGCGATCGCCATGGGCAACGCACGGCAAGAGAACTTCCGAGCGCCGCTGGAGAAGCTGGCCTCCCACCCGGAGCCAGTGATCGCCGAATGCGCGCGCTGGGCGCTGCAACAGTTGGAGACAGTCCGGCAATCGCCGGGAACAAAGCGCTGAATTCCGGTGTCCATTCATAGCAATGCGCCTCGGCCGGAGGGTCCGATTCACGATGCCAATGAGCGCGCGCTCCGTGGTGCTCCTGGCCTGCCTGATGGCCGCTGGTTGCATGCGTCGCGACGGGCGCAACTCCGATTGCCGATGGCCCACGGAAGCCGCCGGCCAATCCCCCGACGCGCGGCATCTCAGCGCGGACGCGGAGTTCGCCGAAGATCTGGCGATCCGATACGCCGACGTACACCACGGCCTGCGAACCCCGGGCTTCGTATCCGGTGAGGCATACGTAGCGGCCCAGGGATCGATGCATGCAAACATTGTTTGAACAGATCGCCAGCGAGCACCGCGTTCCCGTTGGACTTGTCTCCGACGCGCTTGGCCGCAATCGGGCGCGCATCGACGCAGCCGAGAACCTGCCCTTCATCCTGCTCTACTGTTTCGGCGCCGCGGCAGTGGCCCGGATGATCTGGCGCCGGTATCCGCCCGTCGAGCACGGCTGGATTCCCGGGGCCATCATGGCTTTGTTCCTTTCGCTCGCGTTCGCAGCCGGAGGCACGATGCTCGGAGAGGTCTGGTCCTGGATCGCGGAGAGCCATCGGATCGGCAATAGCCATATGAGTGACCGCGTGCAACGGCTATGGTGGGTCCGGCACCAGACTGGGCTTTTCACAGGCGCTGTGGCCGTCTTCTGGCTGGCTGCCGCGCACGCCGCGTGCTTTATTAGGTCGAGGCATTCGCCGCCATCCGCATCGCCGGATGCGTGAAAAGAGGCGCGAAAAGCGTTCCGAAAACCGGAGTCAGGTTCGGCTACCCGGGAAGGCAACGCCGAGCCGTTTGGCCGCGGCAGCCACAGCGCGGTCGACCGTCCACAGCCTCAACCCATCTATGAGCGCCGACGCCAGGAGATGCATATCGATCCAGCCGAGGCCGGTACCCCACAAGCGGCGGGATTCCAGGAGGTGACGCACTTGCGGTTCCGAGGCGACGGTTACGACGGGCAGCATTTCCAGGTAAGCAGTCGTTTCGGCGCGTTTGTGCAGGTTCCCGCAGGCCAATTCACCCAGGACAAAAGGATGCAGCAAAACGAGATCGTGTAGTAAGAGTTCTTGTAGACGTGGCTCCGTGTGCCGGAAGTGGTTAATCCAGACTGAGGAATCGACCAGAATCATTCTCGTGCCCTGACGGCGCTGCGCCTGCGCGGCGGGAGTTCGAAATCGGGCATCGTCCCCCCGAGACGTGCCAGCCGTTTCCCGGCTTCCCTGGCGATCAGGTGACGCAGGGCCTCATGGATCAATGCCGTTTTTTCCCGGATGCCCGCATACTCCTGGGCCTGGCGGACGAGCTCGTCATCAAGATTCAGCGTTGTTCTCATATGCATCAGTATAGACGAATGATGCATACGCCCGCATTAACCCTTATCCTTCTTCCTGCTGTAATCTCCACTCTTGCCGCCGGTCTTCTCGATCAGATACAGGTCCTGGATCTCAATCGATTTGTCGAGCGCCTTGGTCATGTCGTAGACGGTCAGCGCGGCCACGGCCGCGGCCGTGAGCGCCTCCATCTCGACGCCGGTCTGCGCGGTGGTGGCCGCGCTGGCAACGATGCGCACGCCTGTTTTCTCCACGCGCACCTCCACATCGGCGTGGGAGAGCATCAGCGGATGGCATAGCGGGATTAACTCCGCGGTCTTCTTGGCGGCGGCGATGCCCGCGATGCGCGCGATCTCCAGCGGATTGCCCTTGGGATTTGCGGGCAGACTAGCAAGCACTGCGGGCCGCATGCGCACAAAAGCGTGCGCGCGCGCGGTGCGGCGGGTCTCCGGCTTGGCCGATACATCCACCATGCGCGGGCTGCCGGAGGCGTCGAAATGCGAAAGCTTCTTCATGGGGGCTTCTTCATTTGAGCAGTACGCGGACCCAGTCGCCCGCCTGCCAATCCGGACGGTCGGCATCCACCACCATGAAACTGTTGGCGCGCGTCAGCGCGGGCACATCGCTCGAGCCGCGCCAGGCGAGGGGCGTCACTTCCGCGCCGTCGCGGCTCAGACGCGCGGGGAGGAAGCGCGTCAGCCCCACCCGGTGGTGGAATTCCTGGGTGAGGCGAGCAAACGGCATGTGCATCGTGACCTCCTCCTGTCCGCCCAACAATTCCAGCGCGGCGCGGGCGAAGATCTCGAAGGTTACCATGGTGGACGACGGATTGCCCGGCAGGCCGAAGAAGAATTTGCCGCGCGCTTTGCCGAATACCAGCGGCTGGCCGGGCTGAATCAGGACGCGGTCGAAAAAGAACTCCGCGCCCAGGCCCTCCAGCACCCGCTCGACGATATCGTACTTGCCCGCCGAAACGCCGCCGGAGAGCAGTAACAAATCGGCGCCCAGGCCGCGCTCAATCAGTTCGCGGGTGTGGGCGATCTCGTCGCGCGCCACCGGCAGAATCCACGGCACGCCGCCGGCGCGCGCCACCTGCGCGGCCAGCGAATACACGTTGGAGTTGCGAATCTGGAAGTCGAGCGGCGTTTCGGCGACCGCCACGATCTCATCGCCTGTCGCGATGAGGGCCACGCGCGGGGCGGCGTACACCGGCACGCGTTCCCGGCCCGCGGCCGCCAGCATGGCGATGACCGTGAAATCCAGGCGCTTGCCGGGCTGGAGCAGGATCTCGCCGGCGCGCGCCTCACACGCTTGCGGATTGATGAATTGGCCGGAGGCGGCGGATTGCTCCGCGATCATGCGCGGGCCTTCGCGGCGCACGTGTTCGAGCATAACCACCGCATCGGCGCCCCGCGGCACGGGCGCGCCCGTCATGATCTCGACGGCCTGGTGCGCGCCGACCTCGCCGCCGAATATCTCGCCGGCGCGCACTTCTCCGATGACTTCGAACTCGCCCGGCAGGTCGATGGCGCGCACCGCATAACCGTCGCGCACCGAACGGGCCAGGGCGGGATAGTCGCGGTCGGCGGCGATAGCCTCGGCCAGCACTCGCCCCGCGGCCGCCTCCAGCGAAACGCTCTCGGCTGGGGGCGCCGTCCTCGCGGCCCGGACCGTGTCCAACACGCAACGTCGCGCTTCCTCGAATGTGAATGCGGGCACAGGTTTATTCTAGTATCTTGCCTATCGTCTCAGCCGAAGATCTGACTTCCTGGGCGGCCGCGCTGCTCGAAGCCGCCACTTTCCCGCGGCCCACCGCGCATCTGGTCGCCGAATCGCTGGTGGCTGCCAACCTGCGCGGCGTGGATTCGCACGGCGTACAGTTGCTGCCTTATTACATCGAACAAGTCGAGCGCGGCGACATGCACGCCGGCGCCCAAGGCCGCATCGTGTCGGAATCCGGCGCATGCCTGCTGTACGACGGCGCGAACGGCGCCGGACAGCAAATCGCCAGCGTGTGCTGCGGACATGCCGTGCGGCTGGCGCACAAGCACGGCATCGCGATCGTTGCCGCACGCGAGTCCAACCATTTCGGCGCGGCGGCCTATTGGGGCCTGAAGATATCCGAGGCCGGGCTGATCGGCATCGTCATGTGCAATGCCTCGCCCATCGTGGCGCCCTGGCAGGGCAGGGAGCGGCGCCTCGGCACCAACCCCATCTGCGTGTCCGTGCCGGGACCGTGGCTGCTGGACATGGCCACCACTACCGTCGCGAATAACCGCATCTTTAAGGCCCTGATGAATGGCGAAGAGACCATTCCGGCCGGGTGGGCTGTGGATTCCCAAGGCGTGCCGACGACCGATACCGATGCGGCTATCCGGGGCATGCCCATGCCGCTGGGCGGCTACAAGGGCAGCGGACTGGCGATGATGGTCGAGCTTCTGTGCGGCGTGCTGAGCGGCGGAGCCATGAGCGTCGAGGTGGGCGGCATTCACGTTGCAGGCAAGCCCACGCGCACCAGCCAGACGTTCGTGGCCATCGACGCCGGCCGTTTCATGCCCGTGGAAGAGTTCCACCGGCGCGCCGAGTGGTTGGTGAATACGGTGAAATCCGCCGCGCCCGCCACTGGTTTCGATGAGGTGATGGTGGCGGGCGATCCGGAATGGCGCGCCGAAGCCGAGCGCCGCCAGAGCGGGATTCCGTTGGGGCAGGGGACCTGGGATTGCCTGGCTGAAACCGCCGCGAGGCTGGGCGTCGGGCCGCCCCCCGAATGGGAGCGATCCCCTCTGACAAACTGATGAGATCCACGTGCAGGTCATTGGCATGTCGGGCCGCAGAGGTAACAAGGCTCGCCTTTGCATCCGTTGCTAGTACCCTATTCGCCATTACCCTATTCGTTGGACATTAGACTGTCCCGGTGTATAATCCGCAGCATGCGGATGCTTCGAAACGGCGCTGTGATCCTGGGTGTAGGCTTCATCTTGCCGCTGATGCTCTCAGCCCAAACCTTCACGACTTTATACACCTTCGGGTCGCAGACCTACGACGGGGCCAACCCGCAGGGCGGCGCGGTCCTCGGCCCCCAGGGCGAACTCTACGGAATTACCGCCTATGGCGGCAGGTGGGATCATGGCACGGTGTACGAGCTTGTGCCGCCGGCGTCTCCCGGAGGAGCCTGGACCGAGGTGGTGCTGCACAGCTTCAGCGCGGATGGATTGAACCCAAGCTTGGGACTGGTGATGGGGCCGAACGGATCGCTCTACGGCGTCGCGGGCCCTCAAAGTACAAGGGAAGTGGCATTTAAGTTGGACCCGCCCGCGGGCACGAGCACTGATTGGACTTATATTGTCATATATCAGTTCACCCAGGCCGATGGCAATCCATCTGGCGGCCTGGTTTTCGGGTCGCCTCTTGGGTACGGCCAATCTTTGTACGGCAGCACGGACGTGCCAAACGGAAAAGGCACCGTGTTCAGACTGACGCCCCCCTCATTAGCTGGCGGCGCTTGGACGCAAACGACCCTGTATACCTTTCCTGGCGGATCCATGGGCAGTATTCCGGTGGGCAGCCTTGCGGCCGGTCTTGGTGGCGCGCTCTTCGGCATGACAACGGATGGCGGGAGGATAAACGAGTTCTGCCCCATCGGCTGCGGTACGGTGTTCTCATTGACGCCGCCAGCGGCGCCCGGCGGCCCATGGACGGAGGAGGTACTCCACGCGTTGGCGCCGAAGGTCGACGGGAACGACCCGGAGGCCGGGATGGTCATCGGACCGGGCGGCGTGCTATACGGCGCCACACAGGTGAACGGCAGCGAGGGCGGTGGCACGGTGTTCTCGCTAACGCCGCCGACTGCGCCCGGCACGCCTATGACTGAGAGTATTCTGCATGCGTTCGGCCTGGCCCCAGCCGACCACGACCCGTCGGCTCTGGTGCTGGGGCCGAATGGGGTGTTGTATGGCACGACAGAACTGGGTGGGGCGAGCAACTACGGAGCGGTGTTTGAGCTTGCACCGCCTGCTTCACCGGGGGGAAGCTGGACCGGAACCATACTGCACAGCTTCACGGACGGGGCGGATGGCCGTGCACCAAGCGGCATCGCTTTAGGCCCTGACGGAACCCTATATGGCACAGCTTTGACTGGCGGCACAAACTCTGTGGGGACAGTGTTCGTGCTAACGCCGTAAGCGCACGCAGGGGAGCGATGCGCCGCGACTGTCTCCGCACCGTCTGAGGGCTCGCCCTGAACCTTGCCCTTGCTCGATGCACCGCCGTGCGGCGTTGCCATTACCCAATTCGTTAGACATTAGCCCCTCCGGGTGTATAATTCAGGGCATGCGGATGCTTGGAAAAAGCACCTCGGATTCTGGGTGGAGCGTTCATCTTGCCGCTCGCGTCTCAGCCCAAACTTTCACCACCTTGTAATAACTTCGGGGGCAGTACGGAGCCAAGAGGCTGGCCGCCGCGAGGCTGGGCGTCGGGCCGCCCCCCGGAACCCGATCCGGCAGGGAGCGGTCCCGTCTGATAAACTGATCGAATCCAAAGGAGACCTCTTGAAACATTCGTTCCTGATAGCGACAGCCGCCGCCGGACTTACATTCCTGGCGGGCAATATGAAAGCAGCCGACCCCGACACCAGCGCTGGGGCGGCATACTGCACACAAAGCGGTGGGACGGTGATCGACCGCCTTCCGATCTTCGGCACCAACGGTCCGCCCTCGAGTTGGCTCCCGCTCACCGGACCGCGCCAGTTTTGCCAGTTCACTTCGCCGACGGATGGCTCGCGGATTCACGTGCTGGTGCAGACGCTGTACGCGACAACCCCGACTCTGGCCGCGCTGGCCTACTATGCGAAGGTCACGCCGGGCCAGGGCGGCGGCGGCAATCCGGCGTCCTACTACTGCACGCAACTCGGCGGCTCGGACTCGTTTGGCGGCGTGAACGCCGCGGGCGGCGGCTGGGTCGGTAAAGGCTCCAAAGATACGGTGCTGGAGGCTTGCATCTTCCCCGACATGTCGTCCATCGATTCATGGGGCTTGTTTTACAACAGCGCCAGCATCGTTCGCGGGATCGACCTGACTACCGTGTTGCGGTACGCGCCACCACCGGCCGCGGGGCGCTAAGCGGGCGCAAGGTCACTGCAGCCAGAAGCGAGGCGGCAATAGCAAATTCAGCCCGAAATGGCGTCGGCGAGCCAGTCGCTTGGAACGATGTAAAACGACGAAATGGGAAGAAGTAACGTTTAGCTTTGCGCCTACAGACTTCGCTGCTGGAAGAAGTGCGCCGAGTTTCCGAAGCCGAAGGTGTAGCCCTCAACCAATTCATCAACGTGGCCGTTGCCGAGAAGTTGTCGGCCCTAAGAACCGAGGAATATTTGCGCAAGCGGGCCGAACGCGGCACGTGGAAAGGGCAAAACGGATGCTGACCCGTCGAGGGAAGCCTCCTGCGCGAGGCGACCAATTGAACTGAGGAGGGCGAGGCCCTCACATGGGAAAATCGGGCGCGATACGGTGGCGGTTCCAGTGAATGCAATCACTCAAGACGCGCGCAACAGCGCCGCCTCGATCATCGCCCGGTAGTGCTCCAGGCCGGGCACGCGCATGCCGGGCACTTTGGCCAGATCGTCCCAGCGCCGCAGCCGCACCGCCTCCCGCGCGAACGGCCTTTGCTCGAAGGCGAGCGCTTCGGCTTCGGTGAAAGCTCCGCCTTGCAATTGCAGACTCTGCACTGACGCAGGTGATAGCAGGCTCGAATACTCGGAGTCCGTGGCGCAGAGATAGCGCTTGGCGTCCACATGCATGCGCACCGGTGCGGCCACTTCGGGGCCGAAATGTTGCGCCAGCCAGGCATGCCCGAGGTCTTCGTGCCGCGCGTCGATACCCATATCTGCGACATGCTCCGGCATGTCATGCAGCAGGTGGCCGATGTCGTGCAGCAGCGCCGCGACCACCAGCCAGTCCGGAGCATCGTCGCGCGTCGCATGATACGCCGCCTGCAACGCGTGTTCCAGTTGCGAGACCGGCTCCCCGAAGTACGCCGCGCCGCCTTTAGTTTCGAAGATTTCGATGATTTGATCGCCGATCCGCATAGCCATTACGCCCCTTGCACCACCGCAGCCCGCCGCTGGCCTATAAACAGCACCGCGGCCGCGCCACTCGATAGCAGCGCCACGCCTGCCAGCGCCAGAAACGCTCCGGTCCAGCCGAAACTCACCGAAATGCGCGCCACGGTGTCGCCCGCGAGGATACCGCCCAGATAGCCGACGCCATCGATGATGCCGGAGGATGTCGCGCTGCCATGCTTGCCGCCGAAATCCAAAGCGATGGCGCCCGCCAGGTAGGCATATGGTCCGATCACCAGGAAGCCGACCAACCCCACCAGAAATGTCGGCAGTCCGTGCCCGCCGCCCGCGCGCAGCGAGCCCAGCGCGAATAGCGCGACAGAACTTAGCAGCAGGCTGTAGAACATGATCGCCGAGCGGCCGGTGCGCCCCAGGCGATCGCTCCAGAAACCGGAAAGGAGCACGGAAACGCCGCCGAATAGCGGAAACACCGCGCTCATTCCGGCTGCCTCCGCCTTACTGTAGCCGACCACCTGGTTGAAGTAAGTGGGCGTCCAGGTATTGAAGGTCTCGCGCACCAGCGTGGTGCCGAGCGACAGCGCGCACACGATCCAGAATGCCGGGCTGCGGAACAGCGGCGCAAGCAAATCGCGCAGGCCGGACGGTTTCGGATCTTCGCCCTCGGCGCCGAACAGGTTCAGCGGATTCACTTCCGGCTCCGGGAGGCCGAGTTGGGCGCGCGATTCCTTCAGCAGCAACACATTCGCAATGAAGATGGCGAACAACGTGCCCGCCGCCACCTGAAAGACCGCCCGCCAGCCGAACCCGTGGCCGATGAGGAACCCCATGAACTGGCGCGCCGCGGCGTCGCCGAACAGGTAGCTCAAGCTGATGGCTCCCATCACCGCGCCATACGAGGAGAACGAGAACCAGCGCGAGGCAATCTTCACCATGCCCGCCCAGCCCGATGATTGCACCAGGCGGTTGCCGATCCACGCCAGGGTGAAGACGGGCAATCCGCCGCCGACGGAAAACAGGATCGTGAACAGGATCGAGCCGCCCATGCCGATCAGGAAATTCCGCTTGCCGCCCAGGAAATCGGCGATGCCGGCTAGGAAGAACTTGCCGATCGCATACGTCAGCACCGCGATCGAGGTGATGGCTCCGAGGCGAATCTTGGCTTGGGCTGGAGACATGCCGTGGGCCGCCAGTTCGTCGATGATGAGCGGGAGGCTGACAGAGAAGTCCGAGCGGCAGAGATAGTAGCCCGCGTAGCCGATGAAGAGAAGCGCGATGGTGAGCCCTTGCCAGACGGCCAGACGGCGGCGCATCAGAATCCCATCTCCTGCATGGTCTCTTCGGCGAGGCCGAACGCCAGCGTCATGCCGGCTCCGCCAGTGGCTGTGACCACGCGCACATTGGGCGCCGGCGAGACCGAGAGGTACGGCCGGTCCGGGTGTTTGGCGTAGATGCCATGCCAGTGCTGCGCGATCTCCAGCGCGGGTGCGTGGAGAAAGCCGCGGGCATAATCGAGAATGAGCTCGTCGATTTCGGCGTGATCGAAGGGATCGACAGCGGCGCCGTATTCGTGCGAATCGCCGATGGTGAGCTCGCGGCTGGCGGTCTGCGAAACGAGCACGTGGATGCCCCAGCGATCGTATGCGGGCGTCTCGGCGGCAATGCGCTGCTTCAGTGCGGGCAGGGTCCGGCACACCTGAAACGATTCATAGAAACGTAACGTCAGCCCGGCGGCTAAAGCGGGACCGAGTTGCCATCCCTCCGGTTGCGGGCGGGTGCGCATCATCTGGAGTTTACACCGGGTGACGCCGCTTGATCGAAACATTTCCGGATAGAGCGTTTCGAAGTCGTGCCCGGTACACACGATGGCGGTCTCGAACGTCGAGAGATCCATGGAGTGGACGGCGGTGCTCCAGCGGAACTGCACGCCGAATCGCTCTGCCAAATACCGGGGGATCTGCGCCAGCGCCACGCGCGGGTCCACTGTGATTTCGGTGGGGCTCCAAATGGCGCCGAGCAGGCCGTCGGGCCGGACGGCGTTGGTACGCGCCAGCACGCCCGCCGCGTTCAACCACTCGCACGAGTAACCAAGCTTGGGAGCCACCTCGCAGAACTCGCGCGCAACGGCGGCTTCGTCCGCGCGGTAAGCCAAGTGCAGCGAGCCAGTCGGGAAATGGGGGAGGCGCGCGGCCGTCAGAAGTTCGACCCAGGCGGCGCGGCTGCCGAGAGCCATGTCGTGCATGCGGCCAGCGGGCTGCCCGATAGGCCAGATCATGCCGAAGTTACGGACCGACGCGCCCGCGGCCTGCGGGCTGCGTTCAAAGACGACTACGGAGCGCCCCCGCCGGGCCAGCGCATAGGCGTGCGCGAGGCCCACAATGCCCGCTCCGACGATCGCAACATCCGCGGTGTGGGTGGCCATGAAAGGAGAGGCTAGCGTATTTGAAAGAGGCGGCGCAAGCAGCGACGGGGCACCGATGCGCTATCGTGAAAGGGGGGAGAATCGCCACCATGCCAATTATGCCCTCAGCCGTCGTGAACGAGGCCGAGATCGATCGTCGCGTAAAGGAAGTGGCACGTAAGTTGGCGCCTGACGTGGTGCGCATACGATACGCACTCACATTGAATTCCACCGGCGAGGAATCCATTTTTCTACGCATTGTGCTGTCCGACCTGGCGAGCACCGAAAAGAAGCTCCCGGAAGTCACCGGGCGCGTTAGAGCCGAATTGCGGAAGGAGATTGACTTCGCCAAATTCGGCCTTTACACCTACTTCAACTTTCGTAGCCGTTCAGAGCAGGCTCAGCTCAAAGAGCCGGCGTGGTCCTGAGTAATGGCATTCGCCGAGGACTTACTCGAGCAGGCGTATCATCTTGCCAAACGGGAGAAAACAAAACCCAAACAAGCGAGCCTGCGTCGAGCCGTTTCGACGTCGTATTACGCGCTGTTCCACCTGCTGGTCGGGGAGGTGGTGAGTAATTGGAAGAGGCCATACCAGCGCCCAAAACTGGCCAGGATCTTCGAGCATGGGCCAATGAGGAAGGCGTCGCAGCAATTGGCCAACCGCAAATTTGTCGGCGAGCCCGGATCAGCCGCCGCTAATCTCAAGAGCGTTGCGAGCGCGTTTGATGAACTCCAAGAGTTGCGGCACCTCGCCGACTATGATGAGTCCGAGAAATGGACGAGAGCGCGCGCCCTCGACGCGGTCAACCTCGCGAGAACCGCATTTAAGGCTTGGCAGGCTGTCAGGCTGGAGAGGATAGCTCAAGACTACCTCCTCCAACTCCTGATCCAGCGCCGCTGAAAACCCCGGTGTAACAAACCGCACCCTCCCGCTCACCCGCATTACGCGCCATTCCTGTTGAAAAACCCGCCATTCGATGCGTCCCTCTTTATTTCCAATAGCTTAACAGGCGAAGATGCAGTCAATCGGGAGAGGTGTAGCTAAACCATCCCGGACTCAGAGGGAACATTATGAGCACTCAGCCGTTTGAACCGAATGCTTCACCATCTGCCGGTCTGGTCCAGATCAATGCCGGCATCGAAGACGTCATCCAAAAACGCCTGGCGGAAGAGCGTGCGCGCCTCGAGCGCGAAGCCGGCGTAGTGAAACGCGAGTCGCACCAATTCAAACGGCCGGTGGAGCATCCGTTCACCAAGGAACAACGCAGCCGGACCACGCTGCTGTTCGGCGGCCTCACCTGGAAGCACGAGAAACTCGTGCACGGCGCGCTGGAAGGTCTCGGTTACATCGCCGAAGC
>Ga0182016_10005843_pt1 | contig 13091 bp, 10 predicted proteins | sample 712S2MmetaG_FD_120491 | JGI IMG/M metagenome (GOLD analysis project Ga0182016, IMG submission 120491) | Permafrost microbial communities from Stordalen Mire, Sweden - 712S2M metaG | ecosystem: Environmental > Terrestrial > Soil > Wetlands > Permafrost | place: Sweden: Stordalen | collected...
AGCGGTCTTTGGTCAGAAGCGCAGCGTGGCCTTCAGGCGCAGCGGGTCGAGCAGCAGATCGATGGCATTTGCCGCGCCCACCACAAACAGATCCGCATTCCGCATCGCATCCATGGCGCACCCTTCGCCGTTATCGACGGCGATCGCCAGTCCCCCGCCCTCTTTCACCGCCTTCAGCATCAGCCGGTCGTTGTTGCCGTTGCCAAACGCGGCCACGTCTCGCAAGTCGAACTGACTCACGTACTCGGCCTTCTCCATATCATGCCGGCCGCTCCGCAGTTTGTACGGTATCGCGATTCCCGCCAATTCATTCTCGGCCGTGCCGAATGAGTCGGCAGTCACAATATGAAGGTCCACCAGAGCCGCTAACTCTCGTAACTTCGTCTTGACATCCGGCTCGATCGCCCCACCGAAAGAATGCGTTCCCGTATAGTCGCTCACGGCGATGCGGATGTGGCGCTTGCCAAAGCCGGGGATATCGATAACGATTCCGGGCTTATCCATAGGTTAGAATGACATTACCATGAAACTCGCATTCATCGGCGCTGGAAATATGGGTTCGGCCATGGCGCGCAACCTGCTGCGTGCCGGCCATCAAGTCACTGTCTACAATCGCACGCGCGCGCGCGCCGAGCCGCTGCGGGAGGATGGCGCGGCGCTGGCGGACTCCCCGGCGGATGCCGCGCGCGGCGTGGACGCCATCGTCACCATGCTGGCCGAAGACCAGGCCGTGGAGCAGGCGGTCGAGGGTTTCCTCGAGACCCTCGCTCGCGGCGCGGTCCACATCGGCATGAGCACCATCGGCGTAGCGTGCTCCAAACGCCTGGCCGAACGGCACGCCGCGCACGGGCAGGTTTATATCGCGGCGCCGGTCTTCGGACGGCCCGTAGCGGCTGCCGCCGCCAAGCTCTGGATTGTAGCCGCCGGTCCGCCGGAATCGATCGCGCGCTGCCAGCCTGTGTTCGACGCGTTGGGGCGCGGCACTTCGGTGGTCGGCGCCGATCCTTGGTCGGCCAACGCGGTCAAACTCTCGGGCAATTTTCTGATCGCCGCCGCCCTCGAATCGATGGGCGAAGCCTTCGCGCTGGTGCGCAAGTCCGGAGTGGATGCCGGGCAATTCCTGGAGATCGTCAACAACGCGCTGTTCAATTCGCCGCTCTACGCCGGTTACGGCAGCGCGGTCGCCAAGGAGCAATTCGAGCCGGCGGGCTTCAAGCTGCGGCTAGGCTTCAAGGACCTGCGCCTGGTGCAGGAAGCCGCCGAATCGGCCGCCGTGCCCATGCCGCTCGCCGGCGTGCTGCGCGACCGCTTCCTGGCTGCCATGGCCCGCGGCGAAGGCGATCTGGATTGGGCCGCCATTGCGCGCATCGCCGCCCTGCAAGCCGGCTTGTGACTTTTTGATGTGGGGCGGGCGTCCACGCCTGCGGCGGGTCTCCAGACCCGCCGATGCCGCCGAAGTAAAATTTTGCATAGCATCGCCTTGGAGGGCGGCCAATCTTGGCCTGGGGCCCCCTCTGGGGACGCCTTTTGAGGCGGCCAGAGCCGGCTGTTGCAAACTGACCCACTACCCATTCCAATTCCAAAACCTCACTCGAAGTGCGCCTCACGAAATGGAGAATTTGGGACCAGCCCGGTTTCGAACAGTACTGGGGAGGGTTTCGGCTTCCGCTAAACTGCTGATTCTGCATGACGTCTAAAGCAGGTTTCTTTCGAATGAGACGGGTTTCTGAGGAAGGAAAAAAAGCACGCCGCCCCGCCGGTCGCAGTACTCTCAGGGTAAGTCTGATCTGGTTTATGTATTTTTTGATACGCAAAATGCCCGCTCTTATGTTAGCCTGAAAAGCACTAGCGTCGCTTCGTCAAGAACGGCAGCCGCGCAGAGACCAGATTGAACGGGGGGGGGGAATGCGACGAGACATTTCGATACTAGGCAAGCGGGCCTGCGCTGTTCTTGCGTTGTGCGGAGCAACAGCGATCGCCCTGCCGGCGCAGACTTTCACGGTCCTCTATGACTTCTGTTCCCAAGTCGGATGCATGGACGGCAGGCATCCGTATCCGTCCTTGATGCAGGGACCTGACGGGAACATATACGGAGGCAACTGTGCGGGTGGGCTCTATCGGAATGGCACCATCTACAAGCTGACTCCGGGCGGCCAAATGACCACGCTCTACAACTTCTGCTCCCAGACGGGATGCGCGGACGGCGCATATCCATACGGAACCTTTGTCGTGGGCATTGACGGAAACATCTATGGGGCCACCTGGTGGGGCGGGACCACTGGCTTCGGCACCCTGTTCAAGATCACTCCCGGCGGCCAATTGACCTCGTTGCACAGTTTCTGCCTCCAGACCGGATGCCCGGACGGCGAATATCCTTGGGGCTACCTCATCACGGATGGCCAGGGGAACATCTATGGAACAGCTTCGGCCGGTGGGTCGCATAGCTCCGCTGGCACGGTCTTCCGGCTCTCCCCAACCGGCGCACTGCAGGTGCTCCATAATTTCTGCGCCCTCAGTGGGTGCGCGGACGGCCGGGTTCCTAATGGGGGCTTGATCCTGCAACCCGGCGGGATACTTTACGGAACAACCCAGTCGGGAGGGGCCAACGGCAAAGGCACTGTTTTCAGGCTTACGGCGCAGGGAGGCCTGACAACTCTGTATAACTTCTGCTCCCAGAGCGGGTGTGCCGACGGTGCTGTCCCCAACTTCCTGGTGCTGGGCGCCGACGGCAACTTCTATGGGACCGCCGAGCAGGGCGGAGCCATGAATCGCGGCACCTTTTTCAAGATGTCTCCCGCCGGCCAGTTGACCACCGTTTACAGCTTCTGCTCCCAGCCAGGCTGCGCCGACGGCTCGGATCCCTGGGACCTGATCCAAGCCACCGATGGGAATTTCTATGGGATTACCGTGGAGGGCGACGCTCCGGACACCGGCACCATCTTCGAGATCACTCCGACTGGATCGCTTACCGTGTTGCATACGTTCTGCAGCGGCGGCGAACCCTGCGCCGACGGCTGGTTGCCTACGAATACGGGACTGTTCCAGCACACCAATGGGAACTTTTACGGAACAGTCTCCAAGGGCGGAAATCTTACCAATGCCGGGACGGCTTTCAGCCTTTCAACGGGTCTTGCCCCGTTCGTGACGACGGTGCCCGGTTTTGCCGCCGCGGGAGCCGCCGTGCAGATCCTGGGCACCAATCTCACCGGCGCGACCAGCGTGAGTTTCAATGGGAAAGCGGCTGCGTTCAACGTAGTTTCGAGTTCCGAAATCACCACCACTGTGCCAGCCGGGGCCACCACAGGGCCGCTCCAGGTGGTCACTCCGGGCGGCAAGTTGTCGAGTAATGTTTCCTTCACGGTGGTGAAGTGATGCCGGCGAAATCGGGAGGGCCTACGATGCAAGCAAATCGGTTGCGGGCCAGCATGGTGTATGCTCTCTTAGCTCTGGGTTTGGCTGCGGCGAATGCCTTGCCTGCGCAGGTGCTCACCACACTGTACAGCTTCTGCACCGTGAGCGGCGGGAATTGCCCGGACGGCGAGAACCTCTACGCTGGGCTGGTCCAGGGCCTCGATGGAAATCTCTACGGGACCACCTACCAGGGCGGAACTTACGGCGGCGGCACAGTTTTCAAGATCGGTACCAGCGGCAGCCTGACAACGCTATACAACTTCTGCGCCGTCAGCGGGTGTGCGGATGGCCAGTTTCCTTATGCGGGGCTGACGCTGGCGACCAACGGGAGCTTCTTCGGAACTACCCAGGGGGGCGGGACCAGCAGTTATGGGACGGTCTTCAGCATCACGCCGGCTGGCGTGCTCACGACGGTGTACAGCTTCTGCTCCCAAAGCGGGTGCGCGGATGGCGGGTACCCTTACGGGGGGCTCTTCCAGGCCACCAATGGACTGTTTTACGGTACCACATTCGTAGGCGGGCACACCAACGGCGAATCACCGGAAGGCACCGTGTTCAAGATCACGTCCAGCGGCACCCTGGCTACGTTGTACCAATTCTGCCACGGGTTCGGCACCTGCACGGACGGCTCCGCCCCGTTGGCCGGGGTCATCCAGGCTAGCGATGGGAACTTTTACGGGACCACCTTTACAGGCGGGACAAAAGGGGGCTGGCCCGCGGGACTGGGGGACAACGGCACGGCCTTCCAACTCACGCAGGGCGGCACGCTGACCACACTGTACAGCTTCGACAACAGCAGCAGCTACGCGTACGGGTCCTGGCCCCGAGCGGTACTGATGCAGGGGAGCGACGGGAACTTGTACGGGACCACCAATCAACGCGGGGCTAACGGCAACTATGGCGCGATCTTCAAGATCACCACGAGCGGGAGCATAACGGCGCTCTATAGCTTCTGTGCCGTGAGCGGGTGCACCGACGGCGCCAATCCCGAGTCGCCACTGATCCAGGCCACCGACGGGAACTATTACGGGACGACGCATTTAGGCGGAGCTAACAATGGCGGCACGGTCTACCGGATCACTCCGGGGGGCACGCTGACAACGTTGTATAGCTTCTGCGCCCAAGCCGGGTGCGCGGACGGGCAATACCCTTACGCGGGGCTCTTCCAAGCAACCGACGGGAATCTGTACGGGACCACCTACCAAGGCGGGGCCGCCGGCAAGGGCACAGTCTTCAGTCTGTCCGTGGGGCTGGCGCCGTTTGTCAAGAAGCTGCCTGCGTCGGCCGCGGTGCTCAAAGCGGTTTCAGCTTCCTTGATCGCCATGTGGTGACGCCCGGCGGGTTTCGTGGGGCAGGCCCTCGGCCTGCGGCGGCCTCTCAGGCCGCCTCTTTGGTTGCTGCTATGCTGCGGCGGGCAATCATGCCCGGGGCCCTTCTGGGGACGCCTTTCAGGCGGCCTGCAGCATTCCCAGCGATTCCTGCCGCGCAGGCAAATTGACCCACTGCCCGGAATAGGGACCGTCGCTAATGAGTAACTAGCAACACAAGCTGGGCCCTCCGAAGAATTTGTCCGGGCGGCCACGACAGGAAAGCGGTAGCATAGGCGCCGGAATCGCCGCGCCTTGGCGCGTCCGCGCCGTGGCGGGTAGGTAGACCGGACCCGGTGACATACGCTCGCGCCGAGCCGCGCATGTCGCTTTTGGCTATGTCTTCACAGAATCGAACCGTGTTCACCAAAAGCCTTCCCGCTTTGGGGTAGAATAATGATTAGAGATGGCTGCACTACAAAACGAAGCCTATACGCCTTCCCAAGTTTCGGCCGTCACGGGCCTTCCGCTTCCGGCCGTGCACAAGGCGATTGAACACAAATTGATCCGCCCCAAACGAGTCCGCGAAGGACATTCCGTCCAGCGGCTGCTTTCCAGATCTCAGGCCGTCTATCTGCGGATGGAGGCCACCGGATTGAGATCGCTACCGTTGCCCGCACGGCGCCAAGTAGCGCGAGCAGTCGAACACGACCCGGGAATCGACGCAATGTTCATCTCCGAGGGAAGTGTTATCCTCATCCAGTGCAAATCGGCGCGCAAAGAGGTGGAGGCTGGATTTCGCCGCTTGGCCGAGGCTACACGCATGGTGGAATCCGATCGGGAAATCATGCGCGGCGCACCGGTGTACAAGGGGACTCGGATTCCTGTCCACACGATCGCCGACATGCTGTCGCAAGGAGCGACCGTAGCGGAAATTCTCGAAGGGTATCCCGCGCTCACTCGGGAGAAGGTCGAGTTGGCGCCGATGTATGCCAAGGCATTTCCTCGCAGAGGGCGCCCTGTCATCCGGCCGTGGGCCAAGCGTCCGCCGCGACGCCATAGCGAACGGCGCCATAGCGAAAGTTGATGAAGTTCCTGATCGATGAGTGCCTTCACACGTCGCTCGTCACCCTGGCGCACGAAGCCGGGCACTTGTGTGACCATGTGAACTTCCTCGGGCTGGGCGGACACAAGGACTGGCAGTTGATGACTAAAATCCGCAACGAGGATTACACCTTCGTCACCAACAACCGCACGGATTTCACCTCCCTCTACGCTAAAGAAGAACTACATTCCGGATTAGTCATTATTATTCCGAACGTTACTCCCTCGCGCCAGCGTGAGCTTTTCCGCGCCTCACTGTTACACATCGGCACCCGAAATCTGACAAACACCGTCTTGGAAGTGGATCTCGCTGACGATACGGCTACCTGTCGGGAATATCCGATTCCATAATTCACGTAAGATCCGGAGCGGGCCGACACCGCCCCCGCCAAACGAGCCGGCCATGTTCCGCGATCGACTGCGGCCGGATCACTCGGGCCTGCCATCCCCAAGTCTTTCCGCCGGTCGCCGGATTCGATTGGGCGTACGGCCTGACGATCCTGCCGCTCGCGCCGATTAATGCCGGGGCATCGCCTATGTGACCATCCTTACGCCAGCCAGCAGGCGCGGCCGTCGGACCCAAGCGGTCGAACCAGCGGCCGATATCCTCGGCAAGCCTCAGCCTCGGCGCGATTGACGGCTTGTGGGCCTTGACATAGCGCGTGAAGTAATCCCTGACCGATCGGTACTTCCTGGGCCTCCTGGGATTCTGGGGGCGGTCCCCCGCAGAGGAAAATGAGACTGGGGGTATTCCGAACGCGACACGGCTAACCTTCACGGACTGCGCAAAGGCAAGCAGCGAATCAGCCATTTGAAAAGCTCTTTACCGATAGAGCTAGGCACGTGGGGGGGGCTTCACGTGAGTTCGCGTTAGCGAACGGCCCTTTGGGCACGTGAAGAAATTCCCCACGTGCCAAGAAAACCTACCAGTCAACGCCAGACGCAGAGACACCGCCAACTCCAATGTCCCAGACTCGTAAAGAGCTACCATAGGATGTATCGAATCGAACTGAACGGTGTCAAGAGGCGCGGCGCGACTAAATACTAGCCGGTTGCGCGGTATCTCGAATGGGCGCGTACGCCGTTGAGTTTACAAAAAGGAACCTCTTGGCGTGGGAGTACGCGGGCGTTCACTGCCATCGGAGCGAGTCCTATGCCCCAGTTTCCTTGGGTGCTCGAATCATCCTCTGAAACACCGTCGACGGAAATGGGCGGAACTCGCCAGCGCGACGGTAACATGCCGAATGACGACAACTACCCGCGAAACACGCAAACCAACGATTGGACTGGAGTCAACCCCGCCGCCGCAAGCCCCACATGACGCATTGACCAATCGCCCACCTCCCCGCGTACCGGTCTCTCAATTAGCCAATCAACCCGAACCTAAAGCGCCCATGCGCAAAACAGAGCCTCACATCGATCACCCGCCAAACCAGTCGCACATCTGCAAAAAATCTCCCACGCCCTCTTTTCCCTGACTTTTCAATCACCTGCAAGCCCCACCCCGCCGCAGCCCACCCAGTTCCCATCCTCCCCGATGCTAACCTGAACTCAGAAGAACCGACGCGGCCTCGTCAAGTCGCCCCGTGTCGCCGCGTCGCCCCTCGCACCGTCGTAACATCGGCGCTTTTTGCCGATGTTGGCGAGCGCCAGCTCGCCCCCTCCGCCCCAATTGGTTTCGACTGTCCGAAAAAGGTAACTCCATGGCAACAAAGAAACAAATCGCGGCAAATCGCCGCAATGCAAAGAAGTGTACGGGTCCAAAAAGCCCGCAAGGCAAGGCCACGTCCTCCATGAACAACCTGCGTCACGGTCTGCGCGCCCGCACCATCATCCTGCGCGGCGAAAAACAAGAGGATTTTGACGAAATCCACGACGGCATCCAGAACCAATACCAGCCTCAGAACCCGGCCGAGCAGCACCTGGTCGACCAGGCAGCCATCGCGCAATGGAAGCTGGCCCGCGCGGAAGCTTACGAAGCCCGTTCCTTCGCCGAAGACTCCTCTATCAAAGCCTGCCAAAAGGTGTTCAGCCATATGACGCTTGTCACCGGCCGCCTGGAGCGCGCCTTCTTCAAGGCCTATAAGGAGTTGGAGCGCATCAAAGCCGCCCGCCAGAAACAACCGCAGCCACCGGACCAATCCACCGATGAGCGGGAATCCGTCAAGCACCCTGCCATCAACCTTTACTGGATTAACCCCGAGACCGGCGAGAGGACCCTCGCCGCCCAAACTCCGGCAGCCGTAGAGATCACCGAAAGGCTACAGCGCAACGAGCCACCCAGCTAACGGCCACCGGATCGCGATGTCGCCACGCGCCGGCCTCGCCGCCTCCATATATAATCAGACTTCACAATCTTTTTGGAGGAACACCATGCCCGCAGACGCTCTCGAACAGAAGGTCTGGAAGGCCCTCGATGGCTTCCGCATCGAATTGCCTTCCTGGGGCTTTGCCAATACCGGAACCCGTTTTGGCAAGTTCCAACAAGCCGCCGCCGCCACCACTACCGCCGAGAAATTGAGCGACGCCGGCCAGGTGCATCGCTTCACGGGCTGCTGCCCGACCGTGGCCGTGCACGTTCTCTGGGACTTTCCGGACGGCAAGTTCAGCGTGCCCGAAGTCATGCTCATGGCCGAGCGCCATGGCGTCAAGATCGGCGCCATCAACCCCAATGTCTTCCAGGACCAGATCTACAAATACGGCTCGCTGGGCAACCCCGACCCCGCCGTCCGCCGCGCCGCCTTGCAGCACATTTTGGACTGCATCGAAATCGCCACCGCCACCGGCAGCCGCGACATTTCGCTATGGTTCGCGGATGGCTCCAGCTATCCGGGCACGGCCAATATCCGGCATCGCCGCCGCTGGTTCGAAGAAGGCCTGGTGGAAGCGCACCGCAATCTGGAGCCGAACCAGCGCCTGCTGGTCGAGTACAAACCTTTCGAGCCGGCCTTCTATCACACCGACATCGCGGACTGGGGCATGTCGCTGTTGATGGCGCGCAACGCCGGACCGCAGGCCAAGGTGCTGGTGGATACCGGGCATCATTACCAGGCGCAGAACATCGAGCAGATCGTGGCGTGGCTGCTTTCGGAAAACATGCTGGGCGGCTTCCATTTCAACGACCGCCGCTATGCCGACGACGATCTCACGCTAGGATCCATCGATCCCTACCAGATCTTCCGCATCTTCCACGAGATCGCGTTGTTCGAATGGGAGACCGGCCGGCGCGCCGAAATCGCTTACATGGTCGATCAGAGTCACAACCTGAAAGACAAGATCGAAGAGACCATCCAGACCGCAGTCACCGCGCAGGAACTTTATGCCAAGGCCGCGCTGGTGGACCACGCCGCGCTGGCGCGCCATCAGAGCAAGGCCGCGCTGGTGGATGCCGAAGAGTGCCTGAAGGATGCTTTCGCCACCGACGTGCGCCCGGCCATCCGCGAATGGCGCAAAGCCAACGGCATCCCGGCCGAGCCGATGAAGGCCTTCCGCGAAAGCGGCTACCAGGAGCGCGCCGCGCGGGAACGGGGCGCAAAGAACGCCGCCGCGGTGACCAGCTATGCATAAGCCGAGTGGGGCAGGCTCGCAGCCTGCGGCGGCCTCTCAGGCCGCCTGCATCTCAGCGCTTCTCTGCTTGCTTTGTCTTGCCTTGCAAGCAGCCAACCCAAAGTTGCAGACGCAAGCCTGGAGCGCGCACTGGATCTCAGTTCCCAGCGAATCGCCCTATGACTACGGCGTCTACCACTTCCGCCGCACATTCGATCTGCCCGCCCAGCCCTCCTCCTTCCTCATTCACGTCACCGCCGACAATCGCTACAAGCTCTACGTCAACGGCGAGTTCGTCAGCCTGGGCCCGGCGCGCGGCGACCTCCACAACTGGCGCTATGAATCGGTGGATATCGCGAGCCATCTGAAGACCGGCAAGAACGTACTGTCCGCACTCGTCTGGAATTTCGGCGAGCTTGCGCCCGAAGCTCAAACCACCAACCGCACCGGCCTCCTGATTCAGGGCGACAGCGAAGCCGAGCGCATCGTGGACACCGGCAAGCAGTGGAAAGGCATCCGCGACGCAGCCTATTCGCCGGTGCCGCGCGACCGCGAAATGTTGCGCTTCTACTATGTGACCGGCCCCGGCGACCAACTGGATGCGAAGCTTTATCCATGGGGCTGGGAACAGCCCGCCTTCGACGATTCCGCCTGGCCGGCCGCCGCGGTGGCCAGCCCAGGCGCACCGCGCGATGCACAGGATGGTCCCAATCGTTGGATGCTGGTGCCGCGTTCCATCCCGCCGATGGAATTAACGCCGCAACCGATCGCGAAGCTGCGGTCCGGCGGCCCTTCCCATGAAATCCCGCCGCACACCAAGGCCACCCTGCTGTTCGACCAAACCTTTCTGACCACCGGTTATCCGCAACTGACCGTGAGCGGCGGCAAGGATGCCAGAATCGACGTGGGTTATGCGGAGTCGCTGTGGCTCCCCGGCCTCCACGATAAGGGCAACCGCAACGAAATCGAAGGCAAGCAATTCATCGGCGGGCACGACACATTCATCGCCGATGGCGGACAGCGGCGGCGCTTTGAAACGCTTTGGTGGCGCACCTGGCGCTATCTCCGGCTTTCGATCGAAACGCAGGACCAGGCGCTCACCATCGACGATCTCCACGGCCTCTACACCGGCTATCCATTCGAACGCAAAGCGCGCTTTGACGCGGGTTCCGCCGAGATTCAGAAGATCCTCGACACCGGCTGGCGTACCGCGCGCCTGTGCGCTCACGAAACCTACATGGATTGCCCCTACTACGAGCAATTGCAGTATGGCGGCGACACGCGTGTGCAGGCGCTGGTCTCGCTCTATATGACCGGCGACGGCCGCCTCATGCGCAACGCCATCGAGTTGCTGGATTCCTCGCGCAGCGCGGAAGGCGCAACGTACAGCCGCGCGCCCTCCCGCCTGCAGCAATACATTCCGCCGTTTTCGCTCTGGTGGATCGGCATGTTACACGATTACTGGATGTACCAGGACGACCCCGCCTTTGTCTCGCGAATGTTGCCGGGTGTGCGCGCGGTGCTCTGGTTCTTCGCCGCGCGCCAGCAGGCCAACGGCTCGCTGGGCCACGTGCCCTGGTGGAACTTCGTGGATTGGACCAAAGAGTGGGAAGGTGGAGTTCCCCCCGCGCTCAACGGCGGCAACTCGGCGCCGATCGACCTGCAATTGACGTTGGCATATCAATGGGCCGCGGAGATGGAAGCAGCCTTGGGCAACCAAGCTCTGGCTACAGAGGATCGCCGGGCCGCCGCGCATCTCAGCGAATCCGCGCGCCAGCTTTACTGGGATGCCGGCCGCCATCTGTTCGCCGACACTCCCGAAAAACATGAGTTTTCACAACAAGCCAATGCGCTGGCAGTGCTGGCCGGAGTCAGCGAAGGCGCTGAAGCCCATGACCTGATCAATCGCGCCGCGGACGACCAGAGCCTGGTGCAGTGCTCCATTTACTTCCGCCACTACCTGCACTCCGCCATGAACAAAGTAGGCGCGGGCGATCGCTACCTCGACATGCTGGGCACCTGGCGCACCATGCTCGACCGCGGCCTGACCACTTGGGCGGAGACAGCCGATCCCACGCGCTCCGACTGCCACGCCTGGGGAGCCAGCCCCAACTACGAACTCTTCCGCACCGTGCTGGGCATCGATTCCGCGGCGCCCGGTTTTGCGCGCGTCGCGATCCGGCCATTCCTGGGCAAACTGACGCACGCCTCCGGCGCGATCCCGCATCCCAAGGGCGAAATAGCCGTGACTCTGGCGCTCGATAACGGTAAACTGGAAGCCGGCGTAACGCTGCCCGCCGGTGTGACAGGCCGGTTCGAATGGCACGGCCAGACTCGGGATCTCCATCCCGGCGAGAATCGGTTGACACTATGAACCTGATCGTAGGAGCCACCGGCCTGGTGGGCGGCGAGATCTGCCGCCGCCTGGCCGCTGATCGCAAACCGGTCCGCGCCCTGGTGCGGCCTGCCGGGGATGCGTCCCGCATCGACGAACTGCGCGCCGCCGGCGCCGAACTGGCGACGGGCGACCTCAAAGATCCCGCCTCGATCCAGGCCGCTTGCGCAGGAGCGACGGCTGTCCTGTCGACGGCTTCCTCCGTGCTCTCGCGCCAGCCTGGCGACACCATCGACGGCGTGGACCGCATCGGCCAATTGCAACTGATCGAGGCGGCCGCCGCCGCCGGCGTAAAACATTTCGTGTATGTTTCGTTTTCGCCGATGGCCGAGGATTTCGCCTTGCAGCGCGCCAAGCGCGAAGTCGAACAAGCGTTGATCTCGAGCGGCATGGCGTACACCATTCTGCGCCCCACGTTCTTCATGGAAATCTGGCTCAGCCCGGCGCTGGGCTTCGACGTGACCGCGCGGCGCGCCCGCATCTACGGCGCGGGCGAGAATCCGATCAGTTGGATCTCGTTCCCCAACGTCGCCGAGTTTGCCGTGCGGTCGCTCGATACGCCGGCCGCGCGCAACGCTACCTTTACGCTGGGCGGCCCGGAAGCCATCGCTCCGCTGCAGGTTGTGCGCATCTTCGAGGAACTGGGAGGCGCGCCATTCACCGTCGAATATGTGCTGGAATCCGTTCTGCGCGCAGGCAAGGCGTCCGCGCGCAGAGCGCTGGACGAAGCCTTCGCAGCACTCTCCCTGGCCTACGCGCACGGCGACGCGATCGATATGCGCGCCACTTTGGAAGCCATGCCGGTGCGGCTGGTCGGCGTGCGCGAGTATGCCAAGTGGTTGTTGAACGAGGGTGGCACAGGCTTCAGCCTGTGACTGGAGGGCGGACTTCAGTCCGCGCGGGGCTTTAGCCCCGCCTGCACAGGCTTCAGCCTGTGAGTGCTTGTTCAGCTTCCTGCTAGAAGCGCGGCAGACTGCGCAGCAGCGCGCCGGCATCGCCCTTTGCGAGCCTCGCCGAGTGTATCGGATTCCAGTTCGCGTCCAGCGCGCCGATGTAGGTGGCGTCGGCGCCATTCGCAGCCATCATAATAATGATGCACGCACGGTCCGGATACCAGAGCGCGCGGTATCGCGTGCCGCCGGCCGGACCCAGCCAACGGTCGTGCGCGGGCACGCCCAGTTTGCGCACCACGGCATCGTAGTCGTCCTGGGCGGTTAGAGACAGATAGATCCTGTCCTTGGCCATGTAAGCCATGCGGGGGCGCAGCACGCTGTCGCGGTAGAAGTTCACCATCACGAACGCCGCCACAATGCCCAGCACCAGCGCGC
>Ga0182016_10005847_pt1 | contig 13081 bp, 12 predicted proteins | sample 712S2MmetaG_FD_120491 | JGI IMG/M metagenome (GOLD analysis project Ga0182016, IMG submission 120491) | Permafrost microbial communities from Stordalen Mire, Sweden - 712S2M metaG | ecosystem: Environmental > Terrestrial > Soil > Wetlands > Permafrost | place: Sweden: Stordalen | collected...
AAAGACCGGGCCGCGACAAGCACGACATGCTGCACGCCAAGGGGATCAACTGGAACGACTATCCGGCCTTCTTCAAGCGCGGCACCTACGTCCAGCGGCGCACGGTGTCGAAGCCGTTCAGCGCGGAGGAATTGGAGCGACTACCGGAGAAGCACCAGGCACGCGCCAATCCGGGCTTGCTGGTGGAACGCAGCGAATACGAGCCTATCGAGATGCCACCGTTCGCCAGCGTGAAGAATCGGGAGGCGGTCATTTTCGAGGGCGCATGCTTCGAGTCTGATGCCGCAGTGAAGTCCTAGATCAACGACCTTCCCGCTAGAATCTTCTCGGCGTCCTCGATTGATCGCGCGATCCCCGCGCGTCCTCCCAATCTCGTGACCATCTGTAAAAAGCTAATCTGTTCCTTCGTGGGGCGCGCTTTGCCGGTCTTGCATTCGATCGCTACATAGATCGCGCCGATTAGCCCCGTGATGTCCGAAATGCCAACGACGCCGAAATGAACTGGGCGCGGGTTCAACAGTACGAGCAGATCGCGCGATTTTTCGACAATCTGGCCCTGCCACGCCACCCCCGTATTGGTCACAAATAGCCGCGTATCGCCATGCGAGAATCGGGCCACGATATCGCGCACCAGTTCCGAATGCGCTTGCTGGCTCACGATTTCGGCTTGCGCACTTTACGATGCGGGTACCGTTTATTCCACTCCATGCGCATCAACGCCGTGATGGTCCCACGTTGTGACATGGATTTTATGGTGCACGCAAGACAGTCACACGTTGCGGCGTGCTCTACAAGATCCCAGTGGCGGACCTCAAACGGCTTTGGATCCTCCGGCATGTTCCCTATCATACCGCTCAACGGCCGCGCAACGCGAACATTGATGAGTGCGGCGGCGCCCCTCCATGGTATCGGCGCTGCTCGGGTTATAGGGCCCCACGTCCCACAAGTAACGGCAACTGCAGGGCATAAGCGCCAGCGCGTGATAGAGTTGTTCAATGAGGGGTTGTTCAGGCACTTTCTTACCTCCTGTCCGATTTTGATATCCGTGCAGCCAAGATATGTCGAGCCCATCCCGGCCGGTATCCCTTCATGCGCTCAATCTTCTCCAGATCGGCTAGCGATCTCGCGCGCCCTTGATCTTGCCGCTCCCGCTTCCTGGCCATTTCCTGCGCCGTCACTTCCTCGAGTTCACCCTCTCGTTCCTCAATCGGATCGCGCTCGGCAATCGGAAACGGCACCCCGCAATCGAGGCACACTTTCGCGCCCGGAGGATTGGCGCACCAACAGGACGTACAAATACGGTTCTGTGCGACGGATTTTTTCTTTTTGATCACATCGCTAGTGAGTTCCCATTCGCGCGGCTCGTTGGGCAGCCCATGACGTATACAGTTGCCGACGTGATCCAGAATTGTCGCATGCTTTTTCCCTGGCGCTGGGCGCAAAATTCGGCCGCACTGCTGGAGCCACAATCCCAAACTTGCGGTAGGGCGCAGCATGATCCCGACTTCGGCGCCGGGGCAGTCAAATCCTTCGGAAAAAAGGTCACAGCTTGATAAGACTTGGATCTTCCCGTCCCGAAAATCGTCCACTACCATACGCCGCACTTGCCGATCCGTTCCGCCGCACAACGCAGCCGCCTGGTAGCCGCCCTTGCGGAAGTGTTCCGCGATGTGGTGTGCATGTTCGACCGACGTACAAAACACCAGCGCACGTTTGCCGTCGACGTGTTTTCGGTAATGCGACAGCGCATCGCCGTGAATCGTGGGGACGTCCATCAATGCATTCGTCTCTTCGAGCCGAAATTCCCCAGCCCGTTTATGCAATCCAGACGTATCCACGGTCGGCGGCGCGAATACGCGAGGGGGTGCCAAATAGCCCATGTCGATCAATTCCTGCGTCGAGGGCCCGACGATGAGATGGTCGAAGGAATGAGCGAGACCGCGCCCATCGAGACGTAGGGGGGTAGCTGTGACCCCCAGCTTTTTGGCGTGCGGATAGGCGCGGAAGACTTGGTCCCAACTATTTCCTTGGGCACAATGATGTCCTTCATCCAGGATTATCAGCGTCGGTTCGACGTAATCCGTCAACCGCCGCAGGAGCGTCTGAACACTCGCGACCGTGACCACACGGTTGATTTTCTTTCGCGCGCATTGCGCAGCAATGACATCGGGCGCGACACCGACTTGCTCAAGGGCCGCGACTACCTGGTCGACGAGTTCGATACGATGCACCAATATCAGGACCCGGCGTAGGCGCCGTGCGGCGGATTCGGCGATGAGGGAAAAACAGGCCGTCTTGCCCGCTCCGGTGGGCATTACCAGCAGCGGCGCTTTGAATCCATTCGCGAATGCCGCCCGGATCGCCTTGATAGCTCGTTCCTGATAGGGGCGCGCGATAATCACGGATCAGAGCTGCGGCAAACTCTTGAACAATTCATCGTAGGAGATGCCCAATGTTTCATGCATCTTGTTGAGCACCCGCGTGGAGGGCACGCGTGCCCCGCTCAGCAAATGCGAGATGTAGGATTCGGAGCAGCCCAATTTACGGGCGAGATCCACATTGGTCATTTTAGTGAGATCCAAGTAATCGAGTAGCACTTTCATGACTGGGAAGTGCATCACAAAATGGCGAAAATGTCTAGGAATCACTAAATAGTTGACTATGAGTAAAGATTGTGGATAATGGGACTGAGGTCAAATACAGGAGGATGTGAGATGAAGATTGCCATTTACAACATGGGGGCCACCTACTCGACGCGCTTCGGCGTACCCTGCGAAGTCACTGAGTGGCGCGAATCCGATTCTAATTATTGTCGGGTTACCGATGCCGTGGACATTGAATTTCCACCGCGTAACCCTGCTGAGATCGTGCCGGCTCAGATCGCGATCTTGGATCGGGAACGGGAGGATATTGTGACCAAGTTCACGGAGGCGCTTAAGACGATCGACAACCGCAAAGCAGAACTGCTCGCCTTGACGGGACCCACGTCTTGAGGCACTTTCTGGACAATCTGACGTGGCAGGAATGCGGCATTCTATCGTGCCTGATCGTTGCAATCATCTGCTTTTTGGTTGCTGCTTGGGACGATCGAATGAATGAAAGGCGCACGTTACGCGGTGAAGGGCGCTTTGTCGCGCCGCGGCGCTGGGACCAGGATTTGAAATGAACGAATTATCGCTCACATTGCGTGATCGGCTGGAATCCGTCTCGCAATTGCCCGCGCTGTTGCGCCGACAGGCTTAATACCTGCACATCTGGAAAGGATGTATAGGATTGATTTTTTAACCAGGAGAACGATATGAACGTGATTCGACAAGGCGATGTGATGCTGATTCCGGTAAAGTCCATTCCGAAGGACGCCATTGAACAGCCACCGAAGGGCAATAAGATTGTACTAGCGTATGGCGAAGTAACCGGCCACCACCACCGATTCGAATTCATGGACACGAGCCACAACGTGAAGTTGTACGCTGCCGGCAGCGGCGCGCGATACGTGCATGTGATTGCGCGGGCCGATCTATTGCATGAGGAACACGATACTGCATCGGTTCCAGCCGGAAAGTACCTGATTCCGAGCCAAGTGGAATATACGCCAGCCAAGCTGCGCCGCGTGGCGGATTGAGCCATGAGCAAAATCATTCGTACTCCGACCAAAGCACACGGCGGTATCACGGGCGGCGAAAAGCGCCGCATGGATGAAGACGCCCAAGTGTGGATCGCCAATGCGTGCCGAACCGACACGGTGGATCGTCCAGTGCTGACTCAAGCGATCAAGGATTTATATCGCGTTAGCGGCAAAGATGAACCCATTGTGGTCATCGTTCCGAGTCCTCGCATCCTGGCATTTGCAGGAGGATTCGCTGCAGCAATATGGTATTTGAGAGAACACGACGACGCGACCTACGCCGCGACCTACGCCGCGACCAGCGCCGCGACCAGCGCCGCGACCAGCGCCGCGACCAACGCCGCGACCTGCGCCGCGACCAGCGCCGCGAACGACGCCGCGACCAACGCCGCGACCTACGCCGCGACCTACGCCGCGACCAGCGCCGCGACCGTCGACGCGACCAACGCCGCGACCAGCGCCGCGACCTACGCCGCGTTATTCGCTTCCATCGCAAGATCTATTCTCGGAAAGCATTCTCTGTTCGGGCTGCAATGCGCTCGACAATGGTATCGGATGTATCAAGGCGGCAATATGTGGGCCGCATGGGATTGCTATCTAACCGCTGCACGGGACATTTTGGGGTTGCATTTGCCATCCCATTCTGCTTATGAAGCATGGGAGCGTTGCGCGAAAAATGGCGGCTTCCGCATAGTTCACGAAAAATTCTGCATGGTCTCAGACTTCCCATGTGTTCTTGAGCGCGATGAAGAAAACCGACCTCACTGCGCCACTGGTCCATCGCATCAATGGCGGGATGGTTGGAGTCTTTATTACTGGCACGGCGTCAAAGTCACGCGACAAATCATTGAAGCACCCGATACCATGACCATCGCGCAGATTGAGGCTGAGACGAACGCCGAAGTACGCCGCGTGATGATTGATCGGTACGGTCCTAAGCGTTATCTCGAAGACAGCGGCGCAACGGTAGTGCAGGAAATGCCGACGGATCATCCGATTATCGGGCTACGTACCGCGCGGTTATTGCGCAAGGAGGTCTCTAACGATGAGACTATCATTATAGTGGATCTTCTGGACTCAACACCGGCGCCGGACGGTCATACGAAGAGATATCAATTGCGGATTGATCCAAACGCCTATGATGGCGCCGCCTCGCGCGATTGCTTGGCCGCGGTCGCATCAACGTGGCGCATGATGCCGGATGGCTCATTGGCGTTCAAGGATTACCGCGATTACGCGCCCGCGTTTGAGTCCTGATACCAACGTCAACAAGGTATAGTCATGACCGCAGAAATCCTGGATGTATCCGAAACCGAGTACCGCGGCGATCCCGGTAAGGTCCCGTCGTTGTCAGCGTCAATCGCCAAAGTCCTTATCATGGAATCCCCGGCGCACGCCTATGATATCCATCCGAAACTGGGGAACCGGCCACGCAAACCCACCGCCGCGATGGACGAAGGGACGCTTGTGCATGCCCTCTTGCTGGGCAAAGGGACCGAGATTCAGATCATTGACGCGCCAGATTTTCGGACCAAAGCCGCGCAAGAGGCTCGCGATATGGCGACCGGCGCCGGGCGACTTCCTGTCCTTCGTCACAAACTGGACGCCGCTGAGAAGATCGTCTCGCAAGTGCGCGAGCGGATTGCCTCATTTGGTATATCGCTCGACGGCATGTCCGAAGTCGCCTTTAAATGGGATGAACTGGGCGAGGATGGCGAGCCCGTCGCGTGCCGTGCACGACTGGATCATGTCAATCTCGAGACGGGACTGATTTTGGACGTTAAAAAGACCGAATCCGCGAATCCGAAAAAGATCGCCCGATACATGATCGACTACGGGTATGACATCCAGTGGGCCGCGTATACGCGCGCCGTGGAATTCCTGAAACCGGAATTGCAGGGGCGCGTGGAGATGGTCTTTTTGTTCGTGGAACTGGACCCCCCTTACGTCGTTGTGCCGGCAAAGCCTGCGGGACTGCTTCGTGAGTTCGGCCTGAAACGATGGGACCGCGCCGTGAAGCTATGGGAAAGGTGTTTACGCACAAATTCGTGGCCTGGATACGTAACCGAAACCGCGATGCTGGAACCGCCTGCGTGGATGGTGGCCGATGAGTTGGGGATTTGATGACCGAGCGAACCTTCACCGATTCCGTAGCCGTCCGAGAACGTGTCCCGCTTCTCATCGGTCTCGTCGGCCCTTCGGGTTCCGGTAAGACGAAATCCGCCCTTCGGCTCGCTGGTGGCATACAGCGGGTCGTGGGCGGGGAGGTCTACGGCGTCGATACTGAGGCGCGGCGTATGCTGCATTATGCTGACGCCCATAAGTTCCGCCACATTCCGTTTGAGGCGCCGTTCGACCCTCTCAGTTACCTAGCAGCGGCGGAGTATTGCGCCAAGAAGGGCGCCAAGACGATCATTTTCGATTCCGCATCCCATATGCATGAAGGTGTCGGAGGCACGCTCGAGGCATTCGAGGCGGAATGCGAACGTCTCGTCGCGCTCTGGAAAACGACGCGCGACAAAGCGCAGATGGCCGCGTGGAAAAAACCCAAGGGGGATTTGCGGCGCTTCCTCAACACGATCCTGCAAATGCCGATCAATACGATCTGGTGTTTTCGCGCGAAGGAGAAAATCAAGGTGATTCCTGGCAAGCCTCCAGAACCCCTCGGTTTCATGCCGATTGCTGGCGATGAGATGATTTACGAAATGACAGTGAACTGTCTTTTGTATCCGAATAGCGGAGGCATTCCGAGTTGGCATCCCGATGATCGGGGCGAAAAGGCGATCATCAAATTGCCGGAACAGTTCAAGTCCGTATTCGCCGACAGCAAACCGCTTGATGAGGATATCGGCGCGCAACTCGCCCAATGGGCAGCTGGCGATAGTGCGGACAAACCCAAAAAAAAAGAACAGGACAAGGCGATTGATAATCCCGAGCCAGTCAAGACATCTGCACCCAATGGCTCCCTGTCAGGGTCCGACGTCGATGCACTCGTCTCCTCAATGGATGTCGATACGTTACCCGCGCTTGGGACCGCCTTTCGGGTCGCAGTCAAAAAAGCCAAGGATGCAGGCGATCGCGCCGCTTATAGTCGGTTCGTCAAGGTGAAAAACGATATGGAGGCGGCGATTCGATCTCAAATGCCCGCACCCGAGGAGGGATGGGATTGACATGCTCGCCGCCCTAAAGGACGGGGAACAGTTACTAGCTGGCGATCACTGACGTCGGCGCCCCTGGGGGAAAGGTCAATGGCGATTGCGGCGTCCCGCCTGGCGGCAGCCACGCAGTTCCCGTCGGATTCGTGGTTTTGTACCACCACATGAGCGACTTATTCTGTTGCCATACCTGATTATTGATGAAGGCGATTGCGATCACATTGGCCGTGCTGGTATCCCCGACGCCATTCACCGCGACTTGTGCCATATCGTTAATGGTCCACTCCACGCCAGCGGCGTCGATGATGGCTTGCTGGACGATCGTTCCACTTGGCGATCCGGTCATAAGTGAGTCCTCAATCGATCCACGAGGTAAGGACCCCATTTTGTGAGATTTTCCGCCTCAAAAAACGCGCTGTGTCCCGCAACTATCGGCATCCCTGGAGTGGCCCCGCAATTGATATTCGTGATGAGTGAATCGGTTCCCAGATACCCCGCGTGTCCCATCTCGCCCCATGCGGGATCCGAAAGTCCTAGCCGTGCGGCGAGTTCGGCTACTTCGGTGATTTCGTCGCCGTCGTTGTAATAGACATCGATCCACGGCGCGGTGCGCCTCATAATGAGCCGCGAAAGTGCCGCATTGATGAAGATGCACCCTGCGACCTTTACCCCGCGCCCCATCAGGTCGTAGGCAATTGCACAGCCGTTCGAGTGGCATATCAGCACATCATCGGGGGCGACGTAGGCGGCGAGTGTTCCGACAATGATCGGATTGACGAAACGGGTTTCTACGCCGTCGATCCACCCGTAATCCGGATATTTTACGGCGTAAGGGACTAGGTATTGAATCAGATTCTCAACCGGCGACGGTCCTTCCGTGCGAATCCCATGAATCAGATGGATCATATGCCGCGCGAACTCGCCTTGAGCGCCGCCGCCACCGTCGCGTCCGGCAATTTCAGAAGCGGCTTCGTCGAGGCATCGGTTGCTTTTTTCGCAGATCGCCATCGACTCATCAAGCGATCGAGCAATTCATCCTCCGATGGGCCGACTTTGCCGCCAGCGGCGCGCTGAATCTCAGTATTGATCCCTTGCGTACCTTGCAGTAGGGCTTCGGCGGCCGCGGGGGATCCCGCAGCACCAGAAGCGATTTCAGGGAGCGCACCCGCTTGACCTGGACCGAGCGCGTAGGCTCGCGCGCCCCATCTAGCGGCTGGGTAGGCAGCACCAGCGGCCATTCCCCAGGGGCCCGCTACATGCTCACCGAGAGCGCCTGTGAGCATGGATGCAACGGTATCAAGATGGCTTACGCCGTGGCTTCCGATTTTCGCCGCATCTTGTGTGGCGCGTGGGGCTGCCGCTCCAAAATCCGCCAGCGTTTTTAGGTTCCCTGTGAGCGGCGCGTCCGACTTTGCAAGCGCTTGAATCGAGATATCGCCCGTTGCTGGGTTAAGCGCGTCCAATACGGAGTGAGCCTTTGCAGCCAATACCCGAGAAGCGCGAAAATTAGCAACGGTGTTAGCTGATACATCTGGATTCCTCGAAATGCTGCGGTCAAGTTGATCTTCTAGGGCGCCTGATAGTTGGCGGTAGCCCGAGCCTAACCTACTTTCACCCGCGCGATAAGCGGCACTTGCCGCATCGCGCAATTCGGCGATCTTGTCCACCGCGTGACTGGCATCGAATGAGGGCTGCAATAGAGAATCAACATCGGCAAGAATCGGAGAAGGCTTGCTACCCGGAAATGAGCCGGCGGGCCCTCCGAATTTGTCTGCAACGTCCGCCAATGTCTGTAAATACGGCTGCTCGACAGTGACCTTCCCGACGTGGCGCACCGCGTCATAACCTTGTCCCGCTTCGCTAATCAGTTGCCGCAATCCTGGTTCGGTGAGTGGCGCATCAGGATTCAAACGGATCCCTAGCGGTGCGGCCGTTTGCGAAAGATCCGCAGCAGCCGCAGCATTGGCGATCGGCTGGTTGAGGATAGAAGCTCCCTGCTGCGTCGCGATCTTACCTCCAATGGTTTCGACCGTTGCATTGAGGGCGCCAGGATTGGTAGTCTGCGGCGGCACGACAAGCCCCAAATCCTGGCCCTTCTGAATCGTCTGGGCGAGCATTTGCTTCTGCGTGTCTGCGGGACTCACGAAGTTCGACGGGGCTTGCGCGGCGGCTTCAGGGACGCCCATCAATTGGCGCAGCGCTGCGGGGGCCTCGGATGAGGCGGCACCAGCACCCATAATCATCGGGAGCACCACATCATTGATTTTCTCCATCGTGTTCTGGGGTGCGCCAAATGTCTCGTTCAACTGATTGCGGTACATACTCGAAGGCAATTCGTAATCAGTACCGCCGATCCCAGTGTATTTCCCGAATGTATTACGCGCCGCGACACCCGCGTCGGCCGCCATGAGCGGGAGCCCAGTGACCGTATTGATAGCGCCCTTTGCTAACGCGCGCCCGTAGTAACCGAGCGTATCTCCTATCGCGTTATTGGGTTGAGATGCAGTCTCCTTGGCCGGTGCTTGATTCTGCGTCGGCTGGAAATCAGATTCGGGAGGACTCCACGAAGTGTCATCGGGAGAGGACCCAGCGGACGAAGAAACAAAGTCGCTCTCTGGGGGTGCCCACGCATCGTCGCTCATGGCTTCATCCCGGTGCGGCCATTCCAGATGTATTTAGCCCCCGATGGCAACGCGTCATAGTCTGATTTACCTGCGACGGTAGCGGCTGCGCCCGTTGTACCCTTGGCTATCAATGGCGCATTCACGGCCTCCGATCGCCCGAAATAGGTACCGTTCCACTTCTCAAAGTTAGCCGGGTCCTTTCCAGCAGCGAGATACGGCATGACGCGGTTCGCCGTCTGGAAGTCATAAGTAGAGGCACGAATGTTGGAGTCCACTAAGTCTTTGACGGCGCCCATACCCTGCGTTTTCACATCGGGGAAGGCTTGTTCCAAGTTGACCTTAACGTCGAACATCGCTGGCTTCGCCCCATAAGTCGTCCGAAGGCCCCCGAGTGCGCCATTGGTGAGGTATTTGACCGCTTCCAGCCGCTGATCCGCTGTCTTTGTGTCAAAGCCCAATCGTGCAAGTTCAGCCGCGATACCACCCGGCAGTCCCGTTATGGGAACACCGCTAGGAGCGGCCAAGATGATTTTCGCTGCTTGGAAATTCTGGAGCGCTCGCTGGCTCGCGTTCGCAACTTCATCTCCAGAAAGCTTAAGATCGTTGGCATTCTTCTGATTGAGTTGCATCTGATCGGCTGCCGCCTTCTGGCTCGTCTGGTCTTTGACAGAGGGCAACGGCGGTAAGTTGAATGTCGGATCCGCAAGTGCTGTACGCATCTTTGGATCTGCAAGGGCCTTCTGCAAAATTGGATTCGTTGGGGGTGCCCCCGTAGCGGCGGATCCTCCTGGAGGCACATTACGCGGCGCGGTTGCGGGCGCGGCACCCATAGTCGTCGCAACAGCCGCAGGCTTCTGAGCGCCGGCAGCCCCGGTCAGCCGTGCGGCGCGATCCTGAGCGATTACGGCTTGCTCAGGAGACTTAAATCCAGCCTGCTGATAGCGGAATCCGGGCAATCCGTTCCCAAGAGTTACGGGCTGGAGTGCCTCGTTATATGCAGACTGTTTCGCTTCAGGAGTAAGCCCAGTCATGATCTGATTCGATCCCAATACCGGGGTGCCTAGTAGCTTATCAATCAGAACGCCATTCTGCATATCGGTCGGGCGATTGGCATATTGATGCGTGGCGAGGCCGACTTGTCCCGCGTAATCGCGCACTTGCTGGTCGATAGTTGCAGCGTCGGCCCCCGATTGTTGCAACTGCACTGCCTTCTGCGGATTCGTCTTGGCAAGTACGGCAAGAGCGTGACCCGGAGGTGCATTCGAGATTTCGACGGCATTCTGATAGGCGGCATTCGCGCCTAGGACGCGGCGTTGATTTTCGCCAGACACTTGCTGATCCCATTGATCACCAATCGCTTTAGCAACGGCCGGTTTGGCAAAATTCATTGCGGTAATCTGCTGCGTCACTGAATCGGGGCGAGCGGTCGGAACTGGCGCGTAATTGGAGAATGCCATCTCCTGCGGATCGCTAGGATCGGCGTTAATCATACCCGGTGGGCGCACGGGCTGCGGCGCTGAAGGCCGAGCCTTCATTGCTGATCCATAGGCGTCCAAACTCAACTGATTCATCTGATTCTGGATCTGTTGCCCTTGTGCCTGCGCCAATCCTTGCTGCGTCGGCACGTAACTCTGCGCCGCCCCTTGCAATCCAGCCGCCAATGCCACTCCGAGCGAACGCGTCGGCGCGGTCCCCATCGCGCCCAATCCGGCAATGATCGGGATGATATTCGAGGGCTTCGACAGTTCACCCTTGATCGTATCCCAGAGCGGCGTACCGGAACTCTTTTGTGCGGACGCAGGAGGGGCGACCGCGGTATCGTTCGATGCCAAACCGCCGCTCGGAACGTCCATACGCTGGGCTGTTGTGTCTACTGGCGAAAGTTCAGAATCATCCGTTGGACGCGCCGATTCAACGGTCATTTCCGGAAGCTGCTGCACATCCGGATCAGCTACGCTCAAGCCGCCGCCGACGTCCTTGCCGATTCGGCCACCGCGCTTGTTGTTCGTCTGCGTCGACTGGTACGTCTGGTACAACTGTCCCGCCGCACCGGGATAGTCCCCGATATAGGCCTCGCCGGCCGCCAAAGCCAAGTGCTTCACCGAATCCAGAGAGGTATTCGGCGCGCCCTGTTTCAACGCAGGCGATTGAGCCACCGAGGTATCCGGCGCATCCCCCAAACTGCCCGAATTCGGCGCCGAGTCCGCGTCAAAGGCGCCTCCGGAATCGCGTTTCATGCGACCGCCTCGAGCTCCGGCCGCCGCCAGATCACCCGCTATCGTCGCATCACTTGAGGCCGCTGCGGCGCCGTAGGCGTCCCCGGCAGTGGATCCGCCGTCGAATAGCCCTGAACTACCGCCGCTGCCGCCGAACATGCCGCCCATCTGGCCCATCATACCGCCCGCACCCCCCATGCCGGATCCCATGCTCATGAGCTGCTGGAATCCTGTCGGAGAGGGGGGCGGTAACGCCGCGGGCTTCGATAACTGGTTGTGCGGATTCTCGTCGGGAATGTCCAAGCCGCTCGCTTCGCTGTACGGCATATCGCCCCCCAGCGCGCGGTGAATTCGCCCTCCCCGCTTCTGATCCGTCGGCGCCAGGCCCTGAATCGGCGTATCGGCTTGATTCTGGTCCACATTGTTCGAGGACTGCGCGTTCGGCAACAGCGAGTACTGCGAAATACCCTGCGGATTGTCCGGCATCGCATTCGGGGCTAATCCTCCTGGCGTCGTCGTGGTCGTCGTCGACCCCCACGGCAAACTGCCCGAATACTTCGGGCTCCCAATGTCCTTGTAGAACTGCCCCATCGCCGCGACGTTCTGCGCACCCGTCGGCTGAGCCCGCAAACCGCCCTGGGCCGTAATCAGATTCCCGACCGGCATCGTTGCTGACGGAACACGCGCCATACCGCCATGAGGAGCCCCCGTAGTGGCTCTCGGACCCCCACCCCCTAGTCCGCTATACATCTGTTGCTGCGCCGCTAGAATCGCGTCTAAATCGGTCCCACCGCCTGCCGCGCGAGCCGCCCTCATCGGCACCACGCCGCCGTCCCGGAAATGCCCCTGGTTCGCCGCCTTACCGGTCGCCTTTCCGTAGTCAACCGTCTTGTAACCGGCCGCTAAACCTACCGCCTCGGGGTGTTTCTTCTCGACTTCCTGCGCCATCAGACCCATGTGCGTCCGTGGGTCGCCGTGCATTTTGTAGCTGTAGATCGTCTGGCCGTCGAAGGTCTTGCCAACCGCCCGCTTGTCGTGCTTCAGTCGCTCGTCGGAGAAGAAGCCTCCCGGTTGCTGAGTAGTCGTCGTCGAGCCGGATAAGGCGCCCGTGCCCTCGGCGATATTCGCCAAAAATTGGTCGACCTGGAACGGATAACTTTGCTGCTGTAGAAACTGGTTGTATTGCGCGGTGTCTTGCGCCTGTTGCGTCTGTTGCTCCAGCGTGCCCGCTCCCATCTGCGCTTGCGCGCCCTGCAAGCCAGCCGCCTGAGCACCGGTGCCGAGGCCCGCGAGCGCGCTGGCCGTGTTCGCGCCTTCGCCGTATTGCGTCTGCCCGATTCCCGCCATTTCCTGACCGGCCGCCCCTAGTGCCGCCCGATTCGCCTGCCCCGCTTGAAGGTTCACACCTTGCTGCTGCTGCGCCGCGCCTAGCGCCGTATTGAATCCCTGATTGAGCAATCC
>Ga0182016_10005848_pt1 | contig 13080 bp, 30 predicted proteins | sample 712S2MmetaG_FD_120491 | JGI IMG/M metagenome (GOLD analysis project Ga0182016, IMG submission 120491) | Permafrost microbial communities from Stordalen Mire, Sweden - 712S2M metaG | ecosystem: Environmental > Terrestrial > Soil > Wetlands > Permafrost | place: Sweden: Stordalen | collected...
ATCAAAGAGCCTTTTGTAGCAGTGGCAGGGAAACTTATTAACGTACCAGCAACACCAGAAGACCCAGCTTGTAAAGAACCAGCATTAATTGCTGTTCCCGTTAAATTACCTAAATTACCAGCAGTATTGGTGGAAACAATAATATTGTTTACTGCGGTGGGCAAAGTAACGAATCCTGCATCACTTGCTGAGGCAAGAGTAATCACACCTACACCATTAATTGAAACTGTGAAAACACCATACGTTCCAACTGTAGTTTGCAGGTTATAATTGTAAAGCATTTGGATAATGTCAGTGTTTGACACTGGATTGCTTTCAAGGCTGACTTGGTTTAGGTATCCGGCTGTAGTAACAGTAGCAAGAGTATCGCCTGAAATCATAAATTTTTGACTGGGTAAAACACCGACCATCGCTGGTACTTGTGTCGGTAACTGATATATCACTGCGCCCATTTTTCATCCTTGTAATATAATTAACCTGGGCACGCCGTAACGAGCCCGATACTTTTTCTACGTCATGGTAGATAAGATAAATTTACGCTTTTTTTGGCGTGCCACCACTATCACGATTCCAATTGCTTTCGTTATGTTCGCCTTTGCCCATTTTACCGGAGCATGGCTTAGTGGAGTAATCTTTTTCAGATTTGCGCTGGATAACGCGTGAAATGCCTTCTTGATGGTCATCTTTCACTTTACGGTTATCATTAAATCCTTTATCGCCTTTCATGCCATCTCTCATTTTAAATATCCTTATTTTTTGAGTTTTTTAAGTGTTATAGCAAGAGCGGCTCTTTTCCCTTCAAGCCCACCCTTTTTCTCAGCAGCCTTTAATTTTTTAACAGGTATTTTTTTACCTTCGGGTATACCCATTTCTTTATGCAATGCGCCCTTTTTAATATGAGCTTTTTGTATCCATTTCTCATTGGCCATTTTATTAACCCTTCAATTTTAGCGCTTTATTTTCTAAATATGAATCCAGATGATTGCATAAATCACGCAATTCATTGATTAAATATTCTTCAATCTCTGGTTCATCTTTTCTCAACTCATGCTCACAGAGTGCTATTAGTGCTTTTCCAACGAATGCAATCATAACCATCCTTATGCAGCAGAGATAATTGTTGGAACAGCTACTACTGGAGCAACAGGAGCAACTGCAGCAGACTGCTTGGACAAATATGATTCCAATTTGGTAATCAATAATTCAATTTCTGCTACAAGCGCAGGTTCAGCATCAACAATACCCTGTTCAATAATTGTAAAAATATGACTCAATAATGTGGAAAATAGAATAGACATAAATATCCTTATTTATTAGTTTTCATTGGTTTTTTCATATCTCTTTTGAGATTTGATTTTGGGGTTGCTTTCTTTTCTGTAACGCCAACAAGACGCGCCTTAGTTTCAGGTCTTCTTGTCTTATTAGTGTCTTTGGCAACAGGTTTAACACCACGCTCAGTGGATTCCATCGCTTTCTTGGCGTTCTTATCTTCGCGCTTATTGTACGGGTTTGATTTCATGATTAATCCCTATTTCATGCAGTCTTTTTTTACCATTTTCTTAACAAGTTTCTTATCTTCTTTGGCATCGGCATGCTTTTTATCTTTTTTCATTTTGTCTTTTGATTTCATGATTTACGCTCCTTGTTTATAAAATCTGTTAACTCATTTTTCAATTCAGTAATTTTATCATCAATAAGTTTTTTCTTATCTCCAGACTTTAATTGGTCTGCACCAGAGATGAATGACGACATAGACCTATCGTACTTCTTAGTAAATACTTTTACAAATAGTCCTTTTTCTTGCTGCACTTCCCAGTCGTTTATTTCAATCATTTTTTCTTTGTCTCTCTCTATAGTTTCAAGATAACCCAACGAATCAGTTTCATCATCAATCATTTTCTTTTCCCCTTGCCTTTGCGTGCCTCACTATATGCAATAGCTACCGCTTGGGACTGTTTTTTTCCTGAGTCAATTTCTCTTTTTACGTTGGTAGAGAACCCTTTTTTGGTTTTGGCTTTGGCGCCTTTAATTAATGGCATTTTCCTTTCCTTCTACGCTTTGGGAAAATTAACAAATCTTTGCAGCTGTCCAAATAATCAATAAGCGAATTATATCCTTTGAAATTTAATTGCATGTTTCCCATGATTAATCCTATTTAAATATCTTTTAATTTTTCAATGACAACTTGTATAGAATATAGTCCCGGCTTATCAATAATGTTCTTTGATGTGCTTTCTAATTCAGCCCATACAGGTTTAATTTCATAATCTAAATTACTTGCATCACGAACATTAAATGCGCAACTAAAGCCATGTTTTTCTTTTTTAATCATTTAGGCTTACACCAAACAGTTTTATAGAGGTCGCGGCGCTCTGCTGGATTGGCACCATCCATGTGCTTGCGAACTGAGTTTTCCAACTGCCTATCATTGAGTTTGTAAACCCGCTTGATATCCTTAAATGTGGCCTCGTGAAGGTCAGACCACGTTGGTTTTTTAGCCATATTGTTTCTCTCCTTTTTCTTTTTGTGAAATCTTATGGTGCGTCTCAAGTCCTTTATGATGTATTTCAATCGCTTCTTTTAAATGACGATGTGATACATCCATTTTTTTAATTTGTAAATCAGTGTGCTTAGCTATTCTCTCAGTCATTGCCTTAACCAACTGCACGCTTGATTGCTGTTCATTCATATGTAATTTAGCATCAACTTCCATTTTCTGAGCCTGTATTTTTTCCATATCAACAGCAAACTGCGCTTCATTCTTGGCTTTCTCTTGTTGCAACTTGGCCATTTCAATTTCTTTCTTAATCATCATTGGATTATTCTGCATCTCCTGTTGCTGTTTCTGCATTTCCATTTGTTTTTGTTGCTGCATTTCTTTGACCCATCCATCGATCAATTCTTTAAGTTGTTCAATGCCCTTACCTTCCATGTTATCCAAGACAAAATCAAGTCCTTTTTCGGATATAAATTGAGCAAATAATGGCGACATACCCATCATTTCTTTAATCATCGCTATGGTTCTTGATTTCTGAATCTGGAATGATGCACCGGCTTTCAATACAACATTGAGGATTGTTGGGTCAAAATCAATTGGCAAACCGTCAGGCTGATTAATCTTAACGAAGTGTCGCTTTCCTTTAGCATCCATGATTGGCATCGTTTTTGGTGTGGTCATGTACTTAGGCATTAGATTAACGTAAATCTCGGCCACACGCTGCCAGCCCTGTAGGTATCCAACCACGTAAGGCATTGCTGCACTATTGGACTGGGTAGCGCCTTCAACGATTGCAACACCAGATAATTGATTATTATTGATGCCAAGGCTAGCATCATAACTTCCCAAAACCCCCTGGATAAGACTGTCTGCACCTGTAAACGCTTGTACGATTTCCGGAGGCGCCGGGATGCGCTGAACCTCACGGATAGGATTGCTGATAGGCATCTCTGGATTTTCTTCGTGAATCGAGTTAAATACAAACGTAGACGCATGTTGTTGGTCCTTGTAGGCCTGCAAGAATTCCTCTTCTTTCGGTAGCGCTTCTTTAGCAACCATGAGCTTTGATTGCATTTGGTTTTCAATTTCGTTGGCTAAAGCAATACCTGCGTAGTTTTTTAAGCGTTGCGCGCCTTTGGCATGATACACATAAGGTCGCGTAACTTGTCGTATATTGCCATTCTTTGGCGTTTTAATAAGAGCACTGTTGCCATCAACAAAAACAAGTGGTAATTGCTCAAAGTCGGTTTCTTCATATTTCAATACTTGGTTTTCAATTAGAGTATAACGAACGATGTTTTCACGCATTGTTTTACGTGGCTTTCCTATGATAGCAGGAGGAACGGTAATATCGTTCCACTCCTCAACCATTCTATTATACTTTTCCATAGTCATGACTTTGCCATCACGCACCTGGACTATAGTTTGCTCTTTCTTCTTCTTCTCATAATAGTCAGCAAGTAATACAATTTCAGAGTTATCGTTAAGATAAGACCAGCTAAACCCCGCGAAATCACGTCTAAAGCTCACTGTATTTAATTGCACATCGGGATATTCGTCCTCGAAATCCTCTTTTGCTTTAGGGAATAATTGGGCGCAAAACCTGCCATCACCTTTATGAGAGAACTTTGTAATCTTGTCGAATACGCATAGAGTAGGCTCACATCGCTCAATCATAATGGCTTGATTCATAGACATCGGGTTTTCGTAATCAGTGAATACTTTAAGAACGCCGAACCCACCCGACAAGATATCTTTATATATCTCATAACGCGTATGCTCATTATTGATATCGAGCATCACATGACGCAAATGCTCTTGAACAATACGAATAGTTAAAGGGTCTGCATCTTCTTGATTATCCGCATTAACTTCTATATCAGGCTCTTGCTTGCTCATTTCGCCCAATAATCGGCTAATATAAGCTTCAAGGATATTAAACTCTAACTGAGGCATCCCCCTGCTTTCAAGCAGCGTAATTTCATCACCCGTGAGATTCGACTCAAAGACAAATCGTCTGAACTCATTGTATCGGTCGTAGTTATGTCTGAAGTAATCATGCCCATTTTTGACGGCTTTTTTGATACGCGGTAAATTATCTTGATAACGTTTTGCAACATCCATTGTCGCCCCTGTCCGTGTAATTTATTTACTTATAGGCTTTTTGCTTGAGATTCGTAATCTTATTATTCGTTGAATTTAATGAGCGACCCAAGGAATTATAGTCAGTTTGATTAAGTTTAGTGTTTATTATGGTTTTGTCAATCAGCGTTGGTTTTATCGCGTCATAAAGAGTGTCGCAAATATCATCATGTCTGTGGCTGTCATTAGCTGTAATTTTGGACATATGGTTGATGCATAAATCAACATGCTTTGCGCCATAAGTAAATGATATCATTTTTGCTGATACTATGGGTTGCATCTCTAAGAATCGTGCTGTTTTGCTACCTGATGCCTTGGTGCGCTTAACTTCTCTGATTGTTAATCCACGCACACCTTCCAGCGAGCTAATAAGGGTTACACCTGTTGATGCTTTTTCTATTATCGCTATAAGTGGCTTAACTTTGTGCAGCATGCATTCGCCATAGAAGCTCATAAACTCTGATTGTAAATCCTTTGGCTCAATACGTATTTCCCAGCAATCAAGCCAATGCAGCGCATATTGCCCTGTCTTTTTGCCGAACTCTTCGATTTCATAAAGTCCCCAGAAGCTGAATACCGTTGCATCATTGTATGTTTTGGAAGTCTCTGATGTATCCGCGGTGATAAACGTTGCTATTATCTTAGGTTCTTCGGCTAATAACACGAACCATTCGGGCTTAAATAATGCGCCACCTGAGGGTATGGGGTTTTGCTGTATCTGAGAGCTGAAGACGTAGGGCTGTTTTAATTGTAGCTCTTGCAGGTATCTTAATGACTGCATCTCTGGATAGAGCGCATTACCTGCTTTGTCTATTCCTTCAAGCACGGTGAAGTCCCATTCTCTAACGTCTTTACCAGACAAAAGAAAGGCAGCCAGGTCATCCTCATGCAGCCTTTGCCCTATAAATAAGATTGGGACGTTTTCATCTCGTGGTCGCTGTAAGATGGTCTCTTGATAGTTTCGTATTACGGTTGCACGAGTAGTTGCAGAATGAACTTCATCGGGCTTGTGCGCATCGTCGATGATTACACAGCCTGAGAATCTGTCCAAGCCCGGATTGCCTGCATTGCATCCTGTGATACCACCAGCGGCACCAAACGCAGCTACTTCGCCACCTTGTACTGTTTTAAAATTATCTTTGGCGCGACTGTCGGAACTTATATTGACATCAAATAAGTACCTATAATGCTTTTTGGTCATTATTTGCTTGATGAATGCCGTATGTTTCGAGGCCAAGTCGTGCGAGTAAGATATGTACAGAAAGTTACAATCAGGGTATTGCGCGAAACACCATGCCACGAACATGCAGCACATGACGCTCTTTCCGTAACCTGGAGGAATATTGATTCCTTTACCAAATGCTGGTCTTTGCTGATGAAAGAGGCTTGTTAACTCACGGCATACCGTGATTGCGTGAGGCTCTCGTCCTAAGGGGCAACTGATAATGTATTGACGACCAGTAAGCAAAGGATAAAATGTCTTTGTAAACTCAAGCAATGAGCCTTTTAGTTGTGCTGCCAGATGCTCTCTTTCTAGGTCAATCATTAATTGATTCCGGTTTTACATTGAAATCTTCAGCGACCCGAAATCTAATATCACTACCTGATTCTTCGAATTGCTTATTTATATATAATAAACAAACTTCATGAAAAATTTTAACTTTCTTGTCTAATTGTTCTTTTTCCAAGTCAATCGCCATAACATCCTATAGTGACAAAATTAATTAAAGCAAGCCATGCAGCTATTTAAGTGCATCTGGTTATTTCTATACTGACCTAATTAAAAGATAATTAATCTTACCCAGGTTGACGTTTCTTGCTTTAATATTAAGTGACAAAAGGCAGGAATTGCACCTGCTATTGATTAGTTTCACACGGCAACTCAGTCCCAGGTCTCCGACTAATCCAAATATGGCTCAGGGATTAAAAGTACTATTGTCGCGTCACTGTCCGCGATGCTTTTGTCATTTATTCTTTTTAATCAACTGGCAATTCTTTTCTAACATCAAATGCGTTGCCGCCGAGACTAATATAGCTTATTGCATCCTCAGCTTTTAAATTATCAATCAAATTATTCAGCCGCTCTATCATTATTAATGATTCATCATTTTCGGCAAGGATGTACCCGTGTGAATCAGGATTAATCACAGTAGCATTTATCCGTGTCATTATTTATCCTTTTTAATCAACTGGCAATATTCGCCATGCAATTTAAAAATATAATCTTTGTGCTTATAAATGGACGGGCTCACATTATCGCAAGAGTAAGTTTGCATAAATAACACCGTTTCATGGTCTTTTAATATACATCCGTGCCAGCAGATTATTAGTGATATTGCCCATAGGTTCATTTATTTAAAGCAATGGTTATTATTTCATCTTCCTGTCGCTCAAAGATCAACCTACCTTCAATTTCATTTATAATAGGCGGTTGATTACGACTCATAACAATTTCATCGTCACTAATTGAATTAATAGTATAATAAAGCCCATCGTCTTCAGTGGACTTCTTTAAAAAAACTTTATCGTTAACATTCACTTTTATTTATTTCGCAGCATTTAAAAAACAATACAATTTTTCACCATTCATTTTTCTGCATTCGTTATATTTATAAGTGATAAGAAAATAATAAGGAATTAGTACCAATATTAAAGCGATAACGCTAAAAGCCATGTACTTTCTATTGCTCATTAATATTCACTTTTATTCTGCTCTGCCAATTTAGCTCGTATGTCTTTAAGCTCTATCATTAATGTATCTGCAACCTCTTTTATATCCTGTTCTTTGTCAGCTGTACGCCAGCGTGCTCTAGTTTTAAGCCAAAATATCTGAGCCGGCAAATCATTTTCTTCTATTGCTTTTTTAAATAACTTATTAGCTACTTGCGCATTTGCTTTAACAATAGCTGTATCAAGCTCACGCTTATAATATTTAACCAATGATTTCTCTGAAATATCAAGAAACAACGCAATTTCTTCATGTGTATGACCAAAGCTTTTAAGTGCCGATACTTCAGCTCTTGATTTGTCTGTGGGGACATGTGGCGTATTATCTGGCATCACTGCTCCAAAATAGCTTTTTTACCGCTATAATTTTCCCATCTTTTGATTATGACATCACAATATTTAGGGTCAAGCTCCATCATAAAGCATTTTCTTTGTGTTTTCTCGCAGGCGATTAGGGTTGAGCCTGAGCCGCCGAATAGATCAAGTACTGAATCACCTTTTTTAGTGGAATTTTCACAGGCTATCTCGGCCAGGGCTGTCGGCTTCATAGTAGGATGAAGATTAGAAGTATTTGTTTTAGCCACATCCCAAACTGTTGCTTTAGTGCGACCTCCATGCCATTGATGATTCTTTCCTTTATAACCATACCAGCATACTTCATGCTTCCAATGATAATCTGCTCTTCCAATTACAAAAGGGGATTTGTTCCATATAATTTGTGACTGGATATGCCATCCTGATTCTAATAAGCTATTTAAAATCGCAAAACCCTCAACCAAAGATGGCGACCAAACATAAATACTGCAGCAATCCGAAAGGCACGAGGAATTAGTGAAGCATTCTTTAAGAAATTCCTTTAATTCATCACCTTTCTTTTCATCGTTGAGAATAGGCTGAAAATTCCTATTTTTGGCTTGTTTATCACGACCAATAAACTTGCCCTGTTCAAAATTTACACCATAAGGAGGATCGGTAAATACCATATCAGCCTTAACGCCATTCATGAGCTTATCAACCGCATCAATCGAAGTACTATCTCCACACATTAATCGATGGTCACCTAATACCCATATATCACCAGGCTTAGTAATTGGCTCCTCTGGGATTACTGGACAATCATCCTCATCACAAAACACCTCAGGATTATCATCGGGAAAGATATCAATCAGCTCTTCAAGACTAAAGCCCGTCAACTCAAGGTTAAAATCCTCATCACGTAACAACTCAAATTCTGTTTGCAGTTTTGATATATCCCAGCCTGCATTAAGTGCAAGTTTATTATCAGCAATGATATAAGCCCGCTTCTGAGTTTGCGTAAGATGTGAAAATACAATACAAGGTAATGATTCGATATTTAATATCTTAGCCGCCTCTAATCGCCCATGTCCTGCAATAATCTGATTATTTTCGTCGATTAATAAGGGATTGGTAAACCCAAACTCTGTGATAGATTTAACTATTTGATCAATCTGATGCTCTGAATGATTTCTTGAATTATTAGAGTAAGTTTTTATCAAATTGGTTGAAATTTCTTTATAACTCGAAAGCTTTAAAGGGTTTTTAGACATCATCAATCCTTGATTAACTTAGGTCTACCACGCTTCTTTGGCAGCTCAGTAATAGTAGACTCATTGAATTTAGAACAAAATTTATTCAATGATTCATCTTTAACAGCAGTAACCTCATTATATTTCCAACAGTCGCCGCAATCATATACACCACCAACAAAGCCACGAGTCCAGCCCCGTCCGCTGCAAGTAGGGCAATCTGCTGCTCCAGATGTGTTAATCATACAAATCCTTGTACTAAAATCTTATCCACAAAATCTGTGGAAAACTCACCATATTTAGCAAATAGTACACAAATATTTACTGATGATCAAATACTTTAAATAAATGTATAAATAACACTTTACATCAAATAAAAGTTTGCTATAATAGCGGCATATACAAACAAATGGGGATTAAAAATGACAAGAAACGAATACAACAACCTAATTGAAGTAAGTAAAATGTTGCAAAAAGAAGTAGTCGAATTGATGTTAGAAGGTGGGAAAAGGTTTGAGTCAGTACTGAGAAGATTAAAAGAAGTAAATCAACGAATTAAAAATGTAGCGGCCTAACGGTCGCTTTAACAAGGATTAAATATGAAAAAGTGCTGGAATTGCTGGGGAGAAACTTACATTTTGAATCCATATTATTATTTTTGCAGGGATTGCCCGTGTATTAGTTTAACGGATGCGTATCCTCATGAATTTACTCCTACACATTCAGAAATATTGTGTCGTGACGAAAGAAAATTAACTAAGGAAACAAAATGACATACACAAAAGAACAGCTAGACATCGAGCTTCTAAAACAAAAGAACGACAGCTTCAGTCAATCTTTAATCGAGATTAAAAGCGAATTAAGAAGCCAATTTCACTTAGTAGTAGGATTGATACTAGGTATTTACGGAATCATGGCCGCAACAGCATTGGCGAAGCTTGGAGGACTAGTATAATGAACTTAACAGATCTATCAGAAACAATAGCAAAATTTGAAATAGACCCAACGGACAATGAGTGCGACTTATGGGATTACAATTTCTATGCGTCACTTAACGGAGACCACGAATACATGCAATCTTTCAGCAAAATAGAATTGTGCATATTACGTGAAAATTGCAAGAACATTATTCAATTAACAGATAAATTAGAGGTAAATTGATGATAAAATGGCTTATATGTCTTATATGGGGACATAATTTAGACATGACACAAACATTGAATTTAAGAAGACGAACAGATAATACAGTAGCGGGTGTACAAGCGCTTTGCAAAAGATGCCAGCATTATCGGTTTATAACTAATAGAAGCATAGGAGATTTTTAAAATGGGAATAATGGAAGGATGGACAGACGAAGCAGGCTGGGAGCAATCAGAATATGAATCTGATGACTTATCAGAATACAAAGAATCACGCGAAGAGGATTCGGAATGAATAACGACATTATATATAAAATTGAAGAAATGGTGCTAACAATATTGGGTAAAGCACCAACGAATGAAGATGGTCTTTCAGTTTTAACAGGACTTACAGCGGCAACATCAATGATATTAAACTTCATTGAAATAAAAAAAGAAGTAAAAATAGAAATGCTGACAGAAATTTTTGAATCAATTAAAGAGGGTATAACAGAATGAATGACATAATAGAAAAAGCAATTTCAATTAAACCAAGAAATGAAAAAGAAGAACTAGAAAGAACAATTCTACGAATTCATGACCTGGAAAAACAAACAAAAGAGCTTAAATTTAAAATTGATATGTTAACCGACACATTAAACTCGCTTGATAAGGATAAGTAATGAAAACACTATGTAAGATTTCTTTAGTAGGGATAGTAGGCAAAGATCCGGATGTCAGAACGACATCAAGCGGTTTAACAATAGCTTCATTTTCACTAGCAACTGAGCATCATAAAAAGAAAGATTCAAGCGATGAATCAAAAACCACGCAATGGCATCAATGCGTTAGTTTCGGAAAACTTGCAGACATCGTGCAGCTATATGTTGTGAAAGGTAGCAAACTTCACATTGAAGGAACTATTGAGTATCAGCAGTACGAGAAAGATGGTGTTACAAAAAATGTAACGAAAGTCATCATTCAAGATATGATAATGCTGTGCTCTTCGGAGCGTCCTCAAGCGGCATTGGTTGTTGATGTAGCGCAAACGGCACAGCTAGATGATGGTATCCCATTCTGACAGCGTCATTTCTTCCAATCGCACCCGGATAAGCCTAGTTTTATACTTTCTGTCCGGGTTTAGATAAATTCTAGCACCACATTTACGGCATTTTTTACCCACTTCGACTTTATATGTATCACAGTTAAAACACCAAACTTCACTTTTTTTTATTCCTCTCATGATTCATGTATTCCCTTATCCAAATATTGGCTCTCTTTCGCGCAAAATTCTGCTTATTTTGAACGTTCGTGCATTCGGCAATACCTTCATACCACTTTTTACTATAATCGTGTAAAACAGGTCTAATTTCGCTTAAATCGCATTTTGATAAAATCTTTTTTAAGTAGGCGATGTCGTCTCGTAGCAAATGCATGTTGTTTTCGTGACAGTATTTCACAAATCGGGTTATTGTTGTTTGTAGGGACATTATTGCCTCAATGCGTTTAAGCAGGATGACAATGCGCTAGAGGCCGTTTGTGTTATTTCTTTTCTCTTATCAATATTTTTTACTTTAGCACTCCTATCAATATCCTGCTGTCTTCTTTGCTCAGATTCTTTTTCGCGTTGTTCTATTTTTTTGTATTCAGCATCTCGCTGTTCTTTGGTTGGGTATTTTGATGCGCTTGAACCTGTTTTGTATTTATCAATCGGGGTTTTCTTTAAGTGTGTTAAGAATCTGGCCTTATACACCATTTGGTTTTTCTGGCTCCAGTAGTCGCAACATTCTTCGTAAAGTTGGATTAAAGTAACTTCAATGCCGGTAAATCGCGATTTAAACGTTTCATTGCATGCTGTATCGGTTAATGCCTCTGTTTTAAATTTTTCTTTTAATAATGAATCCGAGTGATTATTAGATGAATTCGCAAGAGCTGATTTTTCTTCATTCTTGTAATTTTCAAAAGATATGTTGCTAGTAGTAGTATTATTATTTTCTTTATTTAACTTCTTATTATTATAGTCCGCTCCTCCGGACTCACCAAGTCCGCTCCTCCGGACTTCACAGTCCGCTCCTCCGGACTCCGGTATAATTTCTGTACAGTCGGTTTCTATAGGCTTTGAGGGCTGTAGAAGATAACGACGACCTCCTTTTTTTATGCGTTGTAATTCATTATGTTTTTCAAAGAATAATAAAGCCTCACAAACCTGGCTTCTTCCCACGGTTGTTCGTTCGCAAATTGAATCAAGAGATAAAAAACAGGTCTTTCGATGATTCCAAAATTGAAAAATAGTTTCGTAAACCCTAAGGAAACTTAAAGTTAATCCTGGTAATGACATAATATATGCGGGAACTACGAAGAAGGATGCTACATAAGGGTTGTTATTATTTGCAGTCATGATGTATAATTTCCCTAGGTTGTTGTGTAACCTGGTATGGACACTTTGCCGTATTTCACCAAAACTTCGGTGTCCTTGGTAATAATGCGAGAGAAGCAACTTTGGTCGGGAGATTCTCAAGCTAGATTTTTATTTGTATATAATACAGCAAGCATACATGAAGTAAGACTTGCTGTTTCAATCTCTATATTCTGCTCTTTTTTCTTAAATCAATAAAGAACTTTTACTACTCACTTTCACCAACTCCATCCGGATTATGCACACTATCCGAATAAAACTCACTTTGATGCGCTTCTTTGCTTTCTGCCATAATATCGTCAGTTAGCAATAATTTTGCAAAATCAGAATTCCAAATCACTCCTAACATCCAGACTATTAATCCCATAAAAAGCAAAATTGTGGCAATATCTCTAATTTTTATACATTTTTCTCGATCCATGAAAAATCCTTGTAATAAACTTTATTCTCTATTAACAACATCCATTATGCGCTCTAATAACTCGGTAGTAACAGCGCTAATTATTTCAGGAGTAAGAACTTTTCCACTTTGAGAGAGTAACGAGTCAAGGATAAAAGGCCTTATTTGTTCCTCTATAGTTCTGTCAGTTCTGTCAGTCATTACACATCCTTATAAATCGCGCAATTTAATTA
>Ga0182016_10005849_pt1 | contig 13079 bp, 10 predicted proteins | sample 712S2MmetaG_FD_120491 | JGI IMG/M metagenome (GOLD analysis project Ga0182016, IMG submission 120491) | Permafrost microbial communities from Stordalen Mire, Sweden - 712S2M metaG | ecosystem: Environmental > Terrestrial > Soil > Wetlands > Permafrost | place: Sweden: Stordalen | collected...
CATCGCAGACATCAAGCAAGGCACCGTCAATCCCGTGGTATTGATCGATCTGCCTCCCGTCCTGGTCACCGACGATGCGCTGGTGGTCGCACCCAAGATCGATGCGTTCCTCGTGGTGGCCTCCGAAGGGCTCACCAGCCGCGCGGATTTGACGAAGACACTCGATCTGCTGTCCGAGTTTCCGATTGCCGGCGTGGTTCTGAACCGGGCTGCGGAGACGACACCGGGCTATGACTACGGGGGTTACGAGGGATACGGCGGCAAAGGGTCTCGCGGCAAGGACATCCAGACTTAGCCAGCCCGCGATGAGTATGCACCTGTACGACCGGAGCAAGGCGCGCCGCTCGCTGTTCGACACGATCGCGTATCGGCTGGCTTCCCAGATCGCCACGGTCCTTGGCTACATCGTGCTGGTTCGCGCGATGCGCAAAGAAGATTTCGGCGTCTTGAGCCTGCTCTACTCGTTCATTCCGCTGGTCGGAACGGTCGCGTCCCTGGGGCTGGAGCAAACCTTGCGGCGCTTCCAGCCGGAGTATCTGCGGCTCGGCGATGCCGCGGCTGCGGCGTGGCTGGTCAAGCGGGTCGCGTTCCTGCGGCTGGTGACCAACTGCCTGGTCCTGAGCGCGGTGCTTCTCGCGTGGGGCCACGTGGCATCCCACTTCGGCCTCGGTCCATACCGCACACAATTTGCGATCTTTTGCGGATTGGTGCTGCTGTATTTCCAGTGCCAGATCTTGCAGCTCACCATGGCTGCACACATGCTACACCGGTTCAGCGTCGGTTCGGTCGCCATGCTGTCGTATGGCAAGCTGATCTGGTATTCGGCGCTTGCCTGGGCCGGAGCGCTGACGCTGCAAAACGCAATTTTCGCCGACACGCTCGCCTATATCACCATCTACGTATTTTTGCGGATCATGTATCACCGGCAGTGCGCGGGCAAGATCGTGCAGGACGCGACCTACCGACCTACGCCCGTGGAGCGCAAGCGGCTCTTCAGATACGGCCTCTTCAACAACTTCAACGATGCCGGGACCTTCCTTCTGGAGTCCCGTGTCGACAGTTTTTTCATCGCGGCATTCATGAATGCCGTGTCGGTCGGCATCTATTCGTTTTATTTGCGGCTGACGGAAATGTCCATCAACGTGCTCCCAGGCCGGCTCTTCGACAACGTCATTCAGCCGATGTTCTTCGCCGTCAAACCGGCGGAGGCGGATCGTCGTATTCCACAATATTTCACGTTCCTGCTGAACATGAACCTGCTCCTCCTATGGCCCATTCTCGCGTTCTCCGTGGCCTATCATGGAGAAATCGTCCGCGTCGTGTTCGGCGGAAAATTCATCGAGCAGTCCTGGCTGCTATGCGTGATCCTGGGTTTCTCGACGCTCAACAGCTTCGCAACTCCGGCCTCGCTGGTGGCGCAGTACGAGGAGAAGGCGCATATACAGCTGTTGAGCAAAGTATTCGCGGCCTACAACGTGGCCGCGCTGTTCGTGCTGGTGCCGGCGCTCGGGCTGTACGGTGCGGCGCTTGCGATCGGAACATCGCAGCTGCTCAAGAACGGCTTCATTTGGTGGTTCGTGCGGCGGCGTGCGGTGTGGGTCAATGCCGCGAGTTCCATCGCCATGAGCGTCGTGCTATGGGGTGCCACCGTCGCGGTCTGTTATGCCATGAAGAACTTGCTGAACGTGCCGCCAATCGTGCATCTGCTGCTGGGCCTCGCGGTCTTTGCCGGAGTGTTCATGATCCATGTGCGCGGCCCGGTGCTTTGCAGCTCGGATCGGGAGATGCTGCTGCGATTGTTTCAAGGCAGAGAAATGGGTCTGCTACGCGTGCTGGGATTGCTGAATCCCGCCGTCCGCAGCCCGGGCATTCCCTGAGTCGAGCCGATCATGACACGGCTTCGCCTTTTGGTCCTCTCGTCGGACACCTATCCTCCTACGCGGGTCGACGTGTCCGTGTTGTTCGGCGCCGAAATGGCGAAGCGCGGCCATGAGATCGATTGGATCCTGCAAAGCGAGGCGGCCTGCAGACGTGCGCATCTGGTGCAGTGGAGCGGGGGTCGAGTCTGGGTCGGCGCCACTGATTTGGGTTCTTCGCTGTTCCGCCGAATCCGCAAGCACCTGCTCGGCATCGCGAATGATTGCCGGGTGTTCCCGCTCCTTCGCAAGTCGCGCTACGACGCGGTGGAAGTGAAGGATAAATTCCTGTCCGGCCTGCTGGTGATGCTCGCATGCCGCTGGTCCGGCACGCGCTTCATCTACTGGCTGTCGTACCCGTTTCCGGAGCACTATCTGTTGCGCGCGACGGATGGAACCGCGCGCTATCCGCGGCTCTATGCGCTGCGCGGGCATGCCTTCAAATGGCTCTTGTATCGATGTCTGCTCCCGGCGGCCGACCATGTGTTCGTGCAGAGCGAGCAGATGCGCCAGGAGATCGCAGAGGAGGGAATTGCGCTCGACAAGATGACGCCGATTCCGATGGGCATCGACGTCTCCATGTTCAAATCGGCGCAGTCCTCCGAGGCGCGCCGGCTGCTTCCGGCCAACGTGCCGTGCGTCCTTTACCTGGGCTCACTCGACAAGGTGCGCGGCCTGGATTTCCTGGTGCGTGCATTCGCCGTGGTGCGCGGCGCCGCTCCGTCGGCGAAGCTGTTCCTCGTGGGACGAAGCGTCGATCCGCAGGACCAGGCGTTCATCGAGGGGGAAGTGGCGCGGCTCGATTTGCAATCAGCAGTGGTCCTGGTCGGCCAGTTGCCTCAGTCGGAGGCGCTCGAGTACGTGCGCGAGGCCGATGTCTGCGTGTCGCCGCTTTATCCCACACCCGTGCTGCGAGTCGCCTCGCCGACCAAGCTGATCGAGTACATGGCCATGGGCAAGGCGGTCGTTGCAAATGACCACCCGGAGCAAAAGCGCCTCATCGATGAAAGCGGCGGGGGCTACTGCGTCGCCTATGATGAACGATCGTTTGCGCAGGCGATCGTCGCCTTGCTGCAGGATCCCGAGGAGGCGCGGCGCATGGGCGAGAGGGGGCGCCGCTACGTTATCGAGCACCGCGCTTACCCGGTCATTGCGGACATTCTCGAGAGCCGGCTCAAGTGCGTCGTCGCCGGCGCGCCCGTGCACGCATGAAGCCGAGACTGTGCATCGTCAATCCCTTCGAGCACGGCGGGGGCGCCGAGTATCAAATCAGTCTCCTGATCGATGCCGCGGCCGCCTCGGACCGGTATGAGATCTTTTATCTCGCGCATTGCGTCGATCAGCCCGACCGGGGGCGTAATTATCGGATCGTTCAAATCGGCAGGGGAGGCGCCATGCCGAGGCTGGGTTATATCATGGAAGCGGGGGCGCTCAATCGCACGCTGCGGCAGATCGGTCCCTCGTTGATCTATCAACGGGTCGCCTGTGCTTATACCGGAATCTGCGCGCAGTATGCGCGCCGCCATTCGGTACCGCTGATATGGCACGTTGCGCACGACACGGACGTGAGTCCCACGGTGCTCGACCCTGCACGCAACATCGTGAGGCTGCGCCTCGAGAAATGGGCGGTGAATTTCGGTGCGCGGCGCGCGACTCGAATCGTCGTGCAAACCGCGCACCAGGCGCAGTTGTTGCAATCGGGCTTCGGGCGCAGCGCGGATGCCATCATCCCGAACTTCCATCCGCCGGCCACAGAGACTCTCGACAAGTCCGGCGCTTTGACGGTGGTGTGGATCGCCAATCTAAAGCCATGGAAACAACCGCAGGAATTCGTACGACTGGCGCGCAGTCTGCGGGACTGCCGCGGCGTTCGATTCGTCATGCTGGGCGCGCCCGCGCCGATGGCCGGTAATCGAAGCTGGCAGGAGGCATTGATGAGCGACATCCGGGAGACGGCGAACCTCGAGTACGTCGGGCAGAAGAGCCACGCCGAGGTGAACGCGATACTGGCGCGCTCCCATATTTTCGTCAATACCAGCACGCACGAGGGCTTCCCGAACACGTTCATTCAATCCTGGCTGCGCGACGTGGCCGTGGTCAGTTTAAACGTCGATCCGGATCGCGTGCTGGAACAAAAGGGGGTGGGAATCAGCGCGCACTCTGCGTCGGGACTTCGCGATGCGGTTCGACGGCTGATCGAGCACCCGGAGGAGCGTGCCGGGTATGTCGAACGAGGGCGCGCGCATGCGACTGCGCACCATTCGTTGCGCAACGCCGAGGAGTTAGTCGGGCTCATCGACCGGGAGTGTGCGCATGCCGATCGATAATGTACGGGCCGGCACCCCGCCCACGATCGCGTTGTCCGGCACATCGTGCGTGACCACCGCGTTCGCTCCGATGATCGCGTCGTTGCCGACGCGGATGCGGCCGAGTATCTTGGCGCCCGCGCCGATCTGCACGCGATCGGCGATGCGAGGGGCGCCCAGCGGGTCGTCGAGTCCCGTATTGCCGAGCGTGACGCCGTGACGAATCAAGCAATCGTCGCCGATCACGCTCGCCCCGTGGATGACGATGCAGCCGTGATGCTCGATACGGAGTCGTCGACCGATGATTGCCGTTGACCCGATGCTGATGCCGAGCAGGATTTCGGTCAGCTTATGCAGGATGACGTACGCAATCGTCCAGGGCGCACGAACTACCCGGTTTTTGATGACGAATCGAGCGTGCCCGAACCGGTACACGAGCAGCGCCCAAAAGCCGAGACCGAGCAGGCCTTCGCGCTGGGCTTTGAGGTCTTCTATTATGGTGAGCATGCGCAAAGCACGGCGTTTCGCGAGACCAATTCCCCGGAGGAAGTGCGACATCAACCACTATGCACGAGGTGGCTTGCCGTGACCACCCCGGCGGTCGACAGCCCTGAACGACAGACGCCGGGGGTCCGCACGCTGCTGCTGATCGTCGGCGCGGTCGCCGCGATTGCCGGGCTCTACGGGCGGTTCAAAGGGATCGGCACCTGGCCGCTGGGCGTCGATGAGTTTTATATCTCGCGTTCCATCGACAATGTGTTGCACGGCGGTCTGCCGAAGTTTCCGTGCGGCGGATACTACACCCGCGGTCTTTTATTCCAGTACCTGGTCGCGGCGCTGAGGCTGTGCGGTGGATCCCCGGAGTTCGTGGGCCGCTTCGTCGCCGGTATGTTCAGCCTGGCCGTCCTGCCGGCGGCCTATCTGCTGGGAAAGCGTGTGCAGGGGTCTCTCGCCGGCTGGTTGTCGGTGATCATTTTGTGCCTGTCTGTCTGGGAAATTGAGATGGCTCGATTCGCCCGGATGTATGCACCGTTTCAAGCCGTATTCGGCTGGTACGTGGTGTTCTTCGTGCGCTTCGTGGCCGACCGGCATGCGCCTGCGTTGCGATGGATGGTCGCGCTGTCGGTGCTCGGGGTGCTCACGTGGGAGGGCGGGGCGCTCTTGGGGCTTGCGAATTTATTGGCGGTCCTGATGTGGCACCAAGAGGGGAGATTGTCCACCAGGGAGTGGCGGTGGCTTGCGATGCTGGGGCTGCTGCTCGTGGTACTCGTGCTCGCCACGCGCGACCTGCGGGGATTTGCCGAGGCGCCGATGGCGGCAGGCGCGGTCGCGGAAAAGGCCTCCGGGGCATGGTCGCGCACCGCCGCCTGGTTCTCACCCCTGTGGCGCCACCCGCTGGGGATCTTTGGGCTGCTGCTGCCATCGGTCCTGGCTGCGCCCGCGCTGCGCTGGATCGGAGCGTTCCGTGATCGATGGCTGACTTGCGCCGGCCTGACCGTGGTGCTGTTGGCGGCCGCCGTTCATATGTTCGCGATCGCAGCCGGGATATTGCTGTTGATGCTGCTGGTCGGGCTCGTTGCAAGGGAGGAACTCGACCCGCGGCGCGCGCGCTACTACTGGCTTGCGCTCGGGACATTCATGATTTACTGGTTCATCTGCGCTGCCTCGTCCGTCGCCTTGGCGGAAGAAGCGGGGCGGTCTGCCGCGAAGAACGGAGCTGCGACATCGATATTTCTGTACCTTTTCGGTTTTCCCGACCTCTACGATCAGGTCGTGCGGCCCTGGGGGTACACGCTGCCATTCCTGTCGCTGGGCATCGGCGCAGCGACCGGCTATCTGTGTTGGGATTCGATCTTCAACCGACCGCGCATCGCGAATCCCGTGCCGGCGCTGCTGAGTCTGATCATCGTGATGGTACTGGCCGTCGGCTTGACGCCAACCGAACGCCTGGAAACCCGGTACACGTTTTTTCTCTATCCCCTGCTGATCACGCTGGCGGTGTGCGTCATCTTGATGATCGCGCGCAGGCACCCGCGACTGCGCAGCCTCCCGGGCCCGCTGATTGCCTCCGTGCCGTTGTTGTGTTTCGCCGCTTCCGAAGATTTTCAGCCCCGCCACATCCTCAAGGTCGATTCGGCCGAGATCAATTTTCGAATCGGCATGTCGGCGGCCCGAGCTGATCACTATTACCCGAGGAACGACGTGCGCGGGGTCGCCCAATGGCTCGCGGCCCAGGCCCGCCCCGGCGATGTGGTGATCACGGGTGTGCCGAATCTCGACGAATATTATCCGCGCATCGATTACTTCTTCTTGGACGAGAAAGACACCCGCTATGAAACCTATGTGTGTCTGAATGGCGTGACGGAACGCTGGACGGGCCATCCGGTGCTCTATACCTTGGCGGCATTGAATCCCATCGTCGCGGGGGATCACCGCGTATTTGCGATTCTGTACAAGGTGGACGAGGAGCGCCTACAGCGCTACGCGACCGCCGCCGGGTGGTCGGTCAACCCTGTGCGGACCGGGGTCTTCGCCAAATCGGACGTGCTGCTGATCACGGCGAAGCCCGTGGGGACGGAGAGGCAGTGATGAGCACCGAGCGACGCCCGCTGGGCATGTGGGTGCTGGGCATCCTGGTGCTCAAGATCGCGGTCGCGCTATGGGTCGTGCCGCAATTCAAGGGCGACATCCGGCAGCTCTACAGCATCGGCCATGTCGACAACTACTATTCGATTGCGAAGAACATCGAAAACGGCAACGGCTACCGATTCTCGCCGGACACCTCGCTCACGCTGATGCGCGAGCCCGGCTATCCCTATTTCCTCGCCGGTGTGCGCCACATCTGTGACTATTTTGACGGCGTGGACTATCAAAAGGTCGCGGTGGTCGTGAATATCGTGTTCACGTCCGTTTGCGCTCTCCTCGTCTACCAGTTGGCGCAATTGCTCACCTCCGCACAGCGGGTACCCCTGATTGCGGCGATTCTTTTCATGCTGCATCCCGGTGTCATCCTCTCGGAGCTGCGCAACGGCGTCGAGGTGCCGTTCACGCTATTGCTGCTGATCTTCTTGCTGATCGTGAGGCTCGCGCTGCGCACGCAGCGCACCATCGACTACGTGAAGGCGGGCATCGCCCTGGGCGTCGTTTCCTGCGTGCGCAGCACGGCCCTTCTGTTCCCGTCATTCCTGATCATCCACGGGCTTCTCTTCGATGGCGGCTGGCGGTCGATTCCGCGGTCGGCCGCCCGGGCCGCGTTGATTTTCGCCTGTGCACTGCTGGTGCTGTCTCCCTGGATCGTTCGCAATTACCAGCTCGTCGGCAAGTTCATTCCAACCGCGAGCGTCCAGGGTGTTGCGATGCACGCCGGGTACTACATCTGCACGCACGAGGGCGGCCAAAAGTCATTCTCCGAACTCGATGACGAAGCAGCCGGGGTTCGCAATGAGCTGGCGGCGGAGCATGGCTACCGCTTCAAGGCGTACTATTATCAATACTTCTACGACCCGAAGGACGAAGTCACATTCAACAACCTGCTCGCCTCACAGGTGGTCGATCAATACGTACATTCGCCCTCGTTATTCGTGAAATGTGCATCGGAAAACGCCTTCAACTTCTGGTTCCGAGGAAAGAATGAAGCGGTGACGATCGCGAATATCTGCATTCAATTGCCCTACATGCTCCTGGCCGTCGCGGGGCTCCTCTATGGATTTCGGCAGATGGACCGGCCCACGCTGGGCCTTTTGCTGCTGTTCATGCTTTACACCGTAGGGGTGTACGTGCCGATCCACGCTCAGGCTCGCTACAGCATGGCGCTCATTCCGATACTCTCCATCCTGGCCGCGATCCCCATCGCCCGATTCATCGCCCTCAGGTGGCGAGGCGCAGCCGGCGCCGAGCCGCCGTCCGTCCAGCCTTGATTCCATGATGCGTACCACCGATCTCAAGGCAACCCTCGGAACGCGCTCCGCCATCTCGGTGCGCAGGAAGCTCGGTCGTTTTTTGCTGGTCGGCGGCTTTTGCACGCTGCTGCAATACATCTTGTTGACGGCCATGGTGGAGGGCTTTGCCTGGTCTGCGACCCCGGCGTCGACGATCGGATACATCGTCAGCGCGTCCGTCAACTATCTCCTCAATTATTGTTTTACGTTCGAATCGTCGGCGCGCCACGCGCGGTCGCTGCCCAGGTTCGGGGTGATCACGGGGTTCGGCCTGGTGTTGAATGGCGCGGTGACTTACGTCGGAACGACGGTTTTCGGTGCGCACTATCTGGTCGCCCAGGCCGCGGCGACCTGCGTGACGTTGCTATGGAATTTTTTCGCCAACCTTCGCTGGACCTTCTAGGAGGCACGGTGCATCAACCGGCACAGAGTCCGATCATCAATCTCGTCGTTCCTTGCTACAACGAAGAGGAGGCGCTTCCGGAAACGCACCGCCAACTGGCGGCGCTCATGGAGACGCTGTGCCGCTCGAACACCGTGTCGGCGCACAGCAAAATTTACTACGTGGATGATGGAAGCCAGGACGGCACGTGGGCGCTGATCAGCGAGCTCTGCAAACTCGATTCGAGGCTGGCTGGATTGCGATTGTCGCGAAATTTCGGCCACCAGTCCGCGCTGCTGGCGGGCTTGTTCAGCGCGTCCGGCGACGCGGTCATTACCATCGATGCAGATTTGCAGGACGACATTTCGGTCATCCCCGAGATGATCGCGCAGTACCGCACCGGCCACGAAATCGTCTACGGCGTGCGCCGCGGCCGGTCCACGGATACCGCGTTGAAGCGCAACACCGCGCTGCTCTATTACGCCATCCTGCAGCGATTCGGGGTTCGAATCGTGCACAATCACGCGGATTTTCGCTTGATGGGCAAGAAGGCAATCGCGGCCCTGCGCGAGTACACGGAGGTGAATCTGTTTCTTCGGGGTATCGTGCCCCTCATCGGGTTCAGGTCGAGCCGCGTGTACTACGATCGAAAAGCGCGGCTCGCCGGGGTGACGAAGTACAACTTCGCCAAGATGTTCCGTTTGGCGATCGATGGGATCACCTCGTTTTCCGCGGTACCGCTGCGCTTCGTCTCGTTGATGGGAATGGCGGTATTCGTGATCTCGATCGCGATGGCGGGCTGGGTGTTCTGGATCAAGCTGTTCACTGCGCGGGCAATTCCGGGTTGGGCGTCATCGGTGATCCCGATCTACTTCCTCGGCGGCATTCAGCTGTTGTGCTTGGGCGTGATCGGCGAGTACCTCGCCAAGGGATATGTGGAAACAAAGCGCCGGCCGCGCTACCTGATTTCGGAGACCGCTTCGCAGGACCCGCTCGAGTGCGCGGATGCGGTTGCGGTTCCGGCGGCGAAATCGGGCAGCTCAGATCGCGTTTGACCCTGCCGGCAGCGTCGCGGGTGCGCGCGGCCCGCGGCCCACGAATCGTCGGCGCAGGAGCTCCGAGGCGGGCTTCTCGAGATACTGATACGAGAGCACTGCGAGCGCGCAACATGAGACGATGACCAGGAGGGCCATGCAATACGCGTACACGCCGCGGCCCTCGAAGGCGCCCAGGATCTTGGTGAAGATCTGGATGACATAGGGGTGAAACAGGTACAGCGAGTAACTCGCATCGCCAATGAGCACCGGGACGCGCGGCAGCCTGACTCCCCACAAGCCGTAGACGATGCAGTAGAACGCGAGCGCCGCGAGAATTCCCCACCGGATGGGGGGATCCTGCGAAGCGGCCAGGTAGGTCGCGAACGGCATGCAGGCAAGGAACAGGGCGCCCGCCGCGGTCCATATGACGCGGGAGGCGACCGTGCGGACCTGCGCCCCGCCGATGGCTGTGCGCATCAGCAACGTGTAGCACGCCATGCCGAACGCGAATTCGAGGATGATCGGCCGACTCCAGAATCTCAACGGAACCGGCCCGAAATGCACGAGCTGGCCGATCCCGGCAATGGCAATCAGCAACAAGGAGCACACGAGTGCGCGGTACCGGTGCGTGACCGCCATCGAGGCGGCAAACAACAGATAGAAGAACATTTCGTAGTTGAGTGTCCAGCCGAGAAACAGCACAGGATTGATCTTGTCCCCCTTCTTGAAGGGAATGAAGAACAGCGATTCCACCAGCTCCGTGATTTTAGCGGTCGTATTGTGCAACAGTTGCGGCCACAGGAGGGCGACGCAAAACACTGCGAGGGTACCTGCCCAGTAGAGGGGCACGACGCGAATGATTCGCCTGGTGAAAAAATGGCGACCGGAGTCCGCTGTCACGTAGCACATGATGAAACCGCTGATCACGAAGAAAAGATCTACTCCCCATTGCCCGTTCGCAAACAGGCTGATGTGGTGGGTGACGACGGCGACGGCGGCGACCGCCCGCAGCATCTGCACGCTGTCCAAGCGGGTCCGGGCGGGTGCGTCCATCATTTCCGCCTGAAGGCCTTGAGCATCGGGCGCTCCACGCATCGATACGTCATCCATCCGAGCACCGAGGTGCCAACGACCATGGCCGCGAGATACGCGGCCAGCCAGTGCGTGCCGACGCTGTGTATCCACAGACGGCTGGCCGGATCGACGAACATGCTGTGGGTCATGTAGATGCTGTACGAAGCCTCGCCGACCATCACCGAGAGGATTCGCAGCCACCCGTGCTCGGACCTATCCTCGAGAAGAGCGCAAACGGCGGTGACGAGAAGGCAGTATAGGACCCCGACGACGTAGGTCACGGTCGAGGGGGTGGCGAAGGATATGTACACGACCTGGGCGGCCGTGAGCGCCAGCGCGAGGCCGAGGCCGTTGTCGAATCGCAGGCCGGGCGTCTTGTTGCGGCGCTGAAGGAATACCCGAAACGCGCCAAGAATGATGCCGCCGGCGAAATACAGCATGATGGGCTGGAGGTAAAATGCGAGGACCCGGCACGAATCGGCGGTGCACCGATCTGAGCTCCACAGCTGCCCGACGAAGGTCAGCAGCAGCAGCGTGGAAACGACGGCGCTCAGGCCGCGTCGCGGTCCTTGAAAGAGGGCGATCGCGAACACGACGTAGAAGAACATCTCGTAGTTCAGGGTCCAGCCTCGGCGCAAGAGCGGTTGCAGCGAACCATCGTCGTTGACATAGGGAACGAACGCGAGCGATCTGAGGAGATCGAGCGGATGCAGCACGCGCCCCTGCCATAGGATCTGCGCGACCACCAAGGCCGTGATCAGCCAATACAGCGGGACGATGCGTACGATGCGCCGCCAGAGGAAGCTCGAGGAGGCTTTCGGCTGTTTGAAATCCTCGTAGCTTGCGACCGTCATCACGAAGCCCGAGATCAGGAAGAAAATCTCGACGCCGTGCCTGCCCAGGGTCTCGGCGACATAGATCAGATTGGCGTTGGCCGCCCGATCGGCGCGGGTGGTTTGCGAGAATTGCAGGATCGAATGATCAGCCACCACCAGCAGCGCGGCGATACCTCTCAACCCCTGAATGGCGTTTATTTTTCCGATGCTGGACATTGCGGTGTGTCGATGGAATATACCACGACGGCAACGCGGATCGCCCGGGGCGCAATAAGTGAACCAGCGCATGCAACGGCCGCGCTTGCGGGGGAGCTGCGGCAGCCCGGTAGGCTGCCGCAGCCTGTTCACTCACGGATAATTGGCAGGATAGGCGGTGTGCACCAGCGGGTTCGCCGCGCACGAGGCTGCAACGGTGGACCACTGCGCCTGAGTGGGGACCGAGCTTCCGGTCAGATGAGTCCAGAACGCGTGTGACACATAATAAGTCTGGTTGAACGCATTGATGATGTCGCCAGCCGTCCATGGACCGCCGTATTTATTGAAGTAATTCGTGTAGAGATCCGGGCCCTGCACGTCCATCATCGCCGTCATCTTCGGCCTCAAGTCGATACCGCCTTCCGCGCCGATGTAGGTCCTCAGTCCGTCGCCGATGATACCGGTGCCGTATGTGGTGAGAGCGGATTGACCCAACGAATCCGCCGCGCCCGCGGCAATCCGATTGGACGCCATCCATTGCTCGAGCGCGATGGCGGAGTCGGGATGAACGAAATAAGTATTGTTCATGATGACGCTGGTATGCGGGAACGCCACAGTCGCCGCCGTGAGCAGGCGCTCGAGCTGGGTCAACCAGGCGCCGTCGGTATAATTGGGGTCGACCGACCCCAGGTTGGCCGCGATTTGCGCGATGGTCGAATCCTCCTGAATCATCAACCCCTCCACCAACGGATTGCCGTCCAGATGGTTGCCGAGGGCCTGCACCACGCCGATCAGACGATCCATCACGGGCTGGTAATACAGGGCCGGTGCATACATTCCGGTCGATTGGCCGTTGGAGTTCTTGCCCCACCACCCGTAGCTTCCTGAGACCGGGCTGCTGCCGTAAGCGGAGCCTTGCTGGATGTACAGTGGAATGACGGAGCTGTCGTGGCCGTTATTGGCGCTATGGCTGTAGAGCCAGAGTGAGATGACCAGGTGCTTCGGTTTGTTGTAGGCGGTCTGCAGTTGCGCGAGGATCGCATCGATCTCCGAAAAATCGTAATTGCCTGGCGTCGGCTCGAGCTCGCCCCACGTGATGAAGATACGATAGCCGATGATGGCGTCTTGATTGTTGAGATCGTTCATCTCCGGCTGCAGAAAGGAAATCCCCTGGCTCCCGCCGTAGATCACCGTGTAAGAAGCCATGTAGTGGCCGGGATTCCACTTGATGGAGTGTGAGGCGGACGCCGAGCCCGCGGGAGGGGCGGAGGTCACGCAGACGCCATTGACGCAGATTTGCGGCGGGGGACTGGGTTGGTTGGGCGCGGTTGCTTGCCCATGCGCCACCAGCGCCACGAGACACGTGAACACACCTAGCACTGCAGCATTTGCAAA
>Ga0182016_10005855_pt1 | contig 13066 bp, 11 predicted proteins | sample 712S2MmetaG_FD_120491 | JGI IMG/M metagenome (GOLD analysis project Ga0182016, IMG submission 120491) | Permafrost microbial communities from Stordalen Mire, Sweden - 712S2M metaG | ecosystem: Environmental > Terrestrial > Soil > Wetlands > Permafrost | place: Sweden: Stordalen | collected...
GACTATCAACTATTTTTTGCTGCACCTGCAGGCAGGCGGCGCAGGACCGGCTGTGCTTGGAAAGGATGGCGCAAAAGGGGTTCTCATATTTTGTCCCTTGATGAACCATCTGCCAGACCTCGGTGGTCCGCAGCTTTAAAGGCAGGCCCGTCGAGCGGCTGAACGCCTGCTCGTAATCCTGATAGATTTGGGAGCGGGACAGTTGCTCGATCAATTGTTTGTTCGCTGGCGGCGGCACCCGCTAAAATTACGCGGCAAAGCCGCGGCGGGCAAGTGACAAAAAAAGCAAAGTTTTCGCCAACCCAAGTGGAGCCGAAACGCGCCGGCCGGCTTTAATTGGTCATAACGATCACAATAACTGCATTGCCTGCCGCGATTATGAAAACTAAATACGATCATGAAAAGATTGTTTCGCGTGTGCCTGCGTCGCCGGCGTTGCGGGGCATCATTGCGCGGCATCCGTTTTTCCAGCAGTTGAATGAAGACCACCTGAACGCGCTGACCGGGTGCGCGATGCAGACCCAGTTTCCCCGCAATGAGTTTATTTTCCATCAAGGCGATGTCGCCAACCGCTTTTACCTGATTGAAGATGGCTGCGTTGCCTTGGAAGCCAACCAGCCGGGTCACGGTACGATCCGCATTCAAACCATCGGTTCCGGCGACGCCTTGGGCTGGTCATGGTTATTTCCACCGCATATCTGGCGTTTCAGCGCACGGACCATCGAACCGACGCGGGCGATCTTTTTTTACGGCACCTGGTTGCGCGCCCAATTCGAGCAGCATCCCGGGCTGGCCGACGAACTGATGAAACGCATGTCGCAACTGGTCGTTGAACGGCTGCAGGCAACGCAATTGCAACTGGTGGAAATTTCCGAGGTCGCCATGCGGGCGCAACTTCAGGCGCTGCAACTGGCGGCACCCGCCGGATCGGTCGCGTCGAAAAGAACTTGAAGCCGGCGGACCGCTGCTAAAACCCGACGTCCGAGCCTCTGGGCTTCAAGCTGAAGAGGAGGCCGGCGATGTCGCTCAATCCGTTGGTGCTGATGATCGGCCCCCATTTGGGCGAAGCGGTCGGAGAAAAACCGACGGACATAGCCGGCAGCGGTTTTCAGTTCGCGTCCAAAAATTTCAGATTGGGAATTTGAAACATCAGATTTCCAAAACTCCGCCGCCACCTGCGCGACGTTGGCGAACGTGAAATCCTCCGCGACCACCGCGCGCCTGCCGTCCGTGATTGGTGCCACACGCAAAATTTATCCAGGAAAAAAGGTTCGCCAATCTAAAAACCTAGAAACCCACGGCGAAGCGGCAAAAGAAAAAGCCGGGATTTTTCAATCCCGGCCTTTGCGAGCGGTTGCTCAAATTCAGTTCAATGCCGCGGCGAGCCGGGATTTCTTGCGGTTGACGGTCGGGCGCGTGAGCACGCCGGACTTGACGGCCTTGTCGAGAACCGAGTGGACGCCGGGCAGGGCTTTTTTGGCCTCGTCCTTTTTACCGGCGGTGACGAGGGCGCGGAAATCTTTTTCCACGCCGCGCAGGTTGGACTTGATGCTGCGGTTGTGCTGATGCTTGCGTTCGTTGCCGCGCATGCGGCGTTCGGCTGATTTCGTGTTCGGCATAAAATTATATGTTCTGCGTCGTAAAAGGGCGGTGAATTTAGCCGAGCGCGGGCAAATGTCAACGATGAAAACCCGCTGGTTTCGGGTGTTTGGTTGTTGTGTTGTGGCGCAATATTTGCTGTTTTAACAGCTTAATCCGTCCGCCGGCGGACGCTTAGGTGATGCCATGAACGAAAATCAACGCCTGAACATCCTGCATCTGGAGGACGAGCCGGACTTCGCCGAGTTGGTCCGCTTGCTACTGGAGCAGGGCGGCGTGGTGGCGGACATTCGCCGGGTTGGTGAGCGCGCGGGCTTCGCGCAGGCGCTGGAAGACGGCGGGTTCGACCTCATCATTTCGGATTATCATCTGCCATCGTTCACGGGCCTGGAGGCGATGGCCATGGCGAAGAAAAAATTTCCGCACACGCCCTTCATCCTGGTTTCCGGCACCATCGGCGAGCAGGCGGCAATTGAGAGCTTGAGGGCGGGCGCGACGGATTATGTGCTCAAGCAGCAGCCTGACCGCCTGCCGTCCGCCGTCCGCCGCGCGGTGCAGGAGGCGGGCGAGCGCGCGAAACTGCGCGCGGCGGAAATGGAACTGGCCCGCCGCGAAAAATATTTCCGCGCGCTCACGGAACACGCGCTCGACATCCTGACGGTGGTGGATCGCGACGGCGTGATCCGTTACAAAAGCGCCTCGCTGAAATCCGTGCTCGGTTATGAGCCCGAAGAAATGATCGGGCAAAGTGTTTTTAATCATGTCCACCCCGACGATCTGGCTAGGGCACGGGAAAAATTTCAGAGCGTTCTGGCCGGGTCAGGCCAGCCTGTCACGCTGCAATTTCGTTATCAGCATCAAAATGGCGGATGGCGTTATTTGGAAGCCATCGGCCAAAACCGGCTGGCGGATCCGGAGATCAACGCCATTGTCATCAACTCACGCGACGTGACCGACCGCTGGCAGGCGGAGGAGGACTTGCGCCAGAGTGAAAAACAATACCGCCTGCTCTTCAACGGCAACCCGAACCCGATGTGGGTGTTCGATCTGGAGACGCTGAAATTTTTGGAGGTCAACGAGGCGACGATCCAGCACTACGGCTACTCGCGCGAGGAGTTTCTGGCGATGACCATCATGGATCTCCGGCCACCGGAAAAAAATCCCCCACCCAAGACCCCCGTCCAAGGCCATGCCGACCGCGGCCTGATCTGGCGGCACCGGCGCAAGAACGGCAGCTTGGTGGACGTGGAGGTGGTCTGGAGCCCGATGGCGTTCCGCAACCGGTTTGCCGCCCTGGCGATGGCCACGGACGTGACCGCACGGCGGCAGGTAGAGCATCGCAACAATATTTTCTCCAAGTTGAGCCACCGGTTGAGTTCGGCCACCACCGCGCCGGAGGCGGCGATGATCATTTGCGAGGCGGCAGACGGGCTGTTCAAGTGGGATGATTTTGCGCTCGACCTGTATTTTGCCGAGCGCGACGAGGTTTTTTCGCTGCTCAACATCACCACGATTGAGGGCCAGCGGGTGGAAATCTCCCCGGCGCTCCAGCCCAAGACGGCGAACGCCCTCATCCGGCGCGTGGTGGAGCGCGGCGCGGAATTGCACTCCAAAGATCTTTCCGCTGCGACGATGCTCGCACCCGTCCTCAAGGGATCGCAGGTGATTGGCGTGCTACTGATCCAGAATCGTTTGCCCGGCACCTATGTGCACAGTGACCTCGAAGTGCTGCAGACCCTGGCCGACCAATGCAGCGGCGCCCTTGAACGCGTCCGGGCCGAGGGCCAGTTGCGTCAGACCGAGCAGCGTTTCCGCGACCTGTTTGAAAATTCTCCGGATGCGATTCTGGTTGAGGATCTGGCGGGGAAAATCATGGATGCGAACCAGGCCGGCTGTCTGTTGCATGGGCTGCCACGCGGACAATTGGTTGGCAAGAATGCCATCGAAGATTTGCTGCCGCCGGAACGTCGGGCGGAGGCCAGCCGCAACTTTCAAAAGCTGGCAGACGGAAAATTATCGTGGGTGGAGGGTGAAACCGTCGCGGCGGATGGCCACGTCATTCCCGTCGAGGTGCGCGCAGGCCGCATGGAATATAACGGCGAGCCCGCTCTGCTCCTGCATGTCCGCGACATCACCCAGCGCCGCTCGGCGGAGTCCGCCCAGCAAAGCTCCGAAATGCTGTTCCGTTCCGTCTGGGAAAATTCCGTGGACGGGATGAGCCTGACGGATGAATCCGGCGTCGTCATCGCCGTCAACGACGCCTTTTGCCGGCTCGTCGGGATGGAGGCGTCGGCGCTGGAGGGCCAGCCGTTCACGATGGTTTTTGCCGCCACGGAAAATCCATTTGAGATGATGAAGCAGCATCGCGAACAATTTCTCAACCGCGCCACCCGAAAGAAAAGCGAACATCCGCGCGTCCTGCATAATGGCCAGACGGTGACGCTGGAGATCACCGACTCGTTCGTCGAAGTCCATCAACGGACGCCGCTCATGTTGAGCCTGTTCCGCGATGTAACGGCGCAACGCCGGCTGGAGGAGCAGTTCCGGCAGTCGCAAAAAATGGAGGCCGTTGGCCAGCTCGCCGGCGGCGTCGCGCACGACTTCAACAACATTCTCACCGTCATCCACGGCCATGCTTCGCTGCTCGGCATGTCCGACATTGACGAGACGGCGGCGCGTTCCGCCCGGCAGATCACGCTGGCCGCCGAGCGGGCCGCCACGCTGACCCGGCAGCTGCTTGCGTTCAGCCGCCGCCAGCTCATCCAGCCCAAGCGGCTGGACCTGAACAAAACCGTCGGCAACTTGAGCGACATGCTCGGCCGGCTGCTGGGCGAGGATGTGTCGCTGCAATTGAATTATTCGCAAACGCCCGCCATGGTTGAAGCCGATGCGGGCATGGTGGAACAAGTGCTGTTGAATCTGGCCGTCAACGCGCGCGACGCCATGCCGCGCGGCGGCCAGCTGGCCATCCGCATCGCCATCGTGGATGTGGATGAGGCGCACGTCCAGCGCCAGCCGGAAGCGCGGACCGGCCGTTTTGTCTGTGTCAGCAAATCCGACACCGGCTGCGGCATCCCGGCGGAGAATTTGCCGCGCATCTTTGAGCCGTTTTTCACGACCAAGGAAATCGGCAAGGGCACCGGGCTCGGGCTGGCCACTGTTTATGGCATCGTCAAGCAGCACCAGGGCTGGATTGAAGTGGAGAGCACCGTCGGCAAAGGCACCACCTTCCGCGTCTATATTCCTTTTGTCCGGGAGGCGGAAGCTGAAACGGAAAATCCCGTTTCCGTCACGGTGCGCGGCGGCAATGAAACCATCCTGCTGGTTGAGGACGAGCGTCCCGTGCGCGAACTCGTCGCCCACCTGCTTCAGGATCACGGCTACGAAGTCTGGCAGGCGGCAAGCGGTAACGACGCGCTTGGCGTCTGGCGGGAACATAAAAATAAAATCTCGCTTTTGCTCACCGACCTCGTGATGCCCGGCAACATGAACGGCCATGAACTGGCGGAAAAACTCCGCGCGGACCGGCCGGGCTTGAAGGTCATTTTCACCAGCGGCTACAGCGCGGACATCGTTGGTAAAAATTTCAAGCTGGAACCGGATCTGAATTTTCTCCAAAAGCCCTACGCGCCGCAAACCCTGGCCCTGATCGTGCGCCGCTGTCTCGACGGGAAAACAGGTTGAATCTTCCAACTTTTCTTTGCCCATGGGTTACGCTTAAACTCCGCCCATGATTATTGCGCCCTCGCTGCTCGCCGCCGACCACGCCAGTTTCGGCAAAGGAGCCGTGCGCGCAACCAAAGCCGGTGCCGACTGGCTGCATCTCGACATCATGGACGGGCACTTCGTCCCCAACATTTCCTTCGGCCCGCAGGTCGTCAAAGCCATCCGGCCGCTGACAAAAATATTTTTTGACGTCCACCTGATGTGTTCCAAGCCGGAGATTTTGCTCGAACCGTTTGCCAAAGCCGGCGCGGATGAAATGATCATCCACGTCGAGCTGGGTGAACAGGTGCCGTCGCTCATATGGAAAATAAAATCGCTCGGCAAGAAAGTTGGTCTGGCCGTCAATCCACCCACGCCCATTGCGCTCGTGCAGCCGCACCTCGACAAGATTGACCTGCTGCTGGTGATGACCGTCAATCCCGGTTTTGGCGGGCAGGAATTCATCCACGAGACGCTGCCGAAAATCCAGCAGGCGGAAGCCTGGCGGCGGGAGAGAAAACTGCGTTATCGCATCGAGGTGGACGGCGGCATCAACCACCAGACCGCCGCCGAATGTGCGCGCGCCGGGGCGGACACCTTTGTGGCGGGCACGAGTTTGTTCGGCCAGCGCAGCTTGAAGGCGGCCATCACCAAAATGCGAAAAATTGTCAACGGCCACGATCCGGGGCTGGCGGATTTGAAGATGTAAAACAGCAGCGGACGTGCGTCCGCTGAAATTATTTCGAGCAAAATCCGACCGGCTCGCGGCGGCTGTCACGGCACCCGGGAATCAATTCATTTGAATTTGATTTTGTTCGGCAGGAACAGCAGGCCGATGCCGCCGACGATCAACATCAGCCCGACCGGGCCGAGCTTCACCCACGGAACGCCATGCGCGGGCTTGCCCTGCGCCATGAACGCCGCGATGGTTAGAAATATTCCCAGCGGCACCATCATAAATCCGAGCGCCCGATACCATTTATTCTTGGTCATAGTTTTGAGTGGGGTTCACGATTTCAGCACCGCGATGAACGCTTCCTGCGGGATGTCCACGTTGCCGATGGATTTCATGCGCTTCTTGCCTTCCTTCTGCTTCTCCAGCAGCTTGCGTTTGCGCGACACGTCGCCGCCATAACATTTCGCCGTCACGTCCTTGCGGAACGCGCTGATGACTTCCGACGCGACAATTTTCCCGCCAATGGCCGCCTGGATCTTTACCTGGAATTGCTGGCGCGGAATCACCTCTTTCAATTTTTCCGCCAGCGTGCGGCCCCGGCCTTCCGCCTTGGATCGATGGACGATACAGGAAAACGCGTCCATCGGCTCGGTGTTCACGAGCATGTCAAGCTTCACCATGTCGGATTCCATTTCGCCGTCGAACTCGTAATCCATGGAGCCGAAACCGCGCGTCATGCTTTTGATGCGGTCGTGAAAATCAATCAGGATTTCGTTCAGCGGCAGCCGGCTCGTCAGCATCACGCGCCGGGCGTCGAGCGTTTCCGTGTGGTCGAGCGCACCGCGCTTTTCGGAAATCAACGCCATCATGTCACCGATGCTTTCATTCGGGCAGATGACGAAGGCCTTCACCATCGGCTCCTCGATTTTCGCGATGTGGCTGGGATCGGGCATGAATACCGGATTATCAATCATCTTCACCGTGCCGTCATTCAACATCACGCGGTAGATGACGCTCGGATATGTTGCGATGATGTCCATGCCGTATTCGCGGCGCAACCGTTCCTGCACGATTTCCAGATGCAGCAGGCCAAGAAACCCGCAGCGGAAACCGAAGCCCAGCGCAACCGATGTTTCCGAGGAATAGACGAACGCCGAATCGTTCAACTGGAGCTTGGCCATCGCCGATTTCAGATGCTCGTAATCTGCCGTGTTGATCGGATAAATGCCGCTGAACACCATCGGATGAATCTCCTTGAAGCCCGGCAGTTCGCCCGAAGGATGGCGCGCGTCGGTGATGGTGTCGCCCATCTTCACCTCGGCGGCGGTCTTGATGTTGGCGGTGAAATAGCCGGTCTCGCCGACTTCCAATTTCTCGCGCGTGTAAGGCTTGGGATTGAAGCTGCCGACTTCCTTGACCTCGACGTTTTTGCCGGAGTGCAGCAGCTTGACCATCATGCCCGGCTTGATCTCGCCATTGAAGACGCGGACATGCGTGACGACGCCCTTGTAGGTGTCAAAATAAGAATCAAACGCCAGCGCCTGCAAACTCTGCTCGCCCGTCGGTTTGGGTGGCGGCACGCGCGTGATGATGGCTTCCAAAATTTCCTCGATGCCGATGCCTTGTTTCGCGCTGCACGGAATCGCCCATTCGCCGGGAATCGCCAGCACATCTTCCAACTGCTGCTTGGCCTGCGGAACGTTCGCGTGGCCGAGGTCAATTTTGTTGATGACGGGAATGATGGTCAGGTTCAGCTTCGACGCGAGGTGATAATTCGCCACGGTCTGCGCCTCGACGCCTTGCGCGGCGTCAATCACCAGCAGCGCGCCTTCGCACGCGCTCAGGCTGCGGGAGACTTCGTAGGAAAAATCCACATGACCGGGCGTGTCAATCAGGTTCAGCTCGTAAGTCTCGCCGTTCTTGGCCTTGTAAAGCATCGTGACCGGATGCGCCTTGATGGTGATGCCGCGCTCACGCTCCAGATCCATCGCGTCGAGCAACTGGTCGGACATGTCGCGCGTGGCGATGGTGCCGGTCATGTGCAGCAGCCGGTCCGAAAGCGTCGTCTTCCCGTGGTCAATGTGGGCGATGATGCTGAAATTTCTTATGTGTGCGGCGTCCATTATTTCTCTGATTCAGAGCGCGACAGGATAACGGGAAAACGCATGATGAAAAGAAAATTTAGCCTGCAGCAGTGCGACGCCAAGTCTTTCCGGCGAGCGGTCCGCTTCCGCTAAGGGCCGCTTTCTTCGGGAAATTTTCCAATCCGGTTACAGGGTTGTTAAGATTGGGTTACGATGGGCGATACTTATTGCCAAAGTTATTAACAAGGGCGCATAGTCGTATTGTCATCGGATTATGAATAACGACCAAGCAATTCTGGAATTGGATTCCGACCAGCCGATTGTCTGCCGCTCGGTCTGGATTTCGGACATCCATCTGGGCACGAAACACGCGCGCGTCGAGGAGTTGCTGGAATTTCTCCGCGTGGTGGACTGCAAATATCTCTACATCGTCGGCGATTTCATTGATGGGTGGGAATTGAAGTTCCGCTGGTTCTGGCGTGACGACTACAATGTGCTGATTCAAAAAATTCTCCGCAAAAGCCGCAAGCAGACCAAGGTCATTTACATCACCGGCAACCACGACGAATTCGTTGATCAGTTCGCCGGGATGCGGTTTGGCAGCGTGGTGATGGCGCACCAGGTGATCCACACGGCGGCGGACGGGAAAAAATATCTCGTCATTCACGGCCATCAGGCGGACGGTTTGACGCACTTCAATCATTTATTGGAAAAGCTCGGCTCGCACCTTTACAACTGGATTCTGGACTTCAACCTGTATTTCAACCGCCTCCGCCGCGCGCTGGGTTTTGGCTATTGGTCATTGGCAGCGTATCTGAAATCCAAGGCCAAGTCCGCCGTGAAATACGTCACCGAATACGAGGGCACGCTCGCTTCGATGGCGCGCAGCCACCAGACCGACGGCGTCATCTGCGGCCACATCCACCGGGCCGAGATGAAGATGATTGACGGCGTGCAGTATTTGAACTGCGGAGATTGGGTTGAAAGTTGCACGGCTTTGATTGAAGATTTCGACGGCAAGATCAAACTCATTCACTTTCATGAAAATGATGTTCTGCGTGCTGGGCGAGGGCCGGGGTCACATGACCCAGGCGATGGCCGTCAAGGAAATGGCCGAGGCGGCCGGGCATCAAATCGTCGCCGTCACGCTGGGCGCGAGCGCGCAACGGCCGATGCCGGCCTACTTCGCATCGGCGATGAAGATTTCCGTCCGGCAACTGCCGACGCTGGAGTTCAAATATAAAAACAACCGATCCGTCAGCAACACCGCCACGCTGCTGGGCGTCTTCGGCAAGCTGCCGAAATACTTTCGCATCCTCCGCCAGCTCGACGACATCGTCCGCGAAACGCAGCCGGATGTGATCATCAATTTCTTCGAGCCGATGGCCGCGTTCTACGCCATCACCCGGCGGAAGCGCCCACCGGTTGTCGCCATCGGCCACCAGTTCATGTTCCAGCATCCCGGCTACGTCCACGCGCCGCAGTTGTGGAAGCAGTTATTGAGCATGAAAATTTACACGCGCCTGCTGGGTGCCCGCGCGACCAAGCTGGCGCTCTCGCTCTACGCCGCGCCGGATTTGCCGGAAAAAAGGATCGTCGTCGGCCCGCCGATTTTGCGGAAACAGCTTTTTCAACTTGAATCAAATCCAAACGGCGACTTCGTGCTCGTCTATTTGCTGAACCACGGTTATGCCGACCAGATCATCGCGTGGAGCGCAAAAAATCCGCAGACGAAGCTGCATTGCTTTTATGACAAGCCGGAAGCACCGGCGGAATTTCAGCATTCGCCGTCACTCACGTTTCACCGGCTGGATGGTGAGAAATTTTTGGCGATGATGGCCGAGTGCCGGCATGTCGTCTGCACCGCCGGGTTTGAATCCGTGAGCGAAGCCGCGTGGCTCGGCAAGCCGCTGTTTCTCGTGCCGGTGGAAAACCATGTCGAGCAGCAGGTCAACGCGCTCGACGCGCAGCAGTTCGGCCTGGGTGTGGCCGAAACCAGCTTCAATCTTGACCGGCTCGCCGAACTGCCCGAACGCCTGCCGACCGAAAAATTCTGCAACTGGGTGAATTGCGCCTCGGAAAAACTTTTGGCGGCCATCCAAAAGGCCGTCAATTCCGCGCAATGAGCCACGGCGAACCCCCCCAATTTCCTGCCGGCTTTCTCTGGGGCACGGCTACATCGCCGACGCAGGTGGAAGGCCATATCGAGAATGAGTGGACGCATTTCACCGCGCAGGATGGCGGACACTGTCGGATCGCGTGCGACCATTACCATCGTTATGCCGAAGATGTTGAGTGGATGGCCAAGCTCGGCGTCAACGCCTATCGCTTCGGCATCGAATGGTCGCGGCTGCAATCCGCGCCGTTCGCGCCGCTGAATCAAAACGAACTGGCGCGGTATGTGCATCTCTTGGATTGTCTCAAGGCGAAAGGCGTGACGCCGATGGTGGTGCTGCATCATTTTTCCAACCCACCGTGGATCAACGCCGCCGGCGGCTGGACGAATGCGGCGACGATTCCCGCGTTTGTGGATTTTGCGCGCCAGCTTGTCGCTGCCCTGAAGGATCGTGTCCATCTGTGGAACACCTTCAACGAGCCCGACACCTACGCCTGCGTGGCGTATTTGCTAGGCGGTTTTCCGCCGCAGCGAAAATGGAAAATCGGGCAGTTCCGCAAAGTCATCGGCCACATGGCCAGCGCCCATGTGCTGGCCAGCCGCGTCATCCGCCATGCAGGGGTTTTTGCGGGGCGCAAACCGGAGGTGGGCATTGCCAAGAACTGGACGTTTTTTAATGCGTATAAAAAATATTCGCCGTGGGATCGTCTGACGGCTTTCGCGTGCCACTACACGTTCAATAAATTCGTGCTGGACGCCTTTCTCGGCGGCGGGCGGCGCCGGGCTTCGACGTTCATCGGTCTGAATTATTACGGCCGCGTGCGGTTCCATCATTTCCGCGCAATGATTCCCGCCAGCGGTGCGCCGGTGAAAACACTGAAGGATTTCGGCTTTGTCTGCGATGACATGGTGGAGCGGTATCCCGAAGGCCTGGTGAAAATCCTTTCGTATCTCCACCGGAAATTCCGGCTGCCGGTTTACATTACGGAACACGGCGCGGCCTCGAACGATGAGGCTTTCCGCGAGCGCGACCTCCGCGAAAACCTCGCCGCGCTGCACGGCGCGATCGCCGGCGGGGTGGATGTGCGCGGATTTTTCTACTGGTCGCTGCTGGACAATTTCGAGTGGCAGTTTGGCTACACCAAAAAATTCGGACTGCTGGCGGTGGATTTTGCGGATGAAAAATTGCCGCGCTCGATGAAGCCGCTGGGGGATGTGTATGCCAAAATCTGCCGGAACCACCGGAAAGGCCGGAACGGAAATTGATCAAGCGCGAAGATCAAATATCTGGCCGCTGTTTGCCAGAATTTCCATCAGGTGGGGAGCAATGAACCTCGACTTGCCGCCGACCATGACCGTGGAATATCCTCTCAACCGGTATCCGCCATTTCCATCGGATTCGATCAAGCCAAGCTCCAAAAGTTCGCCCAACACCGGCCCGGCCCAGGAAGGGTTCCCCAAAAAACGGGTTTTATGGCCGGCGCGGCGGCTGATTTCAATGCCGGGGACAAATTGGTCGGGCCAGAGTTTAAGGTATTCGTAAATACATTGCTCGTCGGCGTTTAAATTTTCAGCCACGAAGTCCACATCATGATGATAATTATAAAAACTCTAAAAAGGCAAGCAAAAAGCGGCGCGTTTTTGCTTTGAAAAACATCAGCCATCCTGCCAAAATCCGTTTTCACTTTGGGTTCTGAATTCCGTAATCGCGAATTTCTCGACCGTAAATTTAAATGAAACGCACGCATCATTGCAACGAACTGCGCCCGGCGCACATCGGCCAGACCGTCACGCTGTCCGGCTGGGTTCACTCCCGCCGCGACCTCGGCGGCCTCATCTTCATTGATATCCGCGACCGCGAGGGCCGCACGCAGACGGTTTTCGATCCGAGCGATTTGACGCCGGAACTGTTCGCACAGGCCGCGGCGCTCCGCAGCGAATGTGTCGTGAGCATCACCGGCAAAGTTCGCCAACGTCCCGCCGGCACCAACAATGCGAAAATTCCCACCGGCGAAATTGAAGTCGGTGTCACCGGGTTGGAAGTGCTGAACATGGCAGAAGTCCTCCCGTTTCCGGTGGACGATCCCGAAGTCGCCAACAAGGTGAACGAGGAATTGCGTCTGCAATATCGCTACCTCGACCTGCGCCGTCCCGAAATGGCGCGCAATCTCAAGCTTCGTTCCAAGGTCGCCATCGCCACGCGCAGCTACATGGACGAACAGGGTTTCCTCGAAGTAGAGACGCCGACGCTGTTTAAATCCACGCCCGAAGGCGCGCGGGAATTTCTGGTGCCGAACCGCCGCGAGCCGGGCACGTTCTATGCGCTGCCGCAATCTCCCCAGCAGTTCAAACAGATTTTGATGGTTGCCGGCGTGGAAAAATATTTCCAGCTTGCCCGCTGCTATCGCGACGAAGATTTGCGCGCCGACCGTCAGCCGGAATTCACGCAGGTGGACATCGAGATGAGCTTCATTGACCGCGAAGACATTTACGCGCTCATCGAAGGCCTGCTCAAGCGTGTCTGGAAAACCGCGCTGAACATTGACATTCCCACGCCGTTCAAGCGCATCAGCTTTGAGGAGGCCCTGAACCGCTACGGCATTGACAAGCCGGACACGCGCTTCGCGATGGAACTGGTGGACATGACGGAAGATTTTCGCGCGAGCACGTTCAAGGTGTTCAGCGGCACCATCGCCAACGGCGGTGTCGTGAAGGCGCTCAATGCGAAAGGCATGGCGGGCGCGACGCAGGGCCAGATTGAGACGATGACCGAATACGCCAAGAGCTTTGGCGCGAAAGGTCTCGCCTTCATCAAGGTTGAAAATGGCGAATGGAAGTCGCCCATCGTGAAATTTTTCAGCGACGCCGAGAAGGCCGCGCTCACGC
>Ga0182016_10005856_pt1 | contig 13065 bp, 14 predicted proteins | sample 712S2MmetaG_FD_120491 | JGI IMG/M metagenome (GOLD analysis project Ga0182016, IMG submission 120491) | Permafrost microbial communities from Stordalen Mire, Sweden - 712S2M metaG | ecosystem: Environmental > Terrestrial > Soil > Wetlands > Permafrost | place: Sweden: Stordalen | collected...
CGCCAAAGCGGCCGGCACACTCAAGCGACTCTGCGGAACCGGCGGGACGGCCAAGGACGGCGTGTTGACACTGCAGGGCGACCACCGCGACACGGTCATCGGCCACTTCGCGCAAAGCGGGCGGCGCGCCAAGAGGATGGGCGGCTAACGATGCCCTGCGCAGCGACGTTACCCGGACATGATCGCCGCCTTCGTCCTCGCCGCCGCTAGCGCGACGATGAGCCCGCAACCCTCGCCTTCGCCATCGCCGGTGCCGGCCAACGCCGCCGTCATCGTCAACTCGGGCTCGACGAACGCGCGCGGCTACCGCATCGTGGTGACGCCCGACAAGCACGCGGTCGTCACGATCGACGGCCTGCCGCCGCGCGCGCAGACGCTCGACGCCGCGACCAGCACCGCGCTCTTCAAGGCCTTGGCCGCCGGGGCGCCGCTCGACGCGCTCGAGAGCGAGCCGTGCATGAAGAGCGCGTCGTTCGGCTCTACGACGACCGTCACGTACGACGGAAAGCGCTCGCCGGACCTCTCGTGTCCGATGGAAGGCGCCGGCGCGAAGATCGGCGCCGCCGTGCAAAAGGTGACCGAAGCCTTACACGTCCTCGCGCCGGGGCGCACGCTGCGCCGCACGATGTCGCAACCCGAGCAGCCCGAACCCGAAGCGACGTAACGCGCCGACCGGCGCGCTTAGTGGACCGTTCAACCCCTGGGCGGGCTGCCCCAGCCGGACTGCACGTAGGCCCCGTCGACGACGATCGCCGGCACCGTCGGGTCGTTGCCGCTATACGCGAACATGCGGGCGCGGGCGGCGCGGTCGTTCTGCGCGTCGTGCACCACGTAGGCGACGCCCCTCGCGTCGTAGTACGCGCGTGCCTCTTTGCAAGACGGGCACGAGTGCTTCACGTAAAGTTCGAGCCGTTGGCCCGGCGCGACGTCCTTTGGGTCCACGTCAGGTTTCCTTCGCCGTCTCGGCGATGCGGCCGGAGAGTTCGCGCAGGAACGACGCTGCGTCCATCACCAGGCCGATCGATTGGGTCGAGCCGCGATCGGTCAGTTTCGTGACGCTGGCCGGGTTGATGTCGACGCAGATGACCTTGCACGAGGCCGGTAGCAGGTTGCCGACCGCGATCGAGTGCAGCAGCGTCGACACCATCAGCGCCATGCCGATCTCGGGGACGTAGCGGCGCATCGCGCGCTGCGCCTCGACGACGTCGGTGATGACGTCGGGGATCGGTCCGTCGTCGCGGATCGAGCCGCCGAGCACGACCGGAATCTGCGCGCGGTAGGCCTCGTACATGATGCCGCCGGTCAGCACGCCGCGGTCCATCGCCGGTTGGATGCCGCCCGCGGCGCGGATGCGATTGATGGCTCGCAGGTGATGGACGTGGCCTTCCTCGACCGGGAACGCGCCGTCGAGGTCGACGCCGAGCGAGGTGCCGAACATCTGCGACTCGATGTCGTGCGCGGCCAGCGCGTTGCCCGCGAATAGCGCGTCGATCCACCCGTCTCGGATGAGCGCCTCGAGATACTTGCCCGCGCCGGTGTGGACGATCGCCGGGCCGCCGACGAGCAGCACCCGCTTGCCCTCGGCGCGCACCTCGACGAGTTGGCGCGCGACCTCGGCGATCAGTGACTCCTTGGGTTTCTCGCTCGAGACGGCGCTCGACATGAACTCGAAGACCTCGCGCCGCCGGGCGCGCTCTTTGGGGTGGACGCGGATCCCCGCCGAGCCCACGACGATGTGTTCGCCCGCGAGGACGTCGGAGAGGCGCACCGTGCGGGCGCCGTGGATGCCGAGCGCGATCCCGCAGTCCATCCCCGTCTGCGCGACGGGTATCCAGCCGCCCTCGACGCGAACGTCCGTCTCGAGGTTGGTCGTCGCGTAGAACGCGTCGGGGAAAACGCCGTCGGCCGGGGCGGGCTCCGCGACTGCGTCGGTGTCGGCCACGACCTCGACGCCGACGCCGCGCAGGCGCTCGAGGAGGACGTTGAGATGGTCGGAGGAGTCGGCTTCGATGCGCAGGCGGGCGCGGCTGGGATCGTCGACCGTGTGACCGATCGAGAAGTCGTCGATCGAATAGCGCGCGTGCTCGTCGTCCATGATGATCTCGAGCACGCGGCCGAACACCCCCGAGTCGAGGATGTGGCCGTGGAGTTCGATCTCGCGCACGACGGTGGCCATTGGGCCTGACGTTCGTGCCGACGCCGCTCGGCAACCTTCGCGACATCACGACGCGCGCGCTCGACGCACTCCGGGACTGCGACGTCGTCGTGGCCGAGGACACCCGCGTGGCGCGCCGCCTGCTCAGCGCCTACGGCATCGCGGGCAAGCCGCTGCTGTCGTATCGCGAGCAGAACGCCGCTGCGGCCACGGCGGAGATCCTGCGGCGCGCGGCGACCGGGCTCGTCGCCGTCGTGACGGACGCGGGCACGCCCGGCGTGAGCGATCCCGGTCGCGAACTGATCGTGGCGGCGCGCGCCGCCGGGGTTCCGGTCGAGGTGCTGCCCGGGCCGGTCGCCTTCGTGTGCGCCGCCGTGCTGTCGGGCTTCGACCTCACGGGGCTCGAGTTCGGCGGCTTCGTCCCGCGCGCCGCCGAGCAGCGCGACGCGGCGCTGCGCCGCGCGCTGGCGCGCGCCGGCGCGACGGCGTGGTACGAGTCGCCGCAGCGCGTCGTCGCGACGTTGGAAGCGATCGCCCTGCTCGCGCCGGCGGCGCGCGTCTTCGTGGCGCGCGAACTGACGAAAGCGTTCGAGCAGCAGATCCTCGCGACGCCGGCGGCGGCACTCGCCGCGCTGGAGCGGCCGGTGCGCGGCGAGATCGTGCTCGTGCTGGAGCCGCCGCCGCAGGTGCCTGCAGCGCGTGAAAGCGCCGCGGCCGGCGCCCTCGACGCCGCGATCGACGCCCTGCTCGACCTCGGGCTCTCGGTTGCCGACGTCGCCAAGGCGCTGGCGTCGAGTGCGGCGGGCGGCCGCAGCGAGGCCTACGCGCGCGCGGCGGAGCGCAAGCGCGGGCGGGGAGACGGCAACCCGTAGCGGGAAAGCGGCCCGTCCCATGTCCAAGCGCGCCTATTACGTCACGACGCCGATCTACTACGTCAACGGGACGCCGCACATCGGCCACGCGTACACGTCGATCGCGGCCGACGCGCTCGCCCGCTACGCGCGCACCCACGGCGAGGCGTTCTTCCTGACCGGCACCGACGAGCACGGCCAGAAAGTGGCCAACGCCGCCGCCGCCGCAGGTTCCACTCCGCAGGCGTGGGTCGACGGGCTCGCCGAGACGTGGAAAGAGGTCTTCGGGCGCTACGAAGTCTCGTTCGACGACTTCATCCGCACGACGCAGCCGCGCCACCAGGAGGTCTGCGTGCGCGTCTTCGAGCGTTTGAAGGAGACGGGCGACGTCTACCTCGGCAAGTACGAGGGCTGGTACTGCACCTACGACGAGACGTTCTGGCTCGAGGCCAAGCTCGAAGACGGCAAGTGCCCCACCTGCAAGCGCGACGTGCAGTGGCTGTCGGAGGACAACTGGTTCTTCGCGCTGTCGAAGTACCGCGACCGGTTACTGGAGCACTTCCGCGCCAACCCGCGCTGGGTGCGGCCCGAACGCGCCTACAACGAGATGATGGCGACGCTCGAGGGCGGGCTCGACGACCTCTGCATCTCGCGTACGAACCTCGAGTGGGGCGTGCCGCTGCCGGGCGGCGGCGTGATGTACGTGTGGCTCGACGCGCTGCTCAATTACATCAGCGCGATCGGCTGGTCGGTCGACGAGGGCCGGTTCGCTTCGCTGTGGCCCGCCGACGTCCAACTCATCGGCAAGGAGATCGCGCGCTTCCACACGCTGATCTGGCCCGCGCTGCTGTGGGCGCTCGGGCTGCCGGAGCCGCGGCTGGTCTACGCGCACGGCTGGATCACGGTCGAGGGCGAGAAGATGGGCAAGAGCATGGGGAACGCGGCCGATCCCTACGCCATCGCCGACCGCTTCGGCGTGGACAGCGTGCGTTATTTTCTGTTACGCGAGGCGCCGTTCGGCAGCGACTTCTCGTGGTCGGACGAGAAGGTGCGCCAGCGCCACAATAGCGACCTCGGCAACGACCTCGGCAACCTGCTGCGCCGCTCGCTCTCCATGCTGGAGCGCTACCGCGACGGCGTCGTTCCGGCGCGGACCGGGGACTCTGCCTTCGCGCAGCGCTTCGCCGATCTGCCCAAACGCGCCGCCGACGCCATCGGGGAGTTGAACTTCCGCGACGCGCTCGAGGCGATCTGGGAACTCGTGACCGCGCTGAACCGCTCGATCGAAGAGACCAAACCCTGGGAACTGCACAAGCGCGACGCTGCGGCGGAACTCGACGCCGTGCTGTACGACCTCTGCGAGGGCCTGCGTTGGCTCGCGCATCTGCTGACGCCCATCATCCCCGGGAAGGCCGCGGAGATCTACCGCCAACTCGGCCTCGACGGCGAGCCGCGCGGCGACTGGAACGGCGAACTGCGCTGGGGCAAGCTCGCGCCGGGGACGCGCGTGCGCGGCGGCGAGCCGCTGTTCCCGCGGTTGGAGGCCCCGGCCGCGGAGGCCTGACGCCCTACTGGCCCGCGGCCTTCAACGCGTCGCCGAAGACGGCTTCGAGCGCCTTGCCGGGCTTCTCGCCCGGCGGCAGCTTCCAGCCGGGCAGCGGCGGCGCGAGCTCGATGTGCGCGAGCTTCTCGTTGCCGGGATTCGCGAACGGGTCTTCGTTCGGCTTGAAGCGGATCGGCCACGGAACGCCGCCGGTCTCGACCGTGCCGTCGCTCCACGAGAACTCGTAGCGCACGTAGTAGTAGTTGTAGCCGCCGTCGCGCCACGACTTGATCGGCATGTAGTAGCCCTGGCCGTTCTTGAGGTCGCCCTCGATGCCGATCATCTGCATGCGATAGCGCTTGGCCGCCGACGGCGGCTCGGAGTGGACGGCGAGCGGGTCGCTCTCCTTGCGCAATTGCGCGAGCGTCGTATTGAAATGCTCGTTCATCTGCGCGAGCTGCGCCTGCGACAGTTGCGACGAGTGCGTCACGCTCGTCTGCGCCGAGCGTTGCGCCTGGGCTGCCTGCTTGGGCGGACCCTGCGGCGCCTCGGACTGCAGCGGCTGCGGCGGCGCTGTGGCCTTTACCGTCCTCGGCGGCTCCGGCGTCGCGGCGGCTTGCTGCTTGTCGAGTTCGTGCAGCACGCGCGTCTTCGGCGCCGCCGGCTGCTCGGGCTTGGGCAGCGGGACGGGCATCGGCTGCGGCTGCGGTACGGCGGCGACGCGCTGCTGCGCAGGCTTCGCGGGGCGCTGCGGCTGCGGCCGCGCCTGCTGCGGCTGCGGCTCGGGCTGCGGGTGGGAGCGCTTGCTGATCGTGAACGCGTGCGACAGCGTGACGATTGCGTCCGGCTGCTTCGTCGGGTGTGGGATCGGCAGCAACCGCGCGAAGCCGTTCGTCGTGAGGCCGAATATGAGGAAGCCCAGCAGGTGCGCGAACACCGAGCCGAGGACCGCGACGGTGAGGACGCGGCGCGAGCCGCGTTCGTCGTCAGCGTCGTCCATCAGCCGAGCCGGGAGACCCCGTGATCTTCGATACCCATGCCCACGTGCACGATCCATCCTTCGACGCCGACCGCCGGGCCACGCTTGAGCGGGCCGCCGCCGCCGGCGTGACGCGGGTCGTCACCGTGGGATGTGACCTGGCCGACAGCGAGCGGGCCGCCGCGACCGCCGCCGAGTACGGCCTCGACTGGTCCGTCGGCATCCATCCGCACGAGGCCAAGGACGCGCCCGCCGACCTGGCCGCGGCCTTCGACGCGCTGGCGGCGGGGGCGGCGCGGGCGCCGGTCGCCGTCGGCGAGACCGGCCTCGACTACCACTACGACCACAGCCCGCGCGAGGCGCAGCGCGCGGTGATGCGCGCGCAGATCGCCTACGCGCGCGAGCGCAGCCTGCCGGTCATCTTCCACCAGCGCGAGGCGTTCGACGACTTCGTCGCAATTCTGCGCGACATGTGGACGCCGGGGATGCGCGGCGTCGTGCACTGCTTCACCGGCGACGCGGCCGAGGCGCTGACGTTCACGCGCGAGTTCGGCTTGCTGCTCGGCATCGGCGGCGTCGCGACGTTTAAGACGGCCGCCGCGCTGCGCGAGGCGATCGTCGCGGCCGGGCTCGATCGCATCGTGCTCGAGACCGACTGCCCGTACCTCGCGCCGATTCCGTACCGCGGCAAGCGCAACGAGCCGGCCTACGTCGCGGCGACGGCAGCGACGATCGCGACGCTCTTCAATCTAACCGATCGTGAGGTCGGCGACCGTACGACGGCCACCGCGACGGCCTTCTTCGCGCGTCACGTGCCGTAGGGACGGCTCGCCGCCCAGTTGCGCGCGAACCGCGCGCGCAGCGCGCCGACGAGCGCGGGATCGCGGGTGCGTACGCCCCAGTCGCACTGCGCGGGTTGGCCGTAGGTCGCGTTGGCGGAGCCCGTCCATGCGGCGTCGCCCGCGACGCACAGCTTCTCGTTGCCGGCGCCCGAGCGCGCGCTGCCCACGCGAACGGCGACGCCGGCGCGCGCGAGCGCCGCGAGTGCCGCGCGCTCCCGCGCGCCGCCGCGCCCGCGCAGCTCCGCCGACGATACGATCAGCCGCACGCGCGCCCCGCTCCGGGCGCGCGCCTCGAGGGCGGCGTATGGGCCGGGACCGGAGCCGAGCGCCTCCGACTCGGCGTCGACCGCGGCGCCCGAACCGTCGCGGATCACCTGAGCCTCCAGCTCGAGCGCCGCGCCTTTCGCGGTGGCGAGCGAACCGTCGCTGCCGGTCTCGCCGCCCTCTATCGCGGCGCGCACCAACCCTACCTCGGCCGGGTCGTCCAGCCTCAGCACCGTGTCGCGGCCGCCGGTCCAGTTGCGGTCGTTCAGATAGGCGACCCCATCGACGACGGCCGCCTTGAGGTGCACTCGCCGGCTCGTCACCACGTCGACCCACGCCCCGGCGGCCCGCAACCGCCCGGCCGCCGCCAGCGTGGCCCTGCGCATCCCGCCGTCGTCCCGGTAGGGCTTGCCGTCCGCCCAGACCCGGACCGCGGCCCCTCCCTGGGCCGCGGTCGCGAGCGCCCCCACGAACGGGCTGCCGGTCCGCAGGACGTACGCCGACGCCTCGACGCTCCGCGCCCGGGCGATCGCCCCGAGGGTGGCCTCCGTCGAACCGATGCTCGTCATGCCGCCTCCGAGGCGGATTCACGCCCGGGGGCGCCGGCGGCAAGGCCGTTCGAGCGTGCCGCGGAGAAACAAAGCGCGGCCATGGACAAGTCGGTCTACGTCCGCGAGATGTTCGCGGCGATCGCGCCCCGCTACGACGCCACCAACCGGGTGATGACCGCCGGCGCGGACGAGGCATGGCGCCGCCGCGCGGTCCGGGAACTGGCGCCCCCCGCCGGGGGCCGCATCCTCGACCTCTGCTGCGGCACCGGCGACCTGTCGTTTCACCTCGGCCGCTCGGACCCGTCGCTTCGGGTCGACGGCGTGGACTTCTGCCAGCCGATGCTCGACGGCGCGACCGCGCGCGCAGCCCGCGAGCGCACCGGCGACCGCGTCGCGTTCCAACTCGGCGACGCGCTCGCGCTGCCGTTCGCGGAGGGGACCTTCGACGGCGCGACGATGGGTTTTGCCATGCGCAACGTCGTCGACATCGCGGCGCTGCTGCGCGAGGCGCGGCGCGTCCTGAAGCCGGGCGCGCGCTTCGTGAATCTCGACGTATCGCACGCGCCGAACAAGCTGATGCGTTCGCTGTTCGATTTCTACTTCTATAAGATCGTACCGGTGGTCGGCGGCCTGATCGGCGGCTCGAAGAGCGCCTACCGTTACCTGCCGGCGTCGCTGACCAACTACCCGGACGCCGACCGCCTCGCGACGGCGTTCGCGGCGGCCGGCTTTTCGGATGCGCGCTACGTCCGCCTCGCGGGCGGCACGATCGCGATCCACGTCGGTACGGCATGATCGAGCGCCCACGCAGCGCGGCTCCGGCCGACTTGCACGCCATGGTCGAGACCTACCTCGAGACGTCGTTCGGCACCGACAACGTGCTCGTGACCGAGGCGATCCGGCGCATGCTGGCGGCCGGCGGCAAGCGCCTGCGCCCGCGCCTGACGTTGCTCGCGGCCGAGGCCGTCGGCGGCGACGCGCGCGAACACCTCGCGCTCGCCGCGTACATGGAGTTGATCCACGTCGCGACGCTGATCCACGACGACGTCGTCGATCGCGCCGACACGCGGCGCGGCATCAACGCCACGGCGGTCGACTTCGGCAACCGCGTGAGCGTACTCGCCGGCGACTACCTATTCGCGTGGATCTTCCGCAACGTGACGGCCGACTATCCGGCGCCGGTCCCGCACATCTTGTCGGCGACGCTGGCCGAGATCTGCGACGGCGAGGTGTTGCAGTTACAGTCGCTGGGCAACCTCGCGCTGAGCGTGAACGGCTACGTCGACATCGTGCGCCGCAAGACGGCCAGCCTGTTCGCCGCGTCTGCCGAGTGCGGCGCCATCATGGGCGGCGGGCCGTCCCGGCGGGTCAAGGCGCTGCGCGACTTCGGACTCTACTACGGCATCGCGTTTCAGATGCTCGACGACCTGCTCGACGCCACGGCCAGCCAGGCCGAGATCGGCAAGCCGGTGGGCAACGACCTGCGCGAGCGTAAGGTCACGATCCCCGTCATCTTGGCCCGCGACGCCGCCGGACCGGACCTTCTGCGGGCGCTGGAACGTTTCTATGCGGGCGGGCAGGCCGGCGGGGACGGCGTCGCCGAGGTGCTCGCGGGGATCCTCGGGGCGGGCGCTGCCACGCTGACCCGCGAAGCCATCGCAGGTTACGTCGAGCGCGCCAAGCAGTCGCTCGCACCGCTGGGCAACGCCCCGGCCCGGGCGAGCCTCGCGGATTTGGCCGACGCCCTCGTCCCCGCCGAATCCGTCGTTCGCAGGTAGGCAAGGAGAGACCCGATGTTCGGAAATCCCATGGAAATCGCAGTGCTCGTCGGAGCGGCCGTCCTGTTGTTCGGCGGAAACAAGATCCGCGACGTGGCCCGCGGGCTCGGCGCGGCCAAGCAAGAGTTCACGCGCGGCCAGGCCGAGGCGGACGTCGAGGCCGAGAAAATCCGCGCCGAAGCGCGGTCGCGCGCCGAGGCGGCGCGGTCGGAAGCGGGGGTCGATGCGGGGCCGTCGGTCTCCAGCGGCTCCGGCATCGAGATCCCGCGTCCCATCCCCGGTAGCGGCACCACCCCCGTCTCCAGCGGCACCGATTACCGCGGGGACTGACGAAGCAGCGATCGTCCGGCGCGCGTGATAGCCGAACGCCCCCCAGTGGTCTCCGGTCCGGAGCCCGAGTGGGACCAGAAGGAGATGCCGTTCACCGAGCACCTGCGGGAGCTTCGGCAGCGGCTGATCGTGTCGCTGGCGACGATCGGCGCGCTCGCGCTGCTGCTGTTCTGGCCGTCCCAGTACGTCATCACGTGGATGAAGAACGAGTATCTGCCGGCGGCGATCAAACTGCACGCATTCGCGCCGACCGACGTCATCTTCACGGAGTTCAAGTTCTCCATCTACGGCGCCGTCGTGCTCGGCCTGCCGGTGATCGTCTATCAGGTGTGGATGTTCATCGTGCCGGCGATCAATCCGCGCACGCGCCGCGTCGTGTACGCCTACGTCGCGCCGTCGGCGTTCCTCGCAGCCGCGGGCATCCTTTTCTGCCACTTCTACATCATCCACCGCGTCATCTGGGCGCTGATCGCGATTACCGGGCAGGTCGCCGAAAGCACGTTCGGCATCGAGCCGACGATGAATCTGATCCTGCTGACGTTCCTCGCCTTCGCGCTCGTCTTCCAGACGCCGATGGTGATGGTCGCGCTGGCCCGCATCGGGCTCGTCAACGTGCCGATGCTGCGCAAGTACCGCCGCTATGCCGCGATGGGCATCCTCCTGCTCGGCGGCCTCGCCGCGCCCGACGCGTCGCCGGTGACCATGCTCCTGATCGCCGGGCCGATGTACGCCCTCTACGAAATCAGCATCTGGATCATCCTGCTGCTTGAGAAGTCGTGGCGCGTCCGGCCGGGCGAGGCGTAGGCTCGATACCGTGAACGGCTCGACGGCTTTGCAGCCCGGCGGCGGGTTGCGCGCCCGCTTCGACGAGTTGACGCGCGACACGCTCAACCTGTTCGCGAACGTGCTGTTTGCCGTCTCGCTGTTCGCGGTCTGGGGCGTCCTGACGCTGATCGGCGTCATCGTCGACCAAGGGAAAGACCCGTCGGTCTACTTCAACGCCTACCCGCCGGCGGTGGCGCGCATGGTGCTGCGCCTGCACTTCGACAACATCTATCACGACACGGCCTACGTCGGCATCATCGGGCTGATCCTGATCTCGCTGGCGGTCTGCACGTTCAAGCGCGTCATCCCGGCGCGCATCCCGCCGCTGCGCGCGGTGAAGATCGAGCACATGCCGCTCAACGCGACCGTCGTCGCGAACGGCAACCTGGACGACGTGCGCGCTACCGTCGATAGGTTCTTCGCGAGCCGCGGCTGGTCGATTCGCAAGCGCGAATTGGGCGGCGTGGAGTGGACGTTCGCCGACCGCCACGACTGGGCGCGCCGCGGCGTGCTCGTCGCGCACATCGGCTTCGTCATCATCGCGACCGGCACGACGATCTACTGGGCCAAGGGTTTCTCTGGCAACACGACGATCGTGTCGGGCTCGAAGACGACGATCCCGCAGACCGGCGCGGTGCTCGCGCTCGACCAGTTCCGCTACAAGATCCAACCGATCTCCACCAAGAGCGGCATCGTCTACCAGCCGATCGACTACGTCTCCGACGTGCACGTGACCGACGGCTCGGGCAAGACCTACGCGACGACGATTCGCGTCAATCACCCGATCGACATCGACGGCACGCTCTACTATCAGGCGACCTACGGGTTCGCCGTGGACTTTGCGCTGACCAAGGACGGCGCGCCGGTCCCCGGTTCGGTGGCCGGTCCGATCATGGAGGGCCAGACGATCCCGCTCGGGCGGACGGGCCGCGCCATCCGCTACCGGCAGTTCGTAGGGACGATCGACCGGCGGACGGGCGGCGCGGGCCCGGACCCGCGCCCCAACGATCCCGGCGTCGTCGCCGACTTCTTCGACGGCGACCAGCTGATCGGCACCGAACTGATCCCGCTCGGCAAGGAGTTCGACCTCGGGGCCGGCTACCGGCTGCGCCCCGGGCGCTTTACGCTCTACTCCGGCCTGACGTACCGCTACGATCCGGGCATCCCGCTGGTCGGGATCGGCGCCTTCGTGCTCGTGGCCGGGCTGATCATCTCGTTCTACCTGCTGCCGGCCCGGATGTTCGTCCGCATCGACCCCGCCGCCGGGCAGGTCGACCCGCCCCGCCGCTGGGCCGTGGGCCTGGCCGCAACCACCGTGAAGGGGTACGATATTTTCGAAGACGAGTTCCGGGAACTGGTCAGTGCGCTCGAGCGCGAGACCAACCCCCCGGATGCCCCGCGCCGCGGCAGCCTCGTCCCGCAAGGAGCTCCGACGTGACGACCGACCAGATCCTCATCCTCATCGCGCTCTCGGCCTACATCATGGCGACGCTCGCGCTGCTCACGTACTTCCTCTCGCGCGAGCCGTTCGCGCGGATGGTGGGCATCCCGTTCGCGTTTCTCGGGTGCATCACGCAGTTCGTCGAACTCTTGCTGCGCTGGCAGACGACGCACATCTGGCCGCTGACGAACCTGTACGGCTCGCTCTCGCTCTTCTCGGCGATGAGCGTCGCGTTCTTCATCGGGTTCGCGCTGCGCTACGACCTGTGGTTCCTCGGCGGCTTCGTGACGGCGCTGGCGGGCGGCTTCCTGGGGTACGCGCTGTCGTGGAACGAGGGCTACTTGCCGCCGGTGCCGGCCCTGCAGTCGTACTGGATCAAGATCCACGTGCCGCTGGTCGTCTCGTCGTACGCAGCCTTCATGGTGGCCGCGGTCGCGTCGGTCGTCTACCTCATCAAGTACTACTTCGAGCAGTCGCTCGAGGGGGGCGCGCCGATGGCCGGGCTCTCGGCCGCCGGGGCTGCCGCAGGCGCCGGCAACCTCGGGCTGCGCATGCAGGCCGAGGCGACCGGCGACCTGGCCTCGCTGCGGGAGTCCCCCGCGACCGCGGCCGCCGCGGCCCGCGGCAACGCGCTGGCGCAGTGGCTCGCCACGCTGCCGTCGCTCGCCAAGCTCGACGTGGTCACCTACCGGGTGACGGCGGCCGGCGTCGTCCTGCTCGCCGTCGGCATCGTGACCGGCGCGATGTGGGCCAAGGAGGCGTGGGGCGCCTATTGGCAGTGGGACCCGAAGGAGACCGCCGCGCTCGCGTCCTGGATCCTCTACCTGGGGTACATGCACTTGCACTCGCGCCGCGCCTGGCAAGGCGTGCGTACGTCGTGGGTGAGCGTCGTGGGATTCCTGTCGATCATGTTCTGCTACCTCGGCGTCAACATCTGGATCAGCGGCCTGCACTCGTACAAGATGTAGGCCCGGCAAGCCCTCGCCGCCGGGTAGGCATGGAAATCCGGGGGAGGCCCGAAACGGGGAGCGGTCGTCGTGCGCGCGCACCCCGGTCTATACCCTCGTGCGCGCGACGCCTCGCGCCGTTTAGGCTGCAATACTGACCGTAGGAGCCGGAGAAACTTCACCTTGGGAGAGCACGAAGCACAAGCGTACAAAGACCCCGGGACGCCGGAAGAGCAGTCCAGGCGGACCTTCCTGGCCAACGCGACGCTCGGGATCGGTGGCATCATCGGCCTCACGATCGCGATCCCGGTCGTCTCGTCGCTGATCCCCGAGTCGCTGCTGTCGAAAGAAACGGGCAAGGGCACCTGGTCCCCCCTCACCGCCGACGAGTTTAAGAGCCTGGATGCCTCCACGAATAATCCCGTGAAGCTCGCGTTCAGCTTCGAGTACACCGACGGCTACCTGACGAGCACCGAGAACCAGTTCGTCTGGGGCGTCAAGTTGACGCCGGACCAGGTCTCGACGTTCAAGGCCAAGCGGCCCGACATCTACGACCGCC
>Ga0182016_10005867_pt1 | contig 13056 bp, 10 predicted proteins | sample 712S2MmetaG_FD_120491 | JGI IMG/M metagenome (GOLD analysis project Ga0182016, IMG submission 120491) | Permafrost microbial communities from Stordalen Mire, Sweden - 712S2M metaG | ecosystem: Environmental > Terrestrial > Soil > Wetlands > Permafrost | place: Sweden: Stordalen | collected...
GCATCGACCGAGCCGTTGGGGTTGTCGACGTAGCGCAACACAATGCGCTCCTCGTCCTGCAGGCGCCGCAGCGTCTCGTCGTCGCAGATGTAGTTGCCCGAGAAGTGGTTGATCGGGATCACCAGCTCCTCACCGAGTGTGGCGTCGGCCGTCAACACCGACGACGTCGAGCTGACCACCACACGTGCCGGCTGGCACAGGAAGCGCAGCCGCCCGTTCTTCTGCAACGCGCCCGGCAGCAGGCCGGCCTCGGTCAGGACCTGGAAGCCGTTGCAGATGCCGACCACGGGGCCGCCGGCCCGGGCGAAGTCCTGCACCGCCTCCATGACGGGCGAGAAGCGGGCCAACGCGCCGGGTCGCAGGTAGTCACCGTGGGCGAACCCGCCCGGGAGCACCACGGCATCGACCCCACCCAACTGGGCGTCACCGTGCCAGAGCAGGACACCGGTCCCACCGGCCGCCTCGACTCCTTGGACCACATCGTGCTCGCAGTTGCTGCCGGGGAAGACGACGACGCCGATGCGCGGTGCCACTCAGATCGCCGTGAGCTCTAGGACGCTCTGCTCGATCACGGGGTTGGCCAGGAGACGCTCGGCCAGCTCTGTCGCCGTAGTGCGTGCCGCGCCCTCGTCGGCCGCGTCGACTTCGAAGCTGAACGAGCGGCCGGCCCGGACGTTGGCCACGCTGTCGAAGCCCAGGGCAGGCAGCGCCCGCTCGATCGTCGCCCCCTCGGGGTCGGCGATGCCCGGCCGCAATTGCACCTCGACGCGCGCCCGGAACCTCATGCCTTGGCACCGTACCAGTCGTCCAGCAAACGGCCGGTGACGCGCTCGTAGGCCGCCACGTAACGCGCCGACATGGCTGTCGTGACCTCATCGGGCAGCGGCGGGGGGGGCGGCTTGCGGTCCCAGGGCTGCGCGGCCAGCCAGTCGCGCAGCGGCTGCTTGTCGAAGGCGGGTGGCGTCTGACCGGGCACGACCTGGTCGGCCGGCCACAGCCGTGAGGAGTCGGGCGTGCAGACTTCGTCGCACAGGCAGAGCACCCCGTCGACGTACCCCAGCTCGAACTTGGTGTCGGCCAACACGAAGCCCGCCTCGGCGCAGCGGGCTGCGGCCCGGCGGTACAGGGCCAGCGAGATCTGCTTGGCGGCGAGCGCCGCCTCCGCCCCCACCCGGTCGACGGCACCGGCGAAATCGATGTTGATGTCGTGGCCCTCGGCCGCCTTGGTCGAGGGGGTGAAGATGGGCTCCTCCAGCTGGCTGGCCAGCTGGAGCCCGGCCGGCATGGCGGTGCCGTGCACCGTGCCCGACCTCTCGTACTCCTCGTAGGCCTGGCCGGCCAGGTACCCGCGCACAATGCACTCGAGATGGAGCATTTCGGCCTGTCGCACCAGGACGGCGCGGCCGGCCCAGTCGGGAGGCAGCTGGGCACCACCGAGCGCGTCGGCCATGGCCGCCGGGTCGGCCGTGATCTGGGACCCCGGGACAATGTCGGCCATCTCGTCGCACCAGAAGCTCGTCATGGCCGTCAGCACCCGGCCCTTGTCGGTGATGGGCTCGGCCATGACCACGTCGAACGCGCTGACCCGGTCCGACGCCACCATGAGGAGGCGCCCGTCGCCGGCGTCGTAGAGCTCGCGCACCTTGCCGGAGTGGATTCGCGGCATTTCCATCGTCATGAGGCAGAGCTCCTTGGGGTGGGCGTCACAGATCGTCCAGTGCGTCGGCGAAGCGGTCGACGTGCCGCAGGGTGCGCGTCAGGTCGAAGGCGGCATTGAGCTCCGCCGAACCCAAAGTCACCTCGCCGTCGGCATTGAGCACCTCCCGGAAAGGTCGGCGCTCCTCCCAGGCCAGGCGGGCGTCACGCTGGACGATCCGGTAGGCCTCGTCGCGCGTCAGCCCACCCGAGACCAGTGCGAGGAGCACGGACTGGGAGAAGACGAGGCCGAGCGTGCCCTCCGTCAGGTTCTGCAGCGCCCGCTCGGGGTGCACCACGAGCCCGCTGGCCAAACCGGTCGCCTTGCGCAGCATGTAGCAGGCCAGCATGGAGGCGTCGGGCAGCGCCACCCGCTCGACCGAGCTGTGTGAGATGTCACGCTCGTGCCACAGCGCCACGTCCTCCAGCCCGGCACCGAGGTAGCCGCGCTGCAAGCGTGCCAGCCCGCAGAGCCGCTCCGAGAGGATCGGGTTGCGCTTGTGGGGCATGGCCGAGCTGCCCTTCTGGCCGGCCCCGAACGGCTCTTCCGCCTCGCCGAGCTCGCTCCGGGCCAGGTGCCGGATCTCGGTGCACATGAGCTCAACGGTCGAGCCGATGGCGGCGCAGGCGTAGAAGTACTCGGCGTGCCGGTCGCGGGCGATGACCTGCGTGGCAGGCACCGGAGTCAGGCCGAGCGCGGCGCAGACGCTCGCCTCGACGGCGGGATCGATGTTGGAGAACGTGCCGACCGCACCGGAGAGCTTGCCCACGGCGATGCCGTCACGGGCGGCCTGCATGCGGCGGCGGTCGCGATCGGCCTGCAGGGCCCACAGGGCGAACTTGGCTCCGAACGTGGTGGGCTCGGCGTGCATGCCGTGCGTGCGGCCCGTCACCGGTACGTGGAGCAGCTCCAGGGCGCGCGCCTTGAGCGCGGCGACGAACGCGGTGAGGTCGGCCAGCAACAGGTCGGCCGCCCGGGTGAGGGTGGCACACAGGGCGGTGTCCACCACGTCGGAGGAGGTCAGCCCGTAGTGAATGTGCGAGCCGGCCGGTGCGCCGATGCGCTCCTGCACCACGTCGACGAAGGCCGCCACGTCGTGGTCGGTGATCTTCTCACGGGCCAGCACATCGGCCACGAAGAGGTCGTCGACCGTCGGCGCCTTGGCCCGGCAGGTGGCGGCCTCTGCCGCCGGCACCACGCCGAGGGCGGCCTGGGCCTCGGTGGCCAGCAGTTCGACCTCCAGCCAGAGCGAGAAGCGGGCGGTGTCGCTGAACAAGGCCGCCATGTCCGCCGGCGCGTAGCGCGGGATCACCGGGCCCCCTCTGCTGCGGCGACCGGGGCGCCCGACACCACGGCGGCGATGTCATGACGCATCTGCATGCCCTCCCAGTCGATCGGTGCTGCGCCGGCATAGGCGCGGGCGCGGGCCTGTTCGAGGGTCGGTGCGACCGCCGTGACACCGAGCACGCGCCCACCGGCCGTGTGGAAGGGCCCGCTCGCGGTGTGGCGCCGGGTGCCGGCGTGGAAGACGGTCACCCCGTCGACGGCGGCGACGGACTGGCCGGTGGAATCCAGCCCCTCAATGACGTCGCCCGTACGCGGGCTCTCCGGGTACCCCTGGGAAGCCAGCACAACGCAGACGGCGGCGTCATCGGAGAAAGCCGGCGGTGTCGCCGGGAGCTCACCGTTGGCCACAGCCAGGAAGAGCTCGGCGGCGTCGTCGGCCAGGAGCGGAAGCACCACCTGGGCCTCCGGGTCGCCGAAGCGCACGTTGTACTCAATGACCTTGGGGCCATCGGCCGTCAGCATGAGGCCGGCGTAGAGCACCCCGCGGTAGTCGATGCCGCGTCGCCGGAGCTCGGCCACCAGCGGTCGCACGGCCGTGTCCATGATGCCGTCCACGGCCCGCCCGTCGACATGAGGCATCGGCGCGTACGCACCCATGCCACCGGTGTTGGGGCCGGCGTCGCCGTCACCGATCCGTTTGAAGTCCTGTGCCGGCACCAGCGGCACCGTGCGTGTGCCGTCGCAGAGGACGAGTAGCGAGCACTCCTCCCCGACCAGTCCCTCCTCAATGACGATGGTGCGCCCGGCGTCGCCGAAGGAACTGCCGGACAATTTGGCCGTGATGTCCTGGCGCGCCTCGTCGAGACTGTGCGCCACCAGCACGCCCTTGCCGGCAGCGAGGCCGTCGGTCTTTATCACCCAGGGGCCGGGCAGGGTTTCGAGATAGTCCAGGGCGGCGCCGGACTCGAGGGCGTCGAAGGCGGCGAACCGCGCCGTCGGCACCCCCGCCGCGCTCAGCACTTCCTTCATGAAGGCCTTGGATCCCTCCAGAAGGGCACCGTCGGCACCCGGGCCCATGACGGCCTTGCCCTGCGCCCGCAGCGTGTCGGCCAGCCCGGCGACGAGCGGGGCCTCGGGGCCGATCACGTAGAGGTCGGCGGCAATGTCCTCGACCGATTCGTCCTCGGCCACGGTGATGGGCGGGACCATGCCGGGGTTGCCCGGTGTCACCACGACGTCCGCCGTGCGGGCCAGGACATGCGCCAGTGCATGCTCGCGGCCGCCGCTGCCGACGATGCAGACCCTCACGCGGTTGCGAAGGAAACGGTCTGCTCGCGCCCCGGTCCGACACCGACAAGGCGGACGGGCACGCCGATCTGCTCGGACAGGAAGTTCACGTAGTCACGCGCCGCTGGAGGCATGTCACCGGGTGCGGTCGCCGCACTCAGGTCGGTACGCCACCCCGGCAGCTCTTCGTAAATCGGCTTCGCCTTGTGGAAGGTCGACTGGTGGTAGGGCAGGTGGGAGTAGCGGATGCCGTCGGCCTCGTACGCCACGCACACCTTGACCGATTCGAAGGTGTCCAGGACGTCGAGCTTGGTGAGGGCCACCTCCGACATGGAGTTGAGGCGCACCGCCTGACGCAGCATGACCGCGTCGAACCAGCCGCAACGGCGCCGGCGCCCGGTGTTGGTGCCGAACTCGTGGCCCCGCTCCACCAGGAGCTCGCCGATGTCGTTGTCCTGCTCGGTCGGGAACGGCCCGGCACCGACCCGGGTCACGTAGGCCTTGGCGATGCCGATCACGCGGTCGATGTCGCGCGGGCCGAGCCCCGAACCAGTGCACGCCCCGCCGGCAACGGGGTTCGAGGACGTCACGAAGGGATAGGTCCCGTGGTCGAGGTCGAGGAAGGTGGCCTGGGCCCCCTCGAGCAGGACCTGGCGATCGTGGTCCATGGCGTCGTGGACCATGCCGACCGTGTCACCGACCATGGGCTCAATCCGGGGGGCGTACTCACCCAGGTAGCGGTCGGCGATCTCGCCGGCGTCCAACGGCAGCCGGTTGTACACCTTGGCCAGCACCGCGTTCTTCTCCTTGAGCGCCACATCCAGCTTCTGGCGGAAGATCTTCGGGTCGAAGAGGTCCTGGACCCGGAGCCCGACGCGGGTCGCCTTGTCGGCGTAGGCCGGGCCGATACCGCGCTTGGTCGTCCCCAGGGCGTTCTTGCCCAGGAAGCGCTCGGTCACCCGGTCCAGCTCCTGGTGGTACGGCATGATCAGATGGGCGTTGCCGCTGACGACCAACCGGCTGGTGTCGATTCCCTTGGCGGCCAAGCTGTCGAGCTCGGCCAGCAGGACGGCCGGATCCACCACGACGCCGTTGCCGATGATCGGCGTGATGTGGTCGTAAAGGATGCCGCTCGGCACCAGCTGGAGGGCGAAGGCCTCGCCGTTGACCACGATGCGGTGGCCCGCATTGTGGCCACCCTGATAGCGGACCACGAGATCCATTTCGCGGGCAAGGAGGTCGGTCAGCTTGCCCTTCCCCTCGTCGCCCCATTGGGTCCCGACCACAACGGTTGCGGGCACGCGCCTCTCCGTTCGCTCTGTCGCTTCGGATTACGCACCAGTGTAACCATTTCCGAAATCGGGGTCGGTAGGGCCTGGTCCCGGCCGCCGGAAGCCGGCCGTCAGAGGCCAGTCGTCAGGGGGTGAGCCTCGCCGAAATCAGAACCCGGTGGCGGCGACAATGGGGCCGTTGAGGTGGGTCCCCGCCATGCCTCCGTCGTTGGGGGCGTCCCCGAAGTTGTAGACGGCGCCGAGCCCCGAGGAGACCCAGTAGCCCGCACCGTCGGAGGTGCCGAAGATGGACGTCGCCGGGTTGAAGACGTTGAAATCACCGGCGGGGGGCGAGCCGTCAGGATCGGCGTCTCCGTAGGAGAAGACCTCGCCGTCGCTGAGGAGGATCTGGTACCCCTGCCCGTCGGGTGTGGCCACGGCGGAGGTCACGGTGCCATGGCCCGGGGCGCCGAAGTACGGGGCGTCACCGAACGTGTAGACGCTGCCGGTGGAGGTCACCAACCAGTAGCCGTCCCCCGTGGCATCGGGCATGACGGCCACCGCTGCACCCGAACAACCACCGATCCCGGGACAGGAGCCGGCGAAGTGCGCGTCGCCGAAGGCGAAGACCCCACCGTCCGAGGCCACCATGAAGTAGCCGTTGTCGTCGATGGACGGGACCATGCCGACAATGGGCGCGTCGAGGCTGTTGGGGAGACCCGATCCGGCGGGATGCAGCCCCACCCCCGGTATCGACCCGTAGTACTGGGTGTCGCCGTACGCGAAGACCCCGCCGTCGGACGCATCGAGCCAGTAGCCGGCATGGTCCGCCGTGGGCACAATGCCGACGACCGGCCGCTGGAGCTTGAGGCTCCCGGTCGACCCGTAGAACTGGGCCGCGCCGAAGCTGAAGATCCCGCCATCGGATCCGACGAGCCAGTAGCCGCGCTGGGGTGGGACGTATGTGTCGGTGAAGGAACTGGGAAAGGAGATCGTTCCCGAGTAGGGCCCGGCCGTGGCAATGAGGTTGCCACTCTCGTCAACCATCCAGATCGGGGTCAGGGACGGAGCGCCAGAGGCCACGTACCGCATATCCGTGAAAGTCGCCGACCCGAAATTCGCCAGAGTCGGCTGGGTCGAGCCGACCGCTGTCGGCAGCTCCTCTATCCACTCCGCAGAAGCCGCAGGACCGGAGTAGGGGACGTTGATGCCTCTATTGCTGTTCTGCGTGTTGTCGTCGACCTCGATCAGCCATGCGCTCCCCGAGCCCTTCGCGATGTCCACGGTCATGCTGTCCCCGGGCGCCACGTCTCCGATGGTGACGGGAGGATCCGGATAGAGCTCGTACCACGCGGTGTACGACGTGAGCCCGTCTTCGGTGATCTGTGCGGTCCCAGCCTGAATGATGGAGTCGGGTGAGTCCGGGCCGCCATCGATCCCGACCCACGTGGCAGCGGCCCCCTCGTACTGCGTGGGCTGAATCGTCGGGACCGCCCAATTGGCCGAGACCGAGGTGAAGGTGGTCCCGGTGGCGATCTGCCCCGACCAGTTGGTCGACACGTCCACCTCCGTATGGCCGACCACGTGTGGGTGGGGACCATGCAGGAAGTGGCCGGGATTGGTGTGGATCTGCGCCGGCATCGACGAGATGTGCGTCGCCGCAGCACCACTCGCCGGGGCCTGTGCCCCCGCAGCCGACGCTCCCACCACGAGACCGACGGCCAGCAGCGAGAGCGCGCTCAACCACCGCCACACACGAAAAGACCCTGGCACGTCATCCGCCTCCCCGGCGCACTCCCCCGCGCACCCTTGCAAATGGTACGTGTGAAGGCCAGAGATTGCAGGGCCTCGCGCCGCTCTTGCGCACGAATTGTGAGCGGCAATCGCCGTGTGCAGCTCAGTGCAGCGCTATGTGATCGTCATCCACCGAGACGGTGACCGTCGCCCCGTCGAGGTACTGGCCCTCCAGCAGGGCCAGCGCCAACGGGTCCTCAATGGCCCGCTGCAGTACACGGCGCAGCGGCCGGGCGCCGTAGTCGGCGTCGTAGCCGGCGTGGGCCAGCCACTGCTCCGCCTCGGGCGTGACCACCAGCGAGAGGCGACGCTCGGCCAGGCGCGAGCGCAGCCGACCCAGTTGGATGCCGACAATGACCGCCAGATCCTCCTCGCGCAACGGCTTGAAGCGCACGATCTCGTCAATGCGGTTGATGAACTCCGGCTTGAAGTAATCCGCCGGCTCACCCTTGAGGTTCGACGTCATGATCAGCACAGTGTTGGTGAAGTCGACCGTGCGTCCCTGCCCGTCGGTCAGGCGTCCGTCTTCGAGCACCTGCAGCAGAATGTTGAAGACGTCGGGATGCGCCTTCTCCAACTCGTCGAGCAACACCACCGAATAGGGGCGCCGACGCACCGCCTCGGTCAGCTGGCCGCCCTCGTCGTACCCGACGTAGCCCGGCGGCGCGCCCACCAGGCGTGACACGGCGTGCTTCTCCATGTACTCGCTCATGTCGATGCGGATCATCGCCCGCTCGTCGTCGAAGAGGTACTCGGCCAGCGCCCGCGCCAGCTCGGTCTTGCCCACACCGGTCGGCCCCAGGAAGAGAAACGAACCGATGGGCCGGTTGGGATCGCTCAGTCCGGCCCGGCTGCGCCGGATGGCGTTCGCCACGGCGGAGACGGCCTCCTCTTGTCCCACCACGCGTTCGTGCAGGGTGTGCTCGAGCCGCACCAGCTTCTGGACCTCACCCTCCATCAGGCGCGAGACCGGCACGCCGGTCCAGCGACTCACCACTTCGGCGATGTCCTCGGCGTCGACCTCCTCCTTCAAGAAGCGCGAGCCGGTCTGCAGCTTGGCCAGCTCCTCGGCCGCCTCGGTGATGCGATGCTCGAGGTCGGGCAGTTCGCCGTAGCGGATGGCGGCGGCACCGGCGAGGTCGGCGTCGCGCTCGAGTCGGGCCGCCTCCTCCTCCTTGCGGGCCTTCTCCTCCTGCAGCTGGCTGACGGCGTCGAGGGAGCTCTTCTCCTGCTGCCAGTGCGCCGCCATGGAATCGCGCTGCTCGCTCATTTCGGCCAGCTCGCGCTCCAGGCGCTCGAGCCGCTCCTTGGACGGGTCGTCCGTCTCTTTCTGCAGGGCAAGCCTCTCGATCTCGAGTTGGCGGATGCGCCGCGAAATCTGGTCGAGCTCGGTCGGCATGGAGTCGATCTCAATGCGCAACTTCGACGAGGCTTCGTCAATGAGGTCGATGGCCTTGTCGGGCAGGAAGCGTCCGGTGACGTAGCGGTCCGACAGCACGGCCGCCGCCACCAGCGCGGCGTCCTGAATCCGCACCCGGTGGTGCGCCATGTACCGCTCCGACAGGCCGCGCAGAATGGCGATGGTGTCCTCGACCGAGGGCTCACCCACGAAGACGGGCTGGAAACGCCGCTCCAGGGCGGCGTCCTTCTCAATGGAGGTGCGGTACTCGTCCAGCGTGGTGGCGCCTATGAGGCGGAGCTCACCCCGGGCGAGCATGGGCTTTATCATCTGGCCCGCGTCCATGGCCCCTTCGGCGGCGCCGGCGCCGACAATGGTGTGCAACTCGTCAATGAAGGTGACGATTTCGCCTTCGGCGTCGGTGATCTCCTTGAGCACCGCCTTGAGGCGCTCCTCGAACTCGCCGCGGTACTTGGCCCCGGCCACCATGGATCCCAGGTCGAGCGCGATCACACGCTTGCCTTTGAGACCCTCGGGCACGTCGCCCTCAATGATGCGGTTGGCCAGCCCTTCGACGATCGCCGTCTTGCCGACGCCGGGCTCGCCGATGAGGACGGGGTTGTTCTTCGTGCGGCGCGACAACACCTGAATCACCCGGCGGATCTCTTCGTCCCGGCCGATGACCGGGTCCAGCTTGCCTTCGCGGGCCGCCTCGGTCAGGTCACGCCCGTACTTGGCCAGTGCCTGGTAGGTCTGCTCCGGATCGGGTGTCGTGACGCGGTGGTTCCCCCGCACCGTGCGCAGGGCGGCCAGCAGGGCGTCCTTGGTCACGCCGATCTGATCCGCCAGCGCCAGCACCAGGTGCTCCACCGACACGTAGTCGTCGCCCAGATCGCGACGGTTCTGATCCGCCGCTTCCAGGACGGCCCGGCCGTCGCGCGACAAACCGGGCTCGGCGCCGCCCTCGGCGCGGGGCAGGCGCGACAGCTGCTCGTGCACCTTGCCGGCCAGCTGGTCGGGGTCGATCCCGACCTGGGACAGCAGCGGACGTGTCATCGTCTCCTGCTGCTGGAGCAGGGCATCGAGCAGGTGGGCCGGCGTCAGCTCGGGGTGATTCGACGAGGCGGCGTGGCCTGTTGCCGCACTGAAGGCGGCCTTCGTGTTGTTCGTCCAACGTTCTGGGTCTATCGGCACCGGCTGGCCTCTCTCGTGTCGCGCCTCGTGGTGTGCAAGTTCGTGGTCGTGTCCTTTGTCGTGCCTCTACGTGCCGGTGCGCCGCCGGAAGGGCACCGGTGACTGGCGCAGCGGCACCAGGTCGCGCCGGTACTGCCGGTGCGTGGCCGCCACGGCGTCGAGCGCCTGCTCCCGGGCCTGGGTCAGCTCCTCGCGCAGCCGGGACAGCTCGGACTCGAGCTGGAGCACCCGACGCACCCCTTCGAGATTGAGCCCTGTCGAGGTCAGCTCCTGAATGTGGCGCAGGCGCTCCAGATCGCGCTCCGAGAAGCGCCGGCTGCCGCCGCTCGTCCGCGTGGGATCGAGCAGTCCCTTGCGCTCATAGATGCGCAACGTCTGCGGGTGCATGCCCGTCAGCTCGGCCGCCACCGAAATCACATAGACCGCCTGGTTGGCGTCGCGGTCGATCATCACCTCATCACCCCACTTCCGCTTCTCACACCGGCCGGCACGCCGATCACCCGTCCACGGCGATCCGCGGCGCGGGGTCGGTCACTGCCGCCAGCGACTCCAGGGCCGACTTCTGCTCGTCGTTGAGCTCCGTCGGCACCACCACCTCGACCTTGACCAGCAGGTCGCCCGCTTTCTTGGCGTTGCGACCCGGTCCGGCCGGCACCCCGCGGTTGCGCACGCGCAGGACCTGGCCCGACGACGTGCCCGGCGCCACCTTGAGCGTGACCTTGCCGTCAAGGGTGGGCACCGTGATCGTCGTCCCCAGCGCGGCCTCCGGGAAGGTGATGGGCACCGTGATGGTGAGGTCGCGCCCGCTGCGCCCGAAGACCTCGTGCCGGGCCACGTGCACGACCACGTAGAGGTCGCCCGGTGGCGCCATGCCCTGTCCGGGCGCGCCCCGTCCCTTGACCCTGATGCGCTGGCCGCCCTCGACCCCGGCCGGGATGCGGACCTTGACCGAGCGCACTTTGTGCTCGTTCCCCGTCCCGTGGCACACCGGGCAGGGCGTGTCGAACAGCGTGCCCCGGCCCATGCAGTCCGGGCAGACCGTGCTCAGGGAGAACAGGCCCTGGTTGTCGTTGAGGCTCCCCGACCCCCCGCAACGCGGGCAGGTGTGGGTCGAGGTGCCCGGCGCGGCACCGCTGCCGCGGCAGTTCGAGCAGCGCACCTCCTGGGGCACGTTGACCGACGTGGTGACACCGTGCACCGCGTCCTGGAACGACAGGTGGAGCTGCGCCTCCATGTCGGCCCCGCGCTGCGGCCCGCGCTGGGTCGTGCGCGTGCGACCAGCGCCACCACCGAAGAGGCCTCCGAAGAGGTCGCCCAGATCGCCCATGTCCTCCATGCGGAAGGTGCCCCCGCCGGCCCCGCCCGGCGCACCGAAGCCACCGACCGGCCCGCGGGCGCGGACATCGTCGTACTCCTTGCGCTTCTCGGCATCGCCGACCACGTCGTAGGCGGCGCTGATCTCCTTGAAGTGCTCCTCCGAGCCCGGGTTGGTGTCGGGGTGATTCTCCTTCGCCAGCTTGCGGTAGGCGCGCGTGATCTCCTTGTCCGACGCGGTCGGGACGACGCCGAGCACCTTGTAGTAATCCTTCTCGAACCATTCACGCTGTGCGGCCATGGGTCAGTTCACCCCCGCACACGGACCATGGCGGGGCGAAGCACCTGCCCCTTCCAGCGGTAGCCGGAACGCAGTACTTCCTCCACCATCGTCTCGCCGCCGGGGCCGCCCTCCCCGTCCGCATGCGCGACACCGTCGTGCACCGAAGGGTCGAAGGGGACCTCGGGCTGGTCGACCCGCTCGAGGCCTTCCTTCGAGAGGATGTCCACCAGCATCGCCCGCGAGGCGTGGAGCGCCTTGGCGCCCTCGCTCACGTCGAGTGATTCCTTGAGGTGATTCTCCGCCAGGTCGAGCGCGTCGAGCACCGGCAGCAGCTTGTCCACCAGGTGCTGCGAGGCGCGCGCCGCCTGCTCCTCCTGCTGGCGCGTGATGCGCTTGCGGTAGTTCTCGAAGTCGGCCTGGGTGCGCTGGAGCGCGAGCAGGTACTCGTCCCGCTCGCGTGCCAGCAGCTCCCGCGGGTCGGCCTCTTCGGCCAGCAGCGCGTCGTTCTCCTCCTCTGCCACTTCGGCCTCAGAGAAGACAGGCTCCTCCTCGGGCGTGGCCTCGTCGCCGAAGCTCATTGCTCATCGACGATCTCGGCGTCGACGACATCGTCGTCCGAAGCGCCTTCGCCGCCCGAGCCGTCGCCGGCTCCGGCACCGTCGCCACCGAACCCGCCACCCTCGCCGCCGGCCGAAGCCGATGCGGAGGCCTGCTCGTAGAGGCGTTGGCTGAAGCTCTGGGAGACACCGACCAGCTTCTCCGTGGCGTCCTTGATGGTGTCGAGGTTCGTCCCGGCCAGTGCTTCCTTCACACTCTTCAGGGCGGTCTCGACGTCCTCCTTCTCGGAGCCCTCGAACTTCTCGCCCTGCTCCTTGAGCAGCTTCTCCGTCTGGTAGACGAGGGTGTCGGCGCTGTTGCGCACCTCGGCCTCCTCGCGGCGGTTCCGGTCGTCCTCGGCGTGCGCCTCGGCGTCGCGGACCATCCGGTCGATGTCGTCCTTGGCCAACGAAGACTGGCCGGTGATCGTCATCGACTGCTCCTTGCCGGTGGCCTTGTCCTGGGCCGCCACGTGGACGATCCCGTTGGCGTCGATGTCGAAGGTGACCTCGATCTGGGGGATGCCGCGCGGGGCGGGGGGCAGATCGACCAGCTGGAACTTGCCGAGCGTCTTGTTGTACATGGCCATCTCGCGCTCACCCTGCAGGACGTGGATCTCCACCGAGGGCTGGCTGTCCTCGGCCGTGGTGAAGACCTCGGACCGCTTGGTCGGGATGGTGGTGTTGCGCTCGATCAAGCGGTGCATGACGCCGCCCTTGGTCTCGATGCCCAGGCTGAGCGGGGTCACGTCGAGCAGCAGGACGTCCTTCACCTCGCCCTTCAAGACACCGGCCTGGACGGCCGCGCCCACCGCCACCACCTCGTCGGGGTTGACGCCCTTGTGGGGCTCCTTGCCCGTCATGGACTGCACCAGGTCCTGGATGGCCGGCATCCGGGTGGAGCCGCCGACCAGCACCACGTGGTCGATGTCGGA
>Ga0182016_10005870_pt1 | contig 13048 bp, 10 predicted proteins | sample 712S2MmetaG_FD_120491 | JGI IMG/M metagenome (GOLD analysis project Ga0182016, IMG submission 120491) | Permafrost microbial communities from Stordalen Mire, Sweden - 712S2M metaG | ecosystem: Environmental > Terrestrial > Soil > Wetlands > Permafrost | place: Sweden: Stordalen | collected...
ATTGCCCTTTCCGACCGCTGTTAAGAAGGAACGAATCGAGCAGGTGCTGAAATTTGGCGTTCGCGAGCTTGATGGCTACTTGAGTCAGATTCTTGCGATGCACAGGCTAGCAAAACAAGGAGAACCATCGTCGGTGAGACCGGCGAAGAGCAGATGGTCTTCTGTGGCGAAGGTGGAGATGGTGAGCTTGGAGCAGAGCAGCCAACCACGGCGACCCTTCAATGCGTCCACGAGGGCGATGCGCTTGCCGCTGCCGGAATAGTCGAAGGCGACCTCAACGGGCGGTGTGGGCAGTTGCTGACAATGTTCGAGGATGCGTTGCGCCAGTGGGTGCCCGACCCGATAGGTGTTTACGTCCTCGACGCTCTTGCCCATCTTGTACGGTCCACGATGAATCGGCTCGTCGGCAAATGGATTGCGTTCCAGCGTGAAGGCGTGCCCGGACGGCTCGAACTGGGCATAGGGCTCAAGGAAGAACTGCGTGACCCGCCAGAGCCAGCCTTCGAAGCGAGTGAGTGTGTCGGCACTGGCGATGCGAACCCGCTCGATGACCTCTTGGTCAAAGTTGTTGAGCAGGTTCTCTCTGGCCTCGGAACGCTTCTCGCCAATCTCGGTTTCAAGCTCTTGTTGGAGTTGGTCGAACTCAAAGGAGATTTGCTGCGGGGTGCGGCACCGCTGGTAGATGCCGACGATGCGTTTTTCAAAGTCCATCCCGGACTCGATGGCTCCAAGAACTTCGTCGCTGGCACCGAAGACGCCGCTGAAGAGTTTGAACTTTTCGTCCAGCAGTTGGTAGACACGCTGGTCGGCGGCATTGCTCCTGTTGAGAAAGTTGACCACGACCACATCGAACTTCTGCCCATAGCGGTGGCACCGACCGATACGTTGCTCAATGCGCTGTGGGTTCCACGGCAGGTCGTAGTTCACCACTAGGTTGCAGAACTGGAGGTTGATTCCCTCCGCCGCAGCCTCGGTGGCAATCATGATGCTGGCTTCATCCCTGAAATAGTCAACGAGAGCGGCACGCTTGTCGGCGGTCGGAGAGCCGGTACTGCGGTCGGTGTTGGCATACCGCTCCATCCACTGCTTGTAGATTTGTTGCGACTTGGGGTCAGTGTTCGTCCCATTGAAGAGGACGACCTTGCCAGCGAACTGGGTCTGCTCAAGAATCCGGTAGAGATACTCCTGCGTTCGCCGGGACTCCGTGAATATCAATGCCTTCTGCTGGAGGGCTGAACTCTCATGGTTGGCCTTTGCGCTTCTGGCGGCGGCAAAGCCTCGGCTGAGTGCGGTGAGAAGGACTTCGCCCTTGGAGTTCTTCTGGATGTTCTTTGCCAGCGTGTGAAACTCACGCAGGGTGTTCATCTCCTGCTTCAATTCCTCAAGCTGTTGCGGCGTCAACTTGGTGTTGGCTGCATCCTTGGCATCTTCACTGTCCTCGTCATCCTCCGCCCACTCGTCTTCAACCTCGGGAAGCAACTCAAAGTTATCCAGAACGTCATCAGGGGGAGCGGCGACTTGCTCCGAGGCATCCGATGCGGCCTGAAGTTTGTTGGCAAGCCCTTGCAGGGTGTCGGAGATGGCGTAGGTGGAGGAGGCCAGCAGCTTCCGTAGAATCAGCGTCATCAATTGTCGCTGGCTGGCAGGGAGAGCATACAGGGTCGGACGCTGGAGGTAGTCCGATACAAGGTCATAGAGTCGCTGCTCGTCGGGGCTCGGCACGAACTCCTGCACCAGCGCGTGGCGGGTGGTGTAGGGGACATACTCCAGCACTTGCTTCCGTAGCGTCCGCTGGCAGATGGGTTGAATGCGTTGCTTCAGTTCCGCGAAGTCACCATCGTTCGCCAGCCGGGTGAACTGCGACCGGAAGCTCTTCAGGTCGCCGAAGGTGTACTCATCAATGACGCTGACCAGCCCATAGAGTTCCAGCAAACTGTTCTGAAGCGGGGTTGCTGTGAGCAGGAGCTTCGGGAACGGCGAGACAGCCTGCTTGATGGCCTGAGCAATTTTGTTGCTTGGCTTGTAGACGTTCCGAAGACGGTGGGCTTCGTCGATGACCACTAAATCCCATTGAGTCTGGAGCAGGTAGGGTGCTTTCGAACGGGCGAACTGGTAGGAGCAGATGACGACCGCGCCAGTCTGAAATGGGTTCAGGTTGCCCTGCTTGATGGCCTCGTTGAACGTCTTGGTCTCAAGGATGGCGGAAGGCAGGTAGAACTTGTCGAGCAGTTCTTGGCTCCACTGTTTGCGGAGGTTGGCAGGGCAGATGACAAGGAGCTTCCGGCGACGTTCAGCCCACCGCTGCGAGAGCAGGATTCCGGCCTCGATGGTCTTGCCAAGGCCCACCTCGTCGGCGAGGATTGCCCCCTTGGACAGCGGCGACCGGAACGCGAAGAGGGCGGCTTCAACCTGATGGGGGTTCAGGTCAACCTGTGCGTCGGAGAGGGCAGAAGTGAGACTGTCAATCGACGCCGAACTGGCTCTTTTGGTCAGTTCGTGGGCAAAATACCGGGCGTGGTAGGCAGTCAGGCTCATCGGAACTCGTTGGCAGACTCAGACTGCCTCGTTCCGAAAGGCGGAGACCTAGAAGCCACCCATCACAAGTCAATTGAGTCGAAAGTCATTGCTCACAATCATAATGCATTGGCATACAGGGACTTGTGACCGGCTCCGCCACTGGGGGAATCTGGCTCCATATAGGCCACAATCCATACCGTCCTGCGCCTATCGAAGCCATGGAGGCACTTCCCCGGCTTCCACACCAGTTCCGAGCGAAGCATGGCGGACATGATGGACACGAGGGAAACCCAAGAGCAATAATGACTTCCAGTGTTCACGCCGGAAACCTAGTGTCACATCACGAGGATTTGGCCAGTCTGCCCGGTCCGGCAGCAGACCTAGTTCGATGCCAAACCCCGTGTCATCAAAGCAAGGAAGCGATGCCAATACCTGACTACCAAACCCTGATGCTGCCTCTTCTCAAGCTTGCCGGTGACGGCGAAGTGCATTCCAAGCGCGATGTCGTACCCACTCTCGCCTCGCAATTCACCCTCACAGAAGAAGAACAAAAGGAACTGCTCCCCAGTGGCAAGCAGGAAATCTTTGACAACCGTGTTGGCTGGGCGCGGACTTACCTCAAAAAGGCGCTTCTCATTGATTACGTCCAACGCGGCCAGTTCCGAATCACTGAACGGGGCTTGAAGGTCTTGGCTGAGAACCCAGAGCGCATCGGGGTAGCCTACTTGAACAGGTTCCCCGAGTTTGTTGAATTTCAGAGACCATCTCGACCGGCAGCAGCCGAAGAAAACGACTCCGCTTTGTCAGCGGCTGAAACGGACTCGCCGGATGACCTGATGGCGACCGGCTACTTGAATCGCCGGAGGCAAATCGAGCAAGACGTGCTGACGAAGGTCAAATCCTGCTCACCTGAGTTCTTTGAACGGCTTGTTGTCAAGCTGCTGACCGCGATGGGATACGGTGGCTCGTTGGCAGATGCTGGAAAGGCCATTGGGAAGTCCGGCGACGGCGGCATTGATGGAGTTATCAAAGAGGACAAGCTTGGCCTCGAACAAATCTACATTCAGGCGAAGCGTTGGGATAACACAAGCGTGGGACGCCCTGAGATTCAAAAGTTCGTTGGTGCTCTGCATGGCAAGAGAGCGCGGAAGGGCATCTTTCTTACAACCTCGACGTTCACCAAGGATGCTGATGAGTACGCAACGGGGCTGGAGACAAAGGTCATTCTCATAGACGGGCTGCAACTCGCCAAATTCATGTTCGATTATGGGGTGGGCGTTTCCACCGAGAGCACGTATGTGGTCAAGCGTCTCGACAACGACTTTTTTGAAGATGAAGGTGGGTTGAACTCAGCACCCGATTATGCGGCAGAGTAGAAGCCGACCACGGAAGCCAAGGCAGGAGTCCACCAAGTGAATTGCGTTCCAAGTATGCAGACAACAAGCGTTCAACACCCTCGGCTCTTTGCATACATCATTAGTACGGTTGACAAACAGTATCGCGTAACGGGCTGCGTGCCGTGGGTTGAGGACGGTCGCGTCTTCCTCGGTCCGTGCAAGCGGCTTATGCGACCAGAAGTTCTTGAAGGCGATTATGTGATGGGCATCTCAGGCTCCACCGCTCCGAATCCGCGCCGTATCCTTTTGTGGATGAAAGTTGAAGAGCGGATGACGTTTCGGGAAGCATGGGAACGTGGGAACATTGACGCGACGTTCCGAAAGCTGCGAGGTGGCCCGATTCACATTCGCCCCAAACAAGGGGCGGACTCTTTGCCATCTCCAGACTGTTACGAACACATTCCCGATTCGCCACACTGGGACGACTGGAAGAATGATGTGTTTGGCAACCGTGACGTATTTCTGGTTGGCGACTCAAGTTCTTGGGTCGTTGCTGCAAACGGTCCAGAGGTCGCGCCAGAACTCGTTGACCGCTTACAAAGTGGAATCACATGGACGGGTCAGGCCACCGTTAAAAATCCCCTCACTCAGAATGCCAGAGGAAAGCACGTACTGCTCACCGGCAACATGGCGAATCGAGTCATCCGGGGGATGCCAAGGTTGAAGACCAATGTGACGACTGGGAGGAACAAGTCCGCGTGTAAGAGGTCTTGCTCCTGCGAATAGCGCCATTTACATTTGCGTGTTGTGAGCTAAGTTCACCGAGCGCGAAATTGTCAATGCACTGTACCGTTCGCTATTGCAGCCTGATTCTTCTTTCCGTGGTTTCATCCACGACAGGGGGAAGTCCTGACTTTCGCATGTAGACTCTTCGCAGAATGCAACACGGTTATGTTAGCCCGTCGGTCAGGTTGGTTTCCACAAAGGGTAGTAGCATACCGGAACCGCGTCAGGTCACGCGTTCGGCTTGGCGTAAGGCTTGAACACACTCAAGAACTTCTTGAGATTAGTTGACAGCCATTTATGCTGCTCCCCCCACTCTGATTTCAATGACGGGTCATCCTTGCGCGATATTGCGATACTCCATCCGTCATCAACCCGGTTCCACCGAGGAGCCTTGCCGAGTTCCTGCTGAATCCTTTGTTGATTCTTCTTGAAAAGTGAATAAAACTCCTCGCTGCCTCTGAGGAAGACACCAATGCGACCGAGTGATGCAGCAGCGTACGTCGTAATCCAAAGGTCGCGGCCTTTTAGGCTGAACCTGAGGTTGCCGAGCGAGTTTGGCTTTGGGAGAGCGACAGTCTTATCCGTCAGGCTAAGCTGCGACAGAAATGTTTGCCAATACTCGAAGCGTGTCTTTCCTGATTCTGATTGGTCGCTGACCGCCTTCGCTTTGCGCCCCACACTCTGACTCTTCAGGCTCCAGTCCTTGGGTGCGCTGACAATTGTGAATCTCGGAGCCCGTGCTTTTCCAATCCCCACCACTTCAATTCTCACCGCAAAGAGTTTAAGCCCTTCGCCAGTGATGCCATTGAGCCATTCGAGAGTTGCAAGATGCTCGTTGCAGAACTCAGGCGCGACCCAAATGACAGTTGCTGCATTCAATCCGCTGGCATACGTCAGCAGTTGACCTAAATGCCCGTGGTCGGACTTTTCTAGTTGGTTTTCGATGACCAAAAATTTGCCACTGGTCGAGTCTTTGCAATGAATGTCAGCTCGGAATTTGCCAACACGTGCTTCCTGACCACACACGCTCAAACTCAGACCCACAGAAGAAGCAAGCAGCGCAATGTTCTCATCTTCAGCCAACCATGGCGTGAATTCCTCTGACTCGCTGCTCCAAATGTCACGAAGGCGAACAGGCTCAATCTTTCCCAAAAAACTTTTCATTGAACAGGATTTTCCCTTCCACATTTCGGCTGTGTTCAAATATACCCTTTCGGCTTATCTTGTGGCATTTGTTTCGCATTTTCCAAGGCCACAGGTGGAGCATACCGGGCGTTGAGAAGGCACCAACCGAATGCTGGGCGGCGATGGACATGTCGCTCGGCAGGGTTCCGAAAATCAGGGTTTCCGTGTTCTCGTCCACGACCGGGGGAAGTCCTGACTTTTGCATGTGGGCGTTTTCCTCGGATATAGGATAGGCGACTGGTGCCATGAACCGCTCAGACCGCGCTGGGAGTGGTCAATAAACCCTAAATCCCTATTTGAGCAGTGCCATCCCATCCCCTGTCGCCCGACCGCGCCTCGGGGCTTCTGACGCCGAAAACGGGGACGGCTGATTTTGCCAGTTTTGGTGGCAGTCCTGAGCCTGACCGGCGTGGGCACTGGCGTGGACGGCGGTCAGGGGCCGAGGCTCCGACAACGGCGGCGGCGGCACGCAGGGAGCCACGACAACCGGCGTGCGAAGACCACTACAACCCGCACGCCGCTGTCAGGGTGAGCGGGAGAGACCTCAAAATATCGGCTCCCATCCCCTTTTTTGCCCCCTCTGGCAATCAGTCCTCTTCGAGGGAGTTCGCCAGCGGTGGGATTTCCGGGTACTCCTCGATGACCTCACGCAGGGACTGAATCCGGCTGGCATGAACCTCTGCTCCCCGGCGAGAAATTGGATGCAAGGTACCATCGCCTTTCAATGTTGCGATGTACTTGTAGGCAAGCGTTCCGTCCTCCACACGTTGAATCTCGTGAACACAATCGTCATCGGGTAGGTGATGAATCTCTTCCTTGCTGCCATCGGCCAAGCGTACACGCCCAACGCGGAACGGATTGAAATCACGCTCGAAGCCGTACTCGCCATCACGCCGCCCCAAAAGGGCGACATAGCGAAGACCGGCGCAAGGAAGTCGCAGTTCGTGGAACCTCGTTTCTTCACTCATGGTTGGCCTCCCCGACAGTGGCTTCAATTCGAACTGCGACCGACTCCGCCTCTTCTTCTTCCCAGCGTTGCTTCACGGCGGCGTGAATCCCATCCATAAGAGCATCGCGTTCTTTCAGAAGCCTGACCTGCTCCACCAGCAGCACACTCAGCTTTTCGTACTCCGCATTTAGGCTGCGTTGAAGGCGGCGACGAAAAAGCAGGTCTTCGTAAACATAAGTTGGAATCTTCTTTTCAGTCGTTTCCATGGGCGACCTCCGAGGTAGATGATTGCGGGCGAGGCCCGACCGGCCTTGTGATGCCGAGGCTCCCGGCAATTCGTTGGACCGTGGCGACCGAAATGCAATTGGCCTCGGCAATCGTTTGGTAGGTCCGTGTCTCATCCAGCAATTCAGCTTTCACAGTGGAATAAATCTCATCACGAACGCGGCGTGCAGCTTGAAGCAGTCTTGATTTACCGTCTCGCATTCTTTTGAACCTTTCCTAGCTACCTGTTTGTTGATGGCAGCTTCAATATAGGAACTCGTAGTCAGAAACTCGGTTCACATGCGGAAAGTTTGTGAGCCAGCTATCGATGGCGATTCGGCTGGACTGGTGCTACCAGCAGGGCGCTGGCACTGAGAGCGTGTAAACGGTGTCAGCAATACAGAGGGCATTTATCGCTGTGAGGCGTAACCCCGTCACCGAGATGTCGGCTATGGTCCGACATCTCGAAATTCAACGAGGATGACTGGGTGACGAGGGTGGTCTACGACTGGCTTAGCTGCAAATAGGCATGGCGTTCTCCGCAGTCGTATCCCCTTCGCTCCGCAACTCGTAATCCACCGGCACCACACGTCCGTCATCCAGCACCTGAATGACATTTGGAACTCTGTCAGAGATGTCCCCATCGCTTGATGGTGGCGAAAACGAGAGTAGCGTGGAGCCGTCCTCGCCGAACTCGACGCCGAGGCCGAAGCGGTCTGCGAGGCAACGAATGAATATCATTCGCGAACGTGGGCTGCTAAGCATATTCTTGAGCCGTTTGAAGACACGGATAGCAGCCAGACAGATATTTCCTTCAAGGGGTTCAGCGATGTCCCGATGTTTTAATTCACCAGCAAGACCATGAGACTCCGCATACTGTGCGGCCAGCCTATCCGCTGTGCTTCTCGATATGTTTTGCTGCCGCAGCCAAAGGCTCCACTGGCCGTTGCGTCCGAGCCGCGAGAGCGTTTGCTTTCGGCGGAACATGAGTTCAGCGAGGGTGGCATCAAACTCCAGCATCTCGCGCTCGTGCAGGTCTTTCAGGCGGCGTGACTGTTCGCGGTGAAACCAGCGGTTGACAATTTCACCCGGTACGAATTTGTCTTCGACTGGGCAGAGGGGACAGTAGCAGCCGTCATCGCTAAGAAGCATCTCAGAAGGAATATAAAGTTCGTACATCGTTTGACCTCGAATTGAATTGCGTGTGCGGGGCATGAAAGCCCCTGTAGATGAATCGCATAGCGAAAAGCCTTTAATTGACGACTGAAAACGGCAAGAGAACGTTTCGTCGCAGCGGTATTCAGCAGCAAAGAAGCCAAGGTGTCACATTCCCGTAACCCCGTAACTCGCCGTGAACGTTTCAAGAGAAGTTGCGTGCTGGGGGCATGAACGAGATTTTTCAAAATCCAGATTGAAAAATGACGTTCGACCAGCGTGTGTGAATGTTCCAACTTGCAAAGTTCCGGGGCGGGGTGAGCGAGGGAGCCTCGCATCCCCGGTTGTCGGTTGTCGTCACTGTCGCAGCCGTAACTCCGTTGTAGAAAGTACAGCGTTGTACCCCCAGCGAAGTAATTGAAAACAATGAGCGGTGTACCGTTTCTATAGAGTAAGTGTGTAATGACCTTCCATATAAAATAAGTAAGAGAGCACGGGTGTACTCACTACGTTACTTCACACCTTGTTTTCAATTACTTCGCAACAGTACAACGGTACAGCGTTGTACTGTTGCCGTTGACGGAAGAGCCTCACTTTGCCCTCTCGGTGCCACAAGCTCCGCAGGGAACCTTCAATCTCACCCACTCAATCAATGGACATGTACTTTGCACCCGGCTCTGGCTTTCCCTTCATCTGTTCCATCTGCTCCTTGGTGTAAACCTTGCCCTTGGGCGCGACTTTAGGACCAGCTTCAAGCTCGTCATCGACTACAGGTTTGGCACCAGCATCATCTGCTCCAACCCGCAACCGGAACCGGCCAGTCCGCTTCGGCTTGCCATCTTCGTCGTCCACAACTTCCTCGATGGTGAACCCTGACTTGTGCAGTGCATCACGAGTTGCACTCAAGGTACGGGCACTGAACTTCTTGTACCAGTTCTTCTTCGCAGCCAACTCACGCCACCGAATCCACATACCCGGCTCCAACTTCTCCAGCACGCCAAGGATGGCAGCGGTACACTTGGCATCGTCGCTGTCACCAAGACCGGCCTTGTAGGTCGTCCGAATCCACTCCTGCCACTCGCAGAATGCAAGTGCAGCCCTCATGGCTTCCTCGGTCATCTCAACGTCATGGTTCATGGCGCTGGTGATGTAAGCGATACGCATCGCAATCTCACCCAACCGTCCACGGCCAATCGGTTCAACTGCACGCCACTCCTTCATCATTGTCCAGCAATGCTTGGGGACGGAACACAACTTGGGGTAACGCACATTGACCGGGCGTTCCCATGTGTCAAACTCCCAACCCTTGGGTGCCAGACCGAAGATGAAGCGGTCATACAATCCGCTGGTTGTCTCCTTGGAAAAAACATCGGCAAAGTCCTCGGCATCATCGGCCTTGAGAGCACCAAGGATGTTCAGGTGCATATCCGCTGAATGCTTGCCGGTCTTGTCCGCTGTACCAACCTCATCCTGCTCCCAAGCTGAGCACAGCACGGAGGGCAGTGCGCTGTTCTGAATGCCCACCTTGGCGAGTGTGTTGCGTAACTCATCCTGAGCCAACAGGTATGTTGGCACCACCATGGATTCCACCAGCGTCTTCTCATCTTTGTCCTGCTGGAAAATCTTGATGAGGCCACGGTCGGAACCGGGTACCGTCCACTTCACAGCATCCACTGGCATACTAAGAAGCCCTGTCTGGTTCTTGTAGCCGACCGCACGCTTGATTGTCTCGGACTTGCCACAATGCACACCGCCAATGAGGCAGCAGTACAGGGTTGGCCGTATGTGCCGTGGGTACGACTTAATCAGAGAAGCTGCTGCCGTCAACATCGCTGGGTATGCAAACCCCAACGGCGTCTCCAACTCCTGTGCCGCCCATCCAAGCCAACCATACATGCACGACTCAGGCATGACCAACTTCCGTGGCTTGGTGACTTCTGCCATCTTGTCAACAGCCGTAACGCCAGCCGACAAAACGCTTGTTTCGGTCACCGGCGCTTCATTCAAACGCTGCGGCTTCCTGAACTCCACAGTGGTAATCCCATCCTCGAACACGTCAACACTGAGCGTCTCTACATCGGCCTCACCAGCATCTGGTGCGTTGTCATCTACATAGTCGATGAGCCACTTGGCCGCATAATCCGTCTCGTCCATAATGCGGTGCAGCTTGCGTTCCTTGTCATAGAAATTCTGCAAGTCCATCCATGTCTTTTTCCCATGTGCCGCACCCTCTCCGCAGTGATTGTGACGGCAAGAGAAGCGAGGCCAGCCGTTCTCGACATAAACAATGCTGGAGTCGTTCAGAGGCTCCTCGACTGTATCGTGCTGTTCACCATCAGGCCAACCTTCCCCTGTGTTGCCGGGGCAAAGGATGCGGAAGCCGTCGCGGCGGTCGGTCTCCTCGAAGGTGAACTCTTCGCCGTCGTCACCCTGATAGTTCTCTGCCCATGCTTCGAGACGCGCGTACAATTGGTCACGGCTGAACGGTCCTGCGCCAACGCCATGGTGCTTCGCAGTCTTTGAGTCGGGGATGGGGTTGTCCTTGATGACAGCGAGTAGCAGGTTCTTGGGGTCATCATCCACGCCAGCCGGGGCAATCAGAATCTCCGACTTGCGATGCGGCAGGTCTTCCGTTGGCGTGCCCTTGCGGTTGTATGAACCGTACGCCCTGACCAGCCTGTTCGCGTCTGGGAAGCACTCGCACTCTACTTCGGCGGTACTGAACTTCTCGGATACTATGCGTTGTACTTTACGTACGATTTCCTTTCCCTCTGCATCGTTGGGGAGTTGGCATGGCACCAGTAGATGGCAACCATTGCCTGAACTGGCAAGGATGTTGCCCTTGAATCCGTAATTGTTGTCCAACCATTGCTTTGCACGGTACGCAGCGTCGAATGCAGCCAGCCACTGGCCGCGAGTCGCAATCTTGTTGCCACGCTTCGGGTCGAAGTCAAGTAAAAACCGACGACGCCATGGAACGTCCTGTTCCCATGTGCACAGCCCACCGCCAAGCATTGTGCGTTCGCCGTGCTTGTCGCCGACTGGGTTAAGCACGTAGTACACATCGCAGTCGCCGCCGTCTTCTTCGTTGAACATCTCGATGGCTTCAATTAACGCCTTGCTGTATTTGTACCGGCCTGTGTAGACATTGTGCTGCTTGTCCCACGCACGCACTTCAATGATGTCGCCCTTCTTAAACAAAGCCTTGATGGCTGTCTTGATGGGCTCAGGGTCAACGTAGTTCAGAAACGCTTCAACTTCATCAGCCGTCAGTATGTGCGGGGTTGAGTTTGACTCGTTCGAGTCGGGGCAGAGGATGCCCTGTGAGGTAGTATCCATAGTCTGTTTCCTTCTGGCCGTGTCTTAGGCCGTAAGATTTGTTCCTACCCCCGGTTCCTGTAGCGAGAGAATCATTTGCTTGCGACGTGTTCTTTTGTGGATAAATACTTCCGGGAGAGACAGAAGTCGCATAATCACTGAGTAATCTCGCTGCGGAAATTGCCACTGGATTGTTTGATTTTCTCGAAAATGAAGACCGGCTCGTACTTGAACGCCGAGCCCTTGCGAGTTCCCGGCATTGCACTCAACGCCAGACGCAGCGTCTCAATGTGCCGGAGCCCACACCGCCGCGCCAGCCACAGGAAGTCCTCGGTCAGGTTCGGATATGTCTTGACGTTCGCGATGTTGACCACGAGTATGCCCGAGGGTTCGAGTCCGAGATGCGCGTTCGAAAGAGTCGCGCCCAAGAATGCGTCGAGCCATTCCTCGCGTGTCTTGAACTTGATGAAACTCTGACTGGCCTCCGATGAGTAGTGCTCCGCGTTGTAGTAGGGCGGACTGGTGAGAGCCAACTGAATCGACCCTCGGTCTGGAATAAAGTTCTCAGAGCCGATTTTGTGGAGTTCAATTTCGGTCGGCTCACCACCCAACTGCTCCGCCATCGCTGGCAACTCTGCCGCCATTGCCGTGAGCCCGTCATAGGTCAACGAAGCCGGGTCGGTGCCGATGTACTTCCTCACACGGGGTGACGCAATTGCTCCAAGGAGCCGTCCCCCATACCCAGCAGACATATCCCACGTCACCCCGCCACCCTCGGGCATGTAGCGGTCGTACAGGCTGGCAGCAGCCGTTGCCCGAAAGTTGCTGACCGACTGTGAACCAGATACCGTTTTGACAGCTTTACGCAGGTCGCTCTGCGATTTGAGCGAACCATACCGTTCCCGCCGTTGCAGCGCCCTATGCAGCCTCTCGTCATCGCCGAACGTGTCGAACGGCGAAAGCTTCCCGCCACACGGCACGCTCCATGCGTGAGGATGGAAATGCCAGCACAAAGCTTGCCCGTGCATGGTCTGGCCTACGATGCCGTTCTCGATGAGCCGAGTGCGGTCGTAGCGAAGGAGAAGCTGCATCTCACGCCACTTCTCATCCATCGTTAGTGAGTAGACCGGGAACCCATCCATACGAGCCGCATCAAAGGTGAGAGCATTGGTCGCCATTATGCACTCTCCCTGTTCCAGTCAAGGTAACGAGCCTTCGCCTGACGGACGGTAGTCACGTTGCACCCGGAGTTCGCAGCGAGTTCCTCATCGCTCATGCCGGGATTGGCCTTCGCCATTTCCGCAATTCGCAAATGCATGTCCTTGCAACCGCCACAGGGCGTAGGAGACGGAAGAATATGGAGAGCGGCTACTTGCTTCTTCTGAACTCCATCAGTCGGGGTGACGGGGTTACCCTCCCCTTCCGCCACGGCATCAATCGCCTTCATCGCCTTGTCGAGCGCCTCGCGGCGGTATCCTTTGGCTGTGGAGTTCGGCTGGCTCTTGGGCTTGATGCGAATCGTTTTCGGTTCTACCTG
>Ga0182016_10005872_pt1 | contig 13047 bp, 12 predicted proteins | sample 712S2MmetaG_FD_120491 | JGI IMG/M metagenome (GOLD analysis project Ga0182016, IMG submission 120491) | Permafrost microbial communities from Stordalen Mire, Sweden - 712S2M metaG | ecosystem: Environmental > Terrestrial > Soil > Wetlands > Permafrost | place: Sweden: Stordalen | collected...
CCCGGCGACAACCCTGCGGTAATCGGGTCGGGACCGACGGTGCCGGATCCGACGACGCTCGCCGATGCCCGCGCGCTTGTCGGAAAATACCGGCTCGAACTGCCGGAGGCCGTGATAAAGGCGCTGAACGATCCCGAAAACGAGTCGCCAAAGCCCGGTGAGCCTATTTTTGCCAATAATAGCTACCGGATACTCGCCCGGCCGGCGGATGCGCTCGCGGCGGCACAAAGGCGCGCCCGCGCGGCCGGCTACGACGTCGTGGTGCTTGGCGACCGGCTGCAGGGTGAAGCGCGCGATGTTGCGGCGGAGCATGCGCGGCTGGCGCGAGACTACGCCGCGCAAGGGCGTCGCGTGGCGATCCTGTCGGGCGGCGAGCTTACGGTGACGTTGCGGGGTGGCGGCCGTGGCGGACCGAACCAGGAATATGCCCTGGCACTCGCCTATCACCTCGGCGGCGCCCAAGGCATTTCGGCACTCGCCGCCGATACCGACGGCACCGACGGCGGCCGGGGCCAGGCCGACGATCCGGCCGGCGCCTTTATCGACGACACCACGCTTTCCCGCGCCGAAGCCGCCGGCCTCGATCCCGCCGCGTTTCTCGCCGACAACGATTCCACGGGGTTTTTCAACGGCATCGGCGATTTATTCATACCCGGCCCGACGTTCACTAACGTCACCGACTTCCGCGCCATTCTCGTTGACAGACCAAGAATCTGACGCGGAATCTGAACCGGCAATGAGGCAAGGGACTTTCACCGGGAAGGTGGCGGGCGCGCTGGTATCGGGCGCGCTCGCTGCGTTTGCGATCATGGCATGCGCGAGCCCGGCAGCCGCCGATTTCCGGCTGTGCAACAACACCGCGAGCCGGGTCGGGGTGGCCGTCGGCTATAAGGATGCGGACGGCTGGACGACCGAGGGCTGGTGGAACCTGCCGGCACGCACCTGCGAAACGGTCCTCAAGGGCAATCTGGTCGCCCGTTATTATTATGTCTACGCCATCGATTACGATCGCGGCGGCGAATGGATGGGACAGGCCTATATGTGCACCCGCGACAAGGAATTTACGATCCGCGGCATCGGCGATTGCCTGGCGCGCGGCTACGACCGCAGCGGCTTTTTCGAGGTCGATACCGGCGAGCAGCGCGCCTGGACGGTGCAACTCACCGAAGCGAGCGAGCAGCCGGCGCAGAAACCGCCGCCGTCCGCCAATCAGACAAGCCGGTCGCCGCCCGCAGGCGCGCCCCCCACTGCGGCCGCACCTCCAACAGTAGCTCCGGCGGCGCCTCTCGCAGCTCCCGGCCCAACGACTCCGGGCGCGAGGCCCACTCAATGAGGCGGCAGCGACGCACCAAAGTCGTGGCAACACTCGGCCCGGCGTCGGGCGATCGCGCCATGATCAGCCGGCTGTTCGAAGCCGGCGCCGACGTCTTTCGCATCAATATGAGTCACACCAATCACGACCGCATGCGGGAACTGGTCGCCAGCATCCGTGCGGTCGAAGCCGAGCATAATCGGCCGATCGGCATCCTGGTCGACCTGCAGGGCCCGAAGCTGCGGCTCGGCACCTTCGAAAACGGCGCTGCCGAAATCGACAAAGGGCAGAGTTTCACGCTCGATAGCGATCCCGTGCCCGGCAACACCACTCGGGTGCAACTGCCGCATCCGGAAATCTTCGCCGCCATCAAGCCCGGCGACAGCCTTCTGATCGACGACGGCAAGCTGCGCCTGGTGGCAACCGACGTCACGCCGCAGCGCATCGTCACCCATGTCGAAGTCGGCGGCAAAGTGTCGAACCGCAAAGGCGTCAGCCTGCCCGACACCGTCGTGCCGGTGGCGGCGCTGACGGGCAAGGATATCGCCGACCTCGAAGCTGCCCTTGACGCCGGCGTCGACTGGATCGCGCTGTCCTTCATTCAGCGGCCGGAAGACATCGCCGAAGCCAAGAAGATCACGCGCGGCCGCGCCGCCGTAATGGCCAAGATCGAGAAGCCGCAGGCCGTCGCCCGGCTCGGCGACATTCTCGAACTCGCCGACGCGCTGATGGTGGCGCGCGGCGATCTCGGCGTGGAAATGCCGCTCGAAAAAGTGCCCGGCGTGCAGAAGGAAATGACGCGGCTGTGCCGCCGCGCCGGCAAGCCGGTCGTGGTCGCAACCCAGATGCTGGAATCGATGATTGCGAGCCCAGTGCCGACGCGCGCCGAAGTCTCCGACGTCGCCACCGCGATCTTCGACGGCGCCGATGCGGTGATGCTGTCGGCTGAATCCGCGTCGGGCCAATATCCGATCGAGGCTGTTTCCACCATGAACCGCATCGCCGAGGAAGTTGAAGACGACTCGGCCTATCTGCCATCGGTGCATTTGTTGCGCACCGAGCCGGAAGCCACCGGACCCGATGCGATAGCGGCAGCCGCCCGCCAGGTCGCCGAGACGCTCGACCTCACGGCAATCGTCTGCTGGACGCGATCCGGTTCGACCGGCCTGCGCATGTCGCGCGAGCGTCCGAATTGTCCGATCATTGCGATTTCGCCGATCGAGGGCACCGGACGCAAATTGTCCGTGGTCTGGGGCATACATTGCGTCATCGACGAGGACGCGCACGACCAGGACGACATGGTGGAGCGCGCCTGCCGCATCGCTTTCAAGGAACGCTTCGCCAAAGCCGGCCAGCGCATCATCATCGTCGCCGGCCTGCCGCTCGGCACCCCGGGCGCGACGAATTTCATGCGTATTGCTTATGTGGGCGAGGAGCGGTCGGCGGAATAGCGCGCCGCAATCTCTTCGATCTCACCAGCCACGCGCTGCGCCGCGACGTGATGCAGCATATGGCCGATGCCCGGCAGCACGACGATCTTCGTGCGCGGCGCGGCGGTGGCAAACGTCCTACCCTGACGCGGCGGCACGACCATGTCGCGATCGCCGGTTATCAGAACTGTCGGCGCAGACAGCGCGCCATACCGCGCTATCTCCTTGGCCAGGTTGTCGCCGAGGCCGGCAATGTCGCGCGCGTTGGCGAGAAAGACCCGCGGCCGGAGCAAATGCAGCGCCGCCGTCCTCTTGATGTAGCCGCGCGGCGGCAGTTGCGGCAGGAAAGCCGAGCCCATGGCCATGCCGATGAAGGGTAGCCCCAATGGCAGCGCCAGCGTGCGCGCGTAAAGCCAGCCGAAAATCGGCAGCGCGAATAGCACATAGAGCGTACTCATGGCGCGGGCAAACGGATAGAGCGGCGGCGCCAGCAGGACGAGACCGGCCACGCGATCCGGATGATCGAGCGCGAAAGTCAGGGCCAGCGCGCCGCCCCAGGAATGGCCGATAATGACAGCGCGCTCGACGCCGAGCCGATCCAGCACGCCGCGCAGCACGGCCGCCTGATAAGCGGGTGAACTACCGCTGCGACCTCTCCGCAGGCTCCAGCCAAGACCCGGACGGTCGATCAGGATGACGCGGTGGCGCGCCGCCAGCCGCTCGCCGAGCGCAAGCCGCATGTCCTCGAGATTGCAGCCGGCGCCGTGAATGAGAACGAGCGGTGGTGCGCCGGTGTCGATCCCGAGTTCGACCACGTGCTGGCGCAAGCCGCCCACATCGACGAAGCGGCCGCGCGGCGGATGCGCGCGCTCGATCAGCCGCGAGCCTATAAAAGTGACGGCGGCGCCGGCGGCAAGAATCTCCGCCGCGACGGTGAGCGCGTGATGCATTCAGGTTTGGATCGTCTGCCCGGCGAGCCAGCGCGCGCCTTGCGCATAAAGCGCGTCGAGATCGGGACCTTCGAGGCCGGGCATGTCGGTCTTCACCTTGTAGCCGATCTTGCTCTGCAAATAAGCGAGATGCCGGTACCCTTCCGGAAACTGCTTGAGCAGATCCTGATCGAGCACGAGCTTGGCCGCTGGATCGACCGGGTCGAGGCGGTCCTTCTCATAGACCAGGCGCCGCAGCACAAAGCCCCAGCGGTCGTCGCGCTTTTCGAAGAAATCATAGAAGCGGCCGGTACACACCACATCGCAGATCACGCCGTCGACCGGCGCGCGCTGCGAAATCGTCATTTTGGTCTGCGCCACGGCGCGGTGGCCCGCGATGTCGATCACGCTGCCGCCGAGAAAATGCAGGATGCGCACGCCGCGCTTCCAGCCCTCGTCGTTGCCCTTGATGAATTCTTCGTAGGTGCCCTGAAACCAGGTCGCCCACATGCGCCCTTCCGGGTGCCACACGGTGCGAAAGCGATCCCACAGCCGCGCGTCGCGCCATACCGCCCAGCATTCGATGAGTTCGCGGATCGTCAGTTTGTCGGCGTCGACAGCGGCCATTGCGGCTTTCCTCCCGGGGCTATTCCCTCCCCCCTTGTGGGGGAGGGGTGGGGTGGGGGTCGGGAGGTGACGCGCTATCGTCGACGGGCGCAATGCCCTCGTCCGCTTTTGCGCAATCCCTCCCGACCCCCACCCCTAACCCCTCCCCACAAGGGGGAGGGGAAAACGCCGAGAATATATCAGATGCCGCGGCCTTCGACCTTTTCGGAGAGCGTTTTGACGGTCTCGGGAAGATTGTCGAGATGGGGATCGATCGCGAGCGCCTTGCGGAAGGCTTCGAGCGCGTGCTTGTCGTCGCCGATGTCTTGCAGCATCAGGCCGAGACCCGACAGGGCGCCGAAGTGGCGCGGCTCCTTGGCCAGGACCTCGGCGATGTCGGCGATCGCGTGACCGTAATCCTGCTTGAGATAATAGACCGTGGCGCGCCGGTTCCAGGCTTCGACGTAACCAGGCTTCAGCGCGATGACGGAATCCAGAAGCTTGATGGCGAGATCGTAGTCCTTGTTTTCGGTCGCGGCCTTCACGCGGCTCATCAACAGATTGCAGGTGTCGCTGCCCGACGACACCCACACCGCCCAGATGCGATCCTCGATCGCCTTGGCGCTGGCGTCGTCCGGCGCGATCTTCAGCGCGCTGAACAGCGTGTCGAGACTGTAATGCGGCTCGCCATGCCCGACCCGCGGCAAATCGCTTGGCGGCGACGCCCAATCCTGCGGGCTCTGCGCCGAGGCGCCGGTCCATGCCGGCGCGGCGAGCAGGAGCGCAAGGATCAAAGCCGGGAATCGTAGCGTCATGCGCATTGAGTCTATCCCCCCGCCGCGGCGCGGCAAGTCGGAATAGTATTCAATCGAGCGCAGTGATTGCGGCCAAATTGGGCAGGGCGGCAGCTCGCCTTATTAACCTTGGCGGGCCTTGAAGCGGCGCTGCGTCTTATTGATGACGTAGACGCGGCCCTTGCGGCGCACGAGGCGATTGTCGCGATGGCGGCCGCGCAGCGACTTCAATGAATTACGGACTTTCATGACCTTAAACTTCCTCGACGCACGGTCTCATTCGGAGACCCGCGCCCATCATCCGGGAGCATGCTGTTATTGGGGCGTTGATTAAGGAGGCGCCGGGTTATTGTCAATGTCCGACCGGCCGCAAGCGCGACCGAAATTAACTCGGGATTCCAATAGCTAAGCCACTGCCGCCGGCGATTTCCGGCGTTGCGGTGGAGCACGCGCGAGTTTCCTGCCGAAAACCTGCCCTAAACGGCTGCTGCTCGACCCGGCTTGGGACGAAATTCAGGAAGTGACGCGATTGGGCGTGGCGCTCACCTCGGCATCGGCATCGGCCTGGAGCGGGTCGGCATCTTCCACGGGATCGCCGAAAATGCCGCCGAGGATGCTCTTGAGCTTGTTCCAGGCCCGCAACGCAAAGCCGAGCGGACGCGGCATGCTGTGCCGGCAGAAGGCAAGCTTCCTCACCTCTTGGGTCACATGCCAGAGGCTCGAGCTGCCGGCCGGAAAAAACACCATGTCGCCGGGACCGAGCCGGCGCTGCTCGCCATCGTCGTCGGTGACGAAAACCTCGCCCGAGATGATGTGCAGGGTTTCGTCGATATTGTAGTGCCAGTGAAAGCGTCCGGGCGTGCACGACCACGCCATGATCGACGACGCGCCGTCGGCGCTCTGCGCCAATCGCTTGGAGCGGGCCTCCGGCGTTCCTTCCACAATCCAATGCCGCGGTATCGGCGCTGGTACCAGTTCAACATCGGCCGGAGCCGCAAAAACGATCGAATTCGACATAGTGTCCCCCCATAGAAGAGAGCATTTAAGGGCGGCAGTGCCGAAGAAAGTGTAAATTGCGTATCTTGCCGTCAGCGTCAGCGTACAGAGCTGTCGGCGGGTCGGCGTAGGCTCCGCGGCCAATCGCGCCAAGTACGGCGTAGTGGTGAGTTCGGCGGCCGCCGCTCCGCCTTGCGGGCCATCAGAAAAGCCGCCCACTTCTGGTAAATGCCGACGGCGGCGGAACGCCATGGGCTGGTCAGGCCCACTTCGAGGGCCTGGTTCGGGAATTCCGCCATCAGCGCTGGCCGCCGATCGGCGCGGGCGCGCGCGGCAAAGCTCTCCGCAGCGGCCGCCGCCGCGTCGTCAAAATAGCCGAGCGGCAGAGCCGGATACTGGGCGCGCTCGCCGCCGAGGAAGCGGGCGGCATCGCGGCGATATTCGCGAAACAGCGTATCGGCGTCGTATTCCGGATGGCCCTGGAAATAGAGCGAGAAGCTGCCGTCCTGCTTGGCGAAGGCATCGACCCCGGCCGTGTCGGAACGGGTGAGTATCTTGTAGCCGCACGACTCGAGCGCCAGCTCCGGCAGATCGTTGTAGCGCGAATGCGGCACCCACAATGGCTCGGGGAAATGCTGCGTCATCGGGTGGTCGGCGGCCAGCCGGCAGTCGAAAACACCGAACCGCTTTTCCTTCAGCGGACGCCGTTCGATGCCATCGGCATGGAGCACCGCCGCATGCGCGGCAAGGCAGGACCAGATCGCCGAAGATGTGTGCCCGCTTGCCCAATCGACCAGCGTGCTCATTGTTTCCCAGTAGGGCTCGTCCCGCAAATTCTCGGCGCGCGGCTCGGTGCCGGTGACGATCAAGCCATCGAGCGGCGTGTCCCACAGTTCCGCAATATCGCGATAGCGCTCGGTGAGCTCACGGCGCATGGCGGGAGCGCGCGGCACTTCGGGGATGGCATATAATTTCAACAGCACGACGACATTCGGCGTCGCGGCACGGATCAGATCGGTGAATTGCCGCTCTGTCGCCTCGACCGCCGCGTCGGGCATGTTGTTGACGAGGCCGATGGTGACGCAATTCGGAGCCTTGAGCTCGACTACGGGTCCGGCTCGGCCAGTATCCAGAAACAGCGCCATCGGGGGTGCTCTTTGTTCCCCTATTCGGCCGCGATCAGGGCCGAACGGCGCTGCTGCGAAAGGGCCAGCGCCTGATCGAGGTCGGCGATGATGTCGTCGATGTGCTCGATGCCGACGCTCAGCCTGATCATTTCCGGCCGCACGCCCGCCTTTTGTTGTTCCTCGGCCGACATCTGCCGATGCGTCGTCGAGGCCGGGTGGCAGGCGAGCGACTTGGCATCGCCCATATTGACCAGCCGCTTGAACAGGCCGAGCGCATCGTAAAAATCCTTGGCGGCGGCAAGCCCGCCGGCGACGCCGAAGGTCAGCAGCGAACAGGCGCGGCCGCCGAGATATTTGCGCGCCAGCGCGTGATAGGGATTGTCGGCGAAGCCCGTGTAATTGACCCAGGCGACACTCCGATGTTGCTGCAAGAACTCGGCAACGCGGCGCGCATTATCGACATGGCGCTCGACCCGCAGCGCCACCGTCTCGATGCCCTGCAGCAGAAGAAACGCCGAGAGCGGCGCCAGCACCGCGCCGGTGGTGCGCTGATAGACGCTGCGGCAGCGCGCGATATAGGCGGCGGCGCCAAAATGCTCGGTATAGATCAAACCGTGATACGACGCGTCGGGCTCGTTGAACATCGGGAAGCGCCGCGCCTGCGCTTTCCAATCGAACTTGCCGGAATCGACGATGGCGCCGCCGAGCGTGGTGCCGTGGCCGCCCATGAACTTGGTCAGCGAATGCACCACGATGTCGGCGCCGTAGTCGATCGGGCGGAGCAGGATCGGCGTCGCCACCGTGTTGTCGACCACGAGCGGAATGCCGTGACGCCGCGCCACGGACGCATAGGCTTCGAGATCGCAAACATTGCCGGCGGGATTGCCGACGCTTTCACAGAAGATCGCGCGCGTATTGGCGTCGATCAGCTTCTCGATGGCATCGGCGTGATCGGATTCGGCAAACCGCACCGTGATGCCCTGGCTCGGCAGCACATGCGCGAACAGCGTATAGGTGGTGCCGTAGAGCTGCGGCACCGAGACGATATTGCTGCCCATGCCGGCGAGATTGAGTACCGCATAATTCAGCGCCGCCTGTCCGGTGCTGACGCAGAGCGCTTCGACGCCGCCTTCAAGGGCTGCAACCCGGCGTTCAAGCACCGCGGTGGTCGGATTGCTGATCCGGCTGTAACGAAAGCCCTCGGCCTCGAGATTGAACAAGGCCGCGCCGTGATCGGCGCTGTCGAATTCATAGGCCACGGTCTGATAGATCGGCACCGCGACGGCTTTCGTCGTCGGGTCGGAATCATAGCCGCCGTGGACCGCTACTGTTTCGTTTTTCATGCTTCCCGCCGCCCGCCAGCACCCATCATCCCTGACTGCGATGCTACGGCAATTGGGTTTCTTATCCGTGGCGGAAAAGCCCGACAACGCAAGCGCCGCGAATTCGAGGGAATAACGTTAATCGTTTGCCATGAATGGCGGAGCATGCGCCGCCACGCGGCTTCCGCCGCCGTTCGTTCAATTTTTATCTAATCTGGAAGCGAAAGATTCACTTTGTCCGGCGATCATTCGCGCATGGCCCTCCTCGACCTCGAACGCCCGACCCGTGCCGGTGCCGGCAAAGATTCGGCGCTGCGCGACTGGCTCGGCGCGCTCGAAGCAACCGCACCCATCGGCGGCAGGCCGGAGCGCACGCTGCCGCGTGTCATCGAGGAGATGGCGCAACAACACGGCGCGACCGATGCGCTGATCTCGGCGCGCGGCACGCTCACCTATCACGCGCTCGCCGAGCGTGCCAATCGCTATGCGCGCTGGGCGCTCGATCAAAAGATCGCGCCGGGCGAGACCGTGTGCCTGTTGATGCCGAACCGGCCGGAATATTTTGCCATCTGGCTCGGTATCACAAGCGTCGGCGGGGTAGTTTCACTCCTCAATACGCAGCTGCGCGGCCCGTCGTTGGCGCATTGCATCGACATCGTAATGCCGAAACATGTGATCGTCGCCGCGGAGCTTGCGACGCAATTTCGTTCGGCAACGCTTTCGACCCGGCCGAAAATCTGGTGGCATGGCGGCCGCGAACTGCCGCGCATCAATTGCGAGATCGAACGTTTCTCGGGGGCTCCGCTTTCGCAAACCGAGCGCCGCACAGTGACGACCGCCGATCGGGCGCTGACGATCTACACGTCCGGCACCACCGGAATGCCGAAGGCGGCCAATGTCAGCCATCGCCGGCTGATGCAATGGAGCCTGTGGTTCGCCGGCTTGATGAACACGTCGCCGGACGACCGCATGTATAACTGCCTGCCGATGTATCACGCGGTCGGCGGCGTGGCGGCGATCGGCGCGCTTTTGGTGCGCGGCGGCTCGGTCGTGATCGCCGAAAAATTCTCCGTTCGCGAATTCTGGAACGACATCGTCGCCTGGGACTGCACGCTGTTCCAATATATCGGCGAGTTGTGCCGCTATTTGGTCAATGCGCCGGCGCATCCGTGGGAACGCAGGCATCGGCTGCGCATCGCCTGCGGCAACGGCTTGCGCGGCGACGTGTGGGAAAAATTCCAGTCGCGGTTTGCTGTTCCGCGCATCCTCGAATTCTACGCGGCGACGGAAGGCAACATCTCACTCTACAACGTCGAAGGCAAAATCGGCGCGGTCGGCCGCGTGCCGCCATTTCTGGCGCATCGCTTTCCGTTGGCGCTGGTCAGCTTCGATGCCGAGGCCGCTGAACCGGCCCGCGATACAAACGGCCGCTGCATTCCCTGCGCGACCGGAGAAACCGGCGAAGCGATCGGACGCATCCGCGGCGCTGCGGCCCAGCCCGGCGGCGCCTTCGAGGGCTACACCAGCGCCGAAGATACCGAGCGTAAAATCTTGCGCAACGTGTTCGAGGACGGCGATGCCTGGTATCGCACCGGCGATCTGATGCGCATGGATGCGGGCGGTTTTTTCTATTTCGTCGACCGCATCGGCGACACTTTCCGCTGGAAGGGCGAGAACGTAGCGACGTCCGAAGTCGCCGCCGCACTATTGGCATTCCCCGGCATCACCGAGGCGAGTGTCTACGGCGTCAAGGTCCGCGGCGCCGAGGGTTCGGCCGGCATGGCGACGCTGGTCACCGACCGCGCGGTGAATTTCGCCGAATTGCACCGGCATCTGGCGGAGCGGCTGCCGGCCTATGCCCGCCCCTTGTTCCTGCGCCTCAAGGACCGCATCGACCTGACGGCAACGTTCAAGCAAAAGAAGAACGAGCTCGCGCGCGAAGGCTTCGATCCCAGGACGATTTCGGATGCAATTTATGTCGGCGATCCGGAACGCGAAGCCTATGTGCGGCTTGATGACGCGCTGTTTCAGCGCATCGAGACTGGCCAAATCCGGCTCTAGCCGAAACAGTTCGGGCTCTTTATATCCGTCGGCATGAGATCGAAACTCGCGATCGGTATTGCGCTCTCGCTCTTGGCGGCCGCCGCGGTGGCGGCGGCCGAGCCCGCATCGGCGGGCGCGCGGCATCCGCAACGCCCTCCCGATTATGTTCAGGTGGTTCCGACCTCGGCCATCAATCTGGGCCCGGTGCCGGCCGCAACATCGCCGAACTGGTCGCCCGACTATTTCGGCTATGTGCCCGGACGGTCTTATGGCTATGGCCCGCTTCCCTACGTATCGCAGGGCGGTGCTTTCGTTTCGAGCCATCGGCTGGCTTCGACCGTCGGCGACGCGGTCTGCGCCCAGCACTTTCGCTCTTATGACCCGGCGAGCGGTACCTATCTGGGCCGCGACGGGCGCCGGCACGCCTGCCCTTAGAGCATGATCCCGAAAAGTGGATACCGGTTTTCGGGTAAGATCATGCTCAAACAAATATTGGCTAGGCGGTCGCGCCCGCATCCACCGTCAGCACGGTGCCGGTGATATTGCGCGCCTTGTCGCTCAGCAAGAACTCGACACTGTCCGCGACATCGTCGACGCCGGCGAGCCGGCGCAACGCGCTTCGGCGCGTCACCTGCTGACGTTGCTCGCCGCTCAGCCCATGGGTCATGTCGGTGTCGAGGAAGCCCGGCGCGATGGCGTTCACGGTGATGCCGAGCCGTCCGACTTCGCGCGCCAGCGAGCGGGTAAAGCCGAGCATGGACGATTTGGTCGCGGCATAGACCGACAGCCCGCTATAGCCGGTAAAGCCCACGATCGAAGCGACGTTGACAATGCGGCCTGAGCGCTCCGACATCATCGAACGCACCGCGTATTTGGTGAGAACGATCGGCGACACGGTGTTGATCCGGACCATTTCCTCGATCCGGGAATTATGCATGGTGGCGAGCACGCCGTCGAAGCCGACTGCCGCGTTATTGACCAGCCCGAACAGCGGTCCGTAATCCTGGCGCAGCGTGCGCACGAATTCCGGAATCGCGTCGATCTTGCCGAGATCGAATGACACGAAATGCAGCGTCCCGCGCTTGCTGCGTTTGGCCTCGGTAAGCGCCGCCGTCAAATCCTTGTTGCTCTTGCGCGCAACCGCGATGACGCAATAGCCCGCGGCGGCAAGCTTGCGCGCGATGCCGAGCCCCAGCCCGCGGCTTGCGCCGGTAACCAGCACATTGTGCTGAGGGATCGATGCCCGCGCTGCAGCTTTTTTAGCCATGGTGCCGCACCAGCTTGCCGGTTGTGGCGACGTCGAGCGCCGGCACGATGCTGATCGCCGCCGGCACTTTATGCCGCGGCAGCGCATCGCGACAGAGTTTTAGGATATCGCCCTTGACCTCGACGAGATCGGCGGCGGCCGGCGCGGCGCCCGCGTTCAACACGACGTCGGCGATCACGATGGAGCCGGTAATCGGGCTCGATTTCGGTCGCACCAACGACATACGCACGCGCGGATGACGATTGATCACCGCCTCGATCTCTTCCGGATGAACCTTCAACCCGCCGATATTGATGATGCCGCCGCGGCGACCGGCAAAGACATAACGGTCACCGCGCCGCTCCAAAATGTCGCCGGTGTCGACAAAACCGTCGGCGTCGGCAAGCACTGCATCGCTGCCGACATAGCGTGTGGCGGTGCGCGGCGAGCGGATGCGCAGCGAGCCGTCGACGACTTTCAGTTCGACTCCGTCGCGGAGGTCTTCTAGGCAGGTCGCTGGAAAGCCCGCAAGCCCGTCGGAAACTTCGAAGGCGACGCCGGCTTCGGTCGACGCATACGCATGCCCGATATTCGCCTGCGGAAAGGCTTGGCGCAGACTATCCAGCACCGCCTGATCGGCGATCTCACCCGAGAGCCGGACATAGCGCGGCGCGATTATTCGGATCGACGGTGACATCAAAGCGCGGCGCCAATGCGACGGCGTCCCGGACAGATGCGTGACACCGTGCCGGGCCAAGCGTTCAAGATGCTCGCCGATCGGCTCGCCCGCGCTCGACAGCACCAGCGAAGCGCCACCGAGCACCGCACGGAAGAAAATCTGTAATCCGCCATAGCGGCGGATGTCGTAGAAGGTGCCCCACACCACAGGCGCGGCGCTGTGGTTCGGCTTGAACGGCGCCGTCAATGCCGCGAGCGAATGCGCGACCAATTTCGGAACTCCGGTGGTGCCCGACGTCAGCATCACCCATTCGGTCTGAAGTGCCGGATCTGGGAACGGTTCAGCCGGGACGACGTCGGCCGAGCATTTCACCTGGATCGGCAGCGCAAATGCGCCGTGAGCAGGCGTGCCGCCGTCGGTGACAACGGCATCGATTTCGGCGCCGGCGAACAGTGCGCTGAAATGTGCGGGATCTGCATCGGGCGGCAGAATAGTCAGGCGGCGCGCAACACCGTCGAGCTCGATCAATGCCAGCGCCGTCGTCAACTGGCTTGCGGTCGCGA
>Ga0182016_10005875_pt1 | contig 13043 bp, 12 predicted proteins | sample 712S2MmetaG_FD_120491 | JGI IMG/M metagenome (GOLD analysis project Ga0182016, IMG submission 120491) | Permafrost microbial communities from Stordalen Mire, Sweden - 712S2M metaG | ecosystem: Environmental > Terrestrial > Soil > Wetlands > Permafrost | place: Sweden: Stordalen | collected...
AACTACGCCGACGCGTGGTTCGTCGGCTCGACGGCCAAGGACGGATCTGTGCCGTCGATGACGGTGGCCGTCTGGGTCGGCTACCCCAACAGCAACAAGTCGATGGCCAAGGACTACGGCGGCAAGCCGGTCTACGGCGGCACCTACCCGGCGCTGATCTGGCGGGGCTACGTCATGCAGGCGATCCAGCAGTACAAGCGCGAGGCGGCCGAGCTCGCGGCCGAGCACTCCCACCATTCGGTCCCGAACGCGAGCACGGGCGCAACGGGTGCCTCGGGCGGACCGGGCGCCAATGGCGCGACCGCCGCGACCGGCGCCGTCTCGAACGCCACGTCGGCGACGGGCGCGACGACCCCCGCAACCGGGACCGTCACGAGCGGCGGCGGCAGCACCGGTCCCAACACGACCTCCCCGGCGGGCCGCTCGACCACGCCGAGCTCGGGCTCGACCAGCAAGGCCGGCGGCGCAACGACCCCGACCGGCGGCTCGACGACCTCGACCGGCGGCTCGACGCCGCCGACCACCGGCTCGAGCAGCCCGTCCGGAACCTCTCCGCCGCCGACCGGGACGGGCGGCGGCGTGTCCGCGCCCGGCGGCGGTACTAGCGCGCCCCCAGGCTGAGCGCCGCCGTCCCGGCCGCCCGGCCACCACCGCGCGAAACGAAGCGGCTGCCGCGGACGCTGAAGCGCCAGGGCAGATCCACGGCCTTGGTGATCCCGATCCGCCGGGAGACCACGATGTCGCGAGCAGGCCCTTCCGGGAGCGAGATCGTGACCGGTCCCGCGCCGAGGTCAAGGCCGTTGTGGTCCAGCTCGATGCCGAGCGCCATGGTCAGCTTGCCGGGCCCTGAGCAGAGATCCTCGAGCCGCTCGCGCCCCCGCCGCGCTCGCATCAACTCGATTCCGTCGCAGGGCTCGAGCGCGCGGATCAGCACGCCGGCACCGATCCCTTCCGGCTCGGACACCGCATTCAGCATCGCGTGCACGCCGTAGGAGCGATAGACATAGGCGCGGCCGGGCGGCCCGAACAGCGTCAGGGTGCGCGGCGTGCGCCCGATATGAGCGTGGCACGCCGGCTCGGACTCGTGGTAGGCCTCGGTCTCGACGATCACTCCTGCCGTCTCGCCGTGGCGCACGACGCCGCCGATCAGGCCGCGCGCGACCGCCCACACCGCGCCGCTGTAGAGATCGCTGCTCACCCCGTCGCGAAGGCGCCGCGCGCGGCGTCCAGCTGCTCGCGCAGGCGCGCCAGCGAGGTGCCTCCGACCGAGATCTTCGACTCGAGCCAGGAGCTGCTGCTGAGCAGCTCGACCAGGGCTTCGCGGTCGAGCGTGGGCGCCATCGCTGCCAGCTCGTCGGCGTCGAAGCTCGACAGCGGCCTGCGCTCGTCGACGGCGACGCGAACCAGGTCGCCGACAACGCCGTGAGCCTCGCGAAACGGCAGGCCGCCGCGCACCAGCAGGTCGGCGATATCGACGGCGGCGATCAGCTCATCCGAGGCCGCGCTCGCCAGGCGCTCGCGATCGAAGCTGATCGTAGCCAGCATGCCGCGCGCCGCAGCCAGGATGAGCGTGAGCGTGTCCGCGGTGTCGAACAGGTGCTCCTTGTCCTCCTGCATGTCCTTGTTGTAGGTCAGCGGCAGGCCGTGCAGGACGCCATGCAGCGCGCTGTGGTGAGCGACGATGCGCGGCGCCTTGGCGCGCAGCAGCTCCGCCGCGTCGGGGTTCTTCTTCTGCGGCATGATCGAGGAGCCCGAGCTCCAGCCGTCGCTCAATGTGGCGAACCCGAACTCCTCGCTGCTCCACAGCACAAGCTCGCCACCGAGCCGCGAGAGGTGCGTCGCGAGCGTCGCCGCAGCCGCGAGGTAGTCCAGTGCGAAGTCGCGGTTGGAGACGGCGTCGATCGAGTTGGGCGAGACGCCTTCGAACCCGAGCTCTGCCGCGACCTGCGAGCGGTCGGTCGCGAAGTTGACGCCCGCGAGCGCACCGGCGCCGAGCGGCAGTACGCTGCACGCCGTGGCGACAGCCTCGAAGCGTCCGCGGTCGCGCAGCAGCATCCACACGTAGGCGAGCAGGTGGTGGCCCAGATAGACCGGCTGCGCGCGCTGAAGGTGGGTGTAGCCCGGCATCGCCCAGTCGAGATGGCGCTCGGCCCGGCCGAGCAGGACCTCGATCAGCCCGCCGATCCCAGCCCGTGCTTCGGCGGCGGCTTCGCGCACGAACATCACGACGTCGGTGGCGACCTGGTCGTTGCGCGAGCGTGCCGTGTGCAGCTTCCCGCCCACGCGGCCGGTCAGCTCTGTCAGCCGGCGCTCGATCGCCATGTGAATGTCTTCGTCGTCGGGCGCGAACACGAAGCTGCCGCCCTCGAGCTCGCCGGCGACATCGTCGAGACCAGCCAGCAGCTCATCGAGTTCCGCCCGTGCGAGCACGCCGATCGTGGCGAGCATCGCCGCATGCGCCCGCGACTGGGCGACGTCGTGGCGCCACAGACGCCAGTCGAAGTCCAGCGAGGCGTTGATCGCCTGGAAATCCGGATCCTGGGGTTGCGAGAAGCGCGACATCGCCGGCGCTGAGTCTATGCCCGCGCGAGCACGGCAGTCAGCGCCTGCGCGACCGACGCGACATCCCCCTCGCTCAGCTGCGGGTGGAAGGGCAGCGCCAGCGAGCGCTCGGCGACGTCCTCGCAGACCGGAAACTCGCCGGGCCGATGACCGAAGCGCTCGCGGTAGTAGCTCATCAGGTGAATGGCGGGCAGGTAGGGCTTGCTCTGCACGCCGCGCATACGCAGTGCGCGGATCGTCTCGTCGCGGTCGCACCCGCGTGGCAGCGACACGGTGTAGACAAACCAGCCGCGCACGCACCCGCCCGCGTCAGGGCAGGGCAACTCGAGCCCCTCGATGCCGGCAAGCGCCTCGCCGTAGGCCGCAGCGACTCTGGTGCGCGCCGCGAGCAGGCCGTCGAGACGGTCGAGCTGGGCTAGGCCGATGGCGCATGCGATCTCGCTGAGTCGGTAGTTGAAGCCCAGACGGTCGTGGTCGAGCCAGTCCATGTCGGGCGCGCGGCCCTGGTTTCGCTCGCTGTCGATGCGCTCCTTCTCGCTCTCGTGGCCGAGCGTCACCATGCCGCCCTCGCCGGTTGTCATCTGTTTGTTGGCGTAGAACGCGAACACCGCAGGGTGTCCGCGGGCACCGACCGCGACACCGTCTGCGTGCTGCGCGCCGAGCGCCTCGCAGGCGTCCTCGACGATCGGCAGCCCGAGTCGCTCGAGCGCCGCCACATCGGCCGGCCAGCCAAAGATGTGCACCGGCAGGAGCGCGGCCGTGCGCGGTCCCACGGCCGCGGCCGCGGCCGCCGGGTCGATCGTGAGGGTGAGCGGGTCGATGTCCACGAAGACCGGCGTGGCGCGCTCGTAGACGATCACGTTCGCCGACGCGACGAACGAGAACGGGCTGGTGATCACCTCGTCGCCGTCGCTCACGCCGACCGCCCGAAGCGCAAGATGGAGGCCCGCCGTGCCGCTCGAGACGGCGCTCGCGTAGGGCGCGCCGATGCGTGCGGCGAAGCGCCGCTCGAACTCGCCGAGCAGCGGCCCGAGCGACAGGCGCCCGGAGCGCAGCACCTCGATCACGCCGCGTTCCTCCGCCTCGCCGAGCACCGGCCGCGCGAGCTGGATCTCGTTGTCGCTCACTTCGGCGGCCCGGCGAGCATGCCGCGCTCCAGCGAGTCCACCAGTGCCTCCCAGGAGGCGGCGACCACGTTCTCCGACACCCCGATCGAGCCCCACACGGTGACCCCGTCGGAGGAGTCGAGCAGCACGCGCGTGACGGCCCCGGTGCCCTTGTCCTCGTCGAGGATGCGCACCTTGAAGTTGACCAGCTCGATGTCGGCGAGGTGGGGGTGGACCGTGCCGATCGCCGCCCGCAGGGCGGCGTCCAGAGCGTTGATCGGCCCGTTGCCCTCGGCGGTGTGCACGCGGCGCTCGCCGTCGATCCAGATCTTGATCGTCGCCTCCGTCCGCGCCTCAGCGTCCGCCAGCTGCTCGACGATCACCCGCCAGGACTCGAGCCGAAACAGCGGCGCGTAGCCGCCCGTCTCGCGCCGCAGGAGCAGTTCGAGCGATCCGTCGGCGGCCTCGAACTGGTACCCGCGATGCTCGAGGTCCTTGATCCGCTCGAGCACCCTGCGCGTCTTCGTCTCGTCCAGCTCGATCCCGAGCGCCGCTGCCTTCTCGCTCACGCTCGCGCGGCCCGCCAGCTCCGACACCAGCAGCTCGCGCTGGTTGCCCACGAGCGCGGGCGCGATGTGCTCGAAGGTGCTCGCGTCCGCGCTCACGCCGGCAACGTGCATGCCGCCCTTGTGCGCGAACGCGTTACGGCCGACGTAGGGCTGATTCGGGTCGGGCGTGACGTTCAGCAGCTCGTCGACGAAGTGGGCCGTCTCGGTGAGACGGGCGAGCTGCTCGTCGGTAAGGCAGCGGAAGCCGAGCTTGAGCTGAAGGTTCGCGATGATCGAGACGAGGTTGGCGTTGCCGGTGCGCTCGCCGCATCCGTTCATCGTGCCCTGAACCTGGCGCGCGCCGGCCTCGACCGCGGCGAGCGTGTTGGCGACGCCGCATTCGGCGTCGTTGTGGCAGTGGATGCCGACGCGCACGCCTTCGCCGAGCGCGGCGACAGCGTCGGCCGTCGCGACGGCCACCTGCGAGGGCAGCGAGGAGCCGTTGGTGTCGCACAGCGTGATCGTCTCGGCGCCGGCCTGCGCTGCGGCGCCGATGCAGCGCAGCGCGTAATCGCGCTCGGCGCGGTAGCCGTCGAAGAAGTGCTCTGCGTCGTAGACCACGCGCTTGCCTGCACCGACCAGGAAGGCGACGGAGGAGGCGATCATCGCCAGGTTCTCCTCGCGGTCGACCTTGACGAGCTTCTCCAGGTGCAGCGTCCAGGTCTTTCCGACCAGCGTGCAGACCGGGGCGACGCACTCCGCCAGCTCGATCAGCGCCGGATCCTGCTCGGCGGCCACGTCGCGGCGGCGCGTCATCCCGAACGCGGCGAGGACGGCGTGCCCGAAGTGCTCGTGGGCCATCAGGTCGAAGAGCTCGCGATCCTTGGGATTTGAGCCGGGAAAGCCGGCCTCGATCAGGTCGATTCCCAGTTCGTCGAGCTTGTGGGCAACGCGCAGCTTCTCCTCGGCCGAGAGCGACATGCCCTCCCCCTGCATGCCGTCGCGCAACGTCGCGTCGTATAGCTGGATCTCATTCACTGCGGTTCCTTTCGAAGTTCTCGGGCGGGCGGTGCGGTCAGCGGCCGTGCGCGCAGGCGCTAGACGGCCGCCCGTGTAATTCGCGCCGCGAACATCGAAAGGCTCGCCATCGCTATGCGCTCGCCTGCTGCGTAACCGCCGGCCCGGCGGTGGCCGGCGACGGTGCGCTCGCCACTATGTCCAGCCACTCGAGATATCGGACGTTTCGCCCGTAGAGCACCTCCTGGAAGGCGCTCTGAAGCACCCGCGTGATCTCACCGGGTCCGCCGGACCCGATCGCGTGATCGTCGATCTCGCGCACCGGCACGAGCTCGGCGGCGGTCCCGGTGAGGAAGACCTCCTCGGCGAGGTAGAGCTCGGCGCGCGTGATGTCGCGCTCGAGCACCGTGTAGCCAAGGTCGCGGGCGATCTGCACAATCGAGCGGCGATTGATGCCGTCGAGGATCGATGCCGTCTGCGGCGGCGTCACGATCACCCCGTCGCGAACGGTGTAGATGTTCTCGCCCGAGCCCTCGCAGACGCGGCCGTGCTCGTCGAGCAGGATCGCCTCGTCGTAGCCCGCCTTCACCGACTCGATCTTCGCGAGCACGCTGTTGAGGTACTGGCCCGACGCCTTCGCCGCCGGGATCAGCGAGCGCGGGCTGATGCGCTCCCACGAGGACACCTTCGCCCGGATGCCGTTGCGCGTCCCCTCCTCTCCAAGATAGGCGCCCCAGGGCCACAGCGCGATCGACACCTCGACCGGCGCATCGAGCGGGTTCAGTCCCATCTGGCCGTAGCCGCGATAGGCAATCGGCCTTATGTAGCAAGACGAAAGCCCATTGCGCGCCACGAGTTCGTGCGTGGCGAGGCGCAGTTCCTCGATCGAGTAGGGCAGGTCCATGTAGTAGAGCTTGGCGGAGCGCTCCAGGCGGTCGAGGTGGTCGAGGTGGCGGAAGATCGCCGGGCCGCGCTCGGTCTCGTAGCAGCGAATGCCCTCGAAGACTCCGGTTCCGTAGTGCAGCCCGTGCGTCAGGACATGCACCTTGGCGTCCGCCCAGGCGACGAACTCGCCGTTTTGCCAGATGACCTCCGTCTCGATCACAGCGTCCGACGTCCCTTCGCTATAGAAGTGCGAGCACAGCCGCCGTGGCCTGCGCCGTGGTTGCCGAACCTCCGAGATCCCGCGTACGCAGACCGTTTGCGAGTGCGCGATCGACCGCCGATTCTACCGCTACGGCCTCCCTTTCCAACCCCAGCCCGTGCCTCAGCATCAGGGCGACCGACAGGAACATCGCCAGCGGATTGGCGCTGCCCTGCCCGGCGATGTCGGGGGCTGAGCCGTGCACCGGCTCGAACAGGCCCGGTCCCCCATCCCCCAGTGACGCGCTCGGCAGCATGCCGATCGAGCCGGTGATCATCGCCGCCTCGTCGCTGAGGATGTCGCCGAACATGTTCTCGGTGACGATCACGTCGAAGCTGGCCGGCGCGCTGACGAGCGCCATCGCGGCGTTATCGACGAGCAGGTGGCGAAGTTCGACGCCGGGGAACTCCTCGACCCCAACGCGCGTCATTACCTCGCGCCACAGCCGCGAGGTCTCCAGCACGTTCGCCTTGTCGACGCTCGTGACGTGGGTGCGCGCCGCCCCGAAGGCGACCCTGGCGATACGCTCGATCTCGCCGGCGCTGTACTCGCAGAGATCGCTCGCGGTATCCGCGGTGCGCGTCTTGGCACCAAAGTAGATCCCACCCGTCAACTCCCGCACGACGATCAGGTCGGTGCCGGCGATCCGCTCCTGTCGCAACGGGCTCGCATCGTAGAGCGCCTCGATCGCGCGCACGGGGCGCAGGTTCGCAAACAGCCCAAGGCCCTTGCGCACGCCGAGCAATCCCTGCTCGGGCCGCGGCTTGTCCGGGTCGGTGGTGTCCCACTTCGGCCCCCCGACCGCCCCGAGCAGCACCGCGTCGGCGCCGCGGCACGCCGCCAGCACCTCGTCGGTCAGCGCCACGCCGTGCGCGTCGATCGACGCGCCGCCGAAGATGTGCTCCTGCACGTCGACCTCGGCGACGGCGCGCAGCACCTCAAGGCCCGCCGCCATGACCTCCGGGCCGATCCCGTCTCCGGGCAGCGTCACGATCGCGTTCATCGAGACGGCACCGTAGCAGTGGGGTTGCGGGGCACGCTCACGCGGACCCCGCAACCCAGGGCGGCTGCTAGCCCCGAGCGAGTCAGCGCAGCGCGCTGATGGCGCTCCAGAAGGTCATGCGGTTGCCTTCGATGGCACCGTGGTAGGCCGCCACCGCCGCCCGGTTGGTCGAGCGTGCAGTCGTGTCCGTGGACTTTGCCGTTGCCCGAGCGCCCGCGCAGGCGTTCTGGTTGGTGACGGGCTTGACGCAGGCGGAGGCGACGAGCGCCTTCTGCGCCGAGAGCGTGCCCAGCAGCGTCGCCTCGGCGGCGTCGACTGTCGAGACGAGTGGCGCGAATGCGTTCTCCAGTGTGTCGCAGGCAGCGGTGACCGCTGCAGCCGACGGGACGAGCTTCGCCGGCAGGGTTCCGGCCTTGGCCTTCGCGCACAGGGCGCTCGCCACCGGATAGGTCTGGACGAATGGGCGATCGCCGGCACGCGCGAACGCACTCGTCCCGCTCGCCAGCATCACCGCGATCACGGTTGCGGCGATTGTCAAAGTTACTCTGCGCATCACGCGGCTCCTCGGTTCGGACATTCAGGTGAACTGCTACCTGAGGAACACGCGTTGCGCGGTCGAGTTGCGCCCGCCGGGCCGGCGCCGCCTCCGCGGCGCCGGTCAGCGCAGTGCGCTGACCGTGTTCCAGAAGGCCTTGCCGTTGGCAGCGACCGCGCCACGGAAGGCGGCTTCTGCGGTCTTCTCGGTGGTGCGCGCGGCCGTGTCCGTGGACCGAGCGCCGGCGCGAGCGCTCGCACATGCCGCGTGGTCGCTCACGGGCTTGCGGCAGGCGGCCGCAACCAGGGCCTTCTGTGCCGAGAGGGTGTCAAGCAGCGTCGCCTCTGCCGTATCGACAGTCGAGACGAGCGTCGGAAAGGGGTTGCCGAGCGTGTCACAGGCGGCGTTCACGGCCGCGGCGGACGGCGCGAGCTTCGCCGACAGGGTGCCGGATTCGGCTTTGACGCACAGCGCATTGGCCGCCGGATAGGTCTTCACAAACGGACGGTCTCCGGTGCGCGCGAAGGCGCTTGCCGTCATCGCCAGCGTCAGCGCAATTGCGGTTCCTGCGACTGCGAACGTTGCTGCGCGCATCACGGCGCTCCTCGCTTCTGAGATCCAGACGAACTGCTCCCTCGGGAACACGCGCGCGCCCGCCTAGTTGCGGGCGTCCGGCGTGTGGAGGGCTCAGAGCGCCGTGGTGACCGGTCCGTTGCGCTCGCGCGTTGCCTCATAGGCCGCGATCTGATCGCCGTCCTGCAACGTCAGGGCGATGTCGTCGAGGCCGCCGAGCAGCCGCCGGCGGATCTCCGGGTCGATCTCGAAGGCGACGCTGCGTCCGCCAAAGCGCACCTCCTGCGCTTCGAGGTCGACCTCGCCCTCGCCCGCCGCGGCAAGCGCGCGCACATCGGGCTCTGCCAGCACGACGGCCAGGAGCCCGATCTTCATGCAGTTGTTGTAGAAGATATCGCCGAAGCTCGGCGCGACCACGGCACGGAAGCCGTAGTCCTCGATCGCCCAGGGAGCGTGCTCGCGCGATGAGCCGCAGCCGAAGTTGCGCCCGCTCGTGAGGATCGGATTACGCGGGAGCTCCCAGCCCGGCTGCTTGGCCCAGTCGTAGAACAGGAACTCGCCGAAGCCGGTCCGCTCGATCCGCTTGAGGAACTGCTTCGGGATGATCTGGTCGGTGTCGACGTCGCTGCGGTCCAGGTCGCTGACCGCCCCGGCGATGACTGTGATCGGCTCCATTGCTCAGCTCCAGTTGCGGATGTCGACGAAACGCCCTTCGATCGCGGCCGCGGCCGCCATCTCCGGGGAGACCAGGTGGGTGCGCCCGCCACGGCCCTGGCGTCCTTCGAAGTTGCGGTTCGAGGTCGACGCGCAGCGCTCGCCGGGGGCGAGGATGTCGGGGTTCATGCCCAGACACATCGAGCAGCCGGCGGTGCGCCAGTCGAAGCCTGCGGCGCGGAAGATCTCATCGAGCCCCTCGGCCTGCGCCTGCGCGCTGACCTGTGCCGACCCCGGCACGACCATCGCCTGCACGTGCTCTGCCACGCGGCGCCCGCGGATCACCGACGCGGCGGCGCGCAGGTCGCCGATCCGCGAGTTGGTGCAGGAGCCGATGAACACGCGGTCGAGGCGGATCTCCTCGATCGGCGTGCCCGCCTGCAGGCCCATGTAGTCGAGCGCGCGCTCGGCGGCGTCGCGGTCGACCGGCGCCTCGAAGTCATCGGGTGAGGGCACGTGGTCGGCGACGCCGACCACCATCCCGGGGTTGGTGCCCCAGGTCACCTGTGGCGAGATCGCGGCGACGTCGACCGCGACCTCCGCGTCGAAGCGCGCGCCGTCCTCGCTGCGCAGCTCGCGCCAGCCCTCGATCGCCCGCTCCAGTGCCGCGCCGGAGCCGGCACCCGGGCGCCCGCCGCGCTCGAACCACTCGAACGTGACGTCGTCCGGCGCGATCATGCCCGCACGACCGCCCCCCTCGATCGTCATGTTGCAGACCGTCATGCGGCCCTCCATCGAAAGCTCGGCGATCGCCTCGCCGCTGTACTCGACGACATGCCCGACGGCGCCGTCGACCCCGATCTGGCCGATCGTGGCGAGAATCAGATCCTTGGCGGTGACTCCGAAGCCGCGCCGGCCCTCATAGCTGATCCGCATCGAGCGCGGCTTGCTCTGCACCAGGCACTGGGTTGCGAGGACGTGCTCGACCTCGCTTGTGCCGATGCCGAAGGCGAGCGCGCCGAACGCGCCATGCGTGGCCGTGTGCGAGTCGCCGCAGACGATCGTCATACCGGGCTGCGTCACGCCCAGTTCCGGGCCGATCACGTGGACGATTCCCTGGCGACGGGACCCAACCGAGTAGATCGGGATGCCGAACTGCGCGCAGTTGCGCTCGAGTGTCTGAACCTGGACGCGCGAGAGCTCGTCGAGGATCGCGGCGGCGCGGGGCGTGCCGTCGGTCGGCACGTTGTGGTCGGCCGTCGCGAGCGTGCGGTCCGCCCGGCGGACGCTGCGTCCGGCGAGCCGCAGCCCCTCGAAAGCTTGCGGGCTCGTCACCTCGTGCACGAGGTGGAGGTCGATGTAGAGCAGGCCCGGAGCCACCTCGTGGGCGTCCCAGATCTTGTCGAGCATGGTCTGTGGCATGGGTTCTCCGGGTCTCCTCGTCGTCAGCTGCGCCGCAGGCCGGCCGTGACGACGGCCAGCAGCCGTGCCTGCAGCGGTCCGGGGTTCTCGAAATGATGGGGCAGATCCGCGTCGAAGGTCACGCAGTCACCGGCCGCGAGCGGATACGGCCGCCCGTCGCAGAGCAGCACCACCTCGCCCGCCTCGACCAGCGCCGTTTCGCGGCTGCCCGGCTCGTGCATCGGCGGGTCATCGGAGCCGCCGGTGACCGCCCCCGGTGCGAGCGTGTGCAGCGACAGCTCGGCCCGTTGGCCGGGAATCGGTGGCGTCAGCACCTCTGCGTGATGGCCGCGGCGCGGGTTGCCCTCGACGCGCCGCTCGCCGCAGCGCACGATCGTCACCGATCCGCTCTCGTCGAGGCGCAGCAGCCCCGAGAGCCGCAACTCGAGGCCGGTGGCGATCCGCGCAGCGACCTGGAGCGTCGGGCTGGTCTCACCGCGCTCGACCTGCGAGAGCATCGCGGAGCTGACGCCGCAGCGCAGCGCCAGCTCGCGCAGCGACAGCCCCATCGCCTCGCGCAACGCGCGCACGCGCGGCCCAACCGCCGTCGGGTCGTAGGGATCGTGTTCGGCCGCAACCGCCATACGCGTGTATGTTATCACGGACGCTCGACTGCTGCGGCCGCCCGGCGTTCGCCCCCGCTCAGGGCGCGGACGCGAGATCGGCCGCCGCCGCCACCGCTGTCTCCTCGCCGCGGCCAAGCGTCGTCAGCGCCCGCAGGTAGGCCCTCGCGGCAGCCTCGACGACGTCCGTTGCGACACCCTGTCCCGACGCTGAGCGCTCACCGAGCGTGACCACGACCGAGACCTCGCCGAGCGCGTCCTGGCCCTCGGTGACGGCGTCGATCCGGAACTCGCGCAGCTGCGCATCGACGCCGGTCGCCGCGTTGATCGCGCCGAACACTGAATCGACCGAGCCGTCGCCGCTGAATTCGCCGCGCGCGCTCTCCCCCGCCGGCGTGCGGACCGTGACGGCAGCGCGCGGTTCGCGCTCGCTGCCGGCCGTCAGCTCGTAGCTCTCGAGCGTGAAGCCCGCGATGTTCTCGCGCAACTCGTCGGTCACGAGCGCCTCGAGATCCATCGCGCTGACCGTCTTCTTGCGGTCGGCGATCTCCTTGAAGCGCTTGAAGGCGGTATTCAGCGCCTGGCCCTGAACCTCGATGCCGAGGTTCTCGAGCGCCTGTCGAAGCGCGTGGCGCCCGGAGTGCTTGCCCAGCACGAGCGAGTTGGTCGCGAGCCCGACGCTCGTGGCCTCCATGATCTCGTAGGTTGTGCGTTCCTTCAGCACGCCGTCCTGGTGGATGCCGGATTCGTGCGCGAACGCGTTGCGCCCGACGATCGCCTTGTTGGGCGGCACGGCGTAGCCGGTCAGCCGCGACACCAGGCGGCTGGTGCGCGCGATCTCGCGCGTGTTGATCGCGGTATGCAGGCCGATGTCGTCCGCCCGCGTCGCCAGCAGCATCACTATCTCCTCGAGCGACGCATTGCCGGCGCGCTCGCCGATCCCGTTGATCGCGCACTCCACCTGGCGCGCGCCGGCACGCACCCCGGCGAAGGAGTTGGCCACGGCCAGGCCGAGGTCGTCGTGGCAGTGCACCGAGAGGACCACGTCGGCCAGCGCCGGCACGAGCTCGTAGAGCCGCTCGAGCCAGGCGGCGTATTCGTGCGGCATCGCGTAGCCGACGGTGTCGGGGATGTTGATCGTCGTTGCACCCTCCTCGATCGCGGCCGCGACCACCTCGGCGGTGAACTCGATCTCCGAGCGCGTCGCGTCCATCGGTGAGAACTCGACGTCGGTGACGAACTCGCGGGCGTGCGCGACCGCCGCGCGGGCCTGTCCGAGGACGTCCTCGCGGGTGGTCTGCAGCTGATGGACGATGTGGATGTCGGAGGTCGAGATGAACGTGTGAATCCGCGGGCGCTGGGCGTCGGCGACCGCTCTGGCCGCCGACTCGATGTCGGCGAACTGCGTGCGTGCGAGACCGGCGATGACCGGCCCCTCGACTTTGCGGGCGATGCCCTCCACCGCCTCGAAATCGCCGGGGGAAGCGATCGGGAAGCCGGCCTCGATCACGTCCACGCCGAGACGCGCGAGCTGCTGGGCGATCTCGAGCTTCTCGGCGGCGTTCAGCGAAATGCCGGGCGACTGCTCCCCGTCGCGCAGCGTCGTGTCGAAAATCAGTACTCGGTCGGTTTGCGAATCCATGATGCTCCTCGTTCCTTTCGGGCTTCTCCTACGGCTTCTTCTCGGCTGGGTTTGCGGCTACGCGGCCGCCACGCGTTATTCCCCCCGAGGGTGGAGGAGAAGAAGCAGGAGAGACGAGCGCAGCATCATGCGGGCAAAAGCTTAGTGAAAGTCGCCGGCCGCCGCACGCCGGTGGCAACAGGTGCAGACGCGCGCGGGCGCGCTCAGGTGAGGATGTTCACGGCGCGGGCGAGGA
>Ga0182016_10005876_pt1 | contig 13041 bp, 13 predicted proteins | sample 712S2MmetaG_FD_120491 | JGI IMG/M metagenome (GOLD analysis project Ga0182016, IMG submission 120491) | Permafrost microbial communities from Stordalen Mire, Sweden - 712S2M metaG | ecosystem: Environmental > Terrestrial > Soil > Wetlands > Permafrost | place: Sweden: Stordalen | collected...
CAGGTGTTCGCGGCAAAGAGCTGGAGGACGCCCGCTCTCTCGGGGTCACAGACGTACTCGCGATTGATGACGATCAAGCAATTGAGAACTTCCGCTTCGTGGATGCAATTGCGGATACCGTTGGCGGTGAGGTTGCAGCGAAGCTGATCGGGAAGGTAAAGCAGGGCGGCTCATTTGGCTACACGGCTGTGTTGCCGGAAAGTGCGGCAGCCAAAAATCCGACAGTGAAGATTACACGTGTGTGGGCTCAGCCTGATGCATCCAAAGTGCGCGAATTTGCCGATGACATACGTGATGGCAAGTTCATTCTGCCTATCAGCCGCCGTTTGCCGTTGCGCGATGCGGCTGAAGCACACGTGCTGGGGCAAAAAGGCGGCATTGGGAAGATCCTGCTACTGGCGCCAGATTTTCAAGAATGATTTCTTCACGTTTCGCCAGGTGGAACTGAGATTGTCGTACATGATCGTGGTCCCCGGGCCGTGGGCATTGTGAATATGAATCTACTCTCAATGTCCTCACACACAAATCCCCCGGCATGGTCAATACAAGGGGATTCGCGGTTAGGAGTTAGAGTGAATACTTATCAGCTCTTCGTGCTTCGTAGGTGGGTCTCCTAAACGCATCTGCTCATCCTGCACCGGCTCGACAATCTTATTCTGCCCGTCGTCCTCGGCCATTTTGTGCGAGGACAACGGACGTTTGGGAAATAGGTGATTGTGTACGTCTGATTGATGTCCAAAGCTCATGATTGTCTCCAATCGTTTGCTGGTTGGTTGTGAGAGGCGCTCGTCTGGAGCAAGCCGTCATCAGCTAGAGGCGAGGAAGAAAATCCGTCGTACCTCACAATTAGACGCTTCAATCATCGGCAATGTCCAATTTCAACAAAGGGGACAATCCAGAGTAGCGAACTCAAATACATAGCTGGGTAGTTTGGTCCGCGGATGATTCCGAGGGCGCGTCCGGTCCGTAGCATACCAGCACCGGGCAACTCAGTTTTTGGGAAAAAAGAGGCAAAAGTAGTCCTCCGAAGTAGATTCGGTGCCTGATATCGCCGTAGCTGAAATGTCGAACCTGCCAAAACCACTTTTGGGCTAACAAGCCAAAAGTTCCCCCGATCGCTCCGGCGTCAACAAGAGGCAGTTGCTGAGCCGCTGAATGGAGGACGCGGATGTCATTGGGCAAGTCACAGTCAATATTGAATTCAGTGTGGTAAACCTTCTTGCGATTTCCAAACTGCGTGACAGTTGAAAGGCTAGTATTGCGGTTGTTCTAATTCCGGTTTCCTCTTTCCACAGTCTGCAAAGGCAAATAGGCTCCGAGGTTCCAACTTCGGAGCCGGTTGCTTTTATGCGGAGAGGAACAGGTCGATTAGCCGAGAGACGACGTTGGTGCCGTGCTTGGTAACCACCTCCAACGTCGCAATGAACGCCGAGGGCAACCGATCTGTTTCGGATGCAAGGGGTGCTTACCCAACTTCTCCCAAGTTGTACGCAGGCAACGTGGTGAGGCGTCCATCCTCGATAGGGCCACCTACAGTGAAATGGTAGAAGCTCTGCCAATCACGAGAAGAGATGCCGAACACTTCGTGAACCGGATCATCGAAGTAGCAGCCGATCCCGGTGGCTCGGATGCCCGCCTCTTCCGCCTCAAGGTACAGCACCTGGCCAACCAGGCCGGCCTCCCAGAAGAGATTTCGGTAGAAGCTGGCGCCATAGACAGCCAGACTATCCAGGTATTCAGCGATCATCCCAAGGCTGAAGGCTCCGTCCCCTGCAATGTGTTGACCGCAGGAGACGTTAACGGCCAGAGTTCGGCAGTCCCCCTCTTCTAGCAAGTAGAGCGGAAGTCCATGCGGACATGACGAAGGGCGTTGCCACAGGAACCCAGGCTGCATCGCTTGCTGGAGTGTCTCGACCTTCTCTGGATCACGAGCGAGCATGTAGAGGCCTGGATTTAAGCCGTTCACGCGGTGCACGAATAGGCCCAAATGGATGCGCGGGCGCCAGGGCAAGGCGTCCCACGGCATGGACCGGCCGTCTCGAGTGGGCACGAGACGGGCCAGCATCCGAAAGAAGGTCGCGGCTGAAATTGCCGTGGACCCATCCATGCCCACCGCACTTCTGCGCCCCAAAATAACTTTTTCCGCGGTGAAGGAGCCTGACCGAACTGGCGTCCCGAAGAGTTCTTCCTCCGAAGGGAAGGCAGAAGACTCCTTATCTGCCGCAATCTTCTGATTTGCGGTGACTCTGAGATTTGTAGTGGCCACCTGATTCGTATTGGCGAGATTCGTAGTGGCGACAGCCACCTGGTCGATCACTGGCCAATCGACGCCGTGCGCGGGACTCAGCGCGTTAGCCGAGCCGTACCATCGAGAAGTGGCCACTTGGGATACCAACTCATTGGACAGTGAGAGGCCCCGGTCGCTGGCCCATCTCTCCCTGGATAAAAGCGCCACGAGTTCGGGATGCTCTCGCTCTGCGCCGATGTAATCGGCCTCGCGATCGAGTCCGAGAAGTTGTGACACAGTGGCGCTTCCCACACGGTCGAGGAGGCGGAATTGCCACCCAAGGGCAGCCGCGGCGAATCTCATCGTCCCAAGCGCATGACCGACATCGTGTTGACAGTACCGGAACGCACGCTCGCCATACTTCCAGGCCTCCCGCCAAAGAATGGACGACAGCCCCACGAGGAATGAGCCTTCAGGGAACGCTGCCGTCAATGCCGACCAGACCGAGGGATCAAAGTCCGCTCGAAGCTCGAGACCGTGCTCCTTCGATGCATAGTGGTATACGCCGGGACGGTTGTGGAGAGCGTCGAGGGACGGCAAGAGCACATATCCCTCCGTCGGGTGGAGGTTCCCGCTTGACGGATTGACACGCAGAGACCATGTGGTTCCCTCGAACTGCTTCCAGGCTGTTAGCGAGAATGCATAGCGCAGGAAGAGCGAGATAGAGTCAACCGAAAGCCGATCCGGCAGAATGTTGTCCGCAACGAAAAGCTGCCAATACGATTTCACTCGCCCAGCGTCGGGGAGAGGAAGCCGAACCAGCGGCGCTCCTTCGTAGCGGCGGAACGGATTTGGCTGCGTCGCCCAATCCATGTATCCAATGGCGGCGGCATAGCGGTGATAGTGGTGTTTTGTTCTCTCGTGATAAGAGACCACGACTTGCTCGGCAAGAGGGTCGAGGTTGTCGCTGTCTGTCTTCGGCGCAGAATCAGGGGGAGTATCTGCTTCCATGTTTTTCGTTGCCTTCCCGGCCCATGTGGGTAATTCCCTCGTACCGATGAAGGTCGACACGGAACGCCGGGGAACTCGTAGCGAGATCTACCAGACGCTTTGGGAGTACAACTCCAGGGTCCAATCCGCCATCGAGGGGTCTCTGTCAGTGTTTGCAGTACAGATTCAGCGTAACAAAAAACGGCGAACCCTTGGCGACTTGAGGACTGATAATCCCTCGGTGTGCTCTATGCGACGATCTTGGTGAAGCTGCGGCGCTGCACTTGCTTCGGGTCGCACATATAGACCTCATACAGGAGTGGTCGAGTGTTGGAGAACTGTCGCTCTGCGGTGCGGTGCGTGACTGAGAGCATCGCCGGGAACCTGGTTTCGAGGAGGAACACGATTAACTCAGCGGCAGTCCGCCATGCGTGGACAAATACCTTCTCAGCCCATGCAGGCTCATAGAACTTCTCCACTTTCGTCGCGATATCGGCGTTCCGATGCTCAAGGTATTCATTGCGGAACGTTTTCAGCTCATCCTGCCATCCGTGGCGCTGTCTGGGCAAGAACTCGGCGACATTCAGTAGCAGGTTGCCATGATTGTTCGCAACGAACGCTTCTAGGCCTTTCTTGAACTCAGCATCGCGCTGGAATAGAAAGCCAATTTTGTAGCCGAGCAAGCCTGCGACCTTGGGCATCAGGTCTTTGTATCCGTGCCACAGCGACCGTGCAAAGTCATCGTAGTGCTTCTTTCGGTTTAGCACCGGGATTTGCCTGTCCCTGTATGCGCGGATGGCACGCAGGTCCTCATATGCGGGCAGGAATCCTTCCGTCACCATGACCATGATCGCGTCCACTAACTCTTGCCGGTCCTGATCGAAGATGGTCGAGGTGTTGACTAAGTCCTGGAGTTCATCGAAAAAGAATTCCATGAACGGGCCGTCTCCAGGCGAGCTAGAGAACTGGGCTTTGTCCCAATCCCTCGGCTCTTTGCCATTGTTCCTCAGCGTATGAAGTCCGGAATCGGTATGAAAGTAGAGCTTGCCTCCGGCCCCTACCATGCTCTTGATTGCCATACTGAGTTACCTTACCGGCGCTGGCCTGCGCGGGTCTGTGCCTTTCACGATGCAGTTGAATGTCTCTTTAAACTGCTCCAGTAGCGACTGTGGCAGTTTGGTCGCAGCGAGCGCGTGCGGATTCTCGTAGATCACGAACTGGTATTCGATGCCGCGGGATGGTACTGCTGAGAATGCATAGAAGATACCGAGGCCGCCGAGGTTCTCGAAGCGGGTGCTCTTGAAGTACCCGTCGTCGCCGTATTGCCACTTGTCACCGTACAGTGCACCTTCGACCTGGAAAAGCGTGTCATGCAGCGACAGGTTAAGGTCGTCCGCGATGATGAGCAAGTTCGGCTGGTTGTTCGTGAACTTCGGATAACAGTTTGGACGCGCGATGCACTGATGCACCGCCATGAAGTTGCCGACAGCGCCGCCGCCCATGCCTTCATACTTTGGCTTGTGCTGCCTGCCTGCGGCGAGCTGCGCCGGGGTGAGTTCGCTCTCCCAGCCAGGAGCCTTCAACTCGACGAAGACGTCGGTGTTCTCAGGTGTCGCGAGCAGGTAGCCACCGAGTCGCAAGGTAGAACAGCCAGACTGAATCATTCTTCGTCAATGCACCGCCATTCACTTGCTAGTATCCTTGTGCCGATTCTTCGAAAACTGTCGTCGCTGGATATCAACCGGCCCAGGCAGCTTGGATCTCGAAACGTTCACCGGTGCTACCCCAACTGCGTACTCAGTCCACCAATGTCGCAGGCTATCAAAAATGCCCGTTGAGGAGTCGCCATCGTACAGGGAGATATGCAAGCACTCGGGGATACTTCCATTCCCAACCACAATGAGCAGGAAACCAGCTAGCTTGTGAGTAGAACGCCGGCTGCAGTCACTAATCGTGAAGCGATCGATGGGCGACGGAACTGGTACATGCTCTGGATGCGTGTGCCAATCACCGACATAGTGTAATCCGAGATCAAAATGTTCGCGAATTTCCTTGCGCTCGGCCTGTCGGTCAGGAGTGTAGTGCGTCCGCCCCCGCCGATCGGACGGACGCGGGCCCGTAGCCTCTTCTACAAAAATTTCATAACGTGTGAGCCTGGCAAACAGTTGTCCCCCAGCTTCGGCTTGATTATGGCGGACCTGTTGATGCAGTGCGAAATGCTCCACAACCGTGTCGCTTAGCACAAGAATTGCACCTTCAGCTGTGAGGGGGACCGTAATCACTCTTGCCCTCTCCCGCAAAAATCGCAGTTTTCTCTGCGATCCCATTCGGCATTCAATCGCAAATTGTCTCTGCCTCCGCTGCCATACCGCAAAAGCAATTCTTCATTCCAGGTCCCGCCGTTTTGCTTGGCAAGTGCCATTGACCCTACCCATATCTGATGTGTTGATTGTGTTCTCAAACCTAAGGCGCACTCTAAGGTAAGGTTCGAAATCAGATTGACTGTTTCGCTCAATTCAATAGGCCCGTATGGCTGAAATAGCGCTCCACAGGCCGGTTCATTTAGGCGCGTTTCACCCTCCCAACTACTAAGCTCACCATCGAATTTCCCTACACCATCGAAGTGGCAGGCAAGGCAGCCCCCCTGCTTCGCAATCAAAACCGCATGACCAGCGCAGGCGTGAGGCTCGGTCCATCCATAGATGATCTTACGATCATCGCGCGACTCAAGGTGACTGGTATTTAAATGGGATTCCGCCGCCCAGTCTCCGGTCAAACTCAGCACGAGCGGGTATCGATCCCACTCGTCCGAGTGTTCCTTTCGAAATTCCTGATAGCTCATCACGAATCCACGAATACAAAGATGGGGAAAGTCCGCCTGGAGTTCTTCAGCTAAAGCGCGGGCCTTCCGACGGCCAATTTGCCGCATTCCCAATTGGTGCCTTCCCACGTTCGCCGTTTTCAACTCCTCCGGGTCAATGAGGCAAATGTCACCAACGCCAGCCATCGCCAGCTGATGTGCAACAAAGCCACCTAAGGAGCCTCTGCACAGGCATCTGATTTTACGCAGTCGAAACGGGCGCGAGCGAGTTTCTGTTTTTTCGATCAGAATCAAGACGAAAAGCAGCCGGGATTTGACCTTTTTGGTGATTCATCTGGTCTCCAGAGGCCATTTTCCTGCCTCCAGAGACACTACGCCCCTTGGGGGACCAGCCGGTTGCGATGTTGGTACAAGTTCACCAGCGCGAAGGCCGCGCAAAGCCACTGATGATTTTTCCAAATGCCTCGGTAGCGCACTTTGGTAAATCCGAAGATGCGCTTCAAAATGCGGAATGGATGTTCGACCTTTGATCGAACTCGCGCCTTGGTCGTGTTCTTCCGCCTAGCTTCCTCGTCTACATAATTCTTGAATCGGGCACGGCGGCTGGTCATGTCCTGCGCCCCGGGCGCTGCCTCATGAATCGCCTTGGTCTGTCCCTGATAACCCGCGTCGCCCCACACTTTCTTCTCCGCGCCATGCAGTAAGTCGGGCAGCATATGTTTGTCCGCTACGCTGGCCGCCGAGGTGATCACAGAATGCACTACTGTTTCTTTGCTGTCCACGCCGATATGCGCCTTGGCGCCAAAGTACCACTGCTGTCCCTTGCGCGTCTGATGCATCTGGGGGTCGCGCTTGCCCGTTGAGTTCTTCGTCGAACTGGGCGCATGGAGGATCGTCGCATCCACAATGGTTCCTGTGCCGATGCGAATGCCCTTGCTGTCAAGATACAAATTCACCGCATCAAGCATCTTGCCGCATAAGTCGTGTAACTCAAGCAGGTGGCGGAAACGCAGAATCGTGGTCTGGTCCGGAGCCGCAGCCACGCCCAGATCGACGCCGGCAAAGCGGCGCAGAACAGGCGACTCGTAGAAGGCTTCTTCCATGCCGGGATCTGAAAAACCGAACCACTGCTGCAGATAGTAGGTGCGCAGCATGATGGTGAGGCCGACCGGCTGGCGGCCATTGCCCGCCTTGGGATAATGAGGTTCCACCAGCGCCAACAACGCCGACCACGGCACCACTTGCTCCATCTGGTCGAGAAACACTTCCCGCTTGCTTTTCCGGCCATGCTTCTCAAACATCGCTTGTGACGCAAGTGTTAGTTGACGCATCGTGCTTAACCTCTGCTTATCATTTTATCCAAGCAGAGCGCATGATTTGGACTTGTGCAGAATTTCCCTAAGGATCCGCACCCAAAGAGAACCACACGCGCAGCCTTCAATTCTTCCTGTTTCACATCCATGTCTCGACCGTGGACCCAATCGTGATCCACCCTTTCCACATTAGATTTTTGAATCGTTCTCGCAGACGACAGGTATTGGATGGCCTTAAGCCCGGCAGGCGCGCACGCGGCGCGGAATCCTTTGCCAACTACCTGCTGCTTGTGGCCATAGAAATTGAGGTTCCTGCGTGGATGAATGGTGAGCGCCGCGAAGCAGCGCCCATGCCGGGTCCGAAAGCCGAGCACAATTGGAATTCGCGCAGGATCTTGCGCCGCCAGTCTCATGAGAAGTTGATCGCAACCGATCTGTCGGGTGAGCGCCATGACGTCGGCGGCGTCCCTTGGAAACTGGGCGGGTAACAAGACCTCAGGGCACCATATCAACAGCCCTGCAGTTGTCTTCGAGAACGTCGGCAACTCGCCGAATCGCCTTTTCAACCACGCAATTACTGCATCAGAGCAATCTCCGACATAGACCGCGTCCTCGGTTACCCAACACTGAATGACGCGAGTCCATTCCGAACCATCTAGCAGGCTGTAATAGGGCACTCCCGGATTCTCTGTTGCATGGTTCCAATAAGTGAGGAACTCGTCCTTGAAGTGGTCAAGGTTGTCGCCACGCTCCGACGTGGCGATGAGTTCGAATGCGTCCTCAAGCAACTTCGTCAAGACCGCTCTCGGCTGGAGGGGATCGATGGTGGAGGCCTCGCCGAGCAGGCACAGCACTCCATCTGATTCTACGTGTGGCCAAGTGAGAAATGGAGGGCGATCTACGAGGCATATCGACGGCGCCCGAAACGGTAGGTCCTCTCGAAGAAGAACGTCAACCCGCCGCTTGATGCCGCTCTCAAATGGAACTTTGAACCTCCACCCAACGTCGAACCTGCGATGTGGATACTCCGCCGCGAGCTGATCCCCATCAATCAGGGAGGCACCGTAAGCCTGTCGCAGGTAGTCTCGAATCTCTCGACGCGCAGCGATTCTAAGTACGTGCAGTCGGTCCTGGTCTGGATCAGGCGTACCGGTTGCTCCCTTCCTTGCTGACTGGTTTCGACTTTGCGGCGACTGCGGAGCTTCCGCCCAAGATGCTCGCCGCGGCGCCGTAGATCTTGCTGATCGTGCCCTCTTCGGCTTTGCTCTCGGTTGCGACGTCAAGGTTTGAAAAGAAGTCCGTGTTGAACATCTTGTCCCACGCATCTAGAGCTTTAGTCTTGCTCGCATCGAAAGACTCTACCGGCTTCAACCAGCCGATCGCATCCTCCAGCCGATCCCGGAAGAATGCGATCTTCGCATCATCAGAGGCCTTGCTTATCTTCTCGTTGGGTGTGACGGGATGGCTCACCTCCAAGTTCCACTTCAACCGACTCAGAATCGCCTTCATCGTTTCGAGCAGGGCCTGATCGTCACGCTGGGCCTTTGCCTTGAGGCACTCACTCACCAACTTAGAAACCACAAATCCAGTGGTTACTTGTGAGGACCAACTCGGTCGGCTTTGGGCAAATTTCTTCAGATACATGCAAATGCGCCGCATCTGATCCTTATCGCCCTCTGGGCTTAGTGAGGCGTTCTGCCCTTCGAACCATTCGGTCACGTTGCGCGCGTCCGAGCGCTTCCAGTCGGTGCTGGCCAGTTCAAAATGAGACTTGACGTTTCCCAGCCAGTCCTTCTCCTCGACCTTGCGATAGATGGGAAGGTCGACGTGGTAGCCTGCTTGGTAGAAAACCCGCACGCAGTGTTTACGAACTTCTGGGGCGGTTGTGAAACTGCCGTCATCGACCGCGTCCCGAACCATTTGCCGGACCGCTAAGGCGGTCATCTCGCCACCACGCTCGCCTACCAGCTGATCCTTATCGAAGTACACGCCGTCGTCGATGTCGTACTTGTTGTCATCGTGCTGAACCATTGTCTTCATGGCGTACGAGCCCTGAGAGTGGAAGTTCTTCGGAAGGGGATCCTCAGCTTTCGTTAATCCGTTGCGTAGTCGCTTGCGGTTTGCATCGCGGTGGTCGCGCATCTGTGTGCGCGCCGTGCTGGAAAGTGCGACGCCGTCCTCGAAATAACTCTTCATTTCCTTTGCGCAATCGATCATGATCAATCTCCTCCGTCCCTTTGTGCTCTTCGCTATTCGGTTGATTTCTGTTCCTTGAGATCGGAAAACAGCTTCACGATCATCGCCCCCTGCATGTCCTCGCTGTTCCCGCAGCGGCTGTTAGTCATATTCACGTCGTTTCGAGCAAGGTTGACTAGCGCCCTCAAAGCCTCGGGCCGCGTCTCGTCCAGGTCAAGGTACTGCATCATGTTCGCTGGCACCGTGTCCCGCGGAAACCGGATCACATCACACTTCCGGTCTAGGTGTCGGGCAAGCATCCTTGCCATTTGGTCGTAGGCGAACTCCTGGGCATCGATGGCAAGCGATGCCGCTTCAGCGCCGAACTTCCAATGCGCCAGGCTTCGGTACACGACCTCGTTGCCCATGTCGTCTCCAGCCGGCCGGGGAACGGTTCCGATAGAGAAGATCTCAATGGCCTGTCCCTTGGCGGCCATCTCCAGGGCATCGATCATCCCAACGAGCACCGGATTGTTGGCCCACAGCCCTCCGTCCGCGAATACATGCGATCCCGGCGACCCGTCGTTCGCATCAAGCGCGGCCAGTGACCGATAGATCGGCGCAGCGGAAGATGCCAGACAGACGTCGACGAGCCGGAAGCCATCATCCCGGTGATTGCTGTTTTTGAGATGCGGAGTCTTGAAAACCCATGATTTGTGCGTGCTCATGTCAACTGCGGTGATCCCTAGGGCAATCTTCCGGCGGCTGTACAGCTCAACCATGGTCTCCTGCGCGAAACATTCGACCAGCGCGTTGCGCAAAGCCTCCTCGCCGCGCCGCAACGACTCCGGCCGTTTCCGCAGATCCGTGAGCAGGTTGGCACCAATTTTGGAGGGAATCCGGCGTTCAAATATCGCCGCACCCTTTTGGTTGTAAAACTGAACTACTCGGGCGAGCGGGATATTGGCGGCAAGTGCGCAGGCCAGAATGGCACCCGTGCTGGTACCGACGACCAGATCGAAGCCGGAGCCGACGTCAAGGGTTTTGCCCCCTGCTTTCTTGCTGAATCCGTCCGCCAGGGATGCCAGATACTGGGCCGTATAGATGCCCCGCATACCACCGCCATCTAAACTCAATACCCGAAATGGCCTCTCTACGATCGTCATCGGAATCGGTCTCCAACTCCCGTGAATCAAACGCCACACTCGCGAAAGAGCGTGAATATGTCACCGAAAAGAACCGCCGAATTAACCTCATCGTGGATCAGATCGATTTTGCAGACGAAATTAAGAACTCCCTCTGTAAAGGCACCCGCATGATCTTGAACTGAATATCTGGTTTTCCGCTTAACTTCTTGAAGTGCCTCCCCAGGCAACCTGCCCTCTCTTTTTGCTGGCGTTCTTATAAATCTGTTTTATGATGCTGGTGTCGGGCATCACAGACGAGACGTATCGCATCAAATACGATGTGTCTTATCTGTAAGACAGTGAACCATAATCCCTTGGCTCCAGTCAAGGGCAAATTCGCTTTTGTGGAGGGCGAATGTCTTTAACGATCGACGATTTCGGTCGTTTGCTAGTGAAAAAGAGGGGAAGTCGCGGCGTTCGTGCCGCTGCATTGGACGCCGGAGTCAGTCCGGCCACATTCTCAAGGGTGGAAAATGGCAACATGCCAGATCTGCAGACATTTGCAAGTCTCTGTAAATGGCTGGGCCGCGACCCCCGAGAGTTCTTGGGGATGGAAATGAACGATAGGATAGAGAGACCTCGGGCAGTCGTCCACTTCAAAAAGAAGAAGACCGTAAAAATCGAGACCGCAAAAGCCCTGGGAGAACTCATTCTTGCGGCTCAAAGAGCAATTCTTGCGGCTGAAGATTTGGTCGGTCGGTAATCAGTGCGGCGCGGATTCAAAGCAGAAGCGGAACGCCGGGCTGCCGCCGCTCGAGCAGCATTGGGCGTGGCCCCAAATGCTCCAATTGACCCTTGGTCTTACGCCGTTCAGCTTGACGTTCGCGTTCTGGATTTCGCCAAACTTGGGCTTCCTCCTAAAGACGCCTCCCAACTTACCGTCGTCGACGGCGATAGCTGGTCTGCGATGACGCTAGAGTTGCAAGGAATTTTCGCAATTGTTCTTAACCCCGCGCACAAGATAACTCGGCAGCGCAATGATTTGATGCATGAACTCGCACATGTCGAATTGAGTCATGCTCCTGTTCGCGTCGAAGTTTCAGAGACTGGCTTACTACTCCTCAGTGACTACTCGGACGAGCAGGAACAGGAAGCTGATTGGCTTGCAGCGGCGCTTCTGTTACCCCGAGACGGTCTTATCCAAATGCGTTCTGCTCGGCAGTCCTCAGCGGAGATTGCAAATCGTTATGGTGTAAGTGAAGCTTTATGCGAGTGGCGCTTGCGCATGACAGGAGTAGATGTGCAGTTAGGGAGAGCTTATCGCTGAGTGTTGTGCCTGCTAGATCACTGCTCCCAACCTCAGGGACCTTTCTGACCACGGAGCAAGGTCGACAGCACTCTGGCGAAAGATCACCCCCTGCTCGATCCCTTTTCCCCATTGCACCACCAGTGGACCGCCTGAATGTTCTCAGGATGGTCGTCTCTCCACGCTCCTCCCATACCGCGGGGGTTGATATGATCGGGCACCACGTCAGAATATTCCGTGAATTCAGCGTTGCAGATAGCGCATTTGCCGTATTGGGCGGCTATCTTTCTGTCCAGTAGCTTTCGCATCTCTGCGTTGGAGCGGATTTCGCGATATCCTCGCGGGTGGTGGGGATCGTCAATGCGGCGGATTCCCATTTGGCGAGCTTGTTTACGCTTTGAAATCGCTTCCCTGCCGCAGCAGAACAGAGAGCGGTGAATCGGGCACAGTTGATTGCGGTGGAGTCGCATGGTTTTCCTCCAGATTTGGATTTCAGAGGCTTAATTGAGGTGATCGTTTTATAAGAATCTTTTAGACGGGAGACAAGGGCACAGGATCGCTTTTAGCAAAGTATTCTAAAAATTACTTAGGCCCTGACTTGCGGTTGTAGGTCTGGTTCGTTACTCTTCTGTATCTAAATGGCTTGACCTTACGGAAGCAGTGAAGCAAGATCAACCTCACCAGCCGCTTCGCGATCTACTACGTCGATTGGTTCAGGGAACGCCGGACTGCCTGGCGACCAGAGTTCAACATCCCCTGCGTGTGTGTCGAAGTACTCCGGGCTGACTGTGATGCGAAGCTTCTTCATTCCAGGAGAAACGTATTGGAATTCACTGCTGTGTGTCGCTTCCACTTTGACATCGGGAAGGAATACTTCATTGCGAGCTAGAACGTCGCGGAGATTTCCCAAACCATACAAAGCTTCCGGGCGTCGGTCCATTTCGAGCTCAGAGACTACCAAACTGTCGAGATCGAACGAAGTTGCTTCCGTAGTTGCAATGGCTTCTTCAATATCGCTTACAAGGCGGTTATCGTCAGATGCGGCATCAGTGCCCAAAACGGCCGCCGCGATTCTTTGGGGC
>Ga0182016_10005877_pt1 | contig 13040 bp, 14 predicted proteins | sample 712S2MmetaG_FD_120491 | JGI IMG/M metagenome (GOLD analysis project Ga0182016, IMG submission 120491) | Permafrost microbial communities from Stordalen Mire, Sweden - 712S2M metaG | ecosystem: Environmental > Terrestrial > Soil > Wetlands > Permafrost | place: Sweden: Stordalen | collected...
AGTCGTGAGACATATGTGGCCCGGAGCCAAAGTGAGACATACGTCCCGGACTTTCACATGTGAGACAAGGCCAAATTTGTGGAGGTACGGGGATTCGAACCCCGGACCCCTTGCATGCCATCGGCTCGAGTGGCGTTCATGAGGGTTCAAAAGAGTCCAAACTGGTTTAGTTTGCTGAGCTTTCAAATCATCTCCGTTCATCAAAATTCACCTCAATTCAACTCAACTGCTGAAGTTACTGCTGAAGTAAGCCCCTTGCGCGCAGTGCAAGGGGTCGAATCACTACCTTTGAACTTGAGGACACCGCTTTTTGAATGGTTGGCCGCCATTTGCAAACATGGTCCGCACCTAGTTGACTCTTGTAGTCAAAAGCCACAATGCTCACTCGAACCGGAGATTTTATGTCATCGGACTCACCATTGTCGCACCGCTTCTCTCTTCGACCTGGACTTGGAACCGGAGCGAGTGGCATCTGGGCCGACGGCGCCCTGGTTCATCTCGTTGAGGGGACGGAGTCCTTCGACGACAATTTCGGAACGACAATTTGCGTTCGGCGTGATTCCAATGAATTGATTTCATTGGGATCAATAGATTGGATTGAAGAGGTAATTCTAAATTACGGACTTCGCCTTCCAGATGTACGAATGATGGCAAATGGAGAGCCAATTGACGAGAGAAAATTTACAACGTCTGCGCAGTTAGGAAGACAAGAAGTCGTTGGCATTCTCGATCCTGTTGCAGTGATGAAGTTAATCCAAGATGGAGCAACACTGATTCTTCAAGGTTGCCGACGATATGGTCGCAACATTGACTCCTTTTGTAGGCAACTGGATCAGGAGTTGGGCCAAGTTACACAGGCAGGGTATTTTCTGACCCCCGCCCAAAGTCAGGGTGCGCCGTTTCATTACGACTTCTATGATGCATTTATATGTCAGCTGGAGGGATCAAAAGTCTGGCAATTGTCCGACTCTCCTTCGACGCGACCGCGGAAGCCCTGGGTTCATGGTCAGACACCCGACCAAGAAGCGAAAGTCAGTTACATTGAGACTTTCCCCGGAGACTGTCTCTATCTTCCACGGGGGACATATCATTCGGGTCGAAGTTCTGATGGCCCTTCGCTGCACGTAACCATTCGAATCGTCCAGCCTTACACTTTTCGCACCGTTCTCGAAACAGCGCTAGACACAATGTTTCCCACGCTGGATCTCGATCTCCCGCTCCCTATCGAATACTCAAAGCAAGCGACGCGAGTCGCGGCTTTGCTTGAATCATCGCTCGCGATTGGTGCTGTCGATTTGAAATCGATAGTTGGGGATTCAATCGACTTGATCACAAAGGATTTCGAACTTGAGACTCGATCAGCTGAGGTCGGACCTGGATGTTTACGAAATGGAGCAACGTGATTCATTCCATCATTAGGGCATTCATATGACGATTGACGCCCCCATCGACATCCTGGAGTCTCAAATTCTAAAGGAACTTGCTTCAGCTGAGGTGAAACGAAGGCGAGAACAACGCCATGGTCGGAACGTCTTTCTCGCCCAAGTTGGCCTTATTTTTACCGCAACTGTTTGTCTAGGTCTCGACATCCCCTCTGCTAACTTAGCGCTGAAAAACACCGCACTAATTTGCAGTGCAGGGGCCACACTTGCGGGGACGATTTCGGGCTACTTTAACTTCCGAGATCGGTGGATTCGACACGTGTCGACGGTAGGAGGCTTGCAGGCTATTCTGGGCGATTTGCAAATCGTACGGGCCCAACTGGATGGGGAAGCTCCGATACCTCCAAGTGTTGACCAGTTGCGATCGCGGTTGAGGTCGCTGTTGGATGATTCTCTTTCACAATGGGCCAACATCCCTGCCGCAGAAGCTCCGAAGCCTAAGGCCGTTAACGGGGGATCCGGGAATTGAGATCTTTCAAGATCCTCAACTACAGGACATTGCTTGAGCTTCTCAATGGAAGCGATCGGCCATTTTATTTCGCGTTGGGGAATCCACTTACAGCAGGGGGGCTTCGGGGTACAGCGGTCGCGATCTTTCATCCCGACTTCTTGCAGCGCCGGATGTCATTCGTCGATCACTGGTCGCCAGTTGACATTGGTGGCGTGTCAGCGGGTCTGAGCAAGATTGGTATTGAGAATATTGACATGTTGAAGCAAAGTGTCGCCGAGCTTCAACTCTTGTTGGAGGTATCGCAACGAGATAGCGCATTGACGAATTCGATTGAAAATCATCATTCACCACCAAATCCAGCACACTATTTCGCAGATGAAATTACTGGAGTGTTGGAAAAGGCACGATCGGACTCTCACACCTGGTTGTACGAAGTTGCCCTCTCATCCAATCTCCCACTTCGCCGTGGTGAATTGACAGGACTTCGCGTGCCAAATACGTCGAAGAAGGATGTCCAGCGAATCCTAAATAATCTTGGTGACGTTAAGATTTCTACTTTCAATCCGGTATTTGGTATCAGTTCATAAATGTTCGAGTTCTACTGCATCGGAGCGTATGAATCAGAAGGTATTCCCTGGCGACCGATCCACGTACCGCCGATAATCGCCGAGAGAGGCCCGGATGATACGTGGAGGCGAGTCAGTTACGAAATTCAAAAGCCCTATCGGCTTGCTGAATTCAATCCGATAGGAGATTTTCTCCCAATTGCCGAACTAAGTGTCTTTCGAGGAGATTACGTCAGGTGCGATCCATTCGCCCTGTCGATTTCGGACCAAGTTGTGTTGTGTTCCGACGGCAGCCTGATTCCTCTGACGCTTTTTCGAAGGACGGGAAGTCTATTTGAAATTATTAAACGGTCGCGACCATTATCAAGTCGTAAAATCACTCGAATAGGATTCGTTGTAGTCAATTTTATTTCGGCAAGGTTCAGAAGTTAGTGTCAAAGAAGTCGTGGGGTGAATGAACTCTCGCAATTGAGATGGGGCCCAAGCCTTTGGCCGAGAAACCATTCTTGCCGAATTACTCCCTCAAACTCTTTAGGTCGAGGATGAGCAGTTCCACTTGCCTCTTTTCGGCAATCGAAGCGGCCAGATCTGCGCTCGATTCACTAATTTTCCCGAAGCAAGCCATCACGTGGATGTCGACACCAAGTTTGAATGAAAGTTCGAGGTCCCTTTTGATCTGTCTTTCTTCGAAGGCTTTGGGGTTAAGTTTTGCTTCTCCTGAAACGACACTCCCGCGGAAGGCACCGAACAGGTCGGTCTCTCGGCATGAACCGTCGGCAAACACAAAATTAACTCCTGGCCGTATTTCACAGTCCTTGTCTTCCATCTGCAAAGCTGCCACGACTAAGAGGTGTAGTAACGCCCCTTGATCACTCGCTCGGTCAATCAGAGAATTGAGCCTATAGAAGGTCGCGATGGATCCGTCTTCGAGTTCGTACTTTTGGGGTCGATAGCAGCCAGGACATACGGCACTATTTGCTGAGTCTCCGAAGGAGATGAAACTTGAGATGCCGCAATCGAGGCAATTAATGCGAAGTCCGCGCTCGGCAAATTCATGAGCGACGAGATTCTCGGCGGTGGAGGCCTTCACAGATTCTGCGATGTTCTCAAGCTGAGCGGGTTTCAGAATCCGCCGCTCATCTCTGCTCTCATAGCGGTAACTACTCCGCTTCGTCGTTAGGGACTGTATCGCCTCGATCACTCCCGGCCGCATAAGTTCGGGAAAATTAAATCTTCGCGCGATGCTCTCGGCCAACTTTCCTTTGTCCGATAAGGCGAAAGATTCGGCAGCATCTCTGGCCAGAGTTTGGACAACTTCGGACATGAGGGGCATCGATAGGTTGATGCGATATTCGTTCTGCGCGTTCACGAAGATCTCGACAAGATGCCCGTTCCACTTAGAGGGTCGGATAACCAACTCTGCTATCGAAGGTCGCTTGGGAAGTCGATTAAAGAAATTCGAACCAATGCCGAGTTTGGTCCTTCCTGGCGTCTGAAAATTTACCGGCGACGGAAAGTGAAGTTTCACCGGGCCCTGCCATGATTGAACTTGGAAGCGAGTTTCGATTCCATCGCGCCGTTGATAGATGAGTTGATTGCGCGGATCGACATCGGTCTGAAACGAGAAAGGCGCTTGGCGGGCTCGTGGAGGTGTCGTGGAATGAGTGCTTCTTACAGGTTTGTCACTTGGCATCAACCGCCAAGTGGTGGCAATCTCTTGGAGTCGAGCCTTAGGTGTGCTGAGACTGAAGAGAATTACATCGGGATCGAATTCGTCGGGCCGGTTCTCTAAAAGCCAACGAATTTGTTGATCAAGGCCGGCCCAGAAGTGCAGTTTGTAGTCGCAAAGAAGGACGGCGTTCCCGCGATCGAAATTAAGAAGTTGGATTGCTCTGTAGTTCCAAAAGTTCACACAGTCAAGGAACTGTCGACGACTGCAAACCCAAATGACAGTAGATCTGGACGTTGGCGGCGGCACAATAAGGAACTCACCAAACTGTTCACAGGTGACGTCGACAGCATTTGTGCGCGACAGTTGCCCTCGAAAAATCTCATAGGCATCATTTGATTGTCTGAAGAGCCCCGGATTCGCCCGCTTGTCCGCAATCATTTCCGGGGTGAATGTGCCGGCACCAGCAACTGTCCACAGATCAAGAGATGGCGCAGCAAATGTGGCGAGATTCATTCCCGTTATGGTGGCGATAGCGGAAGGATTACAGGTGAATTGCCCGGGCCCGTATCGGTCAATATCAACGAGATTGGTGTGGGGTAGATCGAGCTTCGATGACAGAAGTTCAACACACGTCGGGTCCGCATCAATGTTGACGAGCGAATCGATTCCCGAGAAAATCAGCACCTGCAAGGAAAACTGGTCCACTCGGCCCTTTGGGTGGACAGGGACTATCGGTTCCGTCTTCCCTCCCCAGCGAGTACAGCTCTCAGCAACCGCTCGACGGAAGCCCGTATTGCTCTGAGGTGATATGAGATATGCGACTCTGGCCGGCGCCACTACGGACTGAAACTCAAACTGACCAAGATATTGTTGAGCATCCATTCGTCTACATTGCCACCTACGTAGATCGGATCTGTCAGGTCCTATTTGCGGGAGGGGCAAATCCGTTAGGGTCCGGCCCGCGGTAGGCGCCGCTAATCGAGAAAAACGCAGAGATCGACTGCGATTCGCCGCTCATCCATTGTTCCGCGTCCGATGAATCGATTTCGAGCCTGAGGCTGGTCGGCCGGTATGTGCTCGCGGGCAGCATCACACATCGCCTCAAAGCTTCGAAATTTTTGCTCCAAGAGAAAATTATCGAAAGCGCAAACGCATCGGTTGGCGAAATGCGCAATGTGAAGCATCCTGGGTATTCCGGAGGCTCTCCCGCTTGGGAGAGAGGATGGAATCATGGAAAAGAAGCGAACTGGATACTAGAGGTATCCCTCTGAGCTGAAGGAACGCGCGGTGCGCATGGTTCTTGATCTTCAGCGGTCAGATCCAAGCGACAAGAGTGTCATCTCAAGGGTGGCTCGACAACTCGGGGTGGGCGGAGAGTCCCTGCGCATCTGGGTGAAGCAAACTCAGATCGACGCCGGCACTCGAGGGGGTCTCACCTCTGGGGAACGTGAGGAGCTGAAGCGGCTGCGCAAAGAGAACTTTGAGTTGCAACGGGCGAACGACATCTTGCAAGCCGCGGCAACTTTCTTCGGGGCGGAGCTCGACCGCCGACAGAAGAAGTAGTTACTTTCATCGACGCCCACCGGGACTTTGAGACCCGTGGGCGTCGTTGGGGAGTCGAGCCGATCTGCGCGCAACTGCAGGTCGACCCCAGCACTTACTACGACACCAAGTCACGGTCCGCCTCGGCTCGCCAGACACGCGACGAAGAACTCGGTCCCGCGCTCGAAGCAATCTGGAAGAAGAACTACTCCGTCTACGGACGGCGCAAACTCACCAAGGCCGCGAAACGACGCGACCTGGACTGTGGTCGCGACCAGGTTGAGCGACTCATGAAACGTCAAGGTATTCGCGGGGCGTCACGCGCGAAGAAGCGCTTCACGACCCACGCGGACGCGAACAACCTGCGCGCGCCGGACCTCGTCAATCGAGCGTTCGTGGCCACTCGACCCGATCAACTTTTGGGTTGCCGACTTCACTTACTGCTCGACGTGGAGTGGCGTCGTCTACGTCGCGTTCATCATCGACGTCTTCTCACGGCGACTCGTGGGTTGGAAGGCCAGTCGTTCGATGACCGCCCCACTCGTCGTTGACGCACTCAACATGGCGGCCTGGACGAGGCGCACGAAACTCGATGGTCTGACGTGCCACACGGACGCCGGCGCGCAATACACATCTGCGAGCTACACCGACCGAATTGACGAACTGGGCGTGCGAGCGTCGATCGGCACCGTCGGCGACAGTTTCGATAGCGCCATGGCCGAATCGGTCATGGGCATCTTCAAGACCGAATTACATCGCAACCCCGCGGTGCTCGCTGACAACGGCGGCCACTGGCGAGGGCTCGACGACCTCGAGGTGGCAACGTGCGCGTGGGTGTCGTGGTTCAACGAGGAGCGACTCCACGGCGAACTTGACGACCGGACGCCCGTCGAAGTCGAAGAGGAGTACTCTCTCTCAGATCAAGCCAAGGTGGCGTGAGATTTCCAAGTTCGGAAGTCTCCAGGAAACCCAGGCCGATTCATCGTGATTACTTCGTAATTCAGGACTAACTCCATTCTTCGAGCAAACTTCCGCAGTTCACATGACTACTCGGTTAGGAGGGTCAATCTATGACTCGGGCAGTAGTGGCCACCCATGCTCGACATCTCTAAGCTTGTCAGAGAGCACCACGACTTCACTCGCTCTCCTAACGTCGCGGGCGGAATAGTTGAGCTCGAAGACGCGCCTACGACGATCCGCATATAAAATCCCGACTTGTGGGGCAACGTCGTAGGTCAAGATCCACGACTTTTCTGATCGATCATTTAGAACTTTGGCAAGTTCCCTGTGGTCTTCATCTGTAAACGTATTGAGGTAAAGAGAGCCAGCCTTCTCAAAATAAGGCGGATCTGCGTAGATGAAAACGTCACGCTTAGACGCATACTTCTTAATGACGTCTTTGCCATCAAGCGAAGTCACGTTAATCTGATCGGCATAGAGGCTGAGAATACGAATTCTCTCAATTAAGTCTGATCGATTAAACCGTGCATCAATCTTGTAAGGGCCCGTCTGGTCATGACCTCCAATAGGTCCGGCGTTAAGTATTCCTGAGCGGTTGGTCCTGTTCAGATAGAGAGTCGCGAAACCTAGCGATCGAGTGTCCGAGTGATCCTGGCCGGCGGACATATAAGTCTCTCGCTGATTTTGCCACTCCTTATCATTGAGCGGTACCTTCATGACTCGCTGCGACAGATACCCAGGATCATGTACGACTGTGTTCCAAAATGCATAAATGGCTGGATCGAGATCATTTATGATGACTCGACTAACTTGACCAGTGACCAGCAACCCTAGGCCGGCACCCGCACCTCCCGCGAATGGTTCCACATAGGTGCAGCCGGCGAGTTCATTGTCTCTGATCATCTGTCTGAGTCGCCCGTAGAGGGCACTCTTGCCGCCCGGATAGCGAAGTGGAGAAATTCTCGGTCGCCTTCCAGCCGTTGTATTGGAAATCACGACTTGGTTATCTCTCGCATAATTGGCTCCATTGCCTGCCAGCAGTTCAGTACATCGTCGCCGTCGACTGAGAACTTGTGATTGTGATTCGAAGCGTTGAGAGCATCGTTCGTTGTCGCGTAGGTCACCCACTGACCCGTGCGAAACTTCCTAGTTGGCTGTACCAAGGCAGTAACCTTGGTGGTCTTGAAGTAAGCCTCAAGCCAATCCAATGCATTGTTGAGTTGAACGTAGCCGTTGTTATTACTCTTTGATTTGATGTCTTCGCCGACTGAGTCGGCGAATGCCTTGATCGTCTTTTCGAGTAGTGCCCGCAATGCCAAGAATGCGGTGTTTGGAAACACGCGGAAATTGAGTGCAGATAACTCCTGTAGGTGAAGTTGGACTGCGACGGGAAACGAATCCGGCATGGCTACCTGACTGAAATCTAAGAAGGACTTCTCCTTTTTCTTGGGAGGTGTGACCTTAGATCCCGCACCTTGTGCCTTAGATTGGCGGCCCGTAGCTGGCTTACCTTTGGTGCCGCCCCCCTTAACGTCTTCAAGTAGCTGCTTGAACCTCGGCGAGCCAACTGAGTTGAGGCTGCGCGTGTCGAGACTGCCGTCTTTGATGCCGCTCACTATCACCGTCGCCACGTGTTTTAGCTCGTCCGAATTAAGAGAGGTCGAGACGTTGCCTTTCTCATCGAGCTTCAGCCCAACGATATCTACAAACTCTTTAGCCTCGTAGATGCGGCTAAGCGTAGAACTCGCTTTCTTGAAGTCCTTAGAGAGGGTGAAGTCTTGGAGGTCGCTGTCGTCGTAAGGTATGTCGGCCAATAACTTGAAGACTTGGCTACGCAATACGAACTGCCGCACGTCGATCGTGGGATAGCGCTCGAGAAGTTGAGCCAACGTCCTACCAGCGTCGACTTGCGCCTGAAAGAACGCTGCCTGACGTGATGGACTCCAAGGTTTTCGAAGGTTGCTTGTGTGGATGGTGGCGATGAGCTGATTTGCAAGATCTTGGTTGGGTGCGATTAGCACTGAAATTGTGGCCAATTGCTTTATGTCAGGGATCTCCTTCACGAGGGCGGAGATTCGAGCCTGATGTGTCGGTACGAGTAGTGGATTCTGAATCGCCTTAAGTGCGGCAACACGGCGATTGCCCTCCACCACGACGTACTTGCTTGCGCGCTTCAAGACAATCGGAGTCTCATGCGTAAGGTAACCGACTCGAGCAATTCCCTCGACAAGACTCAGCGCACCTTCGTTTGTGAAGAGATCCTCCATGATATCGGCTTCGACTCTTGCTGAGGCATTCTCTAATCGAACATTGCGTGCATCGAGATGGATGTCCTTGAGCACGCCAAGTTTTATGCTCGGCCATGTTGAGGTATCGATCATCATCACCTTCGCTTCACCAATGTACGGAAAGGTTATGCCAGTTTGACCGTCGCCGACGGCTGAATGTTGGTCGTCACGCCACCTGTACCGAATTACCCGAGATTCTGAAGACGCCCACTGTGTAAACGCGCATTCAAGAAACCATGTGCTGACGGTTGCGTCGTAGTGGAGCCGCGAATCGGCCCCTACTACCTGGTTTGGGCTTACTGACAGTATCTATTGAGGCGTCTTAAGCAGTCGCGTGCTGTGAAACTGAACTGCTGAAGCAAACCCCAAACGCGCAGTGCTGGGAGTCAAATTTTCGTGGGTCATATGTACCAAAATTGGTAAGGCGCCGCATTCTCATTCGCAAACTCTCGTCCGGAGCGGCGTCTACCTTCTGCCGATGGTGCGCGGACGCTCAGAGAATGCCTCACTCACGGTTCGTCTTGAGTCGAAACTTTCAAAAGTGGCCAAAGAAATTGAAAGAAGGGGCGGCCCCTTGCGGGGCGGCCCCTTCAGTGTTAGACGGTGGACCCGAAAGTCCTAGTGCAATGATAGCAACGTGCCACTGCCGCCAGATCGATATGTGATCGCAAGATTGACAGACTTCTGGGGACGGCGAACACCGTGGTACAAGGGGCTTTGGACCATCGGATCCATGCTTCTTGTGCAAGAGGTTCTCGAAGCCTCGAACTTCTTAGCGCTCGGACACTTCAGCCAGCGAACCGTCACCGGTCTGGCTGATGAGGCGAAATTACGTGTTCGGTCAGATCCGGGATTCGCACCTGGTGCCATGAAGAACCAACTCATGATTGCACTAGCAAACGTTCACTCCAACTCAATAGCAAGGCGGCAACTTGAAATTGTCATCTCAGAAATGCGGCCATTGTATTTGGAGAGTTGGCGTGCGCACCTACTTTCTCCCGGCGCTACGACCAACTGTGAACTAATCGCTCGAAGTCTCGCATCCCATATGTTGAGTCTGGGTTTCAGTCCTGAGAAGCTCCATCAGTGGCTCCAAGCAGGGCAAGGTGCAGGCACTCAGACAACGATTGAGGACGTCATCGTCGGACTCACTTCGCTCGAAGCTACCTCAGAGAAGGATTACAACGTACTCATTCCGATAGAGCGAATCAGAGGACTGTCAGTTCCCGCTCCGGAGACGTGGTTGGACAACGCTCAAGCAAAGGATTGGGTGGAAGGCAACGTTGGCTCCCTGTCTTTGCCGCCGCGTCAAAGCGGTGCGTTCGTCTTTCAGGTCGCAGCGCTCGATGAATGGGCAGCAACGGAGAAGGCGCTTGAGTGCGTGCGGCAGATGCGAGCGCAGGTTTCCGTTGGACATTCCACCGTGAAATCAATGGAGGTTGGTTCCCTGGCATTTGTGTCAGGCATTCCAACTCCCATGAAACTACCCAGACTGAGCCGTGAAGTGAATGTCCTTTCGTTGAAGCGAGGAGGAATGCTTTTCGATCACAGAATGCTTCAATCTCACAATCGACTTCGCTCCGCAATCGACCTACTCGATCAACTTGAGTCAGCTCCTATTGGTTCCGCAATTTCTTGCGGCTGGGCTGCAATTGAAGCACTTCTGAAGCGACCGGACGAGACAACCGTTCAAGCTGCCGTTGATCTGGCTTCCGTGATTGCATGTAGTTGGCCACGAGCGGAATTGACCCCGCTCTGTTATGAGTACGTTAAGAACAATTCCGATGAGTTGGCCGCTGAATTAGCTGCAGCTGATACCAACAGAGAACGGTGTCGACTAATGCTTGAGGCAGCCGTGTCAAATCCGGCACTCTCAATGACCCGTGAAAGTAGCGAAGCCGCTCTGATGCGTATGAGGGATTTGGCAATGAGCCAAACCGAGACGCTTCAGCATGTACGCGACTACGTCGCATCGTCGCTAATTCGTCTATATCGACAAAGAAATCTCATCCTGCATGGAGGATTCTTTGATTCACTTACGCGTACAACGACACTACGATGTGCGCCTCCGTTGGTCGGAGCCGGCTTCGATCGAATCGTGCATTTCGCACTCACGAACAATGAATTCGAGCCCGACCGACTAATAGCCGAAGCGAATCTAGCTATAGGAACGGCATCGGGCAGAAGCGTGAGCTACTTGACGCAGATGTTGGAGCGCTAGTTCATAATTCGATGAGACTCAATTGTGGAGATCGATCCCATCCTTGTTAGACGCATAGTAAGGTTCATCTCCATTTTGCAATTGAGTCTCCTCGTGAAGTCAAAACCAAGTGCCCGAGGACGACGTGCGCGAAGCGCCAAGTCGTCCGATCGGGCACCCTGAGTGATTCTCACAATCGTTGAAAAATAAGGACTTCCAAAAATATTTGGAAATCTTCTCAACGGATTTGTTCGAAAAGGCCGTTCTCGAGTGGCTCCTTATATAGAGGGCGAAGATATCGCTCCTCTGAAAGGAGCAATATGAAATTGCCCATTGATTCGGACAACTGCTCGATGTCGCAGTTCGGGTATCCAATGCTGGTGACTGTCGAAGAGGCTGCCGGGCTGTTGCGCATTGGTCGGACGACGGCGTACGAACTCGTCATGAGCGGCAAGCTTCAATCGGTCAAGGTCGGTCGACGTCGTTTGGTAGTCCGAGATGGTGTCCGAGAGTACGTTGATGAACTTCTGCGAATTCAAAACTGTACAGAGATTTAATCGTTGCCCCACAGCATTGTCCCCATTGCCTGGGCCGCTTCCTTTCGATCTGGATCCAGGAGGTGTCCGTAAACGTCCGCCGTCATGCGGATGGACGAGTGACCTAATACTTGACTTACGACTTGAATCTTTACGCCCTGAGCAAGCATGAGACTTGCCGCTGAGTGGCGCAGTTCGTGAGGGTGCCAATCACCAAGACCAGCGCTTCGACAGACCTTCTGGAACTCCCGGTACAGATTCCTTGGGTCGATGGGTGTTCCAATCGAGGAGGTGAAGATGAACCCCGACGCGATCCAGGAAGCTCCTAGGTTCTCTCTTTGGCCACCCTGTCGAACTTCGTGCTCGAGGAGCGTCTTCAGCATCAGCGCTGGCAGATTCACCGCACGCCGGCTCAGTGAAGTCTTTGTGTCCGTCGTGACGAGCCGAGACCCTTCACGTTTGAGCTGTCGCGAGACCCTGAGCACTCCGGTGGTTCGATCAAAGTCGCTCCACTGCAGGCCGAGCGCTTCACCTCGACGAAGTCCAGTCGACAACATGAGGGCGTACAGTGCCTCGTTGTGGTGTCCCTGAAGCGACTCGAGGAGGTGTCGCGCTTGCTCGGGCGAGAGCGTTCGACCTTCGTGGCGCATCATTTTGGGTGACCTAGAGAGCGTGGCAACGTTTCGATGGACGAGTTCCCACCGGATCGCCTGGTCGAAGCATTGGGCGAGCACTGCTCGAATCCTTCGCACAGTGGAGGGCGAGAGACCGCTATCCGTTTTGAGAGACAGGAGTTTGTCGACTTCACTTACGGTCAGTTCGACGAGTCTCTTCCTGCCAAGGATTGGCAGAATATGCATACGAACAACCGTCTGATAGTTGCTAAACGTGCTGGGCGCAATTTGGTGGCGCATGACGTCGTTGAACCATCTCTCGAAGAGTTCGGATACGCGGACACCGTCTTCCTTAAGAAGCTGACCATCATCGATCCTCCGGTGCAGTTCCTTGAGCTGCTTAACGACGACGGGTCGCTTCTTTGACGACACGTACTTTCGCAGAGGCTTACCGGAAGCGTCGTAGCCGACGTGGGCAACGCCCATCCAAAGTCCATTGGACTTGCGCTGGTATATGGAGCCTTCATGATTTGATCGCCTCGGTGTCATCAGATTCTCCTCAGAAGAACTGCTGAAGTAACTGCTGAACCAACGGTCGCGGACTGTGAATAGGAATTTACAAAAACCTGAAAAGCCTTATGAAATCAGGCGCAAATTTGTGGAGGTACGGGGATTCGAACCCCGGACCCCTTGCATGCCATGCAAGTGCTCTACCAGCTGAGCTATACCCCCAAAGGAATAACGATGTTACCAGTTGCGCAGCGAAGCA